>Ga0302157_10001218_pt1 | contig 31994 bp, 34 predicted proteins | sample I_Bog_N3_3_FD_193502 | JGI IMG/M metagenome (GOLD analysis project Ga0302157, IMG submission 193502) | Peat permafrost microbial communities from Stordalen Mire near Abisko, Sweden - I_Bog_N3_3 | ecosystem: Environmental > Terrestrial > Soil > Wetlands > Peat | place: Sweden: Abisko, Stordalen...
ACCCAGGTGGCGCTGCGGCTGTTCCCGCAGCCGCTGCGCATCAACGGCAGGCGCCTCGTGATCGGCGACGGCATCAAGGCGCCCAAGTGCGGCCGCAAGATGCCGGCGGTCAAACTCCTGCATCAGCAGTCCGAGTCGAACACCAAGCCAGAATACATTATGGGACATTCGTTGCAGGCCGTCAGCCTGCTCGTTCAGGCCGCCAACAGCTTCTTCGCCGTGCCGCTCGCCATGCGCATCCACGAGGGACTCGTCTGGTCCAACCGCGACCGCCGCACCTTGCTCGACAAGAGGCTCGCGCTGCTCGGCATCGTCGCCATCGCGGAACCCTGCTACTTCGTCGCCGACGCTCAACTCATGCCGCGCGCAAGATCGTCGCCGGCCTGCTCAAGCAGAACAATCACCTGGTCACGCGGATGAAGTCCAACGCTGTCGCCTACACCGTTCCTCAGCAGCGCGGCCCGCGCAAGAGGGGCAGACCCAAAGTCTATGGCCGCAAGATCAAGCTCAGCTCCCTACTGGAAGACCCCAAGGGCCTCCAACAGGCCAAAAGTCCTGTCTACGGCGAGCGCCAGGTGGTCATCCAATATAAGGTCCGCGACCTGCTGTGGCGCCCGGCCGGCCGCCTCGTGCGCTTCGTGGCCGTCATCCATCCCACCAGAGGCTCGTGCCTCCTGATGTGCACCGACACTTCCTTGGCGGCCATCGAGATCGTTCGCCTCTATGGCTTGCGCTTCAAGATCGAACATACGTTCAAGCAGGCGGTTCGGTTGATCGGCGCGTTCAGCTACCACTTCTGGATGTCCGAAATGAAGCCGACGCGCCGCCGCGGCGGCAACCAGCATCTCCATCGCGCGTCGCCCGAATACCGCGACGCCGTCAGGCGCAAGCTGCACGCCTACCACGTCTTCATCCAGGCAGCCGTCGTCTGCCAGGGACTGCTTCAGTACCTGGCCGTAGCCTTCCCGCAGCGTGTCTGGGACGCCTTCGGCTCCTGGCTGCGCACCATCCGGCCCGGCATCCCGCCCTCGGAGTTCGTCGTCGCCAACGCCCTGCGCCAGAGCCTGCCGGAATTTCTCCTGAATGCCGCTTCAGCCAACATCTTCGCGAAATTCGTCAGAGAACGACAGGACGCCAATAAAATGGAGCCATTCCGGCTCGCCTCCTGAGCGCAGTCCAGGCAGAACCCTGGACTCACGAGCTATGTCGTCACCCCCAGATGGAGGACGATGGGTCGGGCCCCCGATCCCGACGAGGTGAAGCTCGACGTCGCCAACATTAATCTTGGAGAGGGTCGTCTGCTGATTGCCTCCGCGCGACGACGATGTTCTCTTTCGTCATGGCCCTGCGGCAGCAGCTGACAACATTTTCCATTTCCATGACTTCAGGCGTCCCGATTGTTGCTGCCGCGCGTCGGTGTCTGTGCTGGGTTGGCTGCGGGAGCATAGAGCGGAGAGGTAGCTGCGACCAGCGCGTATATCGGCCGCGTCGGCACGAGCCCGACGACAACAGCGCCGGCAGCGGCGTGACGACGCCGAACGGCATCATCTGATACGAGAGGCGCCGCTATCTGATATGACGAGGCGTCGGTCGCATAACGTCCCCGTGTGAAGGCGTCAGTCAAAGCGAACTTCCCCAACGTTGGCTGCCTTCAGCCCAGCGTCCAGGGTCGTGACATTTGCCGCCATGTCCGCTTCTCCCTTCCCGTAGGCAATTGCTTCGATTATGACCTCATTACAAGATCTACGTTATCGGGGATGGAAATGAGCGGGAACGAGAAACGTCGCGCCGGACGTCATTTTCTTCAAATTCCCGGTCCGAGCCCCGTGCCCGAGCGGATTATGCGCGCGATGGCGATGCCAGTGATCGATCACCGAGGGCCGGAGTTTCAAAGGCTCGGTCGCCGGGTTCTTGAGAAGCTGAAATTCGTTTTCAAGACGAGCGGCCGCGTGTTCATCTATCCCGCTTCGGGCACGGGCGCCTGGGAGGCCGCGCTCGCCAATCTATTTGCCTCCGGCACCCATATTCTTATGTACGAGACGGGACATTTCGCGACGCTTTGGAAGACGCTGGCGGAGCGCTTGCGCCTGCAACCCGAATATATCGCCGCCGACTGGCGCGATGGCGTCGATCCCGTGCGCATCGAAGCGCGGCTGCGCGAGGACGTCTCGCATAGTATCCAGGCCGTCTGCGTCGTGCACAACGAGACCTCCACGGGCGTCACATCCCGAATCCAAGAGGTCCGGAGAGCGATCGACGCGGCGGGACATCCCGCTCTTCTGGTCGTCGACAGCGTGTCCGGTATCGGCTGCGCAGATTTCCGACAGGACGAATGGGGCGTCGATGTCTGTGTAGCCGGCTCACAGAAGGGCCTGATGTTGCCGCCAGGGCTCGGCCTGAACGCGGTGAGCGAGAAGGCGCTGGCGTTTGCGCGCAGAGCCGGGACAGCCAAGTCTTTCTGGTCCTGGGAGGAGATGATCCCTCATAATGATCGAGGCTTCTTCCCCTCGACGCCGGCCACGAACCTGCTCTATGCCCTCGATGTCGGGCTCGACATGATGGAGGAGGAGGGTCTCGAAGCGATTTTTGCACGCCACCATCGACATGCCGAGGCGACGCGGCGGGCCGTAGAGGGCTGGGGCCTGGACGTGGTCTGCCGAAATCCCGCGCTGCATTCGCCGGTGCTGACCGGCGTGCTGATGCCCGAAGGCTACGACGCCGATCGCTTGCGCCAGATCGCACTCGAACAGTTCGACATGTCCCTCGGCATGGGGCTCGGCAAGCTCAGCGGCAAAGCGTTCCGCATAGGACATCTCGGCGACATCAATGATCTGACGCTTCTGGGCGCGCTGGCGGGAGTGGAAATGGCGCTGGGCCTGTCCGGGGCGCCGCATCAACCCGGCGGCGTCGGAGCTGCGATGGCCTATCTGCGAGACACAGCAAGGCCCACCCCTGACATCGACATCCGCGGAGCGTCATAGCGTGCTGAAACTCTTCAAGGCGACGAATGGTCCGCTTTCGTTGGCCGCCGATCTTGCCCGATGCAACCTAGCCGATCGCGCCATGGCGCTACGACAACTTCACGATGGTGGAAGCCGCCATGCCAGAACGCCTGGCCACAGAACGTAACCGGGGCAAATTGCCGGGCACGGCTGGTCGGCCCTTATGCGGGCGCGGGTCTGACGAGAGATTCGAGGGGCGGGATTTTGGGACCTGGGATACCCAGCCGATCGCCGATGAAGTGGTAGAAAGACAGGCCCAGTTTCCTACAGGTCTTGTAGAGGCCGAGCATGACGTCTCGCGCCTCTCGGCCCCTTTCGCTGACGGTTCCGCCGGAGATTTTTCGCTTCATGACATAGGCGCGGATGTCGTATTCGGTCACGTTTGTGTTGAGCGGGATTTCCGGCCGATCGAGCACGAGCAGGAGTTTGGCCTTGTTACGAAACAATCGTCGGAGAAGACTGTCCAGAGTTGCGTAGCCGGTCCTGGCGCGCTTGAAAATCCGGTCGAAACGCGCGCGCAAGACTTCGGCGCGCTCGGGGCTGGGCGCGAGCTTGTATTCCTTCAAGGATTCATAAAGCCACCAGATCATGCGTTTGGCGACCTCGATGGCGTTGCGCTGTTTGTCGTTGGCGGGGACCAGCTTGTGGACGAGGCGCTCGGCGTGAACCCAGCACAGGGCGTTCAAGCCGACCCTGAATTGGCCTGCGTCGTCGGAAACGATCACCGTGTTCGACAGGAAGCCCCGATGTCGGATCGCGCCCCACAGCGCGCCTTCGGTGGCGATCAGGACCGGATCCGGAGTGACTTTCATCTCGTTGAGGCCGAGCCCGTTCAGACAAGTCTCCCATTCTTCACGAGAGGCGAAGACGCGATCCTCGAAGACGCGGAATTTGTCGATCACGATCCGCGGCAGCGCGCGTTCTTCCATGTATTCCAGCGCGGCCTGATTGATCACGTAGAGCGAGGATCCCCCGCAGAGCCGCGACAGGAACGCCAGCCGCGACTTGCTCCGGCCCGTGCGGAACACGCAAAAGCGATCCGAGCCGATCTGCGTGGCGTAGCCGTTCTTGCCAGCATGACGGGCGCCCGTGTCGTCGACCGTCACATAATCGCCCACGAGGCCGGCCTTCAGCACGGCCTCGTCTTCGTCGCGGAATATTTCGAGTTTGGTCGTCAACAGGCGAACCACCTGCCGTTTCGAAATCACAACCCCCATGTCGTTGAGCAACACCAGGATGCGCTCGCACGTCATCTGTCCTTGCGTGTTGAGCATCAATATCAAGCGATGCAAGTTCGGGCCATAACCGCCGACGATCCCGGGAGCCAAATCGGCAACGACCGCCGCGCCGTCCGGCGTCTCCCACCGCTCGCGACGATAGAGCGTCGCCGTCGGGCTCAGGCTCAAGTCCTGAACCACGATGTCCTCGTATCCCTTGTGGCGCGAACCCTCGGGCGCATTCGCCTTGACCACGATCGTATCGCTGATCGTCAACTTGTCCAATTGGCTCCCGCGCCGGCGCGTCGAGCGAGGGCCCTTCTTGCCGGCCGCCCCAGGCGTCGCGCCTTGTTGCGTCGCCTTCTCCATCCCGGAGGCTTTGAACGGCGGGCGAGGCGGCAATTTCTTCAGCCGCGCCAGTTCGTCCTTGACGATCTGATGCTCGGCGCGGAGCTTGGCCAGCGCGACCTTCAGCGTCTCGTTCTCGACGCGAAGCTCGACAACCACGCTGACCAGATCGCGCACCAGGCGGATCAAGTCCGGGGCAGACAAGTGTTCGATCGAATCAGTCGCCTCGGGGTCCATCGACCGCGTAAGAATCACACTTTCTTAACTTTGACTCCCCCCGCACCGAATCTTTTTATCGCCGCCGCCCGGGAATTTGCCCCGGTTACTGGTCGACGTCTTGCGCGCCGCGCTACCGATCCTGCGCAAGCAGCGGAGCGGGCACATCATCAACGTCAGTTCCACGGCGGGAGCCGCCGGTTTCAAGCATTGCACCGCTTACAGCGCGAGCAGGTTTGCCGTCGAAGGCCTTACGCTGTCCCTGGCGCTTGAGGTGGAGCAGTTCGGCATCAAGCTGACCATTGTCGAGCCGGGGTTCTTCCGCACCAGCCTGCTGTCGGCGACGAACGTCAGCTACGCTAAGAACTCCATCGCCGACTATGCGCATGAAGGATCGGCTGAGGCTATGTGGTCCGGCTATGACGGACAGCAGCCGAACGATCCGGACAAGCTGGGCGAGGCGCTCGTCAAGCTCAGCAACATGACTACGCCTCCGCTTTTTTTCGCAGCCGGACCAGACGCCCTCGACGCGGTCAGGCCGGTCATGGAAGCCCGTCTGAAGGATATGCGGGAGCACGAAGCCTTGTCGAAAGCGATGGTCGGCGACGACGGGCCCTCAGACACGCGCCCGAGTGGTCGTTGACCGCGCAGCCAACCCCGCGCTGTTTAGAAGCCTTCCAACTTCAATGGGCGCCTTGTCCGCCTTTCTTAGTTCTGGCGGATCACGAGAAGGACGATCTGTTTCGCAAAGGCGTCGGTCAGCGGCTCTCGGGAGAACCAGCGTCGATAAAAAAGCGGGCCTGTGAGCGCCGCGATCAACACGGCGGCGTCCGCTTTCGCGGGCAGTTCGCCCTTTTGCAAAGCCCGCTTGATGACGGTCTCGAAGGGCGCAGAATAGCCCCGTTGAAGTTTGCTGTACAACTCGGCGATTTCGGGATCTCGTTCCGCCGCATCGATAATCGAGGGCAATACCGAGGTCCATTTGGCCGTCCGCAGGATATGGGCGAGATTCGTCGTTAGTGCGCTCAGGTCCGATGGCAAGCTCCCTGTGTCAGGCGTTTTTAGCGGCGTACTGAGCGTCGAACAGGCGTCTCGCAGCAGGTCGGCTCGGGTCGGCCAGTGCCGGTAGATCGTGGTTTTCGCGACCCCCGACCGACGCGAGATTTCATCGACGGTCGCGCCGCCAAATCCGCGTTCGATGAGTAGTTGCGTCGTGACCTCCAGCACTGTGCTCCGCGACCGGAGAACGCGTTGGTCCGGCGCTTTGATGTCGCCCTCGACGACGACCGGGACGCTTGGTTCGATGGATGGGAGGCGGTTTCGCATGACCTGAAATCTGCATTGACGTTTACACTACGATACCGTATCGTATCTTCAGTTCAGCGTCAATCCTGGGAGATATCATGAAATTCGCATCCACTCGGCTGATCGCAGCGGACATAAAGAGCATGGTCGCGTTTTATGAAATGGTGACCGGGCTATCGGCGGAATGGCTCGCGCCCGTATTCGCGGAAATCGTCACTCCAGCGGCCACGCTCGCCATCGGCAGCGCCGAAACCGTCGCCCTCTGGAAAGAGGGCGCCGCAGAGCCCGGCGCCAATCGCACCGCCTATATCGAGTTCCAGGTCGACGATATAGACGCCGAATACGACCGCCTGAAGGACAAGGTTCAACTCGTGCATGAACTGAAGACGATGCCGTGGGGCAACAAGACTTTTCAGTTCCGCGACCCCGAGGGCACGGCGGTCTCGCTCTACATGCCAGTAACTGAAGCTGCCAAGAAGCGCTTCGCATCCCGGTGATCGGCCAAACAAGTGGGCGTCGCCAAAAACGTCCTGACGACCCTGAGGCAGCGTTTCAGCTCCAATGCGCTAGGCCTGCGACTTTGCGATAGCGCCCCTGCCATCATGGGCACTTTCGCTGGTTGAACGTAAACGTGGCCGGATGGCCGAGGCTCGGATCGTGTCTCACGATACCCGGTCGAACTCATACGACGAGTTTGCCATTGTCGTGTCGCCTCCCCTCCGCCACCGCTCCCGTCAGGCAAATCACTTGGCGCCCGCGACTCAGAGTATGACGAGCCCCGTCACGGCGACCATGCTCCAGGCGACGGGCTCGCGCAGGAACAGGCCGGCGAGCAACAAGCTGAAGAACGGTTGAAGAAGCTGCAACTGGCCAACGCCGGCGATCCCGCCTCGTGCGAGGCCCCGATACCAGAAAACGAATCCCACCAGCATGCTGAAGACAGAGACGTAGGCCAGGCCCAACCACGCCGGTAGCCGTATGTCGCTCCATCCCGCCGGCAAGGTCGCCGCAGCGATGACAGCCATCAGCGGCAATGCCTTGTTCTTTCGCGCGTCACGCAAACATTACGAACTCTTGGTCGCCTCGAAGCTTTCGATGAAAGCCTTCCGGGCGCCGATGTCCAAGCCCTTCGGCAACTCACATGGGCGATCGCTTTCGAACGCCTGCATGACTTCCGTGCGCTGCTCCGCTACCCGCCAAAATATATCCCCAAAATCTGTTCGTAAATCCGCGTCAGCGTCGCCAGTTCCTCTACGCCGACGCTTTCGTCGATCCCATGCATCGCAGCCGGGACCGGGCCGAGTTCGACGACCGGGCAGGCGTCCTTGATGAAGCGCGCGTCGGAGGTGCCGCCGCTGGTCGACAGCTTGGTGTCGACGCCGGTGACTTTGCGGATCGCGTCGGCGACGAGGTCGGTGAAGGCGCCGCGCGGGGTGAGGAAGGCGACGGCGTTGGTGGGGTCGAACGCCAGTTCGTAGCCGCCCTTGGGCAGGGCGTCGGCAAGGCGGCGCGAGATTTCAGCGGCCAGTGTTTCGGGGGTCCAGACATCGTTGAAGCGGATGTTGAACACCGCGCGCGCTTCGCCGGGAATCACGTTGGTCGCGCCATTGCCGACGTCGACGGTGACGAATTCGAGGTTGCTCGCCAGGAAATCGCCCATACCAGCGTCGAGCGGCGCGCCTTGCAGCGCATCGAGCGCCGCGGCAAGGCGGCGCAGCGGGTTGTCGGCGAGTTGCGGATAGGCGACGTGTCCCTGGCGGCCGATCAGTTTCAGCCGCCCGGTGAGCGAGCCGCGGCGACCGTTTTTCACCACGTCGCCGAGCGTCTCGACGCTGGTCGGTTCGCCCAGAACGCAATGATCGAACACTTCGCCCTTGGCGCGGGCCCAGTCGAGCAGCTTCACCGTGCCGTTGACCGCCGGGCCCTCTTCGTCGCCGGTGATGAGAAAGCTGATCGAACCCTCGAATTCGCCCTTGGCGATGTGCCCAAGCGCGGCGGCGACCGAGGCGGCGACGCCGCCCTTCATGTCGCAGGCGCCGCGGCCGTAGAGCCGGCCGTCGGCGATCTCGCCCGCGAACGGATCGAAGCGCCATTTCGCCGCCTCGCCGGTCGGCACGACGTCGGTATGGCCGGCGAAGGCGAAATTCGGCCGCGCCGTTCCGTAACGCGCCCAGAGATTGAGGATATCGGGGGCGCCGGGCGCGGAAAAGCTGACGAGTTCGGTGGCGAAACCGGCGGCGGCCAACACATCGCGCAAAAAGGGCAGGGCGCCGGCGTCGGCGGGGGTGACCGAGGGAAAGCGGATCAACGCGCGCGCGATTTCAACGGCGGAAGCAGGGGCGGGCATCAGGGGTCCCAAAGAGGTTCAGCGCGGACGCATTTCGCGCACCAGCGCCGCCCATTCCAGCACCACGTCGTAGATCGGCGGCTCGGTGTTGGAGAGCAGGGTCCAATGGCCGGGAATTTGCGAGCGCTTCAGCGCCTTCACGAGAATTCGGCTGTCCGCGAGCCCGCAGACGCACATCCGTCCTACCAGGTGGTCGTCCGGAAACGCGCGAACGTCGTCGTAGAACACCAGCCAATTGTCGAACAACGCCCCCAGCGAATGGCCGCGGATTTGCACGGCGACCGTCGTCGGGCTCGCGGTGTCGGGCGCATCGACGTCGTCGAACGGCCCCTGACCGTCGCCGTAGTAATGGGCGAGCGCGCCGGCGCCGACGAAGCCGACCAGCGGCACGCGGCCGATCGGATGCGACGGCCTGCCGCCGCCGACGAGGCGCGGCGGCTCGACGCCGAGATAATCCGCGATGATCGAAATTTCTTCTGCGCGCAGCCGGCGCGAGCCGTTGAGCAGGTCCGTGATGGCCGAAGGCGAGCGGCCGAGCGCCATGGCAAGACCGCTGCGGGTCTTGCCTGTGTCCTTGAGGCCCTGGCGGATCCAATCGACGACCATGATTCACTATATTCTGCTTTTCCGAACGAAGGCAATTACGATTTTCAGAAAATTCCTTGACGAAATCCGTTTTCGTTTCGATGATGTGAACATAATAAGAACAAAATGCATTTGCCTCTCGCGATTACGTACGTAAGCGAGAGAATGGAGGTTTGACATGAGATCGCAAAAGCAAAAATGGCGCGGGGCTGAAGACACAGAACGTCAACGCTTGGTCCGCGCCAGCCGGCGACACCTGGAAGATCTCCGTCGCGCCCACAAAAATCCTCCCACCGACGTCGCCGTGAAGCCTTGCGGTCCGCCCCGATACTTTGAACCGGCGGCGCTCTCTTCTTACCGCTCATCCCCTGCGCAACTCTGCTCGGAGCTCGGAGAATGACCACAAAGCCGAAGAAATCCAGAAAGGCCCCAACCGGCGGCGCCGAAGAGCGGCTCGATGCTACGCCCGAGCGCCTTGAGCGCGCCAGGGAAGCCGGGCAGAAGTCGGAACATAGCGCCGAACGCCTGCGTCGCCTGCTCGATCCCTTCGACGTCATGCGCACCACGCGCGCGCTGGCGCCGCACGACCCGAAGCTCAACGACATCCGCTGGCTGATCGGCGAATCGCTGCGCCGCCTGCATCAGCGCGCCCGCCTCGACAATTTGCGCGCCATCGCTCCCGACGGCATCGGCGCCAGCGGCTTTGGGCCTCGCCCCGGCCTGCCGGCGAGCGAACTCGCCTTGCACGCCAGGGACAAGATGCGTAGCGCCGAGGAGAAAGTCGGCCCCGCCGCCTGGCCGATCGTCACCCGTATCGTCATCGAAGGCGCCGGCGTGCGCGAGTGTCGCGGCTTCGTCCCCGAAATCGTCACCCCCTGGCGCGCAGACGCTGTCGTGACCGACCGTCTCAGGGTGGCGCTGGATTCGCTGGGAGTGCTGGTCGGTGTGACGGCGGGCAGGCGGTGAGGCTATGTCCTCCCCTTCTCGAACCCCGGCATATCGGCCGCGAACTTCACCCACGGCTGCTTCGAGCGCGTCCAGATTTCCAGGGCGGCCGTTTGCAGCGGGGCGTGATCGTCGAGCGTGCCGACTTTCAGGACGAGAACGCCGGGGCGTGACGCGGGGCGGGACGCGATCGAGGAACCGCAGCGCGAGCAGAAGCAGCGGTAGTTGATCGTGCCGCTTTCGCCGACATCGGGGTAGCTCGCCATCTCGCCCTCGAAGACGATGTCGCTCTCGGCGACGAGCGCATTGACGGAAAACGCCGAGCCGGACGTTTTCTGGCAATGCGTGCAATGACATAACACGACGCCCTTCGGCGCGCTCTTCAAAGTATAGCGCACCGCGCCGCACAGACACCCGCCCTTGACCTCGCTCATGCGCCCCTCCCGGTTTGGCGGCTGAGTGTGCGTCCGGGCGGGGTCTGTTGGCAAGGTCAGTCCCTTCTCCCGCTTGCGGGAGAAGGGACTGACCTTGCTCCCCGCGCGCCGTCGGCTAAAGTCGCTCGAAGACTTCAGGGCCGGGAAACGCGCATGACCCTCATCGAATTGCAAAGCGGGCTGGCGAGCGGCCGGCTGACGAGCCGTGCGCTCGTCGAGGAGAGCCTGGCGAAGATCGCCGACCCCTCCGGGGAGGGCGCGCGCTGCTTTCTCACCGTCTATGCCGATTCGGCGCGGCGGCAGGCCGATCTCGCCGACCAAGCCCGCAAGCAAGGCCTGCCGCTGCCGCCTTTTGCCGGCGTGCCGCTGTCGATCAAGGATCTCTACGACGTCGCGGGAGAGGTCACGCGCGCCGGCTCGGCGGGCCGCGACGGCGAGGCCCCGGCGAAAGTGGACGCGGAGGCGGTGCGGCTCGTGCGCCGCGCCGGTTTCATCGTCGTCGGCAAGAACAACATGACCGAATTCGCCTATTCCGGCCTCGGCCTCAACGGCCATTTCCCCAGCCCGCGCAGCCCTTATCAACGCGAAATCGGTCGCGTGCCCGGCGGCTCGACCTCGGGCGGCGCGGCGGCCGTCGCCGACGGCCTGGTTCCGGCGACGCTCGGCAGCGACACCGGCGGCTCGTGCCGGCTGCCCGCCGCCTATTGCGGCATCGTCGGCTTCAAGCCGACTTCGACCCGCATTTCCAGGCGCGGCGTGTTCCCGTTGTCCGATTCGCTGGATTCGGTCGGGCCGCTCGCGGGCAGCGTCTCCTGCTGCGCGGTGCTCGACTCGGTGCTCGCGGGCGGCGACGGCGACGACGAGCCGCCGTTTCCGCTCGCCGGGCTGCGGCTCGGCGTGATCGAAGGCCATGTCGACGCCGACCTCGACCCCGAAGTGGGGGAGGCCTATGCCGCCGCGCTGGCGCGGCTCGCGCAACGCGGCGCGCGGCTGATGAAGCTGAAACTGCCGGAACTCGCGGAGCTGCCGCATATCAATCGCAAGGGCACGCTCGTGGCGATGGAGGCCTATGCGCTGCACCGGCCCTATCTGGCGACGCGCCGCGAATCTTACGACCCCTGGGTGTTGGCGCGCCTGGAATCGGGTGCGGCCGCGACCGCGGCCGACTACATCGATTTGCTCGGCGAGCGACGGCGCGTGATCGCCGGCGTCGCGGCGCGAACCCACGAGTTCGACGCCATCGTCGCGCCGACGGCGCCGAACGTGCCGCCGCGGATCGACGAACTCGGCGGCCTCGCGCAATCGCAGGCGATCAACCGCCGCTGCCTGCAAAACACGGGGTTCGCCAATTTCCTCGACCGGCCCTCGATCTCGATCCCCTGCCACGCCCCGGGCAGCGCGCCGGTCGGCTTCATGTTGATGGGCGAAACGGGCGCGGACAGGCGCCTGTTTTCCGTAGCGCGCGGGCTCGAAGGCGCGGTGCGCCTGTAGGCGGGCCGGACGCGGCGCCGCTAAAGCTGGATCCAAACCGTCTTCAGGTCGGTGTAGCCGTCGATGGCGTGCAACGACTTGTCGCGGCCGAATCCGGACTGGCCGAAGCCGCCGAGCGGCACGGTGACATCGGCGCCGCCATAGGTGTTGACGTGCACGACGCCGGCCCGAATCGCCCGGCTCAGCCTATGGGCGCGACTGAGGTTTTGGCTCCAGACGGCGGCGGCCAGGCCGAACGGGGTCGCGTTGGCGAGCCGGACCGCGTCGGCCTCGTCGTCGAACGGGGTGGCGGCGAGCACCGGGCCGAACACTTCCTCCTGGAACAGCCGCGAGTTCGGGGCGACGTCGGCGAAAATCGTCGGCGCCATATAGCTGCCGCCGGTAGCCTCCAGGATGCGCCCGCCGCCACAGACCAGCCGCGCCCCTTCGGCGCTGGCGCCGCCGGCGAAATCGAGGTTGCGGCGCAACTGCGCCTCGCTGGAGACGGCGCCGATTTCCGTTTCCAGCCGCAGCGGATCGCCGACCTTCATGGCGCCCGCGAAGCGCGCGACCTCGGCGACGAATTCTTCGTAGATCGAGCGCTGCACCAGCAAGCGCGAGCCGGCGACGCAGACCTGGCCGGAATTGCGGAAGATGCCCTGCGCCGAGACCTTCGCCGCCGTCTTCAGATCGGGCGCGTCGGCGAACACGACATTCGCGGATTTGCCGCCGAGTTCGAGGTGCACGCGCTTCAGATTGGAGCGCGCGGAAGCCTCCAGCAGCCGCCGTCCCGTCGGCCCCGAGCCGGTGAAGGCGAGGACGTCGATGTCCATGTGGGCGGCGAGCGCCGCCCCGGCGCCCGAGCCGACCCCGGTCACAACGTTGAGCACGCCCGGGGGCAGGCCGGCCTCGAGCCCCAGTTCGGCGAGGCGGAGAAGCGTCAGGGACGCCACTTCCGAAGGTTTCACCACGACGCTGTTGCCGGCGGCGAGCGCGGGAGCGATCTTCCAGGCACCGATCATCAGCGGAAAATTCCAGGGCACGATGATGCCGATCACGCCCAGGGGTTCGCGGTGCACCAGCGCAAGGTTGCCGGGACCGGTCGGCGCGATCTCGCCATAGAGTTTGTCGATGGCCTCGGCGTACCAGCGCATCGTGCCCGCGGCGCTCAATGGCTCGGCCTTGTAGGCCATGCCGATTTCCGTGCCGTTGTCGCGCACCCCGAGCACCGCGAGTTCGAGCGCGTGCGCCTCGATCCTCGCGGCGAAGGCGAGCAGGATTTTTTTGCGCTCGGCGGGCGGCCGGTTGCGCCAGACGCCGTTCTCATAGGTCTCGCGGGCCGCCGCGACGGCTCGATCCACGTCCCTAGGTCCGCCATCCGCCAACGTCGTCAATTTGCTTCCGTCGATCGGGCTGAAGACGTCCACCGTCGCGCCCGCGAGGCTGTCGACGCTCCGCCCGCCAATCCACAACCCCTGCGGCGGCAAAACCTGCGAGCCTAAAATATCGATGTCCTGTTGCCGCATCGCGTCCGACCCGGTTTATGGCTAATTGATCGGGGCAAAAATCGACGATGGCGCCGCGGACGTCAACCCGCCCTTTGCCTGGACGACGAGCCCTTGTAGAAGCGGGCGATGTTCACCGCGACCCTGCTCACCCTGTTCCCGCCGATGTTTCCGGGGCCCCTCGGCCTCAGCCTCGCCGGCGACGCTCTTGCGCGAGGGTTGTGGTCTTGTGAGGCGCGCGATATCCGCGACCACGGGCTCGGCCGGCATCGCGCGGTCGACGACACGCCCGCCGGCGGCGGACCGGGCATGGTGATGCGCGCCGACGTGCTCGCCACGGCGATCGCCGCCGCCGCTGCCGCCGACGACCCGCGCCCGCGCCTGATCATGAGCCCGCGCGGAAAACCGTTTACCCAGGCGCAAGCGAGGGTGTGGGCGGCGGGTCCGGGACTGGTGATCCTCTGCCCGCGATTTGAGGGCGTCGACGAGCGTGTGATCGAGGGGCGCGGGCTGATCGAGGTCTCGATCGGCGACTACGTGCTCTCCGGCGGCGAGATCGCCGCGCTCACCATCCTCGACACGTGCATACGGCTGATTCCCGGCGTGATGGGCAAGATCGAATCCGGCGACAGCGAGAGCTTCGAGGGCGGCCTGCTCGAATATCCGCAATATACGCGCCCGCGCGAATGGGAGGGGCGCGACATTCCGGAGATCCTGCTTTCCGGCGACCACGGCAGGATCGCGAAATGGCGTCGGGACGAGGCGGAGCGGATCACGCGGGAGCGGCGGCCGGATTTGCTAGGGCGATCGTGAGCCGTCTATTATAGGCGCGGTCGTTGACCGCGCTGAACGAGACGCTTACGCGCCGGCCGAGCTCAACGAGCTCGGCTACAGACGGAGCCCCCCATGTGCCGCAGCATCCGCCCGCTGTTCAATTTCGAACCGCCGGCATCCGAAGAGGAAATCCGCGCCGCCGCGTTGCAATATGTGCGCAAGGTCAGCGGCTTCGCCCATCCCTCGCGAGAGAACGAGGCGGCTTTCGCACGAGCCGTCGAGGCGGTCGCGGCAACCACCCGGCAATTGGTCGCGTCGCTGAGCACCAAAGCCGAGCCGCGCGATCGCGAGATCGAGGCGGCGAGGGCGCGGGCGCGGTTTGCGGAACGCCGCTAGGGTGCGCACTTCGCTGGAATTGGGGCGACGAGCGCTTTCCCCGCAACGGGAGAGACCGGAGGGCGGGGACGCATCCAATTTATTTAGTTGCAGTATCGCTGCATCTAATACAATATGACCGCATCCGATCTTGTGATCTGGCTCGAAGGAGGATGCCATGGTGGAAGGTGTGCAAGACGTGATCGTCGTCCGCAACGGCGAAGCGGCTGAAGTGTTCGAAGTGATGGGAGAGCGCATCTCCGTGCTCGTGGACCAGAAGCACAGTGGCGGCCATGAAGTGGTGCTGCACGTCGGGGTCGAGGGAGCGGGACCGCCGCCGCATTTTCATCCCTGGGATGAGGACTTCTACGTGATCCAAGGCGAAATCGAATTCAGCTACCAGGGCAAGGTGGTTACGCTCGGCGCCGGGGGCTTCATTCACTTTCCGGCCGGCGCCCCGCATGCATTCCGCCATGTCAGCAAGCAGGCGACGACGCTTGCGGTCTCGTCCCCTTCCGGCGCGACCAAATTCTTCGCCGCCATGGATCGCAACATAGGCGACCCCCCCGATTTCGCGAAAATGGCCGCGGTCGCCCACGAAAATGGCGTCGAAGTCGTCGGACCGCCGGCTTGAGCAGCGCCGGTTCAAAGCGCGGCTATGACAACGCGTTTCGGCGCGAGCAGGCCGAGCGAACACGTGAACGCATACTGGAGGCCTTGATCGACCAGCTTGGCCAAGGCCGACAGGATTTTTCCATTGCCGATGTCGCTGCCGCGGCGGGGGTATCGCAGCGCACGGTGTACCAGTATTTTCCGGACCGGGAGTCGCAGATCAAGGCTGTGATCGCGACGCTCGAGGAACGTCTGGCGCATGAGGTGTCCAGCCCGGGCAGTCTCGACGAAGTGTCGGGTTTTGCCGAGCGCCTGATCCGACTTGGAGCGTCGCATGTCCGAGAAATGCGGGCCCAGGTCGCCGGCGCGCTGGCGAGCGAACTCAGGGCCCGCAGACGGCAGGAGCGCGACCGCGCGGTGGCGCTGGCTGTGGACGCGCGGTGCGCCGATCCCAAAGCCGCCCGGCTCGCCGCCGCCGCGATTAACGTATTGACCAGCGCGGAAATTTCGTTGGGAATGATCGATCGCTTCGGCATCGAAGGCGAGGACCTGATCCGTACCCACGCATGGATCATCAAGACACTGGTCGAGGCGATCAAAAGAGCCGATCTGCCGGCGCCGGCCGGGGAACTCCCCGGAGCCGCATCGCATGAAGCGCCGGATAAGTCCCTAACTTCATAGGGTTTTAATCGCCCCGGGCCCTCCCCCGCGAGCGGCGGAGGGCATCCGCGAAGTGCGCCCGCTACCGCGTCGGAACCGGGTGCTCGCCGCGGTAATCGTAGAAGCCGCGCTGCGTCTTGCGTCCCAGCCAGCCGGCCTCGACATATTTCACCAGCAGCGGACAGGGCCGGTATTTCGAATCGGCGAGCCCTTCGTGCAGCACCTGCATGACCGAAAGGCAGGTGTCGAGGCCGATGAAATCGGCGAGTTGCAGCGGGCCCATGGGATGATTGGCCCCCAGGCGCATCGCGGTATCGATCGATTCGACCGAACCGACGCCCTCGTAGAGCGTGTAGACGGCCTCGTTGATCATCGGCAGCAGGATGCGATTGACGATGAAGGCCGGAAAATCCTCGGACATGGTCGCAGTCTTGCCGAGCCTGCCGACATACCCCTTGGCGGCTTCGAACGTATCGTCCCGCGTGGCGATGCCCCGGATGAGCTCGACGAGTTGCATGCGCGGCACGGGATTCATGAAATGGATGCCGATGAACCGCTCCGGATGCGCGGTCACCGAGGCCAGACGCGTGATCGAAATCGACGAAGTGTTCGACGCGACGATCGCGTCGGCCTTCACGAAAGGGCGCAGATTGGTGAAAATCCGACGTTTTACGTCCTCGTTCTCGGACGCCGCTTCGATCACCATGTCGCAATCGGCCAGACCTTCGAGCTTGTCGGCGACCTGAATGCGTTCGAGAATCTTGGCGCGCCCGTCCTCGTCGATTTGCCCCTTGGATACCTGACGCGCCAGCAAGCCGTTGATCGTCGCCAGCGCGGCCTTGATGCGTTCGTCCGCGACGTCGTTCAGGACCACGCCGTAGCCAGCTTGCGCGGACACCATCGCAATGCCGGAGCCCATCTGCCCCGCGCCAATGATGCCGACTTTTTCAATTTGGGGAGCCATTGCGATCTTCCCGTGGGGCTGACGTAGAACGTCACCATCAAAACGAAGGGCCCGGCCTTGCGGCCGAGCCCTGAACTTACTTGCCGATCTTGCCGAGTTCGACGACCAGTTCCGGCAGGGCCTGGTAGAGGTCGGCGACGAGGCCGTAGTCGGCGACCTGGAAGATCGGGGCCTCCTCGTCCTTGTTGATGGCGACGATGATTTTCGAGTCCTTCATGCCGGCCAGATGCTGGATCGCGCCGGAAATGCCGACCGCGATGTAAAGCTCGGGCGCGACCACCTTGCCGGTCTGCCCGACCTGCCAATCGTTGGGCGCATAGCCCGCGTCGACCGCGGCGCGCGAGGCGCCCATCGCCGCGCCGAGCTTGTCGGCGACCGGCTCGATGTAGGTCTTGAAATTCTCGGCCTTCTGCATCGCGCGTCCGCCCGAGACGATGATCCGGGCGGAGGTGAGCTCCGGACGGTCTGACTTCGCCAGCGCATCGCCGACGAATCGGGACAATCCGGGATCGCCCGCCGCGGCGACCGCCTCGATCGGCGCCGTCGCCTCACCGGCGGCGGTGGCCGAGAACGAGGCGGTGCGCACGGTGGCTATGACCTTGGGGTCCGTCGATTCCACCGTCTGGATCGCGTTGCCCGCGTAGATCGGCCGCTCGAAAGTCTTGGGGCCGATAACCTTGGTGACGTCGGAGATCTGCATCACGTCGAGCAGCGCCGCCGCGCGCGGCAGGATGTTCTTCGAGAACGGGCTCGAAGGCGCCAGGATCACATCGTAATCGGGCGCCAGCTCGACCAGCAGCGCCGCCAGCGGCTCCGCCAATCCGTTGGCGTAAATGCCGCCCTCGGCGACCTTGACCTTAGCGACCCCCGAAAGCTTCGCCGCCGCTTCCGCGGCTGCGCCGACATTCGCGCCAGTCACCAGCACATCGACGGAAGCGCCGATCTGCAACGCCGCCGTGAGCGCTCGCCCGGTAATGTCGTTGAGCGCGCCGTTGGCGACTTCCGCCAGCAATAACGTCGCCATGGTCAGATCACTCCCACTTCGTCGTGCAGCTTGGCGACCAGTTCCGCCACCGTCTTCACCTTCACGCCCGCCTTGCGCCCGCTCGGCTCCACGGTCTTGAGGACTTTCAGGCGAGGCGTGACGTCGACGCCGTAATCGGCGGCCGATTTGTCGGCGATAGGCTTTTTCTTCGCCTTCATGATGTTGGGCAGCGAGGCGTAGCGCGGCTCGTTGAGGCGGAGATCGGTCGTCACGATCGCCGGCAGGGCGAGCGAAACCGTCTGCATGCCGCCGTCGACTTCGCGCGTCACTTCCACGCGTCCGTCGGCGACGACGACCTTGGAGGCGAACGTGCCCTGGGCGAGACCGGTCAGCGCGGCCAGCATCTGGCCGGTCTGGTTGCAATCGTCGTCGATTGCCTGCTTGCCCAGAATCACCAGTCCCGGCTGTTCCGCCTCGACGATCCCCTTGAGAATTTTGGCGACCGCGAGCGGTTCGACGATTCCTTCGACTTTGACGAGGATGCCGCGATCGGCGCCCATGGCAAGGCCGGTGCGCAACGTTTCCCCGGCCTGGGCCGGGCCGATCGAGACGACGATCACTTCCGTCGCCTTGCCGGCCTCCTTCTGGCGCAGAGCTTCCTCGACCGCGATTTCGTCGAATGGGTTCATCGACATCTTCACGTTCGCCAGTTCCACCCCGGAACCGTCGCTCTTGATCCGGATTTTGACATTGTAGTCGACAACCCGCTTCACGGGCACGAGTATTTTCATGGCGCGCGAGTCTCCGTCGGGCGGGCCAAGCCCATGCCCTCCCTCAATCGTGGGTGGAACCCCTAATATTCGCTATGCTCCAAGTCAACGCGCCGAACGGATAGCTCGGGTTTGCTAGGGACGATCGAGGCTTCGTCCTGATTTTCACCGGCGCCATGACATTAAGATATAGGCGGAGCGATTCTTGACCGATTGACAGAATGGCGGAACCCCACGGAAGATGCTTTAGTGAGTTCTGTGCGCATGAACGAGCGCGGGCGCCAGGGAGATCGTGCCGGAGGCGCATCGCCTTCGCGTACTTGGGAGGTAAGCGAAAATGAGCGAACTGGATTACTGGCAAGGCCGCTTGAAAAAAGGCGCCATCGATCGGCGCGAGTTCCTCGGACGGGCCGCGGCCCTGGGCGCTTCGGCGATCGCGATCTCGAGCGCGCTGACCTCGGTCGACGCCTTCGCGGCGGAGACGCCGAAAGCCGGCGGAACGCTGCGCCTCGGCCTGGGCGGCGGCAGCACCACCGACAGCTGGGATATCGGCAGCTACACCGACTCGGTCATGATCGATGCGTCGCACGGCGTGTTCAACGGCCTGATCGAATGGGCCGAGGACGGCAAGCCGAAGCCGGATCTGGCGTCCAGCATCGAGCCGTCGAAGGACGCCAAGGAATGGGTGTTCAATCTCCGCAAGGGGGTCAAGTTCTCAAACGGCAAGGAACTCACCGCCGACGATGTCCTGTATTCGCTGAACTATCACCGCGGCGCCGACAGCAAGTCGGGCGGCAAAGCTTCGCTCGCAGCGGTCGACGACATCACGAAACTGGACCCCCATCAGGTCAAGATCACGCTGAAGGGCGGCGACGCCGACTTCCTCTACAGCCTCACCGATTACCATCTGCTGGTCGTGCCGGACGGCTTCAAGGATTGGGCCAACCCGGTCGGCACCGGCGCGTTCCGCTCGGAAAAATTCGATCCCGGCGTACGCATTTCGCTGAAGAAAAACCCAGATTTCTATAAAGAAGGCCGCGGCCATCTCGATGGGGCGGAAATCACCGTCATCAACGACGCCGTCGCCCGCTTCAACGCGCTGAAATCCGGACAGATCGACATCATCAACCGCGTCGACCCGAAGGCCGCGCCGCTGGTGGCCAAGACCGCGGGACTGCAACTCGTTCGCGCGCCCGGCGGCTGGCACGTCGTTTCGGCGATGGCGATCGACAAGCCGCCGTTCGACAATCCCGATCTGCGGCTGGCGCTGAAATTCGCCACCAACCGCGAGCAGATCCTGAAAGCCCTGTTCAACGGCATCGGCACGCTCGGCAATGATCATCCGATCCCGGCGACCGACCCGTATTTCAATCACGAACTGCCGCAGCGCAAATACGACGCGGACAAGGCGGCGTTCTACTTCAAGAAGTCGGGGCTTTCCAACGCCGACATCACGTTGCAGGTCTCCGACGCCGCGTTCAACGGCGCGGTCGACATGGGGCAGTTGATGGAGGCCAGCGCCCAGGCGGCCAAGATCCCGATGCAGATCAAGAAGGAGCCGGCGGACGGCTTCTGGGACAACGTCTGGCTGAAGGGCGCCTGGGTCTCCAGCTACTGGGGCGGTCGCGCGGCGGCCACGCAGATGCTCTCCGTCGCCTACGGCGCCGGCGCGCCCTGGAACGAGACGCACTGGAAGAACGAAAGGTTCGAGAAGCTGCTCGCCGACGCCAAGGGCGAACTCGACGAGACCAAGCGCAAGGCCTACATCTGGGAAATGCAGGCGATACTCAACGAACAGGGCGGCGCGATCATTCCCGTGTTCAAGGATTGGGTCGACGCGCATCACGATAAGGTCGGCGGTCACGTTCCCACGGGCGGCTTCGACATGGTCAACGGCATGATCCTGGAAAAGGCCTGGCTCAAATCCTGATCGAAATCAGCGGCGCGGGATTTTTCCGCGCCGCTTCTTCTCTTCGCCGCGGAGGGGGGCGGCGGCATGGGGCGTGCATCGCTCCGAAGTGACTGACCGCGCTGAAGCGGCGCGGAGAGCGTTGGGGTGGCCGCTTGCTGAAAATGATCGCCCAAAGACTAGGGCTGGGTGTGCTGACGTTGTTCGCCGCGTCCGCCCTCATCTTCATCGGCACGGAATTGCTGCCAGGCGATCTCGCCTCGGCGATCCTGCAAAATACCGCCACGCCGGAGAGCCTCGCCAAGCTCAGACTGGATCTCGGCCTCGATCGCCCCGCGATCGTCCGCTACGTCGAGTGGCTGTTTCGCGCCCTGCGCGGCGATTTCGGCGTTTCGCTGGCCAACGGCCGCGACGTGCTGGCGGAAATCGCGCCGCGGTTCGCCAATACCATGTTCCTGGCGAGCTACGCGGCCTTGGTGGCGACGCCGCTGGCCGTCCTGCTCGGCCTCGTCGCCGCGATCCGTCAGGGCGGGTTCTTCGATCGGCTGATCAATCTGCTGACGCTGATGACGATCTCGGTCCCCGATTATTTTGTCGCCTATCTGCTGATCATCTTCGTCGCCGGCGACCTCGGCTGGTTCACCTCGCTGGCCAACGTGACGCCGGAGACGCCGTTTCCAGAAAGGCTGTACGAGGTCTTTCTGCCCATGGTGACGCTGTCGCTGAGCGTGCTCGCCCATATGATGCGCATGACCCGGGCCTCGGTGCTGGCGGTGATGGCGAGCCCCTATATCGAAATGTCGATCCTCAAGGGCCTGACCAAGACACGTATCGTTTGGCGCCATGCGCTGCCCAACGCTTTGGCGCCGATCATTTCGGTCATCGCGCTCAACCTCGCCTATCTGATCGTCGGCGTCGTGGTCGTCGAGACCGTGTTCGTCTATCCGGGGCTGGGTCAATTGATGGTCGACGAAGTGTCGAAGCACGACGTGCCTGTCGTTCAGGCCTGCGGGCTGATTTTCGCGGCGACCTTCATTCTGCTCAATATGATCGCGGACATTCTCGCCATCCTCTCCAACCCGCGATTGAGGAGGCCGCGATGAGACTGTTCGGCTATAAAATGACCATCGTGGCCCAGATCGGGCTGCTGATCATCCTCATCAATCTGTTCGTGGCGGTATTCGCGCCCCTCATCGCCCCCTATGATCAGGCGACGCCCGTCGGCGATCCCTGGGCCGACCCCGATTGGCATCATTGGCTGGGTCTCGACAATCTCGGCCGCGATCTGCTGAGCCGGCTCATTTACGGCGCGCGGCTGACGATCGGCCTGTCGCTGATCATCACCGCGATGTCGTTCTCGCTGGGCATTATCACCGGCTTTGCCGCGGCGGTGGCGGGGGGGTGGGTCGATCTCGCGCTGTCGCGCATCGTCGACCTGTTGCTGTCGATGCCGACGCTTATCTTCGCGTTCGTCGTGCTTTCGGTGCTCGGCACCGCGCTGCCGGTGCTGATCGTCACCATCGCGGTGCTCGATTCGCCCAAAGTGTTCCGGCTCGCGCGCGCGGTGGCGATGGGCCTCGTCAATCTCGAATTCGTCGAGGCGGCGCGGCTGCGCGGCGAGGGCTGGTGGTGGATCATCACCCGCGAGATCCTGCCCAATTCGATCCCGCCGTTGACCGCCGAATTCGGCCTGCGTTTCGTCTTCACCTTCCTGTTCATCGCCTCGCTGAGCTTCCTCGGCCTCGGCGTGCAGCCGCCCAACGCCGACTGGGGCAGCATGGTGCGCGACTTCAAGGACATGATCAGCTACGGCTCGATCGCGCCGATCTATCCGGCCGGCGCGATCGCGATCCTCACCGTCGGCGTCAACTTCGTCGTAGACTGGCTGTTGTCGGTTCATTCTCGTGGACAGGGAGAAGGCTCTTGAGCTCGCCAGCCAAACGAGAGGGAACCGTCCTCGACGTACGCGCGATGCGCATCCAGGTGCGCACCGATCGCGGCGACGGACCTGTGCTCGTCGACGACGTGTCGTTCGAACTGATGCGCGGCGAAGTGATCGGCCTGATCGGCGAATCCGGCGCCGGCAAGTCGACGATCGGCCTCGCCTCGATGGGTTACACGCGCCGCGATTGTTTCATCGTCGGCGGCGAGATCCTGTTCGGCGGCCAGGACGTGCGCAAGATGAGCCTGGACGAACGCCGGCAATTGCGCGGGCCGAAAATTTCCTACATCGCGCAGAGCGCGGCGGCCTCGTTCAATCCGGCGATGACGCTGATGCAGCAGGTCGTCGAATCGGCGGTCATCCACGGCGTGCTGAGGCCCGAGGCGGCTCGCGCGGAGGCCGTGAGTCTGTTCAAGCAGCTCGACCTGCCCGACCCGGAAAACATCGGCGAACGCTATCCGCATCAGGTCTCGGGCGGACAATTGCAGCGCGCCATGGCGGCGATGGCGATGGTGGCGCGCCCCGACATCGTCGTGTTCGACGAGCCGACGACGGCGCTCGACGTGACGACGCAGGTCGAATGTCTCGCTGCATTCCGCAAGCTGGTGCGCGAGCATGGCGCAGCGGCCCTCTACATCACTCACGATCTCGCCGTCGTGGCGCAGATCGCCGACCGCATCATGGTGCTGAAGCGCGGCAAGATGGTGGAATTCGGGCGCTCGGCGCAGATCCTGCAGGAACCGAAAGAGGAATATACGCGTCGCCTCGTCACCGAGCGCGTCGCCTCTCACGCCTTCGTCGCCAAGAACCAGGGCGCCGACACGCCGATCCTCGCCATCAACGACGTCAGCGCCAATTACCCCGGCAAACCCAACGTCATCAGCCATGTCACGCTCGACGTCCGCAAGGGCGACACGGTCGCCGTGGTCGGCGAATCCGGCTCGGGAAAATCGACGCTGGCGCGCGTCGTGATGGGCCTGCTGCCGCTCAGCGAGGGCGAGGTCAAGTTCAATGGCGTCGCGCTGAAGCCGCGCCTGTCGCAGCGCAATCGCGATCAATTGCGCCGCGTACAGATGATCTATCAGATGCCCGACGTGGCGCTGAACCCGCAGCACACATTGCTCGAGACCATCGGCCGTCCGGTGGAATTCTATTTCAAACGCTCCAAGGCGCAGGTGCGCGAACGGGTGCTCGAGTTGTTGCGGCAGATGGAACTGCCCGAGGCCTTCATCACCCGCAAGACCAGCGAACTCTCCGGCGGTCAGAAGCAGCGCGTCTCGATCGCCCGCGCGCTCGCCGCCGAGCCTGAGCTGATCATCTGCGACGAGGTCACCTCCGCGCTCGACCAGCTCGTCGGCGAGGAAATTTTACGCCTGCTGAAGAAGCTGCAGGACGACCTCGGCGTCTCCTACCTGTTCATCACCCACGACCTCTCGACCGTGAAGCGCATCGCCAACAAGGTCGCGGTGATGCTGAAGGGCAAGCTGGTGGATTTCGGCCCGACCCGCGAGATTTTCGCCCCGCCCTATCATCCCTATACGGAGCTGCTGCTGTCGGCGGTGCCGGAGATGCGGCCGGAATGGCTCGACGAGGTGTTCGCCAAGCGGGCGGCGAAGGCGGCGATGGCGGGGTGAGGGCTGGCGGCGTAATTTCACTGCGCAGTGGCTACGATTCCTCATTTGCAGCGAGTTGCGCCTGGAGGGGCAGCGACGTGGATCAGGAGCCGCTCGGCGGCCATGTATATATCTTGGTCTCTCCGAAAACCGACCTGATCAAAATCGGAGGGACGGCTTATCCACCGCTGAAGCGCATTCGCGAGGTCAATGGGTCGTCGCCATACCGAGAACTCGGACCTTGGAGCCTGTCCGACTTTCGACAGGTTACGGACTGGCGCAAGGTCGAGGCTCACTTACACTTCGCCTTCCGAAGCCACTCCTCGTCTGACATCGCGGGAGCAAACGAACTTTTCCGAGTGGCCCCGCAGCGAGTGTCGACCCTCCTCGGCGAACTCGATCCCGCGCTTATCGTCAAGCGGCCAAAAATTGACAGATTGTTCCAGGACGAAGACTTCGCCACCTTCATTCTTCGCCTGTTTGCATTCACGGGTTTATTGCACTGGATAGACATTCAGGGAGCTTGGACCTTCGTGCTTTTCCCAGGCACGGCGGGAGGGCGGTACTACACCATCAATATTGGCAGGCACGAAGTCGCCTACAGTTCGCTACCGCGTGGTCCTCAGGGCGGCGTCCACGGCATCGTCATGGATCGCTTGATCTACGACTTCCCCCACGTCCGAAAATGGGTCGAGGCGCGTGGCGGCGACTATCTGGACGATGCCTATTCAAGCGCGTTGCCGAGGTCGGTCATCGTGCATTTCACAGGCGGCTTCGCGGAGGCTCAACAGTTTCTCCGCCTCGAGGGCGTGCGGCGGGCCTTGATCGCGTATTGGGCGGAGGCCCTAATCGAAATCAACGAGCGTGGAGTGGAAAGCGTCTTCTCTCGCTTTCATAACTGGAATGCCGTGGCCGAAATTCGCTCCCGGCTTACAGGGACGATGAGTTCGGCAATTTCGTCTCCTGTTGTTCCTGGCCTGGGGCTTGAACCCGTCCAGGCGCCCAAGCCTCTAAAATTGGATTGGAGGTTCTCGGCTTTCGACTTACCGAGGTTGCGGCAGCACTGCATTTCATACTGATCGTTTGGTGGAGGCCCTTTGTCGCGGACTCCCTGGCGCGTTCAATGCGCTGTTGCCACAGCCCCTGTGAACCGCGTCGACAGAATGCCAGCCAAGACGTAGGATCGTTCCCCCGCCTTAGCGTCAAGACAGTACCTATGGACGATATTCAAGACGTCAACGTCGCCCTACGCGACCTCACCCGAGAAGAAATCGAACGGCTGCGCCGGCTGTGGGACGAAGGCAAGGCCAGCGGAGACGCGGGCGTGGTCGATTTCGTCGAATTACGCAGGGAGGCTCGCGAGCGGCTTCTAGCGGCGAAGGAAGCCGTGGATTGATGGGCGTCCCGGTTGGCTGGAGCCGAGCGGCGCGGGAAGGATTTGCTTGAAATGCATGTCGTGATCGGCCTTGACAACTTGCAAGCGGCCGAACGGATTTATGAACGCATCGAAGCGCGAGCGCGGATCCTGAGCGCCAATCCGCGGTCGGGCCCACGGCGCGGCGACATTCGCACTGGCATGCGGGTTCTGGTCGAGAACCCCTATCTCATCTTTTATGAAATCGTTCCCGACACAGACAGCGGGCCCATCGAGAAAGTCGAGATCGTCCGCGTCGACGGCCGCCGCGATTTACCCAGGCTGTTCTGACGAGCGTCCAGCGGGTCCCACGACCGTCGCATCCCGCCAAACCCCAGGTTTCCCTCCCCGCGCGCCCATGCTAACGAGCCCCCATGACGACCCGCATCGACGCCAAATTCGCAACGCTCCGCGCGGAAAACCGCGCCGCTCTCGTCACGTTCGTCATGGCGGGCGACCCCGACCCGCGAACCTCGCTGGAAATCCTCCGCGCGCTGCCCGCCGCCGGCGCCGACGTCATCGAGGTCGGCATGCCGTTCACCGATCCGATGGCCGACGGTCCGGCGATCCAGGCGGCGGGACTGCGGGCGCTGAAGGGCGGCATGACGCTGAAGAAGACGCTGGCGATCGTCGGCGAATTCCGCGCCGTCGAGCGCGCGCTCGATCAGCGCCGCGTGCGTTTTGCCGGGCAGTCTCGAAGCATATAGGTGGTTTGAAATGAACATCTCCAGCGTTTCTTGCATCGCGCTTACCGTGCTCAGTGAGGACGGGGGTTGACTCCCGCTACCCCTTCCTGTTGCGCGCGTCCCAATAGCGCTCCAAATTCTCGATCAACTGCGGGCTGAAATGGCACTCGGCTTGCGCCTTGGCGTAATAGGCGGCGTAGCGGCGGGTGAGGTCGAACGGCTCCTGACCGATCCGCAGCGCGCGGCGGTTGGCGAGCGCGCCGACCTGGCCCGACGCCAGGAAGCGGTCGGCGACGGCTTCCGCCGCGGCCTCGGTGGCGTCGGGGGCGACGATCTCGTCGCAGATCAGGCGGCCCGCGTCGCTGTCGCATTCGATGCGGCGTTCGTATTGAATCGCCTGACGGGCGAGCCGGTCGCCGACGAAGCGCGGCAGCCGCAGATTGGCGAAGCCAGGGATGATGCCTTCCTTGCGCGCGGGCAGGGTCAGATAGGCGTCGGCGGCGGCGATCGTGTAATCGCAGGCGAGCAGGATCTGGCAGCCGCCGCCGATGGCGAAGGCGTCGACCTGGGCGATCCAGGGCTTTTCGATGGTGTCGCCGAGAACCTCGTCCGGCGAAACGTCCAGTTTGGCGATCCCGCGTAAAATCTTGGCGACGAAGCCGAGTTCGCGGCGCGGGAACCATTCGTAATTGACCTTGCCCTGATAGAGGTGGGTCAGATTGATGCCGGCGTTGAAGATGCGCCGGCCCGCGTATTTGGGGTGGGCGACGTGGTCGCCGCGCAGGATGCAGATCGCCGTTTCCGGGTCGAGCAGACAAAGATCGGTGGCGATCTCGTTGGCGTCGAGATTGCTCGCGTCCTCGGCGTTGAGAAACCGCGGATTGCTCATCGTCACGATCGCCTTGCGGTCGCGCCGCTCAACGATCGTCCCGTCGAGATCGATTCGCCCGTCGCGCAGGAATTTCGGCAGTAGCTCCCGCGATTCCGCGCGCGGCAGCAGCATCGCGTGGCACAGATGCTCGCCGCTGACCGGGTCGGCGAGCATCTGGTGCAGGAACAGGCCCTGATCGACTTCGTGGCCGTCCTTTTCGCTCTGGTTGCGCGCGTTTTCGTCTCGCAAAGTCTCGGCGTCGGGGACGAGGCCGGGCGCGGCGGCCACAGCGCCTTCCAGCAAGGCGTTTATGCGCAGGAAATGGGTGCGACCCCGCGTCAGCCGGTCGTAAAGGGCGCCGCCGTGGGCCTTCAGGAAACGCTCCCGCGACGTCCGCGCCGCCGCCAGCAAGCCTGAGGCGGTCTCGGCCTGTTCAGCGTCGCGCCGGGATTTTGCCGGCAGAACGTCGAGGCGGCGGCGGCTTTCCCGCCAATAGCCCACGAATGCCGTGAGATCGCGATCATAGGCGCCGGAGACGACAGGACCGGCTTCGGGGGGCGTGTTCACTTCGGCGACTTGTCGTTGATGCGAGCGGCGAAGGCTCGGAGGGAACCGTTCATGAGGCGTCGTCTCCCAGGCGCGATGGCTTTTGTTGCGGCGAGTTTTGCCGGGAGTTAGCGAAATGTCCAGGGCCCGAGCTTGGTCGATCGAGGAGGGACGGCTCAGTGGCGACGCGGCGAAGGGGAAAGGATCGCGGCTTGCTTCAATAGGGTCGGCCGCGCCGGCCCCCCGGATTTCCAGCGCTTGGCCCGTCGGCGGCGGTAGCCTTCTCCGCTGAGGCCCGTTAGATTTGCCTCGGCGCCAACCAGGATTTTCGACAGGGGGAGGGATCGGCATGAAGGACCTTTCGGGAAAGACCGCGTTCGTCACCGGGGCCGCCTCGGGGATCGGGTTGGGCATCGCCAACGCTCTTGCGCAGGCCGGCGCGAAGGTCATGCTGTGCGATATCGAGGAAGCCGCGCTCGCCCGCGCCCTGGACGGCCTGAGGCTCACCAACGCCGAGGTCGATTCCGTCAAGGCCGACGTTTCCTTGAAGGCCGAGTTGCAAGCCGCGGCCGACGCCACGATCGCCCGCTTCGGTAAAGCGCATATTCTCGTCAACAACGCCGGCGTTGGCGGCGGCGGTCCCTATGGCTACTGGAACGACGCCGCCTGGGATTGGACGATCGACGTCAATCTGCGGGCGGTCGTCTGGGGCATCGAGATATTCGGACCGCTGATCGAGCGCCACGGCGAAGGCGGACAGATCGTGTCCACGGCCTCCATCGCCGGGTTGCTGCCGCTCGGCAGCGGCCCCTATTCCGTGACCAAATATGGCGTCGTCGCGCTTTCGGAGGGCCTTCGCGCCGAATTGGCGCCGCGCGGCATCGGCGTTTCGGTGCTTTGCCCCGGTTTCATCCGGACCCAGATCGCAGATTCGATGCGCAACCTGCCGGCGCGGTTCGACCGCAGCCTCGAGCCGGTTCTGGCGGCGAGTCAATCCTCGGAAGGGGCGAAGATGATTCGCGAACGCATCTCGTCCGGCATCGATCCGGCCTATGTCGGCGAACTCGTGCGGGAAGGCATCGAGAACGACTGGCCCTACATCTTCACCGACACCGAATTCGAGCCTTGGATCGAAGCCCGGTTCGCGGCGATCAAGAAGGGCTTCGACGCAATAAGAGGTCGCGACCCCAGGCGTTGAGTCCCGGGCTCGGGACCGCGCCACGCCTGATCATCACCCAGAAGTCCTTCGCCGGAGGCGTGCAGACTGTGAGGGCGGTCGCGAGGAGCGGCCCGCCTTTTGCTTCGTCCCGCACGGCGTCCCCTCGCCCGCACCATCCTTTCTCGACTCGAGGCGCTCCGGCCGCATGACAAACGCCAACCAACCTCACCACATCGTCATCGTCGGCGGCGGCGCCGGCGGGCTGGAGCTCGCCACCAGGCTTGGGGATACGCACGGCAAGCGCGGGACGGCGCGGATCACCTTGGTCGACCGCAGCCGGACCCATATCTGGAAGCCGCTGCTGCATTCGATCGCGGCGGGAAGCCTGCGGCGCTCGCAACATGAGCTGAATTACATCGCGCAGGCGCATTGGCATCATTTTCGTTACCGCAACGGCGAGATGATCGGGCTCGACCGGGCGAACAAGACCATCGCTTTGGCGGCGCTGCGCGACGAGGAGGGACGCGAGATAACCGCGTCCTCGACGCTCGGCTACGATACGCTGGTGATCGCGGTCGGCAGCGTGACCAACGATTTCGGCACGCCGGGCGCGGCCAAATTCGCGGTGCCGCTCGAGACCCCGGCGCAGGCGAGCCGGTTCAACCGCCGCCTCGTCAACGCCTGTCTGCGCGCCCAGAACCAAACCGAGCCCGTGCGCCCCGGCCAGCTTCATGTCGCGATCATCGGCGCCGGCGCGACCGGCACGGAACTCGCCGCGGAATTGCACCACACCGCGCGGCAAATCATTTCCTACGGGCTCGACAAGATCGACCCCGAAAACGATCTCAAGATCGTGCTGATCGAGGCTGCCGACCGCATCCTGCCGGTGCTGCCGCCGCGCATTTCCGAGGCGACGCGCGAATTGCTGGTCAAGATCGGCGTCGAGGTGCGCACCGGCGCGCGCGTGGCCGAGGTGATGGCCGACGGCATAAGGCTGGCCGACGACGAAGTGATCCCGTCCGAACTGGTGGTCTGGTCGGCGGGCGTGAAGGCGCCCGGTTTTCTCGCCAACATCGACGGGTTGGAGACCAACCGCATCAACCAGCTCGCGGTGCGGCCCACCCTTCAGGTCACGCGCGACGACCATGTTTTCGCCATCGGCGACTGCGCCTCCTGCCCGCGTCCCGGCTTTCCGCAGCCGGTTCCGCCGCGCGCCCAGTCGGCGCACCAGATGTCCGAATTCATGATCAAGCAGATTCACGCCCGGCTCGAAGGCCAGCCGCTCGGGGACTTCGTCTATCACGACCTCGGCTCTCTGGTTTCGCTGGGTAAGTACAGCACGGTCGGCAGCCTCATGGGCGCGCTGATCGGCAGAAGCTTCTTCATCGAAGGCTATTTCGCGCGGCTGATGTACCGCAGCCTCTACAAGATGCACGAGGCGGCGTTGCACGGGAGCGGACGAACGCTGCTGGGTGTTTTCGCCCGCGGCGCGCGACCGGCGCCGACGGTGAAATTGCACTGAAGGGGGGCGGGTGATCGAAGCCGCGCGCAGCGCCCGGACGCGGGCAGTCTACCGGGAGCCCTGTTCGTAGTAGGCGACCAAACGGGAGGCTTCGCCGAATTCATCCGACTGGCCGACGAGCAGAATTTTGTGGCGCCGCCTAACCCGCCTGCTCGTCGGTCACCACGTCGAATCGCACGAGTCTGGCGACGCCGAAGGCGGTTGACAGGGGCACGTCGGCCGCGCCCCATCACGATGCGGCCAATCCGGGGATGGTTGTGGCGCGCGTCCATCGAGAAAGACCTCGAACCAGGCGCTGAAGTCCATGGGGTTGATATCGACCGGCACGCCAATGTCTCCGAGATAGCCCGTGCAATTGCGAGCCGGGACGTTCATGCCGCGGCAGAGCGCGATGGCCAGATGGGCGAAGTCGCGGCACACGCCTATGCCTTCCTGCATCGAGTCGCTGGCGCAACGTGTCGGCCGCGCGTCGGGATAACTGAACTTGATTTTCGAGTGAACGAAGTCGCAAATCGCTTGCACGCGTCTGTAGCCGCCGGTTACGTCCCCGAACATGAACCAGGCGAGATCGGCGAGTTTGTCGCTGTCCCAATAGCGGCTCGAAGCCAGGAACACCAACACTTCATCGGGAAGCTGACCGATCGCCGTCGATCCCGCCTCGGCGGGACTTGGCTCCGGTTCGCCTGTGTCCTCGATCAGGAAGCGTTCGAAAACATCACGCGGCCGGCGGGAACCGGGACCCGCGCCACCCGCTTGCCCAACAGATCGGAATAATGCGCCATTTCGAGCTGTGGCTCGGATTTGATGACGTCGGGCGAGCGCAAGTCCTCGTCTCGCGAGGGATGGACGTTGAGTTGAAGCAGCATCGGCGTTGGCGCCGGATACTGAAAGGCGATGTCAAAGCCTGCTTGTATGAGCATTATGCGATTCCGGGACTGGCGGTGAGGCCGCGGGCGGCCGGACGATTCTGGTGGACGCGCCCGAGGCGCTCATGCGCCGGGACCCGTGCTATCGAGGGCGGCCAATGGTTCCGCCATCGGGCGGCGGAGTCGAACCACGACCGAGACGGCCATCCCCTTCTCGTCCGCGGCATTGCCGAAGTAATGTCCGTGCAGGGGAATGGCTTGGCTCGCCTCCCGCGCGACCGCCACGCGAATGAGGTCGCGGCTGCCGACGATCCCGTTGGTAGGATCGAAATCAACCCAGCCGGCGCCAGGCAAGTAGATTTGGCACCACGCATGCGTCGACCCGCCACCGAGATGGCGTTCTCCAGAGTCTCGATCGGGGACGTAGATGTATCCGGAGACGAAGCGAGCCGCCAAGCCGATCGCCCGAGCGGCCTCCATCATCAACGTCGCGAAATCGCGGCACGATCCGCGCTTGGAGGCGAGAGTCTGCAAGGGGCTCTGTGTTCCCTTCGCGGTTCGGCGTTCATAGCGCATCCCTTCCTTGATCGCGTAGGTCAAGGTCATCAGTAATGCCCCGGTGGCCGTCGGGCGCCCCGGGTCGAGAAAGCGTCGGACCCAACGATCCAGTTCTCCGGATGGGTCCGGGTAATGCTGCTCAATCGATCGAGCCAGGTCGGGCATTTCTTCCCTATCGTAGGAGAACGGATAAAATCGGGCCCGATCCTCCAGCACCGCTTCCGGTTCATCGAGAGGCGTATGTTCGAGCGTGAGATTGCTCTCGACGCGCAGGCTCGTCGTGGTCCCGGCGAAGGTCGCGATCGCCACGCAATTGTCGAAGACATCGTGAATCCAGCGCAATCTTTGCGGACGCGGCTCGATTTCGAGGGTCGCCTCGAGCAATCGCTGGTCA
>Ga0302157_10001226_pt1 | contig 31859 bp, 21 predicted proteins | sample I_Bog_N3_3_FD_193502 | JGI IMG/M metagenome (GOLD analysis project Ga0302157, IMG submission 193502) | Peat permafrost microbial communities from Stordalen Mire near Abisko, Sweden - I_Bog_N3_3 | ecosystem: Environmental > Terrestrial > Soil > Wetlands > Peat | place: Sweden: Abisko, Stordalen...
TGGGCATCTCTATCGCTTCAAGGGCGGCCAGTGGCAGCGCCTGACGCAGGGCGACTGGGAGGTCACGGGGCTGGTCGCAGTCGATGAAAAGGCCGGGCGCCTGATCCTGACCGGCAATCGCGACGATGTCCTGTCGGGGCAGGTCTATGCGCTCGATCTTGCGCATCCCGACACGCTGACCCCGCTCGGCGATCCGGCCTATGACAACAGCGCCAGCGCCGATGCCGCCGGGCACACGCTGATCGTGACGCGCAATGCCGATGCGCAGCCGCCGCAATCCTATCTTGCCGACGCCAAGGGCGAACGGCTGGCGTGGATCGAGGAAAACCGCGTCGAGGGGCATCATCCTTATGCGCCCTACCTTGCCGCGCACCGCCCGGCGCAGTTCGGCACGATCAAGGCCGATGACGGCACCGATCTGCACTGGATGATGATCACCCCGCCGCTGGAGCCGGGCAAGCGCTATCCGGTGTTTACCTATCACTATGGCGGCCCTTCGGCGCAAGTCGTGCGGCGCGGCTGGCAGGGCGCGCTGGCGCAGGCGGTCGTGGCCAAAGGCTATATCTGGTTTGCCATCGACAATCGCGGCTCGGCCAATCGCGGCGTCGCCTTCGAAAGCGCGATCTGGCATGCGATGGGCACGGTCGAAGTCGCCGATCAACTGACGGGTACGCGCTGGCTCAAGGCGCAGCCGTTCGTCGATCCGGCGCGGATCGCCACGTTCGGCTGGTCCTATGGCGGCTATATGACGCTGAAAATGCTGGAAGAGCATCCCGGTGAATGGGCGGCGGGCATTGCGGTCGCGCCGGTGACCCGGTGGGAACTGTATGACACCGCCTATACCGAGCGCTATCTCGGCGATCCGCATGCGCCGGGCGGGGTCTATGATCGCGCCGGGGCGCTGATCGACGCGCCGAAGATTGCCGATCCGCTGTTGGTGATCCATGGCATGGCCGATGACAATGTCGTGCTCGACAATACGACCGCGCTCGCCGCGACGTTGCAGGCGCATGCGGTGCCGTTCGAGATGATGCTCTATCCGGGGCAGACGCATGGTATCGGGGGGCCGAAGATCAGCGTGCACCTCTATGACCGGGTGTTCGATTTCCTTGCCCGTCACGGTGTCGTCGCGGGCGGCCAGTAACATTCGTCCCGGCGCAGGCCGGGGCCAGAGGAGGTACAACGATGGGTTATCGCGTAGCGGTCGTGGGTGCGACGGGTAATGTCGGCCGCGAAATGCTCAACATCCTGGCCGAGCGCCAGTTTCCGATCGACGAGATCGCCGCGCTGGCGTCATCGCGCTCGCAAGGGACCGAGATCGAATTCGGCGAAACCGGCAAGATGCTCAAAGTCCAGAATGTCGAACATTTCGACTTCACCGGCTGGGACATGGCGCTGTTTGCCGCAGGATCGGGCCCGACCAGGATCTATGCGCCCAAAGCGGCGGCGCAGGGCTGCGTGGTGATCGACAATTCGTCGCTCTATCGCATGGACCCCGATGTGCCGCTGGTCGTGCCCGAAGTGAATCCCGATGCGATCGACGGCTACAAGGCGCGCATGATCATCGCCAACCCCAACTGTTCGACCGCACAGCTCGTCGTGGCGTTGAAGCCCTTGCACGATCTCGCCAAGATCAAGCGCGTGGTCGTCGCGACCTATCAGTCGGTGTCGGGCGCGGGCAAGGAAGGCATGGACGAACTGTTCGAGCAGAGCCGGGGCATCTTTGTCGGCGATTCGGTCGATCCGAAGAAGTTTACCAAGCAGATCGCCTTTAACGTGATCCCGCACATCGATGTCTTCCTCGACGATGGTTCGACCAAGGAAGAATGGAAAATGGTGGTCGAAACCAAGAAGATCCTCGATCCCAAGATCAAGGTCGTCGCGACCTGCGTGCGCGTGCCGGTGTTCGTCGGCCATTCCGAAGCGGTCAACATCGAATTCGAAAACGAAATCAGCGCGACCGAGGCGCAGGACGTGCTGCGCGAAGCCCCCGGCGTGATGCTCGTCGACAAGCGTGAAGACGGTGGATACGTCACCCCGGTCGAATGCGTCGGCGATTATGCGACCTATGTCAGCCGCGTGCGCGAGGACTCGACCGTCGAAAACGGCCTGACACTGTGGTGCGTGTCGGACAACTTGCGCAAGGGCGCCGCGCTCAACGCCGTCCAGATCGCCGAACTCCTGGGCCGCCGTCACCTCAAAAAGGGCTGATCTATCGGTCCAAAACGAACACGCCCCCCGGCTCGTCATGACGAAAACGGGCCGGGGGGATGCCGTGTTCGGCAAGGGCACGCGCGAGCAGGTGGACCGGCTCGTCGCGGCTTTCGTCGCTGAGCGGAAAGACGCCCCAATGGATGGCGAGCGCCTGTCGGGCGTCGAGGTCGCGCATCACGCGCACGGCTTCGGCGGGGTTGGTGTGCTGATCGCGCATGAACCAGCGCGGGGCATAGGCGCCGATCGGCAGCAGCGCGACATCGGGCGATCCCAGTCGTTCGCGGATCGCGGCAAACAGGCTGCCGTCGCCATAGCCGGTGTCGCCTGCGAAATAGACCGTGGCATCGCCCGCGCGGATGTGAAAGCCGCACCATAGCGCCATGCGGCGGTCGTAAAACCCGCGCGCCGACCAGTGTTGCGCGGGGACGATGGTCACGGCGACGCCGTTGGCGAGGGCGTGCGTGTGCCACCAGTCGCCCGTGGCGATCCGTGCGCTGGGGATGGAGCGGCGGATGATCGTGTCGTTGCCAAGCGGGGTCAGGATCAGCGGATCGTGGTGCCTGACCAGCCGTCGCATGGTGGCGAGGTCAAGATGGTCATAGTGATTGTGGCTGAGCAGCACGGCGTCGATCGGCGGCAGATCTTCGAACCGCACGCCGGGGGCGCATACGCGTTTGGGCCCGGCGAACCGGACCGGGCTGCACCGCTGCGACCAGACCGGGTCGGTCAGCAGGTTGAGCCCGCCGGTCTGGATCAGCACGGTGGCATGGCCGACCAGCGTGATGCGCGTGCCCTCGGCGCGTTCGGGCGGGACGCAGGCGTGGACGGGCACGTGGCCGGGCCAGGGCGCGCGGCGCGAGGTGCGGCGCCAGCGGCGGATGTCGGCGAGTGTCTTGTCGGTGGTTTCCGGCGCGTTGTTGAAAAAGCGACCGTCGAAATGGTCGCTGGTCGGCCCGTCGTAATAGCGATTTTTGGGCATGGGACCGGTTACAGGCCCAACGCCGCGCGCTCGCGCTTGAGGATATCGACGCCGATGCCGATCAGGCGGGCGATCGCTTCGGGGCTTTGCCATCCGGTGTGCGCGGTCAGCACGGCGTGGGCTGCGCGGCGCATGGGATGATCGGCGGGCAGCGGCTCGGTGCTGAAGACATCGAGCCCGGCACCGGCGAGGTGCCCGTCTTCGAGCATGGCCAGAAGTTCGGCTTCGTCGGTCAGTTCGGCACGGGCGGTGTTGAGGAACACCGCGCCGCGCTTCATCCGGCGCAAGCGAGCGGCATCGAGGAAACCGGCAGTTTCCGAGGTGTAGGCAAGGTGGGGCGAGACAATGTCGGCGCGGGCGAGCAGCGTGTCGAGATCGACCTGTTCGACGCCGGGAATGTCGACCGGGCGGCGCGCCCAGACCAGCACTTTGAGGCCGAGCGCCTGGGCGATCCGCGCGACTTCGCCGCCGATCGCGCCGACGCCGATCAGGCCGATGGTCTTGCCCGACAATTCGCCGAGCGGGGCCCCGGCCCAGTCCCCTGCGCGGATCGAGGCATCTTGCGCGGCGATGTCGCGATAGACTGCAAACAGCAGCGCGATGGTGTGTTCGGCGACGGCGCGGTCGCCATAGCCCTTGATCGTGTGGACCGGAATGCCGCGCGCCGCCGCCGCATCCAGATCGACGAAATTGGCCGCGCCCGTACCGAGGAACAGGATCTGTTTGAGCGCGGGGCTCGAATCCATCACCGCTGCGCTGATCCGGCTTTCGTTGACGACGATCACCGGATAGCCGGCGACGCGCGCGATCATCGTCGCCTCGTCGGGCTGGCCGATATGGTGCGCGACGAGGCTGTCATCGGCACCGGCGCGCGCAAAGGCCTCGACCAGCAAGTCGGTGGAATCGGCAACGACGGCGAACGGGACGGCGAACGGGACGGCGAAAGCGGTGGTCATGGGCGTGCTCTCGCTCAATCCGCGAAGCCGGGGTCGGTGCGTTCGAGTTCGCGCACCAGCGCGGTCCATTCGGGGACGCCGGTTTCCTGCCCGCCGAAGTTTTCGGTCTGGCGCGCGGTCAATTCGCGGACATGTTCGGGCACCGGGTAGAGCGCCGCGCCGCCGCTCATCGCCGCGATCTGCACCTGGCAGGCGCGTTCGAGATTGTACATCGCCGAAAAGGTCTCGGCGATCGTCGGGTATGCAGTCAAAAGGCCGTGATTGCGCAGGATCAGCGCGCCATGCGTGCCCATATCGCGCACCAGCCGGGGCTTTTCGTCTTCGAGCAGTGCGATCCCTTCGTAATCGTGGTAGGCAATGCGGTTATAGAATTGCAGAGAATACTGGCTGATCGGCAGCAGTCCCTGCGCCTGACAGGCGACCGCGACCCCGGCCACCGTGTGCGTATGCATGACGCAGCCGACATCGTGGCGCGCGCCGTGGACGGCCGAATGGATGACATAGCCCGCCGGATTGACATCGCGCTCCGATGGTTCCTCGTCGATGCGGAACTTGACGAGGCTGCTGGCAGTGACCTCGTGAAACTGATCGCCGAAACGGTTGATCAGCAAATCCTCGGTGCCGGGAATCCGTGCCGAGATATGCGTATAGATCACGTCGGTCATGCCGAACTTTGCCGCAAGGCGATAGCACGCGGCAAGATCATAGCGGGTCTGGCGCTCGGCGTTGTCGAACTTTGCGGCAGGAAGTGAGGCCATCAGCAGGGTTCTCCCAACTGGCGCGAGAGCACGCGCCAGCGCGAATTGATTTCGTCGCGATCGACATAGGCACCCTGCAGATGGCGCGAGCCGGTCTGCGGGTCGAATTCGCGTCGTGCATGCATCACGCGGCGGTTGTCAAACGCCCACATATCGCCGGGCGCCAGACGGCGTTCGATGAAATACTTCGGATCGCGCGTCATCGCCTGAAACAGGCGCAGCGCGGCATAAATATCGCCCATTTTTTTCTCCGGGGCGTCGATCGGCCCGCGCAGGAAATTGGCAAAGCGCACTTCGTCGAGATCGCCTTCGCCATTCAGCGCGATGGCCGGGGCGGTCCAGCGATAATCGGTGCGGTCGTCGCGGTTCCAGAATGCCATCGGCGTGGTGGTGATCGTGGCAAATTCGGCGGGGTGGTGCTTGCGCATCGCTTCGCCGATGGCAAAGCCGTCGACAAACACGCTTTCGCCGCCTGTCGCTTCGTTTTGCAGGCAGTGCAGGAATTGTACCCCCGGCTGCAATTCGCGCGTGGGCAAGTCGGTATGCGCGGGCAGGTTGACGCTGGTATAGGCGGCGCTGTCGGCACGCGGTTTCGACTTCACATCGAACACGCGGCCGAAATTGGTTTCGCGCAAGTGCGAAATCCGCGCGATCGGGCCGAGCAGCGCTTCTTCTTCGACCGGCACGTTGCGGATCAGAGTCAGCCCCGACGACTTGAGCGCGCTGAGCCAGGCCCAGAGCGCGCCGTCGTCAGCCATGATGTCGCCATAGTCGAACGATTGCAGCGCATCGGCATATTCGCGGCCCCAGATGAACGACTGCGCGCGTGCGGCGTGGCGTTCGGCGCGGCTCTGTGCGTCGGGCGCATGGGCGCGCAGCCAGCCGGGGGCGTAGCGGCTGGCATGGCCGTCGGCCCAGCCGATGATCAGATCGCCGGCGGCGCTGATCGCGGCGCTGTGCACGGCAAGATCGGCGGGCGCGTCGGTGATTTCGAACAGTTGTTCGCGCGTCAGCGGCAGATAGCATTGCGAACAAGGGCAATTGTCGCGCAGGAAAAAGCGGTGAAACGCGGTTTCGCGCCCGTCGCTCCAGGTCACCACGGTATCGTCGCCGCTCAGCGCGACACCGGCAAGGCTGTGGTCGGTGGCAAACACGCGCCAGTCCTGAACGATTTCAAGCTCGATAGTCATGGGCGTCAGTCCTCTTGATTGGCGCGCGTATGGTCGCCCCAGGGCTTGCGGGAAAAGATCGTTTCCAGCGCCGGCAGGAACGCCTCGATCGGCAGGGTGTCGTAATCGGGATCGAACGCCTTTTGATCCCATGCGTCGGTAAACCGCGCGGTGCGGGCAAAGGCGGGGTGATCGCGGTATTTGTCGCGCGCATGCTTGTCCCCGCCGAAATACTCGGCGTAGAAAAAGCCTTGGAATTCCTCGTGATGTTCGATCATCCAGGCATTGAGCGGGGAAATATAGGGCGCCATGATCGCGGCGGCCATCGCCCCGTGATTGACCGGGGCGAGCGTGTCGCCGATGTCGTGCAGCAAGGCGCAGACGACCATTTCATCGTCTGCCCCGTCGCGCAGCGCCAGTGTCGCGGTCTGCAGCGAATGGATATAGCGATCGACCGGATAGCCGAGGTCGTGCGTGGCGAGCAGGCGCAGATGCGTGACCAACTGGCCGACCAGCCCGGTCTGGAACACATCGAACTTTTCGCCGATCGGCTTCCAGTCCTCGGCGGTGGCTTCGTCGAAATGGCGGAACATGAACCGGCGCTCCTTCAGGCGGACTGCAACAGGCAGGCGGACTGCAACAGGCGGCGGCGGCTGCCGACGCTGTCGCGGTCGAGATAGCATTGGCGCATGTGGCGCGACCCGGTGGCCAGCGTATAGCCGGTGCGACCGTGCAACAGGCGGTAATTGTCCATCATCAACAGCTCGCCCGGTTGCAGCCGGAATTGCAGCGTGAGCGGCGATGACGGTGCGATCAGCCGCCAGAACGCGGCGCGCGCGGCGTAGTAGGCTTCCAGCCGTTCGACCGGCAGTCGCCCGATCATCTCGGTGCGGTTGGAATAGCGGATCTGCACGACTTCGCCCGCGCCGTTGCATTCGATCAGCGGACCATGGTTTTCCAGAAACGCGGTCTCGTCGTGATAGCGGAAAGTGACATCGGTGGTGACCAGCGTCTCGAACGCCGCCGGATTGTCGCGGCGCAGGATCGCGGCGGCATGAAATCCGTCGACCAGCGTCGAATCCCCGCCATCGGCGTCGTTGGTCAGGCAATGCAGCAGGATATAGCCGGGCACCGGCTCGCGATAGGGATTGTCGCTGTGCGGTTCGAGATGACGCGGCGTCATGGTCAGGTCATAGGCATTGGGGATCGCCTTGACATCGGCCACACCGCCCCAGTTGGTGCGGCGGATCGGGCCGATCAGGTCGGCAAATTCCAGCCCCCCGTCCATGTCGAGCGGAACGCCGCGCACCACGGCAAAGCCATAGGCATCGAGCCCGTCGAGCAAGCGCCCGAGCGTTGCCGGATCGCGGCGCAAGTCGGCAAGATCGGCCGCCGGGAAAGCGGCATGATCGAGCGTGCCGTCCCAATGTACATGGCCGCCATGCGCCGGTTCGCCGATGATCGCCCCGGCCAGCCAGGCGGCGGGCAGGCGGGTCGCAAACCCGTCGGAAAAGGTGATCGTGCCATCGAGTTCGGCGGCGGTGACGCGCAGATCGGTCGGGGTTTCGGCGGCTTCTTCCAGCCGTTGCCCGGTGCGCGGATCGAGCACCGCCGCATCGGGCAGGCGCTCGCGCAGCCAGATCGGATGCAGCACCAAGGGCTCTGCCCCGCTGCTGGTGACCTGCAATCGACCCTGCTCGGTGACCTGTAGATCCATGCCGCAATCCCCAGTTGATTCGAGCCCTGATTGATTCGAGCTGTATGATGGCGGGTAGTCTAACTCTGAAACCGCTCTGCTATCGCAGCTTTGCGACATGATGCGCGTATTTTGCGACTTCGGCAAATATACCTTGCCACGGGCCAAAACGGGTTTTGCGCTCACGCGAATCTGTGTTTGTCTCCCGATCCATGAATGTCGCATTCGCTCCGCTGGAGCAGGAAACCTACAGCTTTTACCTCGTGCCGGGCTTTTCCGCGATGGGCTTCGTCGCGGCGATGGAACCCTTGCGCGTGGCCAACCGACTGGCGCAGCGGCCGGTTTTCGCCTGGCGGTTGTTTTCCGCCGACGGTCAGCCGGTCGAAGCCTCGTGCGGGTTGAAAGTCGCTGTCGACGGCCCGCTCGATGAAAATACGCAGACGCTGATCCTGTGCGCCGGGTTCGAACCGCGCCGGGGAATCAGCCGCTCGCTGGTCGCGGCCTTGCGGCGCATGGCGCGGCGCGGTGTCGCGCTCGGTGCGCTCGACACCGGGGCCTATGTCCTGGCCGAGGCGGGGTTGATCCGCGATCAGCCGGTGACGCTGCATTGGGAAGCGGTCCCCGCCTTTCGCGAGGACTATCCCGAGGTGCGCGTGACCGAGGAATTGTTCTGCCTTGGCGAACGGCTGTTTACGTGCGCCGGTGGGACGGCGGCGATCGACATGATGCTCGAACGCATCGCGCTGCGACAGGGGCCAGGCCTTGCGCGCGCGGTGTCGGAACAATTCATTCACAGCCGCATCCGCAGCCGTGAAGAGCGGCAGCGGCTCGATCTGGGCGCGCGCATCGGCACGCGCGATCCGCGTCTGGTCGCGGTGATCGCGCGGATGGAGGCGGAAATCGAAAGCCCCTGCCGGCTCGAAGACCTCGCCGCCGAGGCAGGGGTCACCCGGCGACAGCTCGAACGGTTGTTCATGGGCCATTTCGGCACGGGCCCGGCGGCCTATTACCGCGCCATCCGGCTGGATCGCGCGCGCAGTTTCCTTGCCGAAACGAGCCTGTCGTTGATCGAAGTCGCGGTGGCCACCGGCTTTTCGTCAAAGAGCGCAATGGCCCGCGCCTATGTCCAGAAATTTGGCCGCCCGCCCGGCGCAGAACGGGGCCGGTGGAAAACGCCGCCGCTCGCAAACGCCTGAAAGACCACCAGAAGGATCCCCATGGCCGTCACATCCGCCAGCGCGAACCCGATCCGCGACGATGCGAAGATTCCCCTTGCCGTCTGTCTCGGCATTGCCGCGGCCAGCGGGGCGGCGCATCTCGGGATCAACTATACGCCGTTTCTGGTCGGTGGTCTGATCGATCGCTATGGCTTTGGCCCGGCGCAGATGGGCGTGTTTGCCACTGCCGAAACGCTGTCGTTTGCTTGCGCCATGTTCCTGTTTGCCCCGCGCGCGCAGGGATTTCGTCCCCGGCGCATGGCCCTGGCCGCCAGCGCGCTGATCGCTGCGGTGCAGGCGGTTTCGGGGCTGACCGGGTTCTTGCCGCTGCTGATCGCGGGGCGCGTGGCGACCGGGTTTGGCTATGGCATGCTCAACACGGCGGTCAATGTCGCCGCGGGGCGCACCAGTCAGCCCGCGCGGGCGATTTCGGTCGGCATTTCGCTTCAGGTCTTGCTGTTTGCAGTGATGAACGTGACCATCCCGATGATCGGCGCGGCGGGCGGCGTGGGGGCGATGTTCATCGCGCTGGCGATGATTTCGGGCACTTTGGCGCTGGGCATGCTGCCGCTTTCGGACAAGACGGAATCAGGCAGCCGGGGCGCGCAAGGCGCCGCGCCGATTGTGCCGCCGATGGCGCCGGGCGGCTGGCCGGTGCTGGCGGCGATGGCGCTGTTTGCATTCGGCACGATGGCGATCTGGCCGTTCATGGAACGTGCGGCCCATGCCATCGGTCTGCCCGCGACCGAATTCGGCCGGTATCAGAGCCTGGGGACGCTGCTGAGTTCGGCGGGCAATTTCGCGCTGACGATGGTGCTCGCGCGGGGAAATCGGCGCGGCTTGCTCGAAGTCGCGCTGTTGACGTGCGGGATCACGTGCGCGGTGTTGACCACGGTCGGCAGCCACTGGGTCTTTGCCGCTGCGCTCGTGCTGTATGATGTCAGCTGGTACATCACGTATCCCTTGCTCCTCGGCCTTGCCTACGCGCACGATCCGCACGGGCGGCTGGCGGTCAGGACCACGGGGACATGGCTGGTGGCGCAATCGGGCGGATCGCTGGCCGCCGGGTTCGTGGCGCAGGCGACATCGGGCTATGGCGTGGTCGGCTGTCTCGGCATGGGCACGTGCGCCATGGCGGTCGTCATCGTCATCCGGTTTCAGGCGGGCAAGCGCGCGCAGACCATGCGCGCGCCGCTACCTGCCCATTGAGGGGCCTTCAAACCGCCGCGCTGCCCTCGATCCCCGCATCGGCGATCGCGATATGCGCGCGTTCGGCGACAAGGTCGATCGAGCGGCAGACGAGATAGTAGAACAGCCCCGACACCGGCAGCCCGACCAGCATCGACACGTCTGCCCCGCCCAGCATGCGCGCCACCGGGCCGACGAAGACCGGCGTCGAAAAACAGGGCACCATTGCCGCAAATCCGATGAAATAGGCCGAAATCCCGCGCCAGTTCCAACGCCCGTAGATCCCGTCGGGATTGAAAATTTCGCGCACCGAATAGTGCCCGTGGCGGACGAAGAAAAAGTCCACCAGATTGATCGCGGTCCACGGGGTGAACAGATAGATCAGCACCGACAGCAGGTTTTCGATCAATTCGCGCACATTCGCCCCGGCGATCGCCGACAGCCAGGTCGAAGCCACGCCCAGCAGGGCCAGCGCGATCAGCCGCGCGCGCCCCGGATTGGCAATATGGTGAAAACTGTCGAGGATCGACAGCAGCGTCAGCGACCCGCCATAGAGATTGAGCGTGGTGATCGTGACCAGCGAGAGCGATGACAGCACGATCAGCACGGCGCCAAAGCCGGGCCGGACCAGATTGCCGGTTTCCAGCACGGCGCCGACGATCTCGTGCCCGGGAAAGATCGCGACCGCGACATCGCCGACCAGCATCATCCACGCCCCGCCGATGAACGCGCCGATGAACGTCCACCAGAACGAGGCCGCCACGCCCACATCGCGCGGCAGATAGCGCGAATAGTCCGAGACATAGATCGACCATGACAGCTGATACCCGGCAACGGCAAAGAACTGCACGAGGAACGGGATCGTCGCCCATTTGCCCATGCCCAGCTGCGCCATGCCGTGCCCGAGGATCGCCACCCCGACCGTATAGATCAGCAGCGCCACGATCACTGCGGCGGCCAGTGTCCGTTGCGCGATATGGATCATGTCATAGCCCGCCACGGCAAAGGCCAGCGCCGCCAGGGTGAACGCGCCGAATACGCCGACCAGAGCGCCTTGCGACAGATGCGTGCCGGTCAGATCCTGTACCGCAACGCCGAACACCACTTCGTTGAACACGGTATAGCCGACATAGGTCACCAGCGCGAAGCACCAGACCAGCAGCGCGCCCCGATAGCCGAACTGCGGCCGCGACTGGATCATCTGCGGCAGGCCAAGCTCGGGCCCCTGGCTGGAGTGCGAGGCCATGAACAGCGTGCCCATCGCGCACCCGGTCAGGATCGCCAGCACCGACCAGCCGAACCCCAGCCCCAGCGCCATGCCGATCGCGCCGGTCGCCAGTGTCGCCAGATGGGCATCGCCGCTGAACCAGATCGGCCAGAGGTGCCACACTTTGCCGTGGCGTTCGCTAAGTGGAACGTAATCGATCGAATGGCTTTCAACGAGCTTCATCGGGAGCCTTTGGCGCAAGCGGGATCGCAGGGGCGCAAAAATGCGCCCCAAATGCAATGCATGCCCGACTGCGATCGCAGGGGAAAGGGGGCAGGTGTATGGTGCGGGAAAAAGGCGGGACGCGCGCGCATCGCGCCCTGGCCGCCGGTGGTGCATGGGCGTCGGGTTGACAAACGCCCGGTTCCGAACGAACGCCGGGTGATAGGCGAAAAACCAGGGTCATATGAATACAGTTGAGCGTCTGAACGCGCGCGGGTCGCTGCGCGGCCTGCTGCACGCCTTTTTGGGCGGACCGTTGGCGCGCGATCGCCTTGCACCGGCGATCGACGTGCCGCCGGCGCGCGATCGTGCGGAGCGGCAAGTCCTGTCTTATGGCGAGCTTGACGCGCTGGCGACGCGGATCGCGCAGCATCTGGTCGGGCGCATGGCCGGGCCCATGGCGGGGCGGGCCGGGAGCGAGCCGATTGTCGCGCTGTTGATCGGGCGGACTTCGCCGCTGCTTTATGCGGCACAGATCGGGGTTTTGCGCGCAGGGTGCGCGTTTACCTGCCTCGATGCCGCGTTTCCCGACGAGCGCATGGGCGAAATTCTCGACGACGCCGCGCCGGTGGCGGTGCTGGCCGATGCGGACGGGCTCGAACGGCTCGATCGCCTGGGGCTTGCGCCGGGGCTGGTGTTCGATGCTGCGGCGCTGGCGCGCGCGGCGGCGCCCGATGTGGCCTTGCCCGACGATCTGGCGCCCTCGCGGCTGGCTTATGTGATCTATACCTCGGGCACGACCGGCAAGCCCAAGGGGGTCGAGGTCGAACACCGCCATATCGCCAATCTCATCGCCTCGGACCTTGACGAATTCGGCCTCGGGCCGGGCGACCGCGTGGTGCAGGGGTCGTCTGCCGCGTATGATTCCTCGCTGGAGGAAATGTGGCTGGCGCTGGCGTCGGGCGCGACGCTGGTGGTGATGGACGATGCGACGGCGCGGCTTGGCCCCGATGTGGTCGGCTGGTTGCAGGACGAACGCGTCACCGTTTTCTGCCCGCCGCCGACTTTGCTGCGCGCATCGGGCTGTGCCGATCCGCAATCGGCCTTGCCCGATCTGCGCCTGCTCTATGTCGGGGGCGAGGCCTTGCCGCAGGATCTGGCCGATCTGTGGTCTGCCGGGCGGCGCATGGTCAATGGCTATGGCCCGACCGAATGCGCGGTGACGTGCCTGCGTTGCGATGTCGTGCCGGGGCAGCCGGTGGGGATCGGGCGGCCGGTGCCGGGCATGGCGGCCTGGGTGCTTGACGACGCGCTGAACGAAGTGCCCGCGGGCGAACCGGGCAGGCAGGGCGAATTGTGCATCGGCGGCGCGGGTGTTGCGCGCGGCTATCGCCACCGCGAGGACCTGACGGCCGAGAAATTCGTCGATCATCCCCGGCTGGGGCGGATCTATCGCACCGGCGATCTGGTCGATCGCGATGAAGCCGGCACGGTCTTCTATCACGGACGGATCGACGCCCAGGTTAAGATTCGCGGCTATCGTGTCGAACTGGGCGAGATCGAGGCGCGGCTGGGGGCGCTGGCAGGCGTGCGTGCGGCGGCGTGCCGGATGCAGCCGAGCGGCAGGGGAAGCGAGCTGGTCGGCTTTGTCGTGCCCGACGATCTGTCGCGCCCGCCGGAGCCCGATCTGTTGCGCGCCGCGCTGGCGCGCAATCTGCCCGCCTATATGGTGCCGGTGCAGATCGGCGTGATCACCGATTTGCCGACCAGTGTCGGGGGCAAGCTCGACCGCGCACGCCTGCCCTTGCTGACTTTGGCCCTCAATGCCGGGTCGCGCCCGATGATTGCGCCGGTCGGCGAGTTGGAGGGGCTGATCGCCGCCGCTGTCGCCGATGTGCTGCGCCGCGATGACGGCGTTTCGGTCGAGGACGATTTCTTTGCCGACCTAGGCGGGGATTCGCTCAGCGCAGCGCTGCTGGTCACGCTGTTGCGCGATGACAGCCGCACCAATTGGGCCACAGTCAGCGACATTTACGAGGCGCGCACCGTGCGTGCGCTGGCGCGGCAGGCGCATGCCCTGTGCGAAGGCGGGCTGGCGCCGCCTGCCGAGCTGGATCAGCCGCGCGTCGGCACGGTGCGCGTGGGGCTGGCCAATGCGGTGCAGATCGGCTGGCTGGCATCAGAGCTGTGCCTGTCGGGCTGGCTCGGCTGGTTGATGGCATTCCGGGTGTTTCCGGCGGCCTACGGCGGGTTGGGGCCGATCGGTTTCGTGGCTGTGATGCCGGTGATCGCGGCGCTGTCGCTGGCGCTCTATCTCCCGTTTTCGGTGATCTTTGCGGTGCTTGTCAAACGCGTGCTGATCGGGCGCTATCGGCCGATCCGTGCGCGGGTGTGGAGCGGGTGGTATCTGCGCCACTGGATCGTGGTGCAGGCCGCGCGGCTGATCCCCTGGCCGCTGCTGCAGGGGTCGGGGCTGCAACAGGTGATCCTGCGTGCGCTCGGCGCGCGGATCGGGCGCGGGGTGCATATCCATCGCGGCGTCGATCTGGTGCGCGGCGGGTGGGACATGCTCGACATCGGCGATGGCGTGGCGATCGGACAGGACGCGATGATCGGGCTGGCCGATCTCGACCGGGGCGATGTCGTCATCGGGCCGATCGTGCTCGAAGCGGGGGCGACCATGCTGACCCGATCGGGGATCGGCGGATGGTGCCGGATGGGGCGGGGCAGTGTGTTGACCGCGCTGTCGGTGCTCAATCCGGGCATGGCCATTCCCGATGGCGAGATCTGGGACGGGGTGCCGGCAAAGTCGGTCGGCCCGGCGCCCGCGTCGCCCGCGCCGGTATCCGATGGCCTGCCGCATGCTGTGTGGGACGTCCTGGCGATGGGCGCCGAAGCGGGGCTTGCCTTTGCAGCCGCGCTGCCGGCGCAAGGGCTGGGGCTGTTGATCTGTGTGGTGACGGGCACGCGTGCCGCCGATCTGTGGCGCTGGGCCTGGCATCCGACATTTGCCACGCGGGCAGGCGCCGTCGTGCTGATCGTGACTGTGCTGTCGCTGCCGCTGACGCTGGTGTGGACGGCGGTGCTGATGCGGGCGATGGGGCCGGTGCGGCCCGGTCTGGTGTCGCGCTGGAGCCTTGCCTATCTGCGCGCCTGGCTCAAGGCGGGGATGCTGACTCTGGCCGGCGAATGGTTGACCGGGACCGTGTTCTGGCCGCGCTGGCTGCGGCTGGCGGGGATGGACATCGGCGAAAAGTGCGAAATCAGCACGATCACCGATGTCGTGCCCGAATTGGTCACGATCGGCGCCGAAACCTTCTTTGCCGACGGCATCTATCTTGGCGGCGGGATCGTTCGCCAGGGCACGGTGCGGCTGGGCCATACCCGGATCGGGCGCGGCACGTTTCTGGGCAACCATGTGGTCATTCCGCCCGGCGAACAGCTTCCCGATGACATTCTGATCGGGATTGCCACGCCCGCCCGCGCCACCGAGATCGCGTCGGGCGAGGCGCGGTTCGGCCATCCCAGTTTCGACCTGCCGCGCCGCGAAGTGATCGAAGTCGACCGGCGGCTGACGTTCGATCCCTCGCCGATCCGCTATGCCAACCGGGTGTTTTGGGAAGCCTTGCGCTTTGCCCTGCCGGTGTTGCCGGTGGTGCTGACGGCGGAATGGTTCATGGCGCTGAGCGCGGCGCGGGGCATGGTCTCGCCGCTGGTCTATGCCGCACTGGTGATCCCGGCGGTGACGCTGATGCCGCTTGTCGCCTTGTGCCTCGCCGTGCTGGCGCTCAAATGGCTGCTGATCGGGCGGGTCAAGCCGGGGCAGCATGCGTTGTGGTCATGCTGGTGCAGCCGGTGGGACTATGTCTATGTCGCCTGGGCGCGCTATGCCGCGACGATCCTGCGTCGGCTCGAAGGCACATTCCTGTTGCCGGCCTATCTGCGCGCGATGGGGCTGAAAATCGGGCGTCGCGCAGTGCTGGGGCCGCCATTTGCGCAAGTGGTCGATCCCGACATGATCGAGATCGGCGATCATGCCACGGTCAGCGCGATGTTTCAGGCGCACACCTTCGAAGACCGGGTATTGAAAGTCGATCGGGTGCGGATCGGTGCGGGGGCAACGCTGTCGCGCGGCACGGTGCCGCTTTATGGCGCGATGATCGATGATCGCACGCATCTGGGCGCCAACAGCGTGGTGATGAAACGCGAACACCTGCTTCCCGGCCTGCGCTATCAGGGGGTGCCGTCGCGCGCGGTGGGCGAGGAACCGATCCAGGCGCCCTGATGTCGCAAATTGTGTGCGCCTGATCGTAAAACGTGATCCTTGATGCGGGGCGCGCGGTATCCTCGGCGCAAGAGCAACGGATGGACAGAACCCATGAATTACGAACCCTTCATTACGTGCGCGGTGACCGGGTCGGGCGAAACCGCCGACAAGCATCCGGGGCTTCCGATCACGCCGAAGCAGATCGCCGCCGCCGCGATCGAGGCCGCCGATGCGGGCGCGGCGATCGCGCATATCCATGTGCGCGATCCCGAAACGGGCAAGGGCGCGCGCGATCCCAAGCTCTATCGCGAAGTGGTTGAACGCATCCGTGATTCGGGCAAGGATGTCATCATCAACCTGACCGCCGGGATGGGCGGCGACATCGTGTTCGGGCCGGGCGAGACTCCGCTGCCGCTCAATCCGGAAGGCACCGACATGGTCGGCCCGATCGAACGGCTGATCCATGTCGAGGAACTGCTTCCCGAAATCTGCACGATCGATTGCGGCACGATGAACTTTGCCGCGGGCGACTATGTCATGACCAACACGCCGGGCATGCTGCGCGCGATGGCCAGGCGGGTGCAGGAACTGGGCGTGCGGCCCGAACTCGAAGTGTTTGACACCGGCCATCTCGTGTTCGTCAAGCAGCTGATCAAGGAAGGCTTGCTCGACGATCCGGTGATGATCCAGTTGTGCATGGGCATTCCCTATGGCGCGCCCGACGATCCGCTGACGACGATGGCGATGGTGCACCGCATGCCTGCGGGCGCGATTTTCAGCGGCTTTTCGATCGGCCGGATGCAGTTGCCCTATGTGGCGATGGCGGCGCTGGCGGGGGGCAACGTGCGCGTCGGGCTGGAAGACAATCTCTATCTCGGGCGCGGTCAGCTGGCCAGCAACGGCGATCTCGTGTCGCGTGCGCGGCAGATTCTCGAAGGCATGGGCGCGCGCCTGCTCGGCCCGGCCGAAGTGCGCGAAAAGCTCAAGCTGACCAAGCGGTGGGCATAATCATGAGCGATATTTCCACGATCCGCACGATCGGGCTCGTTGGCGGCGGCGTCATCGGCGCGGGCTGGGCCGCGCGTTTTGCACTGGCCGGTTATGACGTGCGCATGTTCGATCCCGATCCCGAAATCGGCCGCAAGGTCGACGCCGTGCTCGGCAATGCCCGCCGCGCGCAGCAGCGGTTGCTGGGCGCCCTGCTTCCGCCCGAAGGCGCCGTGCATATCGCCACGAGCCTTTCCGATGCGGTCGAAAGCGTCGATTTCATTCAGGAAAGCCTGCCCGAAGTCGAAGAGCTGAAGCAGCGCGTACTGGCGCAGATCGAAGCGGCGGCGCGCCCCGGGGTGGTGATCGGCTCGTCGACGTCTGGCCTGTTGCCCAGCCGCCTGCAATCGGGGATGGCGCATCCCGAACGCTTTGTCGTCGGCCATCCGTTCAATCCGGTCTATCTTTTGCCGCTCGTCGAAATCTGCGGCGGCGCAGCGACCAGCCAGGCGACCAAGGATCTGGCCACCGCGCTTTATGCATCGTGCGGGATGCAGCCTTTGCAGGTGCGCGTCGAAATCGACGGGTTCATTGCCGACCGCCTGCTCGAAGCGCTGTGGCGCGAGGCGCTGTGGCTGGTCAATGACGGCGTGGCGACGACGGCGGAAATCGACGATGCGATCCGCTATGGCGCGGGGCTGCGCTGGTCGTTCATGGGCACGTTCCTGACCTATCGGCTGGCCGGTGGCGAAGCGGGCATGCGGCATTTCCTTGCGCAGTTCGGCCCGGCGCTGAAACTGCCCTGGACCAAGCTGGTCGCGTGCGAACTGACCGACGAGCTGACCGACCGGGTCGCCGCGCAGTCCGACGAACAGGCCGCCGGAATCGGCTTGCGCGCCTACGAGCAGAAGCGCGACGACTGTCTGGTCGATGTGATGACCGCGCTCAAGGCCAATGACTTTGCCTCGGGCGCGACGCTCAAGGCCCATGCCGAACGGCTCGCCGCGCGTCAGGCGCGGCCCGAAGCGGCAAGCGATGGGCCGCTGCCGCTCTTGTCCACGCATGTCGATGCGGCGTGGATCGATTACAACGGCCACATGACCGAATGGGCCTATTTGAAGCTGTTTGGCGATACCACCGATGCGCTGCTGGCGCGGATCGGGGCCGGGCTCGACTATGTTGCGGCGGGGCATTCGTTCTACACCGTCGAAACCCATTTGCGCCATCTCGGGCAGGCGCGGCTGGGCGAAGCGGTGCGCGTGACCACGCAAATCCTCGGTGCCGATGTCAAGCGGCTGCATATCTTTCACGCCATGACCGGCGCGGACGGCACCGTGATCGCCACCGCCGAACAGATGCTGGTCCATGTCGATGCCGCCGCCGAACGCAGCGCGCCGATGCTGTCGGCAGTGGCCGAGGCGGTTGCCGCGCTGGCGGCGGCGCATGCCGGGCTGGAGCGTCCGGCAGCGGCGGGGCGCAGCATCGGCCTGCCCACGGCCTGAATGCCCAAAGCCTGAAGGCGCAGAAGGAGGGGGGCTGAAAGCGGCCCCCTTCCGCCAGCCTCTGGCGCGTTCGCTCCCGATGCGCCAGAGTGGGCGCCATGTCCGATCCTGCTGCCCGTATCGACCGCAATTTCGCCGCGCGTGTCGACTGGAACCTGTTGCGCACATTTGTCGAGATCGTCCGCGCGGGCGGAATCGGCGCCGCCGCGCGCAAGCTCAATCGTCAGCAACCGACGATCAGCGTCGCGTTGAAGCGGCTGGAAGATCATGTCGGCACGCAATTGCTGCGCCGGTCGGCGGGCGGGGTCGAATTGACCGTTGCGGGCCGGGCGCTCCTGCTGATCTGCGAAGAGATGTTCGAAGCGGCGCGGATGGTGCCGCATCAGGTCGCGCAGGCGATGAAGCAGGTCCAGGGGCTGGTCCGCATCCAGATGATCTCGTCGATCGTCTCGCCCGAATTCGATGAAGCGATCGCCACGTTTCGCCGTCGTCATCCCGCGATCCAGATCGAATTGCGCGTATCGCCCTGGCGCGACGTGCTCGAAGCGCTCGAACGCGGCGAAGTCGAAATCGGCGTCGGCTGTGACAGCGGGGTGCGCGTCGGACTCAATTATGAACCGCTGTTCGTCGAAGTGCAGCAGCTCTATTGCGACCGCAATCACCAGCTCTATGGCCAGCGGATCTCTCGCCTGAACGACTTGCGCGATCAGGGCTTCGTGCTGACCGGGACCGACGAACTCGACACGATCACCCGCCTGCGCCAGCGCTATGGCCTGGGCACGGTGGTCAACGGCCTGGCCGAAGACGTGCACGAGGCCAAGCGCCTGATCAGCCTGGGGGTGGGGATCGGGTTTCTGCCGGTGCTTGCGGCCGAAGACCTTGTCGCGCGCGACCGGCTCTGGCCGCTTTTGCCGCGCGATGCGGAACCGGCCTACGACATCTACCTCCTCTCGCGGCAGGTGCCGACGCGCGACACGCCGACGCAATTGTTCCTCGAAGAGATCCTGCGTCGCCTGCGTGCCCGGCCCCACGCATGACGGGCGGCAGGGCATAGATGATTTCTATGCCCCCAATCACAAATCAGGCTCTAGCGTGATGGCCTGCCGATGGGGCACGTCTCGATCAACCACGACAAAAGGAATCTCTGCCGTGATCCGCTCTTCCCGCCTTGTCCGCTCGCTCGCTCTTGCCGGTCTGTTCGCACTGGCTGCCTGCGGGCATTCGAAAAGCGGACCCGCCGCCGGGGCTGACGGGATCGCGAGCGAGGCGCCGAAGAAGGATTTTACCATCGGCTGGTCGATCTATGCCGGCTGGATGCCCTGGCCTTATGCGCAAGAGGCCGGGATCGTGAAGAAATGGGCCGACAAATACGGCATTTCGATCAAGCTGGTGCAAGTCAACGACTACGTCGAATCGGTCAATCAGTATACCGCGGGCAAGCTTGACGGCGTGGTCGCGACGTCGATGGACACGCTGACAATTCCCGCCGCCGGGGGCAAGGATACCTCGGTGGTGATTTTGGGCGACTATTCCGACGGCAACGACGGCGTCGTGCTGAAGAATGCGCATTCGATGGCCGACATCAAGGGGCGCTCGGTCAATCTGGTCGAGCTGTCGGTGTCGCAATATCTGCTGGCGCGCGGGCTCGAAAAGGCCGGGCTCAAGCTGTCGGATGTGAAGCTCGTCAACACCGGCGATGCCGACATTGTCGGCGCCTTTGCCTCGCCGACGGTCAATGCCGTGGTCGCCTGGAACCCGCAATTGTCCGAAGTGAAAAAGGCACCGGGCGCGACTTTGGTGTTCGACAGCCACCAGATCCCCAACGAGATTCTCGACTGCCTCGCGGTCAGCAGCGCGACGCTCAAGGCCAATCCCGCGCTGGGCAAGGCGCTCGCCGGAATCTGGTATGAAACGATGGCCCTGATGCACAAGGACGATGCTGCCGGAAAGGCCGCGCGCGCGCAGATGGCGCATGATGCGGGCAGCACGGCCGATGGCTTTGATGCGCAGCTCAAGACCACGCACCTCTATTACACCGCCACCGACGCGACCGCCCTGGCCAAAAGCGCCGAACTGATGACCGTTACCGACCGCGTGCGCCAGTTTGCCTTTGCCAAGGGTCAGTTCGGACCGGGCGCGACCACGGTCGATGCGATCGGGATTGCCTTTCCCGGCGGCAAGACGCTGGGCGATCCGGCCAATGTGAAGCTGCGCTACGATGCGACCTATATGCAGCTCGCCGCCGACGGAAAGCTCTGAGCCCGTTTGCAATCGCACCCCGCGACAAGGAGTGACGCCGCGATGACCCGCCTCATCAATCTGCGGCCCAGCCGACGCGGTCGCATCGTGGCCGGGGCCATCCCGATCCTGCTGCTGTGTCTGGCCTATGCGCTGGTCGCCGCGCTGCGCCATGCCGACAATCCGGCGGACAAGGTCCTGCCGACGATCGGCGCGATGGGCGTGGCGATCTGGCACATGGCGGCGCAAGTCGATCCGGTCACCGGGCAGATCACGCTGCTCGCCGATACGCTGGCCAGCCTGTCCCGGCTGGGCGCGGGGTTGGCGCTGGCGACGGTGTCGGCGCTGGCGATCGGCCTTTTGCTGGGGGTCATGCCGCTGGCGCGCGCGATTCTCGGGCCGATGATCACGGTGATCGCGGTGATCCCGCCGATTGCGGTGCTGCCGATCCTGTTCATCGCGCTGGGGCTGGGCGAAACGGCCAAGATCGCGCTGATCGCGATCGGCATCGCGCCTTACATGACTCGCGATCTGGCGTCTTATGTCGCGGGGCTGCCCGCCGAACAGTTCATCAAGGCGGAAACGCTGGGCGCCAATTCGTGGGTCGTGGCGATCCGGGTCGCCTTGCCGCAGATGATGCCGCGCCTGATCGAAACGCTGCGGCTGTCGATGGGCCCGGCCTGGGTGTTCCTGATCGCGGCAGAGGCGATCGCGTCGGATGTCGGGCTCGGCTATCGCATCTTCCTTGTGCGGCGCTATCTCGCGATGGACATCATCCTGCCCTATGTGGCGTGGATTTCGCTGCTGGCGATTGCCGCCGATGCGCTGTTGCAGATGCTGTCGCGCCGGGCCTTTCCCTGGGCCGGGGGAGGCGCACGATGAGCGAGACCGGAAAGCCACCGCTGCTCGAAATGCGCAATGTCTGGGTCGAATACGGCGACAAGGTCGTGCTCGAACGCGTCGATCTGACCATTGCCGAAGGCGCGTTCGTCTCTGTCGTGGGGCCTTCGGGCGCGGGCAAGAGCACATTCCTGCGGCTGATCCTCGGGCAGGAAGCGCCCAGTCGGGGGCAGATCCTGCTAAATGGAGAGCCGATGCGCGCCGAATGCGGCCCCGATCGCGGGGTGGTGTTTCAACGCTATTCGGTGTTTCCGCATCTGACGGTGATCGGCAATGTGCTGTTCGGGCTCGAATGCGCCGCTGCGCCGATCATGGGGCGCCTGTTTGGCGCGCGCCGCCGTGCCGCGCTGGCCGAGGCCGAAGCCATGCTCGAAGCCGTTGGCCTCACCCATGCGCGCGATCAGTATCCGGCGCAATTGTCGGGCGGCATGCAGCAGCGGCTGGCGCTGGCGCAGGCGCTGGTCAAGCATCCGCGCGTGCTCTTGCTCGACGAACCGTTCGGCGCGCTCGATCCCGGCATTCGCGCCGACATGCACGAACTCGTCAGCCGCCTGTGGCGCGAACACGGGCTGACCGTGATCATGGTCACGCATGACATCACCGAAGCGTTCAAGCTCGGTACGCGCGTGCTCGCTTTCGACAAGCGGCGCCACGATCCCCATGCCCCGCACCGCTACGGTGCCACCGCGACCTACGACGTGCCCTTGTTGCGCAAGGTCAGCGCGGAACCCCATGCGAAGAGCGCCTGAATGACCCAGATTGCCATCACCCAGACTCCCTTGCCGTTCGCCAAAGTCCTGATCGCCAATCGCGGCGCCATCGCCTGTCGCATCATCCGCACCTTGCGAGCGATGGGCATTGCCTCGGTCGCGGTGTTCAGCGAGGCCGATGCCGGATCGCGCCATGTCGCGCTGGCCGACGAGGCGGTGCCGATCGGCCCGGCTCCTGCGAGCGAAAGCTATCTCGATGTCGAGGCGATCCTGGCCGCAGCGAAAGCGACCGGGGCCGAGGCGATCCATCCCGGCTATGGCTTCCTGTCGGAAAACACCGGCTTTGCCGAAGCGTGCGACAGGGCGGGGATCGTCTTCATCGGGCCGACGCAGGACAATATCCGCGCCTTTGGCCTCAAGCATACCGCGCGTGATCTGGCACAGGCGCATGGTGTGCCGTTGGCGCCCGGTTCGGGCCTGTTGACCGATGCCGCAGCGGCGGCGGTCGAAGCGGCGCGGATCGGCTATCCGGTGATTCTCAAGGCCACGGCAGGCGGCGGCGGGATCGGCATGAAAGTCTGCCACGACGAAAGCGAACTGGCCGAGGCCTTTGCCATGGTCGCGCGGCTTGGCGCGGGCAATTTCGGCCATGGCGGGGTGTTTCTCGAACGCTATGTCGCGCGCGCCCGCCATATCGAAGTGCAAGTGTTCGGCGATGGCGAAGGGCATGTCGTCGCGCTGGGCGAGCGCGATTGTTCGCTGCAACGGCGCAACCAGAAAGTGGTCGAGGAAACCCCGGCGCCGCATTTGCCCGCCGCCACGCGCGCGGCGCTGATCGAGGCGGCGCTGCGGCTGACATCGGGGGCGAAGTACCGCTCGGCCGGGACGGTCGAATTCCTCTACGATGCGATCCGCGACGATTTCTTCTTTCTGGAAGTGAACACCCGGCTCCAGGTCGAACACGGCGTTACCGAACAAGTGACCGGCGTCGATCTGGTCGAATGGATGATCCGGGGCGCAGGCGGCGACTTTGCGTTTCTTGACGGCTTCGTGGCGCAGCCGCAGGGCCATTCGATTCAGGTCCGGCTCTATGCCGAAGACCCGTCGCGCGATTTTCAGCCCAGTTCGGGTCGGCTGATCGAAGTGGCGTTCCCCGAGGGCGATCGCGCGACGCTGCGCGTCGATGGCTGGGTCGAAAGCGGCAGCGAAGTGCCCGCGTGGTACGACCCGATGTTGGCCAAGCTGATCGTGACGGCGCCGAGCCGCGAAGAAGCGATCGTCGCGCTGCAATCGGCGCTCGATGCGACGCGGCTGGCGGGGATCGAGACCAATCTGCACTGGCTGCGCGCTGTGGTGCGCGACGACGTGTTTGTCAGCGGGCAGGTTTCGACGCGTGCGCTGGCCGATTTTGCCTGGCAGCCGTCGTCGATCCGCGTGTTGACGGCGGGGGCTGCGACGACGGTGCAGGATTATCCGGGGCGCACCGGGCTGTGGGATGTCGGCGTGCCGCCGTCGGGGCCGATGGATGCGCTGTCGTTTCGGCTGGGCAACCGGCTGCTCGGCAATCACGAAGGCGCGGCGGGGCTGGAAATCACCGCTGCCGGGCCGGTGCTGCAATTCCTGGGCGCTGCGCGCATCTGCCTGACCGGGGCGGAGTGCGGGGCGACGCTCGACGGGGTTGCCGTGCCGCGCTGGACGCCGGTGGCCGTCGCGGCGGGGCAGGTCTTGCGCGTGGGCCGGGTGCAGGGCGGGGGCTTGCGCGCGTGCCTGTTGTTTGCGGGCGGGCTCGATGCGCCGCTCTATCTCGGCAGCCGCAGCGCATTTACCCTGGGCGAATTCGGCGGGCATGCAGGCCGCGCGGTGATGACCGGTGACATGCTGCACCTTCTGGGCGAAGCAACCGGCGCCGAGGCGACGTTGCCCGCCACGTTGGTCCCCGACATCGGCCACGAATGGACCGTGCGCGTGCTCTATGGTCCGCATGGCGCGCCCGATTTCTTTACGCCGGGCGACGTGGCGATGATCTGCGAAACGCCCTGGAAAGTGCATTACAATTCAAACCGTACCGGCGTGCGCCTGGTCGGGCCAAAGCCCGAATGGGCGCGGCGCGATGGCGGCGAAGCGGGGCTGCATCCGTCGAACATTCATGACAACGCCTATGCCATCGGCGCGGTCGATTTTACCGGCGACATGCCGATCATTCTCGGCCCCGACGGGCCTTCGCTGGGCGGGTTCGTCTGTCCGTTTGTGGTGATCCAGGCCGATTTGTGGAAAGTGGGGCAGCTTTCGCCGGGCGATACCGTGCGGTTCCTGCCGGTATCCGAAGCCGAAGCGCGCGATGCAGAGCGCGCGCAGGATGCCATGGTGGCAACGCTGGCCGCTCCGGCGCCGTTTACAGGCGAGCGCACACCGCCGACATCGCCCGTGCTCCACACCATTGCCGCCGATGGCGCGCGGCCCACGGCGACCTATCGGCGGCAGGGGGATCGCCATCTGCTGGTCGAATATGGGCCGATCGTGCTCGATCTCGAATTGCGCCTGCGCGTCCATGCGCTGATGCTGGAGCTTGACCGGCTGGCGCTGCCCGGAGTGATCGATGTGACGCCGGGCGTGCGCTCGGTGCAGATCCATTACGATGCGCGTCTGTTGACTCAGGGCGCGCTGATGGATGCGCTGATCGCCGCCGAGGAACGGCTGGGCGGGCTCGACGATTTCGCCATCCCCTCGCGCGTGGTGCATCTGCCGCTGTCGTGGCAAGACCCGGCGATCTATCAGACGATCGACAAATATATCAGCGCGGTGCGCGACGATGCGCCGTGGTGCCCCGACAACATCGAATTCATCCGCCGCGTCAACGGGCTTGAGACGATCGAGGATGTAAAGCGGATCGTGTTCGATGCCGATTACCTCGTGCTCGGGCTCGGCGATGTCTATCTCGGCGCGCCGGTGGCCACTCCGGTCGATCCGCGTCACCGGCTGGTCACTACCAAATACAATCCGGCGCGGACCTGGACCCCGCCCAATGTCGTGGGCATCGGCGGCGCCTATATGTGCGTCTATGGCATGGAAGGGCCGGGCGGATACCAGTTGTTTGGCCGTACCATCCAGGTGTGGAATACGTGGGTCGGTTCCGGAAAGCAGGCCGACGCATTTCGGGATGGCAAGCCTTGGCTCCTGCGCTTTTTCGACCGGATCAGGTTCTTCCCGGTCAGCCATGACGAATTGACCGAGTGGCGCCGCGATTTCCCGCTGGGGCGCCGGGCGATTCACATCGAGGAAGGCCTGTTTCGCCTGTCCGATTATCGCGCGTTTCGCGAAACCCATGCCGACAGCATCACCGCGTTTGAAACAACCCGCCAGGTCGCTTTCGACGAAGAGCGCGCGCGCTGGCAGGAAAGCGGCGAATTCGACCGCGTTGCCGCCCTGGTCGAAGCGGGCAGCGGCGCAGGCGGGGACGATGCGGCGATCGACGTGCCGCAAGGGTCCGAACTTGTCGAAGCGCCGTTCGGCGGCAGCGTGTGGAAACTGCTTGCCGGAGAAGGCCGCGCGGTCGCGGCGGGCGAGCCGATTGCGGTGATCGAAGCGATGAAAATGGAATGTCCCGTGCCCAGTCCCTCGGCTGGCGTCGTGCGCCGGGTCTATGTCAGCGAGGGGCAAGTGATCCAGCCCGGCGCCGCCATGCTGGCGATAGAACCGGCATGACCGAGACCGCAACCGCCATTGCCGAGGCCGTATCGAGCGGCACGACGCGCGCCGAAACCGTGGCGAATGCGACACTGGCGCGGATTGCCGCCTATGCCGCGATTCAGCCGGCGGTGTGGATTCACCGCCTGCCAGAAGCCGACGTGCTGGCCATGGCGCGCGCGGTCGATGCGCGGATTGCGGCGGGCGAAATCCTGCCGCTGGCGGGCGTGCCCTTTGCGATCAAGGACAATATCGATCTGGCGGGCGCGCCGACCACGGCGGGCTGCCCCGATTTCGCCTATGATCCGGCACGGTCGGCGGGTGTCGTCGCGCGGCTGATCGCGGCGGGCGCGGTGCCGGTGGGCAAGACCAATCTCGACCAGTTCGCCACCGGGCTCAACGGCTCGCGCAGCCCTTATGGCGCACCGGCCTGCGTGTTCAACCGCGCCTATGTCAGCGGCGGGTCCAGCTCGGGCTCGGCGGTCGCGGTCGCGGCGGGGCTGGTGCCGATTTCGCTGGGCACCGATACGGCGGGATCGGGCCGGGTGCCCGCCGCCTTCAACGGGCTGATCGGGTTCAAGCCCACCAAAGGGCGCTGGAGCACGGCAGGGCTGGTCCCCGCGTGTCGCTCGATCGATTGCATCACGGTGTTTGCCCACGATGCTGCCGATGCCGCGCTGGTCGATGCGGTTGTCGCGGGGCATGACGGGGACGATCCGTGGTCGCGGGAAAAGGCGGATCGGGCGCTGACGCTGTCGCGCGTGGGCGTGCCTTTGCCGCATCAGCGACAGTTTTTCGGCGATGCGACCTCCGAACGGCTCTATGGACAGGCGCTCGACCGGCTGGTCGCGATGGGCGCGGAACTGGTCGACATCGACCTGGCGCCGTTGTCCGAAGCCGCGCGGCTGTTGTATGATGGGCCGTGGGTCGCCGAGCGCACGGCGGCGATTGCCGAATTTCTGGCGAACCATCCCGACAGCATCGATCCCACCGTGCGCACGATCGTCGAGGGCGGTCTCGGGCGCAGCGCGGTCGAGGTGTTCCGGGGCATCTATCGCCTGGCCGAGCTGAAACAACAGGCCGATGCGCTATGGGGCGAGATTGACGCACTGTGTCTGCCGACCGCGCCGACGATCTATCGCCTGGCCGAAATGCGCGCCGCGCCGATCGCGCTCAACAGCAATCTGGGGCTCTATACCAATTTCGTGAACTTGCTCGACATGGCGGCGATTGCCGTTCCGGCGGGTTGGCGCGGCAACGATACCGGCTTTGGCGTGACTCTGATCGGCCCGGCGTGGAGCGACCGCGCGCTGATCGCCATGGCCGCGCGCTGGTGCGCAGGCGATCCCTATCCCCATCCCCCGCTCGATCTGGAGGCCAAAGTGGAAACCGTGCATCTCGCCGTTGTCGGCGCTCATCTCGAAGGCATGCCGCTGCACTGGCAACTGACCTCACGCAACGCGCGCCATGTCGCCACGACCACAACCGCGCCGAGCTATCGGCTCTATGCCATGGCCGACAGCGTACCGCCCAAGCCTGCGCTGATTCACGATGCGACGGGGGCGGCCATCGCGGTCGAAGTCTATGCGCTCGACATGGCCGCCTTCGGCAGCTTTGTCGCCGAAGTGCCCGCACCGCTGGCGATCGGCACGGTCACGCTGGCCGACGGCAGCACGGTCAAGGGCTTCGTCGCCGAACCGCGCGCGATCATCGGCGCCACTGACATCACCGATCTGGGCGGCTGGCGCGTCTTTATCGCCTCGAAGGCCTGACTTTCCCGCATCGAACGGCGTGTCCTGCGCTTCGCCTGCCGCTGATGCGGCCGGGCGATGCGGGTGTGGAAAGGCGCCGTTTGCGCAATTTTACGGATGTCGCCGGGCAGGGATTGTTCGGCGCCGTCTGACAAAGCTGGCAGCCTGAAAAACCGATTGGGCGCGCCGCTGTTGGACAATGGACCTTTCATCGCTGTTGCAGATCGCCGCGTGAGCGGGCGGATGGCACGCGCGGCGGTTGTTCAACTGTGGCTCGTGCTCGCGATCCTTGCTGCATGCCTGGCTTTGCCGCGCCCGGGCGGTGCGGTCCTGCTGATCCCCCTGTTCGCGCCGAGTACCGCGTCTGCCGTGCATGCGGCGGGTGGGGGGCGGATTGGCGTGCTGCGTTCGGGATGGATACCCGGCAGCCTTCTGGTGCGGATCGATGGCGACGTCCCGGCATGGGCTTTCCTGCGCGCGGGCGTGCTGCCGTTGGGCGCGCCTGCCTTGTTCTGCGCATCCGCAGAACCGACCACGCCTTGGCGAAAAAAGGGACAGCTGTCGCCATGAACGAACTGGCTACGTTGCGCCTTCAGGGCGTTCGCATCCTTGCCGGGATTGCCTGGCTCGCCGCGCTGGTGGTGATCGTGTCCGCGCCTTTTGCCGGATCGGGGTTTTTGGCGCCCTTGCTGGCTTTGGCGCTCGTGGTCTTTCCGACACTTGCCGCGCTGCGCGGCGCCGCCGACCCGATGACGCGCGTTGCACTCGGGGCGACGATGCCGTTGTTCTGCGCGGTGCTGCTCTATCAATGGAGCGGCGGGGCGTGGATGATCGACCTGCACATGACCTTTTTTGCCGCGATCGCGGTGCTTGCGGTGCTGGCCGACTGGCGCCCGGTGCTGGCCGGCGCGGCAGTGACCGCCGTGCATCACCTTGCGCTCAACTTTCTCGCTCCGACGCTGGTGTTCGGTGCGGCGGGCGATTTTGGGCGGGTGCTGCTGCATGCCGTGGTCGTGGTGGTCGAAACGGGCGTGCTGGTGCAAATCGCGCTGCAGTTCGAAGTGCTGCTGGTCTCTCGCGCCGCCGCACAGGCGGCCGCTCTGGAGGCCGAACGCGAGGCCGCGCGCGAACGGGCCCAGCGCGGCGCCGAACAGGATCTCGTGGTGACCGCGATTGCCGATGGTTTGCGTCGTCTTGCCGCAGGCGATCTTGGCGGCCACTTTGCGACGGCCTTTCCCCCCGCGTTCGAGCCGCTGCGTATCGATTTCAATCAGGCGCTCGTCGAGCTTGAGGCGCTGGTCGGGCACGTTGTGCGCGCATCGAACCAGATCCGCACCGGCGCCGGCGAGATTCGCGCCGCATCGGAGGATCTGGCGCAACGCACCGAGATCCAGGCGGGCACGGTCGAACACGCCATGAGCACGATTGTCGAACTGGTCGACGTGGCCGGCGCAACGCTGAGCCGCGCGCAGGCCGCCAACGGCGCGATCGTGCAGTCCGGCGAACGCGTGAGAGCCGGGCACGAAGTCGTCGCCTGCGCCATTGCGACGATGGAAAAGATCCAGCATTCCTCCGGAGAAATCGGTCAGATCGTCAGCCTGATCGACGGCATTGCGTTTCAGACCAATCTGCTGGCGCTCAATGCCGGGGTCGAAGCGGCGCGTGCAGGTGATTCGGGCCGGGGTTTTGCGGTGGTCGCCAATGAAGTGCGCGCGCTGGCGCAGCGCAGTGCCGACGCCGCGCGCGACATCAAGACACTGATTACCGCGTCGACGGCGCTGGTCGGCGAAGGTGTCGAGCTTGTCGGGCAAACCGGCCAGGTGCTGCGCGAAGTGGTCGATGATGTCACCACGTTTACCGAAACCGTGGGCGAAATCACCCGCGCAGTGGGCGATACGGCGCGAAATCTCGCGCATGTGCGCGATACGTTTGGTTCGCTCGCCAGCGCGACTCAGAAGAACGCGGCGATGGTCGAGGAAAGTCATGCAGCCTTGCGCTCGCTGGCCGAGGAAACCAACGTGCTGGTCGATGCCGTCAGGCGTTTTTCGACCAGCGGGCCGCAGATCGGGGCGCAGGCCGGGCCGCGCCTCGCGGCGTGATCCATTGGGCATAAATCATATCTATGCCTATCATCGAAAATTGGCGTCTAGCATGATGGGCGGCTGATCGGTCATTCTCCTGTTGCACTGCAAAGCAGCAATGGGGAATCAGGAAATGACGGTAAGCCGTGGGTCGTCGCGCCGGATCGCGCTTTGCGCCGCAACATCGGCCTTTGCGCTTTTGCTGGCGCCCGGCCTTGCCCGCGCCCAGACCGCGCCGGTAAGCCCTGCGGCCCAGCCCGAAGCCCCGGCGGGCGAGGGCGCCGGTGGCGAAATCATCGTCACCGCGCAAAAGCGCAGCGAAGACATCCGCACCGTTCCGATCAGCCTTTCGGTGCTGTCTGGCGCGGCGCTCAAGGATCAGAAGATCGCCAGCTATGACGATCTCAGCCGCGCGGTCCCCGGCGTCGCGTTCAACGCGGTGGCGGGCGAGGAAGGGCGCACCAATATCGTCATTCGCGGGGTCAGCTCGGTCTCGGGCGCCTCGACCGTCGGGCTCTATCTCGACGACGTGTCGATCACCGTGCCCAATCTCTATCGCGATGGCTCGATCGAAGTCCGCCTGCCCGACATCGAGCGCGTCGAAGTGCTGCGCGGGCCGCAGGGCACGCTTTACGGCGACAGTTCCGAAGGCGGCACGATCCGCTATATCACCACGCAGGCCAATCCCGATGCGCTGGGCATGACCGCCACGGCCGATGTTTCGGGCACGAAGCACGGCGGGGTCAATTATAGCGAAAGCGGCATGATCAATCTGCCGCTGGTCAAGGACAAGCTCTCGCTCCACGCCGCCGTCGCTTACGAAAAGGACAGCGGCTGGGTCGATCATTACAACACCGACGGCACGCTGGACAAAAAGGGCGTCAACAGCGCCAACAGCCTGACCGCGCATGTCAGCGCGACCTGGACGCCGGATTCAACGCTGACGATTACCCCGGCGTTCTTTTATCAGCGCGCCAACAACGCCGATAACGCCGCGTTCTATCCCAATATGGGATTGTGGCAGCAGAACAAGGAAGTCGCCGAGCCGAGCCACGACACCGTCGCGCTGGGCAGCCTGACGGTCAAAAAGGCGATGGGTTTTGCCGACCTGACCTCGGTCACCGGGCTCTATGACCGGGTCGCCGCGCGGCAGGAAGACGGGACCTATTTCAACAGCACCGCCTTTGCGCTGTTCTTTCTCGACACGATACCGGGCTATGCGCAGTATCAACCGCAGAACGACAGCATTATCGCCAATCTGCCCTCGGTGGTGAATTATCGCACGCATTACCGCCAGTTCAGCCAGGAACTGCGCCTGTCATCGAACGATACCAGCGCGGGTGCAAGCTGGCTGAAATGGGTCGTCGGCGCCTATTATGCGACGCAAAGCGTGCACAACACCGATTTCCAGACGATCAACGGGGTCAATTCCACGTTCCAGTCGATCTATGGTGTTCCTCTGGATCAGTCGCTGGTCCAGACCACTTACGGTAACCCGGCTTACGGCACGCCGAACGGTGGTCCGGCGATCCCGTTGTTTCCCAACGACATCGACGAAAGCGACAACCGCACCTATCGGCAGCAGCAATACGCGGTGTTCGGTCAGGTCAGCATCGCTTTTGCCAAAGGGTGGAAGCTCGATCTCGGCGGCCGCTTTTCGGCGGCGCACGAAGACTATGTCTCGGTCGAAACCGGGTTCTACCAGATCGGCAATCTGGGCTATCAGACCGCCGGGCAACCGGCCGCCGCGCCTTATACGCAGGATGGGACCAGCCAATCGTTCCTGCCCAAGGCGACGCTCTATCACGATTTGTCGCCGACCAGTTCGGTCTATGCCTCTGCGGCCAAGGGCTTTCGCCTGCCCGGACCGACCGGCCCGATCGTGTTTGGCCCGACCTCGGTATGCGCCGGCGATTTTGCCACGATCGGCCAGAAAAGTCAGCCGACCCAATTCGGTTCGGACAGCCTGTGGTCCTATGAAGTCGGGTCGAAAAACGAATTTCTCGGCCGCCGCATCCGCTTCAATGCCTCGGGCTATCTGACCAACTGGAAGAACATTCAGCAGCAGATCTATCTGCCGACCTGCGGCTATTATTTCACCAGCAATATCGGCAACGCGCGGATCTGGGGCGC
>Ga0302157_10001230_pt1 | contig 31829 bp, 24 predicted proteins | sample I_Bog_N3_3_FD_193502 | JGI IMG/M metagenome (GOLD analysis project Ga0302157, IMG submission 193502) | Peat permafrost microbial communities from Stordalen Mire near Abisko, Sweden - I_Bog_N3_3 | ecosystem: Environmental > Terrestrial > Soil > Wetlands > Peat | place: Sweden: Abisko, Stordalen...
CACGGCCACCCCGCCTGCCCTCGGACCTGCCCGCCTCGGGCCGCGCCGGTGACGTGCCGGCTGCCGCCGCCGGCACCCCGGCCCCGTTGGACGTCCCGTTGGACGCCGGGGCACCGTCGGCCGGGTTCGGTCGTTGCCGCTGGCGCCCACCGGACCGGCTCTGCCCGCGCTGGGCCGGTGCGGCCGCCGGCCGCGGCGCCGTGCCTCCCACGACCGGCGTGGGGGCGGCACCGGGACGGGCCGGCCGGGTATCACCGATCTTCGGGCGCTCGGCCTCGGCGCGCGGGGGGACAGGGGATGCGTCCGGCGACAGGCCGGTTCCCGGCCCCTCGGGAGCAGCCACCGGTCGGGTGGCACCCTCGCCCGCACCCCCGGCCGTTTCCGGCCCGGAGGGGGGCGTGGAGGCGGCCGTGGACCCGCCGGCTAGCGGCCCGTCACCATCGGGTCTGCCGGCATCATCGGGTCCACCGGGACCGGACGGACCACCGGCGCCCCCGGTGCCGGAGCGACTGCGGCCCCGGCCCCCGCGGGTGCCGCGCCGCCTCCTGCTCTGACCGCTCGGGCCACCGGTCCCACCCGTGCCGTTGGCACCGCGGGGCGCCTGGCCCGACTCGGAGGTGGACCCTCCGTCCGGACGCGCCTGCGAGGGTGATGACCCGCCCGATGCGATCGGGCGGTCAGGACCGTCCTGTTCGTGGGCGAGCCTCGAGGATCCGGGCCCATCGCCCGGCACCCCCACCGGCTGCCCGGTTGCTGCATCTGACATCGAATTCCCTTCCGAAATTGCTCAAGAGGCACGCTCCATGGCGGGCCCGGCGCAGTCGAGCCCGGTCGGCTCCCCGGTTCGTCCGAGGGGCTCCTTCCGGACACCGTCGCGCTCGATCCACTGTTGTGTTCTGCACGCCCGGTCGAGGACCGGGGTTCCCACGCTGTCGTCACCAGGGGTGACAGGTGTTACCGAGGACCGCCCGCTGGGCGGTCCGGACATTGCGATCAATCCCCGCACCAGCTCGGTGGGTCGGACCCCCCGGGGCTGGGTGGCCAGGTCGGCCAGGAGGCCCACCGTCGGGGCCACGGGTCCGTCGGGCTCCTCGCCGTCCACGACGGCCAGCGTCAGCACCGAGGGCCGGAGGTCGTCGAGCTCCTCTCGTCCCTTCCGCTCCCGCAGGATGGGCACCGACGGTGCGGCCAGCAACGACTCGACGTGACGGCCGAGCTGGTCCTTCGTGACCCCCGAGAAGCGCATGGCCCACGAGCACGAGGTCACCTGCTGCTGGAGGGACCCGTCCTTGTGCTCGAAGAGGGCGGCCTCCTCGACGTCGATACCGTCAGGGAGCAGGCGGGTGAGGACCGCGGGCAGCGACGAGATGGCCAGCTCGGCCGTCTCGCTCCGGGCATCGTCCAGCACCACGTCGAGGTACTCGGCCCGGGACTCGCACCCGGTGGGCAGGGCCAGGCCGAAGCTCAGCTGGGGCCGGGGGGAGAAGCCCTCGGTGTAGGCCAGCGGCAGGGCGGCCCGGCGCAGGGCCCGCTCCCACATCCGGGCGACGTCCCGCTGGGAGGTGAACCGGATCCGGCCGAGCTTGGAGAAGCGGAAGCGGATACGCATCTCAGCCCCTCCCCTCTCCGACACCGACGGCCGTGTGCTCGTCCGGCCGGCTGGCCGGTGCGGCACCGGACGGTACCGTGCTGAGGAAGCGTACCGGTACCTGGCCCCCGGTTGAGAGATCCTGCCCGGTGCCCTGGCTCCCGCCCGCCGGAGGCACCGCCGAGGCCACCACGTGCTCGATCCCGAACCCGGTGCAGGCACCGCAGTCGTAGCAGGGCGTCCACCGGCAGTCGGGCAGGCCGAAATTGGCCAGCGAGTCGAGCCAGTCCTGCCACAGGAAATCACGGTGGAGGCCGGCGGAGAGATGGTCCCAGGGCAGCGGCTCGTCCTCGGTGCGGTGGCGGTAGACGGTCGTCTCGAGGGACATCCCGTGGTCGGCGAGGGCGTCGGTCCACAGGGCCAGGTCGAAGTACTCGGACCACTCCTGGAAGGTGCCGCCCCGACGCCACACCTGCTCGATCACCGCGCCCATCCTCCGGTCGCCCCGGCTCACGATGCCCTCGGCCGCGGTGGCCTTCGGATCGTGCCAGCGGATGGTGAGGCCGCGGACCGGTCGGGCTGCGTCACGCAGGAGGTGGACCTTGCGGGTGAGCTCCTCGATGGTGTTCTGGCCGAACCACTGGAACGGCGTCTGGACCTTCGGGACGAACCCACCCACCGACGCGGTGACGGTGACCCCCTTGTGGTAGCGGCGGCCGATGGCCACGCACTGCGTGGCCAGCTCCACGATGCCCAGGGTGTCCTCGTCGGTCTCGGTGGGCAGCCCGATCAGGAAGTACAGCTTGACCCGCTTCCACCCCTGGCTGAACGCCGCGTCCACCGCGGCGTAGAGGTCCTCCTCGCGGATGAGCTTGTTGATGACCTGGCGCATCCGCCAGGTGCCCCCCTCGGGGGCGAAGGTCAGCCCGGTCCGCCGCACCCGCTGGATCTGGGCCGCAGTCCCCACGGTGAAGGCGTCCACCCGCAGGCTGGGCAGGCTCACCGACACCTGGCCCGAGCAGGCGGGGTCGTCGATGATGTCGGTGACCGTGGTCTCGATGCCCGAGTAGTCGGCGCTGGACAGGGAGGTCAGCGCCACCTCGTCGTACCCGGTGCGGGCCAGCCCGTCGGCCACCATGGTGCGGACCTGGTCGGCCGGTCGCTCGCGGACCGGCCGGGTGATCATGCCCGCCTGGCAGAAGCGGCAGCCCCGGGTGCACCCCCGGAACAGCTCGACGTTGAGCCGGTCGTGGACCACCTCGATCAGGGGCACCAGCTGCTGGCGGGGGTAGGGCCACTCGGCCAGATCGGCGATGGTCCGCTTGTGCACCCGGTCGGGGGTGTCGGGATGGAGCGGCGTGACCGACACCAGCCGGTCCGGGCCGTCGTCGGCCGGCGCGTAGCGGGCCTCGTAGCACGAGGGCACGTAGACACCGCCCACCCGGGACAGGGCCCGAAGCAGCTCCTCACGCGATGGTGCCGGCCCGTCGGCGTCGAGGCGGTCCCGCCGGGAGCGGAACTCCACCAGCACCTCGTTGATCTCCCCGACCACCTCCTCGCCGTCCCCGAGGACGAAGCAGTCCACGAAGTCGGCCAGCGGCTCCGGGTTGAAGGCGCAGTGGCCCCCGGCCATGACCACCGGGTGGTCGAGGGTCCGGTCCGCTCCGTGCACCGGCACACCGGCCAGGTCGATCAGGTTGAGCAGGTTGGTGTAGACCAGCTCGGCGGACAGGTTGAAGGCCAGGACGTCGAAGCCACCGGCCGGGAAGTGGTTCTCCAGGGAGAACAGCGGCACGCCGGCGGTCCGCATGGCCGCCTCCATGTCCACCCAGGGGGCGTAGGCCCGCTCGGCCACGGCGTCGGGGCGCTCGTTCAGGATCTCGTAGAGGATCTGCAGGCCCTGGTTGGGCAGGCCGACCTCGTAGCTGTCGGGATAGATGAGCAGCCAGGGGACGGCCCCGGCCGGATGGGCGCGCACCTGGGCCCCCAGCTCGCCCCCGATGTAGCGGGCCGGTTTGGTGACGGTGTTCAGGAGCGGTTCGATACGGGGCCAGAGGGACTGCATCTCCCCCCTGATCCTAGGGCCCCGTGGGGGCTCCCCTGGACCGGATCGGTCGAAGACCCTGCTCAGGCCGGTCTTTCGGCCCCCGGGGCCCGTTCAGCCACCGTTGGCGGCGGTGCCGGTGGGGGTCGTCGGGGGGGTGGTCGCCGCCGTCCGCGTCCCGGTGGCGGCCGGGACGGTGGTCGTCGCCGGGGCCAGCACGGGCAGCGTGACCGGCTTGGGGTTCTGGACGTTGCCCTCCACCGGGGGGATGCCCGGGGCGGTGACCGGGTGCGAGGCCAGGTAGCTGAAGATGTCACCCACCACCGGGGCGGCGGCGGTGGCGCCGTAGCCGGCCTGGTCGATGACGCAGACCACCACGTAGCGGGGGTCGGCCACCGGACCGAAGCCCACGAACCAGGCGGTCGGCTCCTTGCCCTGCTCGGTGTCGGCCGTCCCGGTCTTGCCGGCCACGCCGCCGGGGAAGGTGGACAGCCCGGCGATGCCATAGGCCGTGCCCTTGTCGGGTGGCCCTTGGTTCACCACACCCTCGAACCCGGTCAGCAGGGCCTGGTACACCGCCGGCGACAGGCTCACGTGCCCGGTCACCTGGGGGGTGAACCGCTTCACCACCTTGCCGGCGGGGGTGACGACGGCCGCCGCCACCTGGGGGGCGTAGCGGGTGCCGCCGTTGGCGAAGGTGGCGTAGGCCACCGCCTGCTCGATGGGGGTGATGGCCGTGGCGCCCTGGCCGAAGGCCATCTCCACGTTGTCGCCCGTGTACCAGGTGGTGTTGGGGTAGGCCTTGGGTGCCTCGGCGTGGAGCTTCAGGCGCTCGGCCTGGCTGTCGATCCGGCCCTGGGTCTCGAAGGGCAGGTCGATACCGGTCAGCTCCCCCAGCCCGTACTGCATGGCCTGGTTCTGGATGGGGGTGGGCCCATACTGCCCGTTGGTCTCGTAGGCGTCCCAGAATTCGGCACCGAGGTTGTAGAAGAAGTCGTCGTCGGACACGGTGATGGCGGTGGAGACGGTGATGTCCCCGAGCGCCCCGTCGCCGGGTGCGTTGGCCAGCGTGCAGACGGTCGTTCCCCCCGAGCACCCCGGCACGGTGAAGGTGCCCTTGTCGTCGAAGTACTGGGTGGGTGACAGCAAGCCGAGGTCGAGCGCGGCCGTGGCCGTGTTGAGCTTGAAGGTGGAGCCGGGGGTGTACTCGCCCTGGATGGCGTAGTTGTTCTGGGCCCCGCTGGCGTTGAGGGCGGCGTACTCGGCGGTGGAGATCCCGCCCACCCAGACGCTCGGGTTGTAGGTCGGGTACGACGACATGGCATAGATGGCACCGCTCTGGGGATCCATGACCACCACGGCCCCGTTGTCGGCCGGCGGATGGCAGCCGGTGTTGTTGTTGCAGGTCTTGTCGGTGGACTTGCGCAGGTTGGTGATCTGGGCGGCCAGGGCGTTGTCGGCCACCTGCTGCAGGTTGGTGTCGATGTTGGTGACCAGGTTGTCGCCGGCGGTGGCCGGGGTGGACCTGAGGGTGCCGACCACCTGGCCCTGGGGGTCCACCTCGAGCTGCTGGGTGCCCGGCGTGCCCCGCAGCTCGGCCTGGTACTGCAGCTCCAGGCCGCCCTGACCGTAGGGGTCACCCTCCTGGTAGCCCTGGGAGGCGCCGGCCTGCAGCTCCTGGGCGTTGATGGTGCCCACGTAGCCGAGCACCTGCGACGCCGGGTAGCCACCGGCCGCCCCGGGCAGCTCCTGCTGGGGGTAGTTGCGCTCGGTGGTGGCCACCGACGAGACCCCCGGGAACTCGGAGGGGTGCTCTCGCACGTAGAGGATGTCGGCCAGCGGCGCGTTGGTCAGGATGGGCACGGGCTTGTAGATGCTGTAGCTCTTGTCGTTGATCGACGCCTGGACCTGGGCGGTGGTCTGGCCGATCAGGGCGGCCAGGCGACCCACCACCGCCGGGTTCTGGACCGCGGCCACACGGGACAGCGTGAGCTGCTCGACCACCTGGTTGTCGACCAGCGGGTTGCCGTAGCGGTCGAGGATGAGGCCCCGGGCGGGCTGGACCTGGACGGCCCGGATCTGGTTGACGTTGACCTCCTGGGCGGCGGCCGGGGCCTGCAGCACGGTCAGGGCCCACAGGCGGAGGCCCAGCACTCCGAAGAGCACCAGCACGAAGGCGCCGATGACCTTGATCCGGAGCCCGGGCCGCGCCGCGCTGGAGTCCGGGGCGTCGAGGACCGACGCCACGGTGAACCGGTTCTGGTGGATCTTCGGCTGCCGGGCCGGCTTGGAGCGGGACCGGCGTCCCTTCTCCGGCCGGAAGGTGCGGCGCGGACCTCCGAAGGGGTGGCGTAGGGACCGGCTCACGGCCGCCCAGCATTCCAGCCCCCGGCGCCCCGGTGGGCGCGCCCCGGAGGGCCGGTCATCGGGATGCCCCCGACGAGAGCGGGGAGGTGGGCACGCCCTCGGTCGATGCCACCGGGAGGGCCCAGTTCACCACTCGCATGGCGGGGACGGCCAGGACGGCGTTGGCCACCGACACCACGACCACGATCCGAAGCACGTCGGTGTGGAGCATCTGGGGCTGGCCCAGCACCGAGCCCAGCACGGCGTAGACCACCTCGTAGAGGGCCGAGCCGCCCAGCGCCGCCACCACCGGCAGCCACACCGCGGTCCGGTCGACGGCCAGGGTGGCCTCCCCCACGGCGAACCCGACCAGGGTGGCCACGAGCGCCGAGAGCCCGAACGGGGTCGGCAGGAAGAGGTCCGCCGCCAACCCGGCCACGAAGCCCATCGCCGCGCCCCGGGACGGTCCTCCGATGATGCCGGCCAGGATCGGCAGCAGGACCATGATGTCGGGATGGACCCCGCCGATCCGAAGGTCGAGGACCAGGGTCTGCTGCACCACGACGAACAGGGCCACCACGAGGACGACCCGGCTGGCGCCGCGGGTGGTCACCCGCCGGCCTCACCGGAGCGCGTCACGGTGGCACCGACGCCACGCCGGCCGGTCACGTGGACGGTCCCCACAGGACCACCGAGACGTATCGGAGCTGGGTCAGATCGGCCAGAGGGACCAGCGAGACCGACTCCTGCGAGGAGGTGAGGCCGATGCGGTGGGCCACCACCTTGGCCACCGGGATCCCCATGGGGTAGGACGCCCCCGGCACACCGCTGGTCGAGAAGATGTCCCCGTTGGCGAGCACCGCGTTGGCGGGGATCAGGTCGGCCGACAGGGGCTTGCCCGCTCCCTGCCCCGACAGCACGGCCAGCAACCCGGCATCCGGGCCCGAGTCGAGGCGGACCCCGACCGCCGACTGGCCGTCGGTGACCAGCCGCACCGTGGACGAGTTGTGGTCGGCAATGACCACCTGTCCGACCAGGCCGCCCTGCCCGGCCGGACCGGTACTGCCCACCACCGGCATGTTGGGCTGCACGCCCTGGTTGCGGCCGACGCTGATGTCGATGGTGGCGGCGAAGTTGCTGGACCCGAAGTTCGTGACTTCGGCCGGCACCGTCTGCAGGTTGCCGAGGAAGGGAAGGTCCAACAGCGCGGTGAGCTGCTGCATCTGCTGGTCGATGTCCTGCTGGGAGGCCTTCTGCTGCTCCAGCTGGTTGATCTCGGCCTGGAGCTTCTGGTTCTGCTGGCGCACCGCCCCGTAGTGGACCGAGCCGGCCAGGAAGCTCCCGATGGGCTCGATGATGTCGTCGATGCCCCCGCGGATGGGCGAGAAGGCGTCGGCGGCCACCGAACGGACCCCTGAGGTGATCCGGTGGAAGCCGCCCCGGGCGTCGAGGGTGATGATGGTGACCGACGCCAGGACCAGGATCAGCAGGGTGGTACGTGGGCGCCGGTAGCGTCGGGGAGACGCCACGGTTGTCCGGCCTTCCTGTCGATCAGCGTGCCGAGGAGGTGATGAGGACCTGCTTGAGGGCCTCGAATTCCTCGAGGCACTGCCCACTGCCGATGGCCACGCAGTTCAGCGGGTCGCGGGCCACCACGATGGGCATGCCTGTCTCCTGGGTGAGCCGGCTGTCCAGCCCGTGCAGCAACGCTCCCCCACCGGTCAGGACGATGCCCTGCTCCATGATGTCGGCGGCCAGCTCGGGCGGGGTGCGGTCGAGGGTGACCTTGACCGCGTCGACGATGGCCGAGACCGGCTCCTCGATCGACTTGCGGATCTCCTGGGTGGAGATGACCACGGTCTTGGGCAGGCCGGTGACCAGGTCACGGCCGCGGATCTCCGCGTGGAGCTCCTCTTCCAGCTCGTAGGCCGACCCCAGGGCGATCTTGATCTCCTCCGCCGTCCGCTCGCCCAGGGCCAGGCTGTACTCCTTCTTGACGAACGACACGATGGCCTCGTCGAGCTCGTCGCCGCCGATCCGGATCGACTGGCTGGTCACGATGCCGCCCAACGAGATGACCGCCACCTCGGTGGTGCCGCCACCGATGTCGACCACCATGTTGCCGGTCGGCTCGTGGACGGGGAGGCCGGCTCCGATGGCGGCGGCCATGGGCTCCTCGATGATGTACGCCTTGCGGGCGCCGGCGTACTCGGCAGCCTCCATGACGGCACGTTGCTCGACCCCGGTGATGCCCGACGGCACGCAGATGACCATGCGGGGCTTGGCGAACCGGCGCTGATGGACCCGGTGGATGAAGTAGCGCAGCATCTTCTCGCAGATCTCGAAGTCGGCGATGACGCCGTCCTTCAGGGGCCTGATGGCCTGGATGTGGCTGGGGGTGCGGCCGATCATCCGCTTGGCCTCGGCCCCGACGGCCAGGGGCCGCCCGTCCTTGACGTTCACCGCGACCACCGACGGTTCGTTCAGCACGATGCCCCGGCCGCGCACGTACACCAGGGTGTTGGCGGTTCCGAGGTCGACGGCCATGTCGCGGCCGAGAAGCGAGAAACTGTTGTCGCGCATCAGAGATGCACTCCTCCGTCAATAATGGATCGGGACTGGCTGGATCGCGGGTTGATGAACCGGACCGGAGCACGGGCGCGTGCACGGGCGGGAATTCCGCCGCACCCGTGGTTCACCTTACGCGGCATGCACTGTTCAGGGTACGGGAATCAGGGGGTCGGCACAAGGTCGCCCCGGGCCGGAGCGTTCCGTCGCCCCTGCTGGGGCGGGTGGGCGCCCCGGGCCGGTCAGCCCAGCCCGGGAAAGAAGATCTCGATCTCCCGGAGGGCCGACTCCGGCGAATCGGACCCGTGGATGACGTTCTCACCCATCTCGATGGCCAGGTCGCCACGGACGGTGCCCGGCGCCGCCTCGGCCGGATCGGTGGCCCCCATCATCGTCCGGATGACCCGGTGGACCCCGTCGGGACCCTCCACCACCAGGAGCATCACCGGGGACCGGGTGATGAAGGCGACCAGGCCGTCGAAGAACGGCTTGCCCTGGTGTTCGGCGTAGTGGACCTGGGCCACGTCCGTGGTGATGGTCCGCAGCTCGGCGGCGACCAGGCGGAGGCCCCGGCGCTCGATCCGGCTGACCACCTCGCCGATCAGACCGCGTTCCACGGCGTCGGGCTTGCAGATGACCAGAGTGCGTTCCACGAGGGGGTGAGGCTAGCCGACGTCCCCGGGGGTGTCGGACACCGCACCGGGTGGCCGGGCGGTCACGACGCGCCACGCACGAGGAGGCGCCGGGCCTCGGCCACCACGTACAGGGACCCGCACACCACCACCCGGTCGTCCGGACCGGCCCGGTCGATGGCCAGGGCCACGGCCTCCGACGGCGATCCGGCCACCGTGGCCTCCATGCCCAGCCCCCGCGCCGCCTCGGCCACCACCTCGGCGGCCAGGGCCCGGGGCGAGTCGGGGGCGCAGGCCACCACCGAGCGGATCCCCGCCGTGAGGAGGGCCTCCAGCATGGCCACCGGGTCACGGCCCGTCAGCATGCCCACCACCGCCTGGGCCTCACCCTCCACGGCGAACTCCTCGATGAGCGAGCGGGCCAGCACGATCATCCCGGCCACGTTGTGGGCCCCGTCCACCACCACCAACGGACGGCGCCCGATCACCTCCAGCCGGCCGGGCACCTGCACGCCGGCGAAGGCCTGCTCGACCACGTCCTCGTGGAGGGCGTATCCGAAGAACCCCTCGGTGGCGGTCAGGGCGCAGGACGCGTTGTCACCCTGGTGGGCCCCGTGCAGCGGGACCAGCAGCTCGCCGTAGGCCGACAACGGGGTGCGCACGTCGATCAGCCGGCCACCGACGGCCAGCCGGTTGGCGGTGCAGGCGAAGTCGGCGCCCCGGACCCAGGTCTCGATGGCGCCCGCCTCCTCGGCGGCCTGGCGCAGCTGATGGACCAGGGCCGGGTCCGACTCGCCGATCACGGCGCGGCCCTGCGCCTTGAAGATGCCCGACTTGTCGCGGGCGATGTCCTCGAGGGTGGGACCGAGGACCTCGGTGTGGTCGTAGCTGATGTTGGTCACCACCGACACATCGCCGTCGACCACGTTGGTGCAGTCCCACCGGCCACCCAGGCCCACCTCGACCACCGCCACGTCCACCGCCTCGTCTGCGAACCAGGCCAGGGCAGCCGCCGTCAGCAGCTCGAACCGGGTGGGCCGGTCGTCCATCAGCGGCTCCAGCCGGGCCAGCGACTCGAGGACGTCGACGAAGGCCCCGTCGTCGATGGGCTCACCGTTGCGGGCGATGCGCTCGTTGACGCGGCTGAGGTTGGGGCTGGTGTAGGTGCCCACGGTCAGGCCCTGGGCGGCGAGCAGTGCGGTCACCATGGCCGCCGTCGAGCCCTTCCCATTGGTCCCGGTGATGTGCACGGCCGGATAGGCCTGCTCGGGGTCGCCCAGCAGCTGGACCAGCTGGCGCATGCGGTCGAGGGTGGGGAGGGACCGCCGGGACGGCATGGACGACTCGAAGTCGACGTGCCCGTCCAGCCAGGCCAGCGCGGCGGGGAGGTCGTCGAAGGTCACGGACGGGTGGTCGGGGCCGGAGTGGCCGGCCACGGTGGGCGTGGCACTCGGCGGGGCCGGCCGACGGTCAGGAAGCGGCCCTGCGGCTGCGCGCCGACTTGGCCGGCGGGCTGTTCAACGGCACCAGCGTCGGGTGCACCTTGTCGAGCACCACCGCCCGGTCGACGACGCACTTGGAGATGTCGGTGCGGCTGGGCAGGTCGTACATCACCTCGAGCAGCACCTCTTCGAGGATGGCTCGGAGGCCCCGCGCTCCCGTCCCCCGCAGCAGCGCCTGCTCGGCCACCGCCTCCAGCGCGTCGTCGGTCAGCTCGAGCTCGATGTGGTCCAGTTCGAAGGTGCGCTTGTACTGGCGGGTGAGGGCGTTCTTCGGCTCCACGAGGATCCGGATCAGGGCCTCCTTGTAGAGGTGGGAGACGGCCCCGACCACCGGGAGGCGCCCGATGAACTCGGGGATCAGCCCGAACTTCATGAGGTCCTCGGGGAGCACGTGGCGCAGCAGCTCCGAGTCGTCCCGCTCGGAGGCCTTGCGCACCTCGGCCCGGAAGCCCATCCCCTTGCGGCCGATGCGGTTCTCGATGATCGAGTCGACCCCGGCGAACGCCCCGCCGCAGATGAACAGGATGTTGGTGGTGTCGATCTGGATGAATTCCTGATGGGGGTGCTTGCGCCCACCCTGGGGCGGGACCGATGCCGTGGTGCCCTCGAGGATCTTGAGCAGCGCCTGCTGGACGCCTTCACCCGAGACGTCACGCGTGATGGAGGGGTTCTCCGACTTGCGGGCGATCTTGTCGATCTCGTCGATGTAGATGATGCCGGTCTCGGCCCGCTTCACGTCGTAGTCGGCCGCCTGGATCAGCTTCAACAGGATGTTCTCGACGTCCTCGCCCACATAGCCCGCCTCGGTCAGCGCGGTGGCGTCGGCGATGGCGAAGGGGACGTTCAGCATGCGGGCCAGCGTCTGGGCCAGCAAGGTCTTGCCGCAGCCGGTGGGGCCGAGCAGCAAGATGTTGGACTTGGCCAGCTCCACGTCGTTGTCGTGGCCGCCGTTGCTGCCGGCCTGGACCCGCTTGTAGTGGTTGTAGACGGCCACCGACAGGATCTTCTTGGCGTACTCCTGACCGATGACGTAGTCGTTCAGGAACTCGTAGATCTCCTTGGGCTTGGGGAGTTCCTCGAAGGACAGCTCGGTGGTGTCGGCCAACTCCTCGGCGATGATGTCGTTGCACAGTTCGATGCACTCATCGCAGATGTAGACCCCGGGCCCGGCGATCAACTTCTTCACCTGCTTCTGCGACTTGCCGCAGAAGCTGCACTTCACCAGATCGCCACCGTCTCCGAACTTCGCCACGTCGGTTCCTCTTGTCCTTCTGTCAGTGGTGCCTGTTGTTCATCGGTGCGTGGGGACCCCGGGCTGCCACACTCACGAGTGACCCCCCGGTCCGCCCCTCAACCCTAGCGCCTGCGGCGAGGCCGGAGGTCGGACTATGCCGCGCCGACGGCCTCGATGGCCACGGAGTCCCGGGCCGTGATGACCTCGTCGATCAGCCCGTAGGCCACGGCCTCCTCGGCCGTCATGATGAAGTCGCGGTCGGTGTCCTTCGACACCCGCTCCGAGCTCTGGCCGGTGTCGCTGGCCAGCATGCCGTTGAGCAGATCGCGCATCCGCAGGATCTCCTTGGCCTGGAGCTCGATGTCACTGGCCTGGCCCTCGACGCCACCGAAGGGCTGGTGCAGCAGGATGCGGGCGTGCGGCAGGGCGAAGCGCTTGCCCCGGGTGCCGGCGCCGAGCAGCACGGCGGCGGCGGAGGCGGCCTGGCCGAAGCAGAACGTCGACATGTCGGGCTTGATGTACTTCATGGTGTCGTAGATGGCGAACAGCGCGGTGATGTCGCCGCCGGGCGAGTTGATGTAGAGGTGGATGTCCTTGTCCGCCTCCTCCGACTCCAAGAAGAGCAGCTGGGCGCAGACCAGATTGGCCACGGTGTCGTTGATCGGCGTGCCGAGGAAGATGATCCGCTCCCGCAGGAGGCGGGAGTAGAGGTCGTAGTTCCGCTCGCCCCGGCTGGTCGACTCGACCACCCACGGCACGCTGTAGGCCTGTGCATCCATGTCCCTGATTCCCTCCGTAGCGCTCACTCCGACTCCTCCTCGGCCTGGTTGACCTGGAGGGCGTCCCGAGACACGGGCGTGCCCTCCTCGTCGACCAGTTCGACGTTGTCGATCAGCCAGCGCATGGCCTTCGCCTTGCGCCGGTCCGAGCGTACCGCCGACAGGCGCCCGGCCCGTTCCAACTGCTGACGGACCTCGTCGGCGTCCATCTCCAGGCGCTCGCCCATGGCGGTGAGCTCCTCGTCCAGCTCCTCGTCGGAGAGGTCGATGGCCTCCTCCTCCACCAGGGCCCGGAGGGCCAGGTCGAGCTTGACGCTCTGCAGGGCCCCCGCCCGCAGCTCGGTGACGAACTCCTCCTCGTCGCGGCCGGTGGCGCCGAGGAACTGGCCCAGGCTCATGCCCTGGCTGTCGAGCCGGTGGTTCAGGTCGTGGATCCTCTCCTGCAGCTCCTCCAGCACCAGCTGCTCGGGGATGTCCTCGGTGACCAGCTCGACCAGCGCGTCGGCGGTCTTCTGCTGAAGGGCCATCTGGGCCTGGACGACATGGCGCTTGTGGAGCTGCTCCCGGAGGTCGGCGACCAGCTCGTCGGCCGTCTCGAACTCGGACGCCTCGGCGGCCCACTCGTCGGTCACCTCGGGGAGCACCAGCTCCTTCACATCCTTCACCAGCACCCGGAAGGAGATGGTCTGGTCCAGGGCCTCGAGGGTGGAGTCGAAGGCCAGGATGTCGCCGGTCTTGGACCCGCGGAGCTGGTCGTCGAGCTCGGGGACCACCGTGCCGCTGCCCACCTCGTAGAGGAAGTCCTCGGCGTCGAGGTCGCTGTCGTCGCCGCCGGCCTCGCCGCGGCTCCCGTGGATGTCGATGGTCACCTGGTCACCGTCGCGGGCGGGACGGCCCACCTCGACCAGCTCGCCCGACGTGGCCCGGAGGCGGTCCACCTGGGCGGTCACCTCGTCGTCGGTGACCTCGAGGCCGGGCAGGGTCACCACCAGGCCCTGGTAGCCGGGGATGGCCACGGTGGGACGGACCAGCACCACGGCCTCGAAGGACACCGGGCCCGACTCGTCGCCCGAGGTGATGTCGATGTCGGGCTGGTCGATGGGGTCGACCTCGGTATCGGTGACCGCCCGGGCGTAGAAGTCGGGCAGGGCCTCCCGGAGGGCCTCCCCCCGTAGGGCGGCGGCGCCGCCCATCCGGGCCTCGATCACCCGACGGGGCACCTTTCCGGGGCGGAAGCCGGGGACCCGCACCTCACGCGAGAGCCGCCGCATCACCTCGTCGAGGGCTTCGTCCATCTCCGATTCGTCGATCTCGACCGACAGACGGACCTTGTTGCCCTCCTCGGGCGCAGCTGTGGCACGCATACGAGTAGGTGAGTGTACTGGCCCCCGGGGACCCGACTGCCGGCGGCTCGGCACCGGTCCCCGGGGTGGACGGTCAGGCCACGGGATCAGGTCATGAAGGGCACGGCGCCGAGTACCCGGAACCCCAGCGCCGAGTCCCCGTCGACCTGGACGTCACCGCTCGCCACCAGCTCCGACGGCTCCACCCGTCCGAAGGCCAGCCTCCAGAACGCCCGTTGGTCGAGGGTCAGGGTGACCGTCGGCGCCCCTCCCGGCGCGAGGGGCGCGGCGCGCGCCCGACCATCCACCATGGTGACGAGGAAGGTGCGGCCCAGCGCGCCGGTCACGTCGAAGAGGACCCCCGTCCCGTCCGGGGGCGCCACGCGCTTGCCCACCACGTAGCCCATGGTCTGCTCGCAGCGGTCGAGGACGACGGCCTCGCCGGCCCCGTTGCGACCGCCGGGGCGCTCCAGGGCGTCGCGGACATCCTGTTCGTGGGCCCAGGTGTCGACGATCCGCGACTCCATGAAGTGGCGGTAGGGCCGGTCGCCGACCGGGCTCCACCCCACCCGGTCGAAGTCCGCCCCGTCCATGGCCGAGAGGGCCTCGAGGCGGCGGTCGATCACCGACTCCAGCTCGGCCAGGACCTGGTCACCGGGGACGGAGCGCCGGGCGTCGACCCAGGCCTCGTTGAGCCGACCGAAGTCGTTCAGCACATGGGGGCCGAACGACGGCGGCGGCGGCGGCGACGGGTCGCCGAGGAGCATCCGCTCGATCCCCACCAGGTGGGAGAGCTGGTCCCGGACGGTCCAGCCGGGACAGTCGGTCGGCAGGTCCCACTGCCCGGTGCCGACGTGACGGCAGGCGCTGGTCAGCGAGGTCCACACCTCGGCCATCCGGTCCACGACCGGCTCGCGCCCCACGGTGGTCCCCGCCATGTTCCTGCCTCCTCGTCCACTGATCCCCCACCGCCGGCCGGCCGGGTCAGCCCCCCGGCCCGGCCCGGCCCGGCCCGGTCAGCCCGGCAGGTTCGCTTCGATGGCGTCGACCACTTCGGGGGCCTCGGGGTCGACCATGGGCCGGAACCGCTGGACGATCTCACCGGTCGGCCCGATGAGGAACTTCTCGAAGTTCCACTGGATGTCGCCGGCCTCGCCCTCGCCGTCGGGGAACGCCGTCAGCTCCTCGTAGACCGGGTGGCGCCCGTCGCCGTTGACCTCGATCTTCTCGAACATGGGGAAGCTGACGCCGTAGGTGGCGGAACAGAAGGTGGCGATCTCCTCGGCCGAACCCGGCTCCTGAGCCCCGAACTGGTTGCACGGGAAGCCGATGACGCTGAAGCCCTTGTCCGCGTAGGTCTTCTGGAGCCGCTCCAGGCCCTCGTACTGGGGCGTCAGCCCACATTTGGAGGCCACGTTCACGACGAGGAGGGTCTTGCCCCGGTAGTCGCCGAGCGACGACGGATCGCCGGCCAGGGTGTGCAGTTGCGGGTCGTAGATGCTCATGGCGCCAGTGTAGGGGGCACCGGCGTGACCGTTCCCGTCCACTGCTGGTCGGGAGCGGTTTCGGGCAGGGCGGCGCCGGCGCCGGACAGGGGACGGCGGCGGTAAAGAAATGGGCCGTACCGGTCGAAGATAGGGAACAACGACCGGGGCGAGGTGCGTCGCAGTCGCGGCGCGAGGGGTTGGATGACGAGCGATGACCGTAGAGGCTGAGCGGAGGACCGAGGAGACCGGGCAGACAGGACACGTCTCCGGCACGGTCGTCCGGGCCCTGATCGCCCTGGTCCAGGCAGCCGACGGTGAGTCGGGCGTGGCCCAGGCCCTGGCCCTGGCGGGCGAGCCGCGGCCGTTCTCGGTGCTGGCCGACCCCGGCGTCTGGAGCTCGCTCGACCGGACCGTGGCCCTGTTCAACGCGGCCGCCCTGGTGACCGGTGACGCCGCCGTGGCGCGTCACCTGGGCGAGGAGCTGCTCGCCGTGCCGGACCCCAGCGGGTTCGTCGGGCGGCTGGCGGCCCTCGGGTCGCCCGGCGTGGCGATCAAGCACATCGGGCCGGTCCTCGAGCACTTCGAGATGGCCTCGCAGGCCGAGACCCTGGAGACCGCCGTCGACCACGCCCTGGTGCGGGTGACCCCCCGCGTCACCCCGCACCGCCATGCCCACCTCTGCGAGATGACCCGGGGCCTGCTCACCTCACTGCCCACGCTGTGGGGGCTCGACCCCGCCCTGATCACCGAGATCGAGTGCAGTGCCCGCGGCGGGCGGCACTGCCTCTACGCGGTGAGCTGGGAGGCACCCGAGGACGATCCGGACGTCGGCGAGGACGAGGACACCACCGGCCGGCGGGCCGATCAGGGGTCCGAGGACGGTCCGTCCCGCTCGGTGGTCGGACACGTCCCGGCACCCGAGGAGGAGTTCGACTGGGGCGAGGACGACTGGGGCGAGGACGACTGGGACGGGGACGACTGGGACGGAAGCCTGGGCGACCGGGTGGACGACTGGGACGGAAGCCTGGGCGACCGGGTGGACGACGCGGGCCGGGTGGACACGGGCCAGCGGGACGATGCCGGCCACGACAACGACGTCGGATCGGTCGGGCCGGATGAGGCAGTCCCGACCGGAGCCGGCGGACCGGCGGGCGGCGAAGCCGGTACCGCCCCGGTGGGCGCCTTCGGCACCACGGGCGCGGCAGATGCGGCCACCCGTGCCTTCGGCGAGCTCGGTGACCTGGGTCGGGTCGGGGCCGACGGCATGCACCACAACGGGTCGGCCGGCACCAACGGTCACGGATCCGGTGGATCCGGTGAGCCGGCCACCCCGGGCACGGGCCCCCTCGACGCCGGGGCGCGGTCGGCGGCCGACCTGCGGGACGAGCTCAACCGGATGGGCGTCCTGATCGAGGGTACCTTCGCCACGGCTCTCGAGCTCCTCGGGGAGGACGTCGAGTCGCTCCTCTCCCAGATCGCCGCGCGGGCCGACGCCGTGGTCACCGCCCACCGGTACCTCCTGATGGTGCGGGTGCGCCCCGGGTCACCCATCCAGCTCCACCACCGGGGCCTGGACGCCGAGGAGGCCCAGCGCCTGGCGGCCGAACTGTGGAGCGAGCAACCCGACGAGGGCGACGGCTCGCGGCTCGTCGTGGACATCGCCTCACCCCGCCGCCGCTACGGCCGGTTGGCCGAGTTCCTGCCCCCCGGAGGGGTCCACCCCCCCTCGGAGCACAAGGTCCTCACCCTCTACGCCGAGTATGCGGCCACCGCCCTGGACATCTTCGGCGTGCTGCTGGACGCCAAGCGCAGCGACGCCACCGCCCGCACGCTCCTGTCGTTCGCCGAGGCGCTGTCGCGGGTCACCAACGTGGGCGACCTGGTGCAGGTCCTGGCGGACACGGTGCCCGAGGTGACCGAGTGCGCCCACTCGACGGTGCACCTGTGGGACGAGGAGGCCGGCCAGCTGGTGCCGCGGGCGAGGACCTCGGGGCCCGAGCCGGCCCACGCCTTCATGGGGCCGATCGTGCCCCTGTCGGGCGCCGACCGGCTCCCACCCATGACCGGGCTGTTCCGGCCGCCACCGCCCGATGCCGGGGTGGGCGGAGCCGGGGCCGATCCCCTGGTCGTACGCAGTGACGCCCCGCACATCGGCCGCATGCTGGCCAAACGCGAGGTCATGGTGCTCGACGGGTCGACGGATGACCCGCTCATCCGGGACATGCTGGACCGGGCCGGCATCGTCGCCTCGGTGGTGGCCCCGCTCTTCGCCAATGCCGAGTTCCTCGGCGTGGTGGCGGCCAACTTCGGGCGCGACACGCCGGTCGCCGCCGTCCACGACCCCGACCTCCACGAGCGGCTGTCCGGGCTGGCCGACCAGGCCGCCACCTCCCTCCAGAACCTCGAGCTGTTGGAGAAGGTGTCCCACATGGCCTGGCACGACTCCCTCACCGGTCTGCCCAACCGGCGGCTGTTCGAGGACCGTGTCGGTCAGGAGCTGGTGCGGTCCCGCCGGGTGGGCGAGCCCGTCTGCATGTTCTTCGTCGACCTCGACCACTTCAAGACCGTCAACGACACCATGGGCCACAGCGCCGGCGACGACCTGATCCGCCAGGTCAGCCAGCGGTTGGTCGACACCGTCCGCGACCAGGACACCGTGGCCCGGGTGGGGGGGGACGAGTTCGCCATCCTCCTGCCCGGACTGGCCGAGCAGCTGGCCATCGACCAGCTGGCCCTGCGCTCCCTCGAGGCCATGAGCACCCCCTATGTGGTCTTCGGCGAGGAGGTGGTCACGTCGGCGTCGATCGGCATCGCTGTCGCCCCGGAGCACGGCGACACCTACGACGAGCTGCTGAGCCACGCCGACGAGGCGATGTACCGCGCCAAGGCCCGGGGTCGCAACGCGTTCCAGATGTACTCGGGCGGGTCCGATGACGACACGGCAGGCGATGCCCCGGTCATCGACGACCGCTCCCTCTATGCCGACCTGGTGCACGCCCTCGAGCACGACGAGTTCTTCCTGCTCTACCAGCCCTACATCGACCTGCGCACGGCCCGGATCACCGGGGTGGAGGCGCTGGTCCGGTGGAACCACCCGACCTTCGGGACCCTCGAGCCCTCGTCGTTCATCCCGCTGGCCGAGCGCAGCGAGATCATCGTGGCCCTCGACACGTGGGTCCTGCAGCAGGCCTGTCGTCAGGTCCGGACCTGGGTGGACCGGGGCCTGCCCGCCATCAGCGTCTCGGTCAACCTGGCCTCGCGCGACCTCTCCAACCCCGAGCTCTTCCACAACATCGACCGCACCCTGGAGGAGACGGGCATCGACCCCTCCCTCCTCGAGCTCGAGATCACCGAGCGGGTGGTCCTCGACCGGACCGGGCCGGCACGCGAGAACATCGACCGGCTCCGCCGGCTCGGCGTCCGCTTCACCATCGACGACTTCGGGACCGGCAACTCGTCCCTCAGCCGGATCGGATCCTTCCCCATCAGCACGCTCAAGATCGACCGGTCCTTCGTCCAGGTGCTGGGGCCCGACGGCGAGGACAGCTCGCTGGTCTCGGCCATCATCTCCATGGCCGAGCGGCTGGGCCTCAACTGCGTGGCCGAGGGCGTGGAGACCTCCAGCCAGAGCCGACTGCTCATGCAGCGGGGGTGCACCACGGCCCAGGGGTACTTCTTCAGCCGGCCGCTCCCCCCCGAAGAGGTCGAAGTCATGATGGCCACCATCTCTGCCGGAGATGACGTCGTCGACCCCGACGACCCCGACACGGACCCCGACGACGAGTCGGACGACGGGATGGACGGGCCCTAGAAGGTCCGGCGGCCGGCAGGCCGTGTGCTAACTATTGCAAGCACTTGGCGGTGCTATCCCCCCTTCGTTCGGGTCGGACCGATACGTTCGAGCCATCCGACCAGCGATGGTCACCACCTGAATCATGAGGAGGACCAATGGCGTCATACGAGGGATACTGCGTGAAGTGCCGTGAGAAACGTCAGTTCGAGGGCGAGGAATCCGAGATGGCCAACGGCCGTCGGGCGGCCAAGGGCAAGTGCCCCGTGTGCGGCACGGGCATGAACCGGATCCTCGGCAAGAAGGCCTGAACCGGCTGACGGGCCCGCCCCGTCGGCCACCGGTCAGCCGGTCAGCCGGTCAGCCGCACGGCATCGGCCCGGAGCGAGAGGGCACTGAGCACGGCGCCCTCCCTCAGACCCCACTCGCTGACCACCAGGCGCTGGAGCCCGAGGCTCTCCACCAGGGTCGACAGCACGAGGGCCCCGATGGGGAGGAGCGGTGCCCGTCTGGCCTGAATGCCGGGGAGGGCCAGGCGGGCGTCCAGGTCCATGGTGGACAGGCGATCGGCGAGGTCGTGGAGCTGGCCGGCGGGCAGTTCGACCTGATTGACCGGAAGCGACGCCGAGGAACCGGGCTGCTGGGGCCGGTGGATGCCCATGGCCAGGCGGGCCAGGGCCCGGATCGTCCCCCCGCTGGCCAGCACCCTCGTGCCCGCCTTCGGTGTCCGGGCCAGCATGGCCCGGATGGGCTCTCCCCGCATCAGGGCCAGGTCGGTGATGGCCTCCCGGTCGCCGGGGGTCAGCTTCTCACCCGTGCCCAGCTCTCCCCGGAGGCGGGCGGTGCCGAGGGCCACGCTGGCCACGTCGGTGACCGTATCGATGGTGCCGATGCCTGCCTCGAGGCTGCCGCCCCCGAGATCCAGACCGAGGACCGGGTCCTGACCCACCCAGACACCGGCCCGTTGGCCCAGGAAGCAGAGCCGGGCCTCCTCCTCGCCGGTCAGCAGCGTGATGGGGTGCCCGATCACCCGCTCCAGCCGGTCGATGAGGCTGGTGCGGTTGTCGGCGTCCCGCAGCGCAGCGGTGGCCAGCGCCACCACCACGTCGACCCCGGCCTCCTCCGCCGCCAACCCGAGTCGCCGCACGGCCCGCACGGCACTGGCGGCGCGGTCGGCCGGTACCCCACCGGTCCTGGCCACCTCGGTCCCCAGATGGAGGAAGGAGCGGCGGCGGAGCACCGGGACCAGGCGCCCGTCGCGGGTGGCGTCGACCACCATCAGGTGGAACGAGCTGCTACCCAGGTCGTAGACGGCAACTCGAACGGTGGGCACCGGCGAGACGCTACCGGGTCGTGGCCCGGCACTGGGGGAAGCGACGTCCCCGGGGCAGTGACGCGGCACCGGCCAGACGGACCTGCTTGACTGGCAGCGGCGGCTGCTCCCGATGTGTGGGGATCAGGCGCTTCCACGCCCCGGCGGCGGGCGGAGGCAATGACCTGCAGACGGAACCGGCGTGGGAACAAGGCCGTAGGGGGACGTCGTCCCCTGGCGCGCAGAGCAACAGAAAATCGAGGAACCCAACCATGCGAATGAAATTGTTCGTGCTGGGGGCAGTGGCCGCAACGGTCGCCGCCTTCACCGTACTGATCGGTGGCCCCGCCACCGCGTCCACTGCAGCTACCACCTCAACCAACGATGCCCATGTCACCGTGGTCCACGGCATTCCCGGTGTACCGGTCGACGTCTACGTGAACGGCAGCGATGTGCTGCCCAACTTCCAGTTCGGGACGGTCAGTCCCACACTGTCCTTGGCACCGGGGACCTATTCGGTGGTCCTGACCGCGCACGGCAGTACGACTCCCCTGCCCGGGCTGAGCGCCATCACGACGCTCACGGCCAACGAGAACGCCACCATCGTGGCCAACGAGACCGCCACGAACCCGTCGACGGACACCCTCACTGTGTTCGCCAACCCCACCACCCCGGCACCGGCCGGTGACGCGTGGGTGCTGGTGCGCCACACGGCCGACGCACCGGCTGTGGACGTGTACGCCGGGACGACCAAGGTGATCAGCGATCTCACCAACCCCAACTCGGCCGGGCCCCTGGCCGTCCCCGCCGCCACGGTGCCGGTCTCGGTGGTCGCCTCCCCGTCGACGTCACCGACGCCGGCGCTCATCGGGCCGGTCAGCCTGAAGCTGGCTCCCGGACGGGTCTACATCGCCTACGCCATCGGGAGCGCCGCCACGGCCCCCAGCACGCTCACGGCCGTCGTCCAGAACTACGTGGTGGGACAGGCCAAGACGGGGACGGGCTACCGGATCGTCAGCGCCAGCGGCAAGGTGTCCAGCTTCGGCAGCGAGAAGAGCCTGGGCGACCCGTCCAGCGAGCACCTCAACGCCCCCATCGTCGGCATCGCCTCGACGCCCGACGGCGCCGGCTACTGGCTGGCCGCCGCGGACGGTGGCGTGTTCAGCTACGGGGACGCCACGTTCTTCGGATCGTTGGGCAGCCTGCGCCTGAACGCCCCCATCGTGGGGATCACCCCGACCGCCGACGACGGCGGCTACTGGATGGTGGCCTCGGACGGTGGCGTGTTCAGCTTCGGTGACGCCTCCTTCTACGGCTCGCTGGGCAGCGTGCGGCTCAACAAGCCGATCGTGGGCATCGCCTCCACCCCTGACGGCGCCGGCTACTGGCTGGTCGCCTCCGACGGTGGGGTGTTCAGCTTCGGTGACGCCACCTTCTACGGCTCGCTGGGCGGCGTGCGGCTCAACAAGCCGATCGTGGGCATCGCCTCCACCCCCGACGGCCACGGCTACTGGCTGGTCGCCTCCGACGGTGGGGTGTTCAGCTTCGGGGACGCCCTCTTCCACGGCTCGCTGGGCGGCATCAGCCTGGTGGCTCCGGTCGTCGGCATCACCACCTCGGCCGGTGGGGCCGGCTACTGGCTCGGTGCCGCCGACGGTGGGGTGTTCAGCCTCAAGGCCACGTTCTTCGGCTCCGGGGCCGGGCTCTACACCACGTCGAAGGTGGTGGGCATCTCGTCCTGACCCGTCGTTGACCACCCTCCGGACGGATGCCGCGCTCGACTGCGGCGTCCGGGGCTGCTGCGCCAGGAGGCCGGGCTCTGCCCCGGCCTCCTGGCCGCGGTGGGCCGGTAGGGTCCGGCGGTGAAGGGGGTGGTGACGCCACTACTATCCACGGTGTCGCCTCAGTGTGTCGTCCATCCACGGTGTCGTCACACCGGCCCGAACCCCGGAGACCCCGGTCCGGACCGCCGGCACGTCGTGGTGCACCGCTCACGGGACGTAGCGCAGCTTGGCAGCGCGCCTGCTTTGGGAGCAGGAGGTCGCGGGTTCAAATCCCGCCGTCCCGACGCCGGCAGATCCGATGATCTGCAGCCACGCCCGCCCGTCCGGGCCGGTGCCGCCATCACCTAGCGTTGCGGAGATGCGTCGGCCGAAGATCGAACCCTGGGAGGCCGAGGCGCGGGACGCCACGGAGCGCCTGCGGCAGGCCCTCCTGGGGCTGGCCACACAGGAGAAGCGTTCGGCACAGGAGCAGGCCTCCGACCCGGCCCCGACAGCCAGCGAGCCGCTCCTCGAGGCGCTCGACGCGGCCGATCGCACCAAGGGGGACGTCGACCGGTGGTGGCGGGAATGGCTCGTCCAGACAGCGGGACTCAAGACGTCGCGGTCCGTCGCGCTGTCCGTCTATCGGTCGTGCCTCCCGCCGCTGGCGTCTGCCCTCGACATCTACAGCCAGTCGCTGGCCATCCTCGCCCTCTCACCGGATCGCGAGGATGGCGACGGGGCCCTGGCCCGGCAGGGGGTGGCCATCGCCAAGCAGGTTGCCGAGTTCACGCTGCAACTCCTCGACGAGACACCCGGAATCCGTCCCGTGGACCGGGCCGCCGTCGATGCCACCCTGGCGGTACTGGAGAAGCAATCCCACGTCCTGGCGGCGCTCGACGAACCGATCGGGGACCGCGCCCGTCAACTCCGCAGCGAGCGATACGGAGCGTGACCCGGTGGCGCCCCGAATGGCTCAGGCGCTGACAGGCATCCCGAACGAGGCCACGATCTCGTCGGCCGGAAGCGGTTGCGAGAACAGGAAGCCCTGGGCCAGGTCGCACTCGAAGGAGCGCAGCAGCTCCAGCTGCTCGGACGTCTCGACCCCCTCGGCCACCACCTGGAGCCCCAGGGCATGGGCCAGCTTGACGACGGCGGCCACGATCTGGTCGGCCTCGTCGCTGATGCCCAGCTCGGCCACGAAGGAGCGATCGACCTTCAAGAGGTCCAGGGGGAAGTGCTGCAGGTAGCTCAGCGATGAGTACCCGGTGCCGAAGTCGTCGATGGCCAAAAGGACCCCGAGGTCCTTCAGCGCCGTCAGCACACCGAGCGCGGAGCCGGCGTCCTTCATCAGGGCGCTCTCGGTGATCTCGAGGGTCAGGTGCCTGGGCGGGAGGCCGGTCTGGGCCAGGATGCTCTCGACGGTGCGCACGATGAGGGGATCGTCGATCTGGCGGGCCGACAGGTTGACCTCGACCGATCCCTGGCGGCCGGTGTCGTCGCGGTCGTGCCAGTCACGCAGCTGGTGGCAGGCCTGCTCGAGCACCCAGGCGCCGATGGGGATGATGAGGCCGCTCTCCTCGGCCACCGGGATGAACCGGTACGGGGCCACCAGGCCCCGGTCGGGGTGCTGCCAGCGGACCAGGGCCTCCACGCCCACGGTGGTGGTGCCCTCCAGCTCGACCACCGGTTGGTAGTGCAGCATGAGCTCGCGGCGGTCGAGGGCCCCGTGCAGCGAGTGCTCGGTGGACATCCTGTCGATGTGCTGGATCCGCATGGACTCGCCGTAGGTCTCGACCCCTGACCCACCCCGGGCCTTGGCCTGGTAGATGGCGGAGCCGGCGTTGGCCATCAGGGAGCCGGCGTCGCCGATCCCGAACGTGTTGAGGGCCAGTCCCACCGACGCGTCGAGGAAGACCTCCGTCCCGGCCGCCACGACGGGCACGGCCAGGGCGCGGCGGGCCCGGTCGGCGAAGGCCATGGCGAGGGCGTGGGCGCCCCCCTCGGGAGACACGAACAGGGCCAGGAACTCGTCCCCGGCCGATCGGGCCACCAGGACCGCGTCCCCCGCCACGGCCCGCAGGCGCTCGGCCGCCGCCACCAGCACGGCGTCGCCGGTGGCCGGTCCCAGGCTGGTGTTGATGGCCCGGAACCGCTGGAGGTCGAGGACCACCACGCCCACGCCACCGGCGGTCACCCCGGTGCCCGACAGGGCGTCCCCCAGCGCCTGCTCGAACCGGGCGCGCCCGGGAAGACCGGTCAGGGGGTCCAGCACCGACCCGGCGTCCTCGGACCTCCCGGTGTGCGGTGCCCCGGCCGGAGCGGTGGACCCGTTGCGCCCGGGGGGCCGTTGGCCGGAGGAGGCATCGGCGGCGACGTTGATGAATCCGCCGACGGCACAGTCGGTGGCCCCACCGGTCGGGAAGAGGCGGCCGTCGACCGCCACGCGTCGTCCGGACCGGTGCATCACCTCGAAGTGGACGTGGTCCCCGCCGCCCAGCACCGACGCCACCAGGGCCGTCGGGTCGGGCATCCCGGGTGGCAGCAGGGTCTCAGCCGCCGGGCGGCCGACCACGTCCGACCGACTCCAGCCGAACACCGCGGCGGCACGCGGGTTCCACTCGACGACGACGCCGTTCCCGTCCAACTCCAGGTAGGGCTCGGGCCACTGCCCGACGAACTCGTTGCAGCGAGCCCTCCACTCCGAGGACGCCATCACCGGGCCCACGGGCACTCCTCCGCGGCCGGCCCACGTGGCGTGGGACCCATGGGTCGGCCCGGGTCCATCGGGCCGGTCCTCCGCTGCTCCACGCTGCCTCCACGAGACGGGCCCGGCCGGGTGCCCCTGCCCCGACTCGGCCGCTGATCCGACGCTGCCCCCGAACCGACCCTGCCCCGGAACGGGGCCGGTAGCCCTTCCGAAATCCGCGTCGATGCCTCACGGCGGAACAGCGAGGGCCTGGGCATCTGGGGAGAATGGTAGGCACACCCCCACCTCAGAGCAAGGATCCCGGGCCCCGGCCCCGGCCGGATGGGCAGTCCCACGGGCCTCCCGTGTACCGTGCCGGACGTGGTCACGGTCACCGGCACGCTCCAGAAAGAGGCCTGGGATCGGCACGTCATGCCCCCGGTCGAGCAGGTCCGGCCGGGGTTGTGGTCGATCCCGGTCCCCATCCCCGACAATCCCCTCCGGTACGTGCTGGTGTACGCGCTCGAGCTGGACGGCGGTGGGATCGCCATGGTCGATGCCGGCTGGAACACCGACGAGGCCTGGACGGCACTGTCCGACGGCCTGGCCGCCGCGGGAGGGAGCGTGGCCGACGTCCGGGCGGTGATGGTGACCCACATCCACCCTGACCACTACGGCCTGGCCGGCCGGGTCCGCGAGGTCTCGGGCGCCTGGATCGGCCTGCACCCCGCCGACGCCGTCATGCTGGAGTCCCGGTACGGGGACAGCGACGCGCTCCTGGCCGACATGTTCCACTTCCTCACCGACTCGGGTGTGCCCGACGACATGCTCCCCGACCTGGCGCTGGCCTCGATGGCCGTGAAGTCCATGGTGACCATGGCCGCGCCGGACGTCCTCTTCGAGGACGGCAGCGTCGTCGACCTGCCCGGATGGCCGCTGCGGGCCATCTGGACCCCGGGCCACTCCCCCGGCCACATGTGCTTCTACAGCGAGGACCAGCGGCTGCTGATCTCCGGTGACCACGTGCTGCCGCGCATCACCCCCAACATCTCGGCCCACACCCAGCAGGCCGTCAACCCCCTGGGCGACTTCCTCGAGTCCCTGCTCAAGGTGGGCGGCCTGCCGGCCGAGGAGGTCCTGCCCGGGCACGAGTACCGGTTCTCGGACCTGGCGGCCCGGGTCAAGGAGCTCACCGAACACCACGCCGAACGGCTCGACGAGATCGAACAGGTGGTGGCCGACGCTCCGGGCTCGACGGCCTGGGACATCACCCTCCGGCTGCACTGGTCACGCCCGTGGGACGAGATCCAGCCGTTCATGCAGCGTCAGGCCAACGGCGAGACCCTGGCCCACTGCGTGCTGCTCGAGCTGCAGGACCGCATCAGACGGGAAGGTCACCCGGCCCGATTCTTCACCACCGGCGGCTGAGGCGGACCCGGGCTCAGGCCCCGTCGCTCAGGCCCCGTCGCTCAGGCCCCGTCGCTCACGCCCGTCGCTCACGCCTCGGGGTTGTCGGCATCGGGGGCGCCGGTCCGTGCCCCGTCCGGGACGGCCGGATCACGGGCCGGATCGTCGGGCGGCGCCACCGCGTCGATGGCCCGGAGCTCGACGGCCAGGCGCCGTCGCTCGCGTCGCTTGAGCACCAGGCGCACGCCCACGGCGACCACGACGACCACGCCGACCACGGCCAGGGACCAGTAGCCCACGTCCTTCAGGATGCGCTCGAAGGAGACGCCCACCGCGTAGCCGAGCAGGGTGTAGCCCACGCCCCAGATGACGCCGCCGGCGGCGTTGTAGAGGAGGAAGGTGCGGTAACGGAGTCCGCTCATGCCGGCCAGGCCGGGTATCAGTGCCCGGGCGAAGGCCACGAACCGCCCCAGGAACACCGCCGGGCCCCCGTAGTGCTCCAGCATGCCCATGGTCCGCGCCACCGCAGCGCTCCCCTTCAGCCACCGTCGTTCCAACAGCCAGGGACCGGCGCGCTTGCCGACCTCGAAGCCCACCGAGTCCCCCACGATGGCGCACACCACGACCACCGCCATCATGGCGGGGAGGTCCACGACACCCAGGCCGGCCAGCACCCCACCCACCACCGCGGCGGTCTCCCCCGGGATGAAGAAGCCCAACAGGAGCGCCGCCTCGGCGAAGACCAGGGCGCCGACCAGGATGTAGGCGGTCGGCCCGTGCAGGTGGAGCAGCCACCCGGTGATGCCCCCGGGATCGGACGAGGATGTGCCGGACGCCGCCAGCAGCCACCCCGCGGCTCCGCCCGTGAGCTGTGGCGTCACGGGGAGGTCACCGGGCCAGGGTGACGCTCGTCCAGGTGCGGCGCCAGCAGGCCGGGCAGTGCATCCAACGGTCGAAAGCCCGCCCGGGCAACCAGGCTCCGAAGGGGAACTGCAGGAGGACGAAGGCCAGCAGTCCCACACGGCTGACCGATCCACAGGCCGAGCACGTGACCACCAGGCGCCCCCGCGGCGGCAGTGGATCGTCGACCACGCTGGCCGGCGCGTCCCGATCGCCGGCGGGCGTCGCCGCCGAGAACAGGGCGTGCTTGCCGGCCGGTCGGGCGTGGCGGCCCTTGGGGTCGAACCGGACCGGCCGGGTGCCGTGCACCGGGCCCCGGTCGGCGTCGGCACCGTCGCCGGCCACCGACTCCTCGTCGACGGGCATCCAGAACAGGGCCCGCTTCCCCAACGGGTCGGGTCCGTCCGGCACTAGCCGGGGGTGCCGGCGGCCACGCTCGTGTCCATGAGCGTGCGGGCCAGCTGACGGTAGGCCAGTGCGCCGGGCGAGTTCGGCGCGTGCTGGAGGATCGACTTGCCGCGGGCGGGCGCCTCGGCGAAGCGGATCGACTTGCGCACCGGCGGCTGCAGCACGGCGATCCCGTACCGGGACTCCACCTCTTCGATGATGTGGCGGGAGTGCTTGGTCCGGTCGTCGTACATGGTGGCGATGATCCCGCGCACGGTGAGCTCGCTGTTGGCGAAGGCCCGCACGTCCTCGATGGTCTCGAGCAGCTGGCCCACCCCGCGGTGGGACAGGGCCTCGCACTGCAGCGGGACCAGTACCGAGTCGGCGGCGGTGAGCCCGTTGATGGTCAGCACACCGAGGGAGGGCGGGCAGTCCACCAGGATGAGGTCGTAGTCACCCAGCACGGGCTCGAGGGCCCGCTCCAGCACGTGCTCACGGCCCGTCCGGGTCAACAGGTGCACCTCGGAGCCGGCCAGGTCGATGGTGGCGGGCAGCAGATCGAGGAACGGCACGCCCGGGACCGGGAGGCGGACCTCGGCCACGCTCTCCCGCCGGACGAAGACGTCGTGCAGCGAGCGGCCCAGGGCGTCAGGGTCGAAGCCCAGGGAGAAGGTCAGGCAGGCCTGTGGGTCGAGGTCGACCACCAGGGTCCGGCGGCCGAACTCGGCCGAGGCCACCCCCAGCGAGTGGACCGTGGTCGTCTTGGCCACGCCGCCCTTCTGATTGGCCACGGCCAGCACGTCGGTCACCCGTGGAGTCTACGCCCCCCGGAAGCGGGCACAACGGGGTCAGAACCCGGCCAGACCCACGATAGGCTTGTTCAGGCGCCTCCCACCCTCGGAACCGAAAAAGGCGGCCGAGCCGCCGGTGAATACGCCTCCGTCGGCGGCCACGAACCGGTAGCCGCTGCCGTTGGCGGTCTCGGCCATCCCCACGATGGGGGCGTTGAGGCGGAGCGAGCCGGTCGAGCCCAGGAAGGGGGCCCCACCGAAGGTGAAGATCCCGCCGTCGGAGGCCACCTCCCAGTAGCCGCCGGTGTTGGTGTCGTTGACGGCGCCGACGACCGGCTTGTTGAGCTTCTGGCCCCCGACCGACCCGGAGAAGGGCGCATCCCCGAACGAGAAGATCCCGCCGTCGGCGGCCACCAACCGGTAGCCGTTCCCGTCGGCGGTGGCCGCCAGGCCGACGATGGGGGCGTTCAGCTTCCTCCCCCCCTCGGATCCCAGGAACCGGGCGTCACCGAAGGCGAAGATCCCGCCGTCGGAGGCCACCTCCCAGTACCCCTTCCCGTCGGGGGTGGCGGCCATGCCCACGATGGGGGCGTTGAGCTTCCTCCCCCCCTCGGATCCGTAGAACCGGGCGCCTCCGAAGGCGAAGATGCCACCGTCGGAGGCCACCTCCCAGTACCCACCGGTGTCAGGGGACATGGCCAGGCCGACCACCGGGGCGTTGAGCCGGAGGCCGCCGGTCGATCCGCAGAACGGGCGGCCCCCGAACGTGAAGATGCCGCCGTCGCTCGCCGCCATCAGGTACCCGGGTAAGGCGGCGGCCGGCACCGAACAGGGTGCGACGACGCCCGGCCGGGTCGGTCCGCTGACGTTGCCGGTCAGCTCGGGGTCGTGATGGAACATGGGCCACGCACCGGCTCCGACGGCCAGGGCCCCGTTGGATCCGTCGATCTCGTAGTGATCGATCTCGCCCACGCCGTTGGACGACTGGTCCGACGCCACGTAACCGGCCAGGGTGATCCCGATGGTGCCGTTGGGATCCCGGGTGACCAGGGGCGAGTTCTGCAGCCCGAGGGTCGGGCTGAGGTCGGCGATCTCCGTGCCCGACCGGCCGTCGAACACCAGGGCACCGTTGATGGTGGGCACGATGACGTCGTCGTAGCCGCCTCCGAGGTCGGCGGTCACCACCGACCCGATGACCCGGCCGATGTCGGACTGCTTCCAGATCACCTGGCCGGTGGTGGCGTTCAGGACGTAGACCGACCCCGAGGCGTACAGGCCCTGGTCGGTCCCCTCCACCACCTGGAGCGATCCGTTACCCAGGACGTCCGACAGCGCCGGCGAGGAGTAGGTGCTCCCGTCGAGCTGGGTGGCCCACAGAAGATTGCACTTCCCGTCGTAGGCCAACAGGGCATCGGTGTCCGGCGCCCCCGGGTAGTAGGCCCCGGTCCCCACCACGATGCCGGGCACCCCCCCGGGCAGGAAGTCACCCACCGCCGGCGACGAGTCGACCACCTGGCCGGTGTCGGCTCGGCAGATCTGGTTCCCCTGGGCCGTCAGGATGCGGAGGTGCCCGCCGTCGGTGTACCGCTGGGCCCGGGCCAGGCCGGCCGTCTGGTCGCTGCCGACGATGATCTGGTTCTGGCCCGTGCCGTACAGGTCGGCCAGCGCCGCCGTCGAATGGGTGCTGTCCGAATTGAAGAACGGCCATCCGGTGAGCGGTGCCCCGTTGGCGGCATTCAGGGCGTAGGACACCTGGCCCAGCGAGCCGGCAAAGGCGTCGTTGCCGCCCTGGAGCGTGCCCACCGCCAGGCCGGCCTGGACGCCGATGTCGGGCTGGGTGTCCGTCGAGGGGTTGATCACCGGGGTGAACCACTGCTGGTCCCCGTTGGCTCCGAACGCCTGGTAGCCACCGGTGGTGGCGTCGGTGTCGTTGCCCGAGCCCACCAGGACCTCGGGCGTGCCGTTCCCATCGGCCACCGACGGGGTCGAGTCGATCGGCCCGCTCTCGTTGGTGGTGGGCCAGCCGGCCACCGACGTCGGGACGGGTGGACTCCCCGCGGATGTCGGTGTGGCCAGGTGGTAGGCGTAGACGTGGTCGCTCCGGTCACCCACGACCACCGAGGGCTGACCGTCGAGGTTGGCCTCGATGGGGGACGAGAGGGCGATGGGCTGGCCGAGGTCGTACTGGGCCAGGGGCCCCGTGGACCACGTCTCGGTCCACCCGGCCGGGGTGCCGACGTGGGGTCGGGCCCACCCCGCGGCCCGGGTCCTCGGGGTGGCCGCGGCAGCCGGGGTTGCCGTCGGGACAGCCCACGCCGCCGCCAGCACCACCAGCACGACGGGGGCCATCGCGCTCCGCAGGGACCGGAGCACCACCGCCGTCGAGCGATTGGCGTGACCCCGGACGGACCGGGCCTGGGACGTCACTGCGCGGGAACCGATCAGGGGAGGATAGGCGCTCCTGCGGACCCGATGTGTCCGGCCCCGGTCCGACCGGTCGGGTTCGGCCGCCATGACGGCGGCCGGCACGGCGGCCTACTGGCGCTGGGCCACCAGGAGGCAGGCGTCGTCCCGCATCGGCCCCGACAGCATGCCGTCCAGGATGAAGTCGCAGGCCCGGCCGGGGGTCGGGCTGTTCAGGCTGTGCTCGGCCAGGATCATCAGGTGGGCCAGACCGATGTCCAGATCGACCTGGCGGCGTTCGAACAGACCGTCGGTGAACATGAGGAGGCGGGCCCCCGGCTCGAGGACCAGGTGGTGCTGGCGCCGGTCCCCGGACGGAGACGGGCCGATGCAGCCGACGGGGAGCACGGGTCGACCCGTCAGGTAGACCGAGTGGCCCGTGCGGTGCACCACGATCGGGGCGGGATGGCCGGCCGACGCCCACGTCACCTGGCCGGTGGCCGGATCGACCTCGGCGCAGACGATGGTGGCCAGGGCGCCCGGTTCCTGAGTGGCGATGAGGTGGCTCAGCTGGGAGAGCGACTCGAGGGGCCCGATGCCGGAGAAGAGGTGGGCCCGGAGCGCGTTCCGCATCTGCACGGTCAGCGACGCTGCCCCGATGCCGTGTCCGGCGACGTCACCGACGGCCAGCGCGATCCGGCCGGTGTCGAGCTCGAAGGCGTCGTACCAGTCTCCACCGACCGGGCCCCCGTGGCTGGCCGGCCTGTACCCGGCTCCCAGGCTGAGCCCCTCCGACGACGGCAGCGCCCCGGGCAGCGCCGCAGCCTGCAGGGCCCGGGCCGTCTGGTTCTGGTTCTGGACGTG
>Ga0302157_10001231_pt1 | contig 31824 bp, 30 predicted proteins | sample I_Bog_N3_3_FD_193502 | JGI IMG/M metagenome (GOLD analysis project Ga0302157, IMG submission 193502) | Peat permafrost microbial communities from Stordalen Mire near Abisko, Sweden - I_Bog_N3_3 | ecosystem: Environmental > Terrestrial > Soil > Wetlands > Peat | place: Sweden: Abisko, Stordalen...
TGGAATTCGGCGATGCCGCACTGCCCTCACTCTTTCGCGTGGGAGACGACACGACGCCGTTTGGGGCGACCAACACCGACAACAACTACTACCGCGCCATGCTCGACCCGGCCGGCGCCTACCGGGTCTCGGGTGACGTCACCGGCGTGAAGGAGTTGTTGTTCTCGGTCCAGGACGGCGAGTTCGTCTTCGGCAAGACCGAGGTCCTCGCCGAGCTGTCGCTCGAGGAACTGGTCGTGGGGGGCGACGGCCTCCTCGAGCTCTTCCTCGGCGGCCCCGAACGGGCGACGAACTGGCTACCACTGGCTCCTGAAGCGGTCTATCTCAACGTCCGGGAGTTCGTGGGCGACTGGGAGCATGATGCGTTGGCGTCGCTGTACATCGAACGCCTCGACGACGTCGGACCGGTCGGCAACCTCACCCCGGAGGCCCACGCGGCCGCCCTCGGTCGCGTGGCGACGTGGGTCGAGGCCAGCGTCGAGATCTGGAAGACCTACGTGGCCGGGTTGCGCGACTTCCTGCCCGTCAACGAACTCCAGGCGCCCCACAAGCCCGTGGGTGGCGCCGACAACATGCTGCACGGCGCCGGCCAGTGGGAACTCCATCCCGACCAGGCCCTCGTCGTGGCGTTCGAGCAACCCGAGGTCACCTACTGGTCGATCCAGACCTACGTGCTCGACTGGATGGTGCCGCTGGACTTTGCCAACCGGGTGACCAGCCTGAACGACCGCCAGCTCCAGGTGGACGACGACGGCATTGTGCGCATCGTCCTCTCCCATACCGACCCCGGAGTGCAGAACTGGCTCGACACCTCCGAACTGCGAAACGGGCTCTTCACGTACCGCTACGTGCGACCAGCGAAGGCGCCGGCTCCACGGACAACCCTGGTGGAGACAGCAGCCCTGCAGGATCTGCTGCCCACCTCGACTCCCGCCTATTCCGCGGCCATGCGCCGAGAGCAGATAGCGGCACGCCGACGCGGCGTGGCCCGGCGGTTTCGCCGCTGACCGGACGTGCCCGGCAGACCCTCAGGCTCCGTGTGATCCCCGCTCTCCCGCGTCATGGGACCAGGACGATCTTGCCCCGGGTATGGCGATGTTCGAGCTCCTCGAATGCGTCTGCCACCCGAGAAAGCGGATAGGTGGCCGCGATCGGTATCTCGATCGCTCCCGAGGCGACGAGGTCTGCCATTTCGGTGAGGACTGCGGGGGTGGAGGCGGTCCCGCTGCCGTCGGCCTTCACGCCGAGCTCCTGCGCCTTCTCGAATGACGCAATGGTCTCAATGTGGTCACGCGGTATGCCGAGATCGACAGCGAGCTGGACGTACTCGGGCCCGAAGAGATCGATGAAGGCGTCGATGGCGTGCGGTGCCGCCTTCTGCAGACGTTCGGCCAGGCCAGCGCCGTAAGACACCTGTACGGCGCCGTGCGAGTGGAGCCAGTCGGCGTTCGAAGGCGAGGCAATACCAAGAACGATCGCTCCCCGCAGGGCCAAGAGCTGGACCACGACGGTCCCGACTCCACCCGCGGCCGCCGATACCGCCACGGTCTCGCCCGCTTTGGGATCGACGGCACGCACGGCCGCATAGGCGGTACAGCCGACGACGTAAAGAGACCCAGCGACCTCCCATGTGAGTTGGGGCGGTTTGTGGATCAACTGGGTCACCGGCACCGCGACGTGCGTGGCGTGGCTCGAGCGGCTCCAGGAGAAGCCCAGCACGGCATCATCGAGCGCGAAGTCCTGGACCGCGTCGCCGACTGCCACCACGATGCCAGCCAGGTCACTCCCCTCACCGGATGGAAAGGTGGCCGGGAACCGGTCCTGCAAGGCGCCGGACCGGATCGCCGACTCACCCGGATTGATCCCCGCCGCCTTGACCGCCACGACGACCTCGTCAGCGCCCGGTGTCGGCATCGGCACGTCGGCGACAGTGAGCACGTCCCTGCCGCCGTAACGGTCGAAGAGAACTGCTCGTGCTCCGGTTCCCGTCATGTGAACCTCCTTGCCGGGTGCCTCGTCGATCGCATCATGTGGTTGCAGCGCGGCGATCCTCACGCGACCGAACCGTCGGATCGCGAGTCGTGATCAAGCCAGATCCGGTCGCGCACCCGCTGCATTCGAAGCTAACCGGGGCAGCCCACGTGTCATGCAGATGGCCGTGAAGCACCCCACGACCTCACGTTCAGCGAACAACAGGTACCTGGGTGGGGACCCGCTCCGGGCCGGTGGACTCGGGTCCCTCTTCCCAGTCACCCGAGCCTTTGGCTCCCGGCGAGCGGTGCCAGCGGACCTCCATATGGGCGCCACCCAGTTCAGCTCGGCCCACATGCCACTCGCCCCTGGTCGCCCGGACGACCGCATCCGCAATGGCGAGTCCGAGGCCGGCCCCGTTGCCCTCGTCAGTTGCCCGATGAAAACGGTCGAAGAGCTTTGAGCGCTCTTCGGGGGCGATGCCAGGGCCACTGTCGTCGACGCTCAGGCTGACCTTGTTTCCCGTCACTTTCACTGCGACCAGCACGGTCCCTCCGGACCCGGCATACCGGCACGCGTTGTCCACCAATACGGCGGTCAGACGATCGATCCACTCCGGTGGCGCGTTGATCCACGGCTGACTCTTGACGTCGTCCCCCATGACGAGAGAGACCGCGCCGCGCTGGGCCACCGCAGAAAAGCGGTCCACACACGCCGAGGCGATCGCCACGACATCCACCGGTTCGTCACCGGGGGGCGGCGGTTCCGAGTCGAACCGCGCCAGCCAAAGGAGGTCCTCCACAATGTCGCGCAGGCGCATGCTCTCCCGGCTGACTCTTCCGAGCGTGGCGCGGTAGTCGTCGCTGCTCCTCGGACCCTTGAGGGAGAGAGTGACTTCCGCCTCAATGACGCTCAGTGGGGTGCGGAGCTCATGCGAGGCATCGGCCGTGAACTCGAGCTGACGACGACGAGCCAGCTCGACCGGGCTCGCCGCTTTGACGCCGACGAGGAGTGTCCCGAAGAAGACCGCAACCAGGAGGATCGGCCCCGCAATGGCTTCCAGGAGCAGCAGGTCGGATTCGATGCGATTGACGTTGGCCAGGCTCTGGGCCGCCACGAACCAGTCCTGGCCGGCGCGCACGGCCTGTATCCGAAAACGCCCACTTCCAAGCTGTGCTTCCACCGATCGCTCCTCTGGCGACCAGGCGGTCCGGGGGAGGTGGGGCGCACCCGGAGTGAGCGAGTTCGAACTGCCGGAATCTGTCACCTTCCAGAGGAAGACTGGCGAATCGTCGACATCGCGCGCATTGTCGGAGGTGTCGACGGAGCCCGCGGTGGCGGGTGCCCGGATGGCTGAGGCCAGGCGCTCCTGCAGCCGGCTATCGATCTGTGCGACGAGTCGATTCCGTTCGACGACGTCGAAGCTGCCGACGATGGCCACGTACATGGCCCCGATGATCACCGTCGCCACGGCAGCGACGCGGGCGGCATGCGCCACGTACGGTCGACGCCACAGGGGTGGGTCCTTCATGCCGGCACAAGCCGGTAGCCGAGGGCCCTGACGGATTCGATCTTGGCACCGCCGGTGGCGATCTTGGCCCGCAACCGGGCCAGGTGGACGTCGAGGGTGTTCGAGCCCAGGGCGTCGGCCTCCTCGTTCCACACGGCCAGTGCGATCGATCGCCGGGACACAATGGCTGGGGAGCGTTGCATCAGGATCTCCAGCAGCGCGAGCTCCGTCGCCGTCAGCCGAAGCCGGACGGAGCCGATGCTGACCTCTCGGGTGATGGAGTCGAGGGCCAGGTCGGCCACCGTGATGACGATCGACTGCATGGCCTCTCCTCGTCGCTGGAGGGCACGCACACGGGCCAGAAGCTCAGAGAAGTCGAACGGCTTGACCAAGTAGTCGTCGGCACCCTCGTCGAGGCCGGTCACCCGGTCGCGGGCCGTGTCGCGGGCAGTCAACAGCAAGATGGGGAGGGCCGAACCACGACGACGCAGCCTCTGGGTGACCTCCAGCCCGGTGACCTTGGGCATCCGCCAATCGAGAATGGCGACTTCGTACTCATAGGTGTCGAAATGGTGGAGCGCGGCTTCGCCGTCTCCGACGGCGTCGACCGTGTAACCGCTCTCCTGCAGGCCGCGTTCGAGCACCGAGCGCAATCCCTCGTCGTCCTCGGCGACCAGCACCCTCATACCGACTGTCTACCCGCAGACCATGACGTGGACATGACGCCGCAATGCCGGCTGCACCTGAAATATCCTGGTCCGCTTCATGTTGGCGTAAGCCCCTCTCTTTAGAGTGGAGCGGTGTCCGAGGCCGAATTCGCATCACCCGAGGGGCTGCATGGGTCCATGGTCTCGGCCCCATGTGACGTTGTTGCCTTCGATCCCTGCGTGTTTCACAGATGTTCCACAGACCGATCCCAGGCAGGCGGTAGGCACAGCTGCTTCCATGCATCAATGCCGAACCGAGGTCACCGATGAACTCACCCCGCCGGTCGCACTCACCCGAGACCCGGCAGCGCGCCCGTTCCCACCTGCGGTTTCTGACCCGTTCCGCCGTCCTGGCGGCCACAGGGGCCACCGTCGCCATCGGTGTGGTGGTGGCGAAGGAGCACCCCGGAGCCAGCGGATCCAGCACCGCGCCGGCCGCGGTGCCGGCGGCGCCGACAACGGCTTCGACAACCACGACGACGACCACGGCACCGCCCACCACCACGACGCCCAGTGCTTCGCCGGGATCGACGGCGCCGACCACGACCACGCTGCCACCAACCACCACGACCACCCTGCCACCAACCACCACGACCACCCTCCCCGTCGTCACGTCTGGCGGCACGTCCCGGTAATGAGCCCGACAAACCTGTCGGCCGCACAACCCGCCGTCACCGCGCGCACCTTTCGCGCCATCGGCACCACGGCCACCGTCGTCGTGCAGGATCAGTCCCGCGCCGACGAGGCGGAGCACCTTCTGCGCGATGAGATCTCGGCAATCGACCGGGCCTGCAGTCGCTTCCGTTCCGACTCGGAGCTGGCGTACCTCCACGCCAACGAAGGTCGCGCCGTCCCGGTCTCGTCGCTGCTCTTCGAGGCGCTCGACGTCGCCTACTCGGTGGCCGACAGGACCCAGGGTGCGGTCGACCCGACGGTCGGCAGTGCCATGGCGATGCTCGGCTACGACCGTGACTTCGACCTGATCGAGTCTCGTCCGCTCCACCTGGCGGACCTCGGTCCGGTCCCCGGGTTCCGACACCTCCACCTCGACCGAAAACGGAAGACGGCGCGGATTCCGAGGGGTGTCCGCCTCGACCTCGGATCGTCGGCCAAAGCCCTCCTGGCCGATCGGGCCGCCGCCCACATCGCCAGCGAGCTCGGCTCGGGGGCCTTGGTCAGCATCGGGGGCGACGTTGCGGTAGCCGGGGAGTCGCCAACCGAAGGATGGGCCATCGGCATCGCCGTCGACTCGGCGATGGGACCAGGCGACGCGGACCAGGTCGTGGCCATCCGCCACGGCGGGCTGGCCAGCTCGAGCACCCTGGTGCGGACGTGGGCGATGGGTGGCGAGCAGGCGCACCACATCGTCGACCCGGCCACCGGGCGGAGCGCGAGCACCTCTTGGCGGTTGGTGTCGGCCGCCGGCGCCAGCTGCGTCGACGCCAACGCCCTCTCGACCGCCTCCATTGTCTGGGGCGATCAGGCCGTCGAGCGCCTCCGCCCGTTCGACCAGGCGGTTCGGTTGCTGCGCCACGACGGGAAGCTGTTCACTCTCGGGGGTTGGCCCGAGGCGGATCGCCCGTGAATTCCACGTATCTGTGGTACGCCACCCGAGCGAGTGGGATCGTCGCACTCATCCTGTTGACGTTGACGATGGTCCTCGGGTTGGCGACGACAAGTCGCGCCAGGGCGCGCCACTGGCCCGGCTTTGCCCAACAGGAGTTCCACCGTCGCGTCTCGATCCTGGCCGTGGTGTTTCTGGCCCTTCATGTGCTGACGAGCATCCTCGACACGTACGTCCACATCGGATGGCTCGCCATCGTCGTGCCGTTCAGCTCTCCCTACAGCCCATTCTGGGTGGGCCTGGGTGCCATCGCCCTCGATCTCATGCTGGCGGTCTTTGTCTCCAGTCTGCTGCGATCGCACCTCAAGCCCGCGACCTGGCGGGGCATCCACTGGCTGGCCTACGGGTCCTGGCCTATCGCCCTGGCCCACACCTTCGGGCTCGGAACCGACTCGGGGGAGCACTGGGTCATCGCGGTCGGCGTCCTGTGCGTGCTCTCGGTCGGCCTCGCTCTGGCCTGGCGCGTGCGGACGTCGGTCAAAAAGCAGGCGACAGTGGTGAACGATGTCCCTCACATGGTTCCGCTGACCCGCCGGGTCACGACGGCGAGCACGAGAAGGAGTCGAGATGACGCGTAGCGCCAACCCGACACGTCCGCAGGGTGACGTCCACCGCCTCCTCGGTCATCCAACCGATTTGAAGGGACACATTGACGCGCACGGCCCGCTGCACGTGTCGCTCGGCCGCGACCGGTCGTGGCAGCAGGGCCTCATGACCAGTCTGGAGGCTTCGGGTCTGACCGGTCGTGGCGGTGGGGCGTTCCCCACGTCCATCAAGGCGACACTCGCCTGCTCGGGCGGCACAGGCGGGACGGTCGTGGTCAACGCCATGGAGGGCGAACCATGCAGCGACAAGGACAAGCTCCTGTTGATCCGGGCCCCGCACCTGGTGCTCGACGGCGCGCAATATCTCGCTGCCCTGTGCCGCGCCGATCGAATCGTCATCTGTATCCCGATCGGCCGTGACAGCGTCGCCGCCGCGGTGAGCCACGCCCTGGACGAGCGCACGAGGCAGCGCTACACCAGGGTGCAAGAGGTCGTTGTCCGGCCTCCCGACCGCTTCATCGCCGGCGAGGAATCGGCCTTGACCAACTGGATCGAATCCGGACGATCACTTCCGGTATTCCGGCCGGACAAGGGCACGCCACTTCGCATCGGGAGGCGCGCTGCGCTGGTCCACAACGCGGAGACCCTGGCCCACGTCGCCCTCATCGCCCGCCACGGACCTGGGTTCTTTCGGAGCCGCGGGACGAGCGAGGAGCCAGGAACGTGTCTGGTCACGATCAGCGGTGACGTCCACCACCCAGGGGTGGTCGAAGTGGACCACGGGACCCCCCTGTCGGACATCGCCGTGTTGAGCAAGCCTGTGGGGCTTGTGCAAGCGCTCCTGGTCGGCGGATACGGAGGGGCATGGGTCGGCCCCGGGCAGTTCGCCACTCCATACGCTTCCATACCCCTGCGAACGATCGGCGCTTCTGCTGGCGTCGGGATCATCGCCGTCCTCGGCGATACTTCCTGTGGGCTGGCCGAGACCGCTCGGATCGCCCGCTACCTGGCGGACCAGAGCGCCGGTCAGTGCGGTCCGTGTCATTTCGGGCTCCCTGCCATCGCCGACGATCTGGCTCGGCTGGTCCGGGGCCACGGCGGTCGTGACACCCTGACGCGGCTGCATCGTCGTCTGCAGGAGGTGAACGGGCGGGGGGCGTGCCGCCATCCCGACGGAGCGGTGAGCCTGGTGCGAAGTGCGCTGACCGTCTTCGCCCCGGACCTTGCCGCCCACGGCCGGGGGGAACCCTGTCACCACTGGCACAAGGTCACGACCCTGCGATTTCCGCGACCGATCAGGATTTGAAGTGACCCGACTGCGGATCACAATCGACCCGGTGGCATGTGACGCCTATGGCTACTGTGCCGAACTGCTTCCAGAGGCCATCACGCTCGACGAATGGGGCTACCCCATCATCGCCGACGGCCCCTTGCCTGGAGAGCTCGTCGACCTGGCCAAGCGGGCGGTCCGGGACTGCCCGAAGCGAGCCATCACGTTGCGGGAGAACAAAAGAGGCTGAAGTAGGGGCCCCGTGGACATGGGACCGTGGTGTCAAGGGGCCCACAACTCGTCTCTATCGTGCAGCTTCTACGTTGGGCAGTCGGGCCCTTCCCCGACAGCGGAGTTGCAACCGCTGCCCGCGAACAGTGCCGGAGTACCCGAAAGTGCAACGTCGCCCTCGCGCGGACAGAATCAGAACTTGGAGGGCAGCAGCACGGCGGTACTCCAGGCGATCTGCCTGTTGCCTTGGTTCATCGGAGCCTCGACGATTCCAGAATCTGACGTCAACGGGTTGTTGTCGACCAGAGTCACCACACCGAAGTCCGACTTGATCAGCAGCGTTTGGCCGTTGGCCGTCGTGTAGGTGGCCTGGGAGATCGTGGGAGGGCCGAGCAGGGGACCCGTCAGCGTGACGCCGGGAACAATGAGATAGCTAAGAATTTTCTCGAGCCGCGCGGTACCCAAGCTCTGGAGGTACGTGAACGTCGCCTGCTCGGTGGCCGGACTCGGCAGTGGCAGCGCCTGTCCTGTGAGCTTACGGACGAATAGAACCCATTCCTCGTCGTCCGGCTGGAAGAAGGTAGCCCGGCGGGTGCCGTCGGACAGGATCGACAGCGGGCCGCTTGGGTCGGCCGCCAAGACGCTGTTTACGAGCAGCGCGGTGAGGTGGTAGTCGAACTCATTGATGTCGAAGGCACCGTCGTTTTCCTCCCCGCCGGGAGCAAGCTCTCCCACGATTGAGGTCGTGCCATTGGTGCTCGTGTCGATTGGTGGCGGCACCGGCGGTGACGGCGGGAAGCTCGGGAATGTCGGTGCCGTGGGAAAGGCCGGAAAGGCGGGTGCAGACGGGAAGGCGAACGTCAGCCCCGCAGAGGACACACCGGCCGTCAGAGTCGTGCTCGCGCCGGCGGCGGGAGCCATGACGAATCCGCCGACGAGCAAAGCCGTCGCAACGACGGCCTCTAGAAGAATCCGAAAGCGCATGGGACGACCCCTTCTGGTCATAACCGGGCATTTTCTGCCCGTTCCGCCATTCTTCGTAGAGGGGCGCCGGTTGGTTGCATTCCGGCGGACAAACTGTGTCCTGCGGGGGACTCGGCGTGTCGGAGTGTCGGAGTGTCGGCGTGTCGGAGTGTCGGAGTCTCGGACCGGGGCGAGGTCGGCCATGTGTGGGGTTGGGACTCTGAGCACCTTTCTCCTCGAATCAGAACGGCGACGCCCATGAGAAGTACCGCCAGAGGCGAGGAACTGGAGGAGGGTGCGCCGCTCTTCGCAGGGGTCCGATACTCAGGCGTTGATGTTGTCGGCCACAATCGTGCCCAGTGCGGCCGGGCACTGCCAAGCTCCAGAAGCACCATCCTGGAATCCCATGAAGTGCGCGACGAGGCAGGTGGCCACCGCGTCAGTGGGCGACCACGACGTGCCATTTTCCGCAGCCGATACCTGGTCCATGAGGCTCGGCACAGCGTCATTCTGAGTCTCTGCGTTGGCCAGTTCGTGCGCCACCAGTGCGAGGTTGGGCGTGCCAGCAAATACCGTGAATTCCTGACCACCGGAGCCGTAGGTACATCCAGTGCCTGCGCCTGTCATTACCGAACAGTGGGTGGCCGTGTCGCCCATGCTCCAGCTCCAGTTCGACCCGGGGTTGATGCCGGAAGCGATCACCTGCGCCACCAGCGCGGCAACGTCTGACTGAGCTGCGACAGGAGCTGGAGCTGCCGCAGGGGCCGGAGCCGGGGCCGGGGCCGGGGCTGCCACAGGAGCCGGAGCCACCACGGCGGGCTGCGTCGTCGGCGTGGTAGTCGGAGCGACGGTCGTCGGCACCGGTGTTGCAACAACCGGAGACCTCACGTTTTTCGTCGTTGCGCTGGCAGCAGTTTGGCTCTGGTGTGCCAGAGCCCTTTCCGCGGGGTGCAGGGAAGTCACCGCTGCGGCCGCGGCAGAAGGCAGGATCGAACCTCGACCGGCAGGGGCACCTCCAGAAATCGTGAAGGCCAGACCAGCCGCTGCCAACGTCAATGCCAGCACCGCGAGGGCCGGCCGGCGCCCCACGCGCATTGCACCGCGGAAGGTCGTTGCATTCGGATCTGACTGGATTCTTCGGGTGTCAACCATGTGTTGAAATCGTACATGTTCAACACATGGTTGTCAACACATGGTTGGCAACATATTGTTGTCAACACATAGTTGATATCTGCGCCCTCCCCGGGTAAGCTTGCGAAATGGGCACAGAACGAACCGACTTTGGGGCAACCGACATTGAGGAACTGGTCGCGACGTTGCTGGAAAACGGACGGCAACAGTCAGTCACGGGTCGGCCCGACGAGCTCAACGGCGCACTGACGATGCTTCGATTTGCCAACATCCTGCGACATTCGGCCGATCGCCTGTGCCACGAAGCTGCCGAGGCGGCTCGAAAGCACGGGGCCAGCTGGCGACAGATCGGGGAATCTGTGGGAGGGATCACGCCACAAGGTGCTGAGCACCGGTTCAGTCGGGCAGCAAAGGAGCGCCGATCCAAGGCCTCAAAGATCATCTGGGCGGGCCAGGAGCGCAGGAACGTCGCAGCGCAGTAACCGGAACCGGACATCGGAGATACAAGGAGGCGGACATCTGTCCGTCGCTCAGATGTCCCCACGGTGATTTGGCTCGCAAAGGGTTCGAAGGGAAGTCGACTGGGCTTATCGCCCGAGACGGCGACCACGTCCACAACCCCTTCCCGTGCGCCACTTCGACAAGGAGGCAAGGGCAGCGCACGTCCGCGGTCGTTGGCCACGGCAGCGGTGAATACCCATAACCACCGGGATGTCCAGCTCTGTGACGCGATGAAGTCGGATTCGCCGGGCCACCCGAGCTGGAAGAGCGTCCACCTCAATGCATCAAAGAAACGACTGACTTACCGCTTACCTCTGACGGTAGCGATCGCCTAGATGCATCGCTTACGTGGCGCTGACGAACGACGAGTAGACCACGATGTTGGACAGGTAATGGCCCGTCTGAGAGTCGAATGTGCCGCCACACGTGACAAGTTGCAGTTCGCTCGAGCCGTTTGAGCCATAAACCTTCTGATCGGGGAACGCTGACTTCTGGTACTCCACGACAGAGGTCACCTTGAAGGTGGCGATGACGCCATCAGCCAGATTCACTGCAATCTGATTGCCGGGTTGCAGGGTCCGGAGTTGGAAGAACACCCCGGGTCCCTTGTAGGAGTCCACGTGGCCCAAAATCACCGCCGAACCGACCTGCCCAGGAGATGGGCCCGGTGAGAACCAGCCGGGCACCTGCACACTGGTCGGGACCGCGACGGTCCCGTCGGCGTTCAGCCCCAGTTGGGTCAGCCACACGGCGAGACCGATGGCAGGGATCCGAACTGCCACCGGGACCGAGCGGGCAACTGCGACGGGTACCGGGACAGTTGTCGTCGGCACCGTCGCAGTTGCTGCTCTGGCTGCAGCCTTGGAATGTTGCTGGACCGGGCCGGCCAGGGGGTGCCGGTGCTCCTGCAGACCAGCAACCAGGCATGCGATACCCACGAGGAGCAGCAGCGCGGTCAGCGCCAGCAGGGACCTCGTGATCGTCCGGTTTTCCTCATGGAGACTGCGCCACACACTCGGCCGCGACTACGAGTCGTGGTTCTGGAGTGCTCCGACGAACAGTCGGCGCCGGCGACGGATGGTCAACGCCATGGTCAACCCGGTGAGCCCGGCTGTAGCCAGGGCCACGCCACCCACGTAGACCAGGGTCGGGTCCGTGGATTGGGAAGCCCCGCCGAAACCGGTTTGGGGGGCACCCGTCGGGATGACTCCGGAAACGGTGCCCGACGCACCGGCGACGCCGGTTGACCCACCGGCCCCGACTGCTCCGCCACTACCGCCACCCAGGGCAGAGCCTCCAGAAGTACCTCCGGCCCCACCGGCCCCGGTCGAGGCCGACGTTGGTGTCGTCGACGAGGCCGCGAACACATTGGTCTCCGTAGCCTTGCAGGTCACTGCGCTGCCGCCGCCGTTTGCGGTCCCGTTGCACTGGTTGACGGTCACGGGATCCGCCGTCGCCGCTCCGGTCACGGTACAGGCGGCGGTCGGCTCTCCGGCATAGGTGCCTCCACCGTTGACCGAGCCGTTGCACTGCGTGACAGTGGCATTGGTCGTGCTGCCACCGGGGGCGCACGCCACCGTGCCACCCGCGCCGGTCACCGATCCGATGCATTGGTCAACGGTGATGCCGGACTCCGCCGTCCCCGCCGGGACGTTGTTGGTGACTGCGACGTTGCAGTACACATTGCTCCCGCCGCCGTTGACAATGCCGTTGCACTGGTTGACCGATGTGACGAGTTGGGTCGACGAGGTCGTGCTGGTCACCGGGCCCAAGTTCAGCGGGCAGGCTGGAAACACCACGCCTGCCGCCCCCAGGCACGCGCTGGTGGTCACGGTCGAACTGGTCGCTCCGGATGCGCTCGTGTAGTTCTCCACTGACACCGTGCAGGTGATCTGGAATCCTGCGCTCGTGGGGAAGTCCGGCGGGTTGCACTGGGACACCGCTGGCGCGCCCGATGCCGCCGCGGCCGGCGTCGCGGCCAGACCACCCAACGTCAGCAACGAAATGGAGCCCACCGCTGCGAAGACCACCGTCAGCAGCGCCTTGCTCCAGTGCCTCCCGAGCCGCGCTCCGGACCGATCCTTGGATGCGCTCCCCTTCACTGCGATTGGATCGCTGATCAGAATCCAGGCGATATGGAACAGCTTGGTAATGCGACCGTGGCCGAAGTTGCGCACGATTCCCCCTTCTAGGGCCGCCCTATGGCTGCCCTCCCCTTGCAATATATGAAAGAATATGCTTTAACTTCATTACCAGCAATCTATTTCACTATTATAAGTTCAACTATTGTGACAACCTGGAATTTCCTCACCAACCACGGACGGGCACTGCTGTGCATCGCCCACGATCCCGGCGTCCGCCTGCGCGACATTGCGGCAAGCCTGGGCATCACGGAGCGTCGCGCCCACGGGATCGTCACCGACCTGACAGAAGCGGGCTACCTGATCAAGGCGAAGGAAGGCAGGCGGAATCGCTACGAGATTCAGGCCTACCTCCCCATCCCCGAGCCCACCGCGCGCGAGCGGGCGATCGGAGAGGTCCTGGAGCTTCTCGGCGGTCGACCCGAACCGGACGAACGGAGTGAGGGATAGCGTCAGCCGTCCTCGGCGGTGGCAGCGCGGACTGCGGTCATTTCGTCCACCATTTCGCCGAGAGCCTCCTCACTGATCAGGTAGGGGGTGTAGAAGCCGACGCGATCGACCCGGCCCTCGAATCGGGAGGCGATGTCGGAGGCGACCTCCTTGGGAGAGCCCACGGCGGCGAGCGCACCCAGCATGACGTCATCGATCAGCCCGGGCATCTCGTCCCAACGACCCGACTTCGAAAGTCCGTTGAGCTCGGGTTGGAGCGCTTCCCAACCCTCGGCCTCGAGCACCGGGCGGTAGGACGGAGTAGAGGCATAGAAGGCGACGAGCCACCGTCCGGCGATCCGGGCCGCCTCGAGCTCCTCTTCGTTCCGCCCACAACAGACAATGACCTCACCGGTCACCGAAATTGAGGAACGGTCGCGCCCGGCGCGCGCCAATCCTTCCGCAATGGCGGGGAGACTGCGCTCGGCGAAGTGCGTCGCAGTGTTGAACGGCATCACCAGCACCGCGTCGCCGACCTCAGCCGCCAGTCGGAGCATTTGGGGACCGAGCCCACCCAGGGCGATGGCGGGGGGACCGAAGGGGTTGGGCCCGGGGTTGAAGAGGGGAGGCATGAGCGTGTGCGACCTGAACTCGCCATGGAAGTCGAGCGTCTCTCCGGTCTCCCACGTGGCGAAAATGGCGCGCAGGGCGCCGACCATCTCTCGCATTCGCGCGATGGGGCGATCGAACGAGGCCCCGTACCGTTTCTCGACCTGCGCTCTGATCTGGGAGCCGAGGCCCAGGGTGAAGCGCCCATGGGAGAGCAACTGCAGGTCATAGGCCTGATGGGCCAACTGCACCGGATTGCGCGGAAAGGCGATCGCCACGTTGGTGGCCAGCTCGAGCGTTTCCGTAGCTGCGGCGGCCAGGATCAGCGGTGTGAAGATGTCATGCGGACCCTCGAACGTAAAGGCGCCGTCCACTCCGAGTTGCTCCAGGCGGCGGGCATGGGCCGGCGCCTCCGCCAGCCCGGACAACATGGTGTCGAACTTCATGCGAGCCTCCGATCGGCCTCCAGCATGCCCACCGGGCGCCGCCGGACACACCACCCGACCACTGCATCTTCATGGAGCACAACAGGGGCGCACAAACTCGGAGCCGTGCGAGCAGATGGCGGGCTCCGGGCGCAGGTCCGCCGATCGAGCTAAATCTCGAAGCTCTCCCCCGGCTTGCGATGAATGGTGAGTGCCGCGACCACTGCACCGACCAGGATCAGGCAGCCCGACAAGAGCAGCGCCTCGTGGAGCCCCGAGCCGAAGGCGTTGTATGCGGCATCGACCACCTTGGTCGCAATCCGGGCGACGGCCGCGTTCTTGTTGTGTTCGGCATTCGACGCCGCTCCGCCACTCGAGGCGCCACCCGTTTGGATCGCGTGCTCAACCAGGGCCTGGAAGCTCGGCGGGATGCCGATCGCCTTCAGTCGGGCGGCGAGGTCGCCCGTGAGCTTGGCGTTGACGATGGCGCCGAGGATGGCGACGCCGAAGACGGCACCCATTTCGCGGCTCGTGTTGGTTGCCGAGGCCGCCATGCCCGACCGCTCCGGTGGCACCACGGTGAGCGGGACCGATGTCACCGGCACCAAGAGCATGCCGATGCCGACGCCGGCCAGTGGCAGGACCCACCCAAGGGTTCCGAAGTCGACCTTCGGCGAAAGCACGACGTTGGCCACCAGAATGCCGCCGCCCGCCAGCAGACAGCCGATCGTCATCGGCCAACGCGGCCCGATTCGTGCCACCAACGGTCCGGTGAGGGCGGACGCGAGGATGAGCACGGCCGCCATCGGGAGGAAGTCCACCGCTGTCTGATAGGCCGACGCGTTGGCAACGACCTGGAGATACAGCGCCGTGAAGAAGAAGATGGAGAAGGTGCCGAAGTAGGCGACGAACGCGACGAAATTGGACCCGACGAACGGCGGCAGGCGGAACATCGAGAGGTCGAGCATCGGGCTCTTCACCCTCTTCTCGGTGATGACGAAGGCGATCCCCGAGAGGGCGCACACGACGAAGAGGGTCAGAATCCACGGAGCCGTATAGCCCGATTCCTCCCCCTGAATCACCGCGAACGACATGCAGGCGAGAAATGCGGCGCCGAAGACGAATCCCAACACGTCTATGCGGCGCCCTTGACGGTCCGACGACTCGGGGACGGCGACGGCCGCCAGAACGAAGGCCACGACCCCGAAGCCCAGGTTGAACCAGAAGATGGCCCGCCAGCTCGAGAACCCGACGAGGAAGCCACCGATGACGGGACCCAGGGCCAGTGCAAGACCGGACACCGCGGCCCACACACCGAGTGCGTCGGCGCGTGTCTCCCGATCCGGGTAGACGTGCCTGATGATGGACAGCGTCCCCGGTTCGCTGGCGGCGGCACCGATCCCCATGATCACGCGGCCCGCGATGAGCCAGTCGACGTTCCCCGCCAACGCGGCGATGACGGAGCCACCACAGAAGATGGCCACCCCGACGAGCATCACCCGCTTGCGGCCGAAGATGTCGCCGAGCATCCCGGCGACCAGCATGAAACTGGCGAAGGTCAACGCATAGCCGTTGACCACCCATTGCAGTGAGGTGACCCCGGCGTGGAGATCACTTTGGACGTTGGCCAACCCGACGCTGACCACCGTGTTGTCCAGGAAGGTGAGAAAGAGCACCCCGCACAAGGTGGCGAGCGCCAGCGCCTGGGCGCCGGAACCGAGGCCACCCTTCTTGATGTCGAAACCCGGTGGCGCGCCCTCGGTCCCCAGGGTGGACGTCACCGGTGCCGGCCTCCACCGGGCGGTCCGTCGTCCTTTGACAGGCCGTAGTCCGTGGGCCGACCGTGGCGTCGCATGGGCACGAGTTTTGCCTACCCACGGGGCGGGTAGTGGAATCCTGAAAAAGGGACGGTCCGGGAATGCGCTGCGGCATGTCGGCCCTTCCCGATACTTCTTCGACGTCGCCGTCTCTTCGGAGCGCACGAATGGAGGCACGACGGGAGGCATGGAGGAACGGGTGTGGGCGTGGGAACTGATGCAGGTACGGATGCCGGTACGGATGCCGGTACGGGTGCGGATATGACGGTGCAGGCAGGTCGCCCGTGACGGAGGGTGGCGGCGACCTGGCCGCTTTCTTCGACCTGATCGACTACGCCTACTTCGTGGTGACCGTCCGGTCACCCGAAGGCGAGATGAGCGGCTGCCTCGCCGGGTTCGTGACGCAGTGCAGCATCGACCCGCCCAACTTCCTCGTCTGCATCTCGAAGGTGAACCACACGTTCGGCGTTGCCGCAGGTGCCCCCGGAATGGGCCTCCATCTCCTGGGCCGGGATCAGGTCGACCTCGCCCGCATCTTCGGCGAGGAGTCCGGTGACGTCGTCGACAAATTCGCGTCGGTCGATTGGCGTCTGGGCTCCACCGGCGCGCCGCTGTTGGTCGAGGCCGCAGTGAGCATGGAAGGCCAGGTCCTGGGGCACTTCTCCGTGGGGGATCACGAGGCCTTTCTCGTACGAGGGGTACGGGCGGTGGCGGGCGGGCATCCCGGGTTGCTGACCCTCAGGAGCGGTCCGCCGCTGCACCCCGGCCATCCGGCCTGAGGCCTCTTCGGGGTCTGGCTCCGGCACGCTCAGCCGTCCCGGCCCACCCCTGGCTCGGCCACCCACGCCGGCAAGCGCGCCGGCCGTCCGGCGCCGTCGACGCAGCCGTGCACCGTGACCGCGGTCGCCCGCGCCTCGGCGCCCACCGACAGCAGGTACGCGATCTGGAACGTGGCACCGCGCACGGCGCCGACACGGAGGGACACCTCCACCTCGTCATCGAAGCGCAGCGGCTGGCGGTACTGCACCGAGACTTCGAGGACGGGAAACTCACGGGCATCGCCGGTCTCCCCGCCCCGCACCGAGTCGTAGGGGTGTCCGATGGCCCTGAGGTACTCGACCCGCGCCTCCTCCAGGTACGGGAGATAGGCCGCGTGGTGAATGATCCCCATCGCATCGGTCTCGGCAAAACGGGTGCGCAACCGATGGGTGAACGAATAGTCCGCCGGATCGCGGGTGGGCACCAGGGATTGGCGGGCCACGATCCGCCCGCTACTTCCCCGCCGTTCCGGCGGAGGGCGCGCCGTCGGCCGACGGGCGGCGACTCGATGCCAGCCCGTTCACCCGGTCCTGGCTGAAGATGGCGAACTCGCCCTCGGCCTCGACGGTGACCACACCACCCTGCACAATGCGACCTTTGCTGAAAATGCGGCGCTCGGTGACGTCGGTCACCCATCCCTCGAAGACCGCTTCTTCGTGAATGAGCGTGGGGCGCACGTAACGCAGAGCCAGCGAGACCGTCGGCCCCACCGACCCGACAATGGCGTTGGCCGCGGTCAAAATGATGTCGAAGGTGGCGGCCAGCACGGCGCCGTGCACGCAGCCGGGCGCCCCCTCGTAGGTGACGTCGAAGACGCCGCGACCGAGAGCCTTCGGCGGGTCGAAGTCGAGGACGATCGGCAGCGCCACCGGATTGAACGGCCCGACCACCACGTCGTAGGGCATGGAACCACCGAGTGGCACGTCCTTGGGCGGACCGTCCTCGTCGGGCGGGATGAACCGGGGCAGGGGGACGGTGGGCAGGTGTGTCTCGAGCTCGTCGGCCAGAACAGCCAGCTGGGCGGTCAATCGGGCGGTCGCCGCCGCCGGAGGGGCCGCGCTGACCGACAGGCGGATGAGGCGGCGCAGCACGTCGGCCAGTGCCAGCGCCTCGGGTTCGCGGTCCTGCAGCCCGGGATGGTGCTGGAATGACGTCGGCCTGGGGTCGGGCGTCAACACGGCGGGAAGAGTACTGCCGGCTCTCCGCCGGACGACATTCGAGCATCGTGGCGACGCTGGCACCGACCGTTCCCCGGTTGGGTGGCGATCGGCGCTCGTAACATGGGCGGGTGACCCCCGAGCATGCAGTCCAATTCACCTCCGGGAGCCCCGAGACCGTGCTCGACCCGCTCGATCCGCAGCTGGCCGCCGCTCTCCTTGCGGCCCGGTCCCTCCCCCCGGAACGCCGTCGGGAGGCGGTGGGCGCGGTGGCGGCCCAGGACCCGCACTGCCTGCAGGCCTGGGCGGACCTGGCCGAGCTGGCCGACGATCCCATCGACCGGTACGCCTTCGCCCGGGTGGGCTACCACCGCGGCCTCGATGCGCTGCGGGCGGCCGGCTGGCGTGGCTCGGGCTACGTCCGTTGGCGGGACGAGCCCAATCGCGGCTTCCTCCGCTCCCTGCACATGCTGCAGCTGGCGGCGGGAGCGATCGGCGAGGTCGACGAGGAAGTGCGCTGCGACCTCTTCCTGCGCCAACTCGACCCCGAATGGGGCTCCCGGGACTCCTGACGGGCCCACGGCGGCTCCCGGCCGGGGGTCCACTGCACGTAGTTAGAGTGTCTAACTGTATGATGCTCGACGTGTCCGTGACTTCCCCCCCCTCCACTGACGCGGCATCCCGCGGCAAGGCCGGCGCCCGCGCCGGTTCGAAGGCGACCGCTGCACCCCCGGTGCTGGGGACCTACGGCCGCGTGGCGGCCTGGCTCTCCAAGCGGGTGGAGGTCGCGTTGGCCCAGGTGGAGCTGACCCTCCCGCAGTACCGGGTCCTCGGGATTCTCGCCGAGGGCTCCGCCGCCGCTTCCGGCCTGGCCGACCGGCTGGCGGTGCGGCGGCCCTCCATCACCGCCCTCATCGACGGTCTGGTGGCCCGGGACCTGGTCCACCGGCGCCAGGAGGACACCGACCGCCGGCGGGTAGAGCTCCGCCTCACGCCCGAGGGTGTGCGCACGCTGGCCCGCGCCGACGTCGCCGTCGACGAGTACCTGATCGCCATTGCCGGGCACCTGCCCGACAAGGAGGAGGCCATGGCCCTGCGCTCGCTCGAGCTGTGGGCCCGGGCGATGGTCGAGTCCCGTCAGGGCCCGCGCCCCGGTACCGATGACACCGCAGCGACCGTGGCCGACCCGCCGACCCCCAAGAGGGCACCGCGATGAGCACGACCGAGGACAAGCTCGAGGGGACGCCCGCCGAGGCGCACACCGCCGGGACCAGTCCGGCGGCGACCGGGGCGGCGGACTCCCCGGAAACCGAAACCCTCGACGGCGCGCCCCGGCTGCCACTGGCGGCCTACGTCCCGATGGGGGCGACGAGCCGTTACGCCAAGCCCAAGGCCACCATCGACCCGGACCGCACCAAGTCGTGGATCAAGCGTGCGACGCCCGTCGTCATGGCGCACAAGGTGGAGTGGTTCAGTGCGCTCATCTTCTCGTTCCTCGGCCTCATCATTCAGGTGTGGATCCCCAAAATCCTCCAAGAGGGCATCACCAACGCGCTGATCAACAAGACGCAGCCGCTGCACAACTACGTCGAGTTGATCGCCGTACTGGCGTTGTTCACGGGGGCCTTCGGCTATATCTCGCGCAACAACCTCTTCAAGGTCGCCTACGCCATCGAGTTCGACCTCCGCAACATCCTCTACGAGCACTTCACCCGGATGTCCTTCCCCTTCTACGACCGCGTCCAGTCCGGGCAGCTGATCTCACGGGCCAACTCGGACATCCGCTCAGTGCAGATGTACCTGACGTTCGCCCCGATGATCCTGGTGCAGTGCTCCATCGCAGTGGTCGCCTTTGCCTTCATGCTCTCCATCAGCGTCCCGCTGGCTTTCGTCGCCATGGCCTCCATGCCGTTCATCTACCTCGTCGGCATCAAAATGCGGAAGTCGCTCTTCCCGGTGTCGTGGCTCATTCAGTCCCGGCTCGCCGAGGTGGCCACCGTCGTCGACGAGAACGTCAACGGCGTGCGCGTGGTGCGCAGCTTCGCTGCCGAGCAGCAGCAGCTGGGTCAGCTGGCCAAGGCGGCCGACCGGGTCCAGTGGGGCTACATCAAGGACGCCGATCTGCGCGCCCGCTACGCCCCGCTCGTTCAGAACCTCTCCCAGGTCGGCCTGGTCCTCGTCCTGCTGGTGGGCGGATGGTTCGTCATCCACGACCACCTGCCGGTCGCCTCCATCGTCTCGTTCAACCTCTATCTGGTGATGATGCAGGCCCCGTTCATGATGCTCGGGATGCTGATCATGATGGGCCAGCGCGCCTCGGCGTCGGCGGACCGCATTTACGAGATCATCGACGAGAAGCCCACCATCGTCGACCGGCCGGATGCGCTCGACCTCGTCAATTGCCAGGGTGACGTCGAGTTCGACGACGTCAGCTTCGCCTACGCCGACGACAGCCTGCTCTCGAAGACGAGCGACGATGGACCGCGGCAGATCCTGCGCAACCTGCATCTGCACCTGCACCCCGGCGAGACGATCGCCTTGGTCGGGCGCACGGGCAGCGGCAAGTCCACCGTGGCCCGCGTGCTGGCCCGCTTCTACGACGCCACGGGTGGCACCGTGCGGGTCGACGGGCACGACGTGCGCGACCTCACGCTGACCAGCCTGCGGGCCAACATCGGCGTCGTCCTCGACGAGCCCTTCCTCTTCTCCGTGTCGATCCGGGACAACATCGCCTACGGGCGACCGGACGCCTCCCTCGAAGAGGTCATGGCCGCGGCAGAGGCGGCCGGCGCCACGGGCTTCATCAACCGGCTGGCCGACGGCTACGACACCGTGGTCGGCGAGCGCGGCTACACGCTTTCGGGCGGTCAGCGCCAGCGGATCGCCATCGCCCGCGCCCTTCTGGTCAACCCCCCGATCCTGATCCTCGACGACGCCACCAGCGCCATCGACGTGAAGGTGGAGCAGGGCATCCACGCCTCGCTCCGGGTCCTCATGGAGGGTCGGACCACGCTCATCATCGCCCACCGCTTGTCCACCATCAGCCTGGCCGACCGGGTGGTGCTGCTCGACGGTGGACGCATTGTGGCCGACGGGACCCACGCCGAATTGCTGGCCTCGACCCCGCTCTACTCCGAGGTGCTGGCGCAGGCCGCCAGCGAAGAGGAGCAGGCCGGGGAAACAGCGGCCGGTGCCGAGGACCTCGGGCTGGACACCGAGATCCTCGAGCCGGTGGGCGTGGCCCGCCAGCCCGACGACGGGCTCCTCCAGACCGACGACGAGGTCCTCGAGCCCGAGAGGGGTGAGGTCTGATGTTCGGTGGTGGAGGAGTCGGACCGCCGATGGGCGGCGGCGGGGCCCCGGGCTCGGCCCAGGCGGGCCTCCCGTTCGGCGGCATTCCGCACGAGCTCCAGGACGGTGTCGACCTGCTCCTGGCCGAGGAGCCCGACCGCGGCGAGCCGGACGTCGTCTTCACCCAGCTGCCGTCGGCGCACGAGTCGAAGAAGCTGACGCTCACCTCGCTGCTCATGGAGTACCCGGGCATGTGCGCGCTGGCCGCCTTCCTGGTCGGGCTGATCGCCATCTTCACGCAGCTCGGCCCGAGCTTCGTCTCCTACGCCATCAACCACGGCCTCACGCCGCCCCACTACGACTACGGCATCGTCATCCTCATGGCGGTGTTGTACCTGGTCTCGATCGTCGTGTCGGGCGGCGCCCAGTGGGGCCAGGCCCGGGTGACGGGCCGCCTCGCCTCGTGGGTCATGAACGACCTGCGCATCAAGGTGTTCCGCCACCTGCAGCGGCTCTCGCTCGACTTCTTCACCGAGGAGAAGGCCGGCGTCGTCATGAGCCGCATGACGAGCGACATCGAGAACCTGCAGCAGCTGCTGCAGGACGGGCTGGCCCAGTTCGCCATTCAGGGCCTGACCATGGTGGTCATCACCATCTTCCTCTTCGCCACGAACGTGAAGCTGGCCGCCATCACGGTTTTCTGTGTGCTGCCTCCCCTCGTCATCATGTCGATCTGGTTCAAGCGGGCCTCCGAGCGCGGCTACGACAAGGTGCGCGACGGCATCGCGCTCGTGCTGGCCGACCTCTCGGAGAGCCTGCAGGGCGTCCGCATCGTCACCGCACACAACCGTCAGCGCTACAACGTCGAGAAACACCGCGACATCGTCGGTTCCTATCGGGACGCCAACAACTACACGGGGCGAATCAACGGGATTTACGGACCGGGGTCACAGGTCATCAGTGTCTTCGGTCAGCTGCTCATTCTGGGCATCGGCGGCACCATGTACCTGCACCACCCCCAGGAGATCAACCTGGGCCAGCTGACCGCCTTCTTCCTCTACGTGAACCGGTTCTTCTCCCCGATTCAGTTGCTGGTGCAGCAGTACAACACCTTCCAGCAGGGACGGGCCTCGGTGTTCAAGCTGCAGGGCCTGCTCGAGACCGAGCCGTCGGTGCTGGAGGCGACCGACGCGGTGGAGCTGCCCAACATCAAGGGCCAGATCCACTTCGACCACGTCTCCTTCGGCTACGACCCGGCGGTCCCGGTGCTGCACGACGTCGACCTGACGATTGAGCCCGGCGAGACGGTGGCCTTCGTCGGCGCCACCGGCGCCGGCAAGTCGACCATGGCCAAACTGGTCACGCGGTTCTACGACCCCACGGCGGGCCGGGTGCTCATTGACGGCTTCGACCTGAAAAAGGTCACGCTGTCCTCGCTGCGCAGGCAGCTCGGGGTCGTCCCGCAGGAGCCCTTCCTGTTCGCGGGGACCATTCGGGACAACATCGCCTTCGCACGGCCCGGCGCGCCCGACGACGAGGTCTGGAACGCGGTGCACCAGGTCGGCCTCGGTGAGCTCGTGCAACGGCTCCCCTACGGCCTCGACACGCCGGTCCACGAGCGCGGCCAGTCATTGTCCTCAGGTGAGCGTCAGCTGATCGCGCTGGGCCGGGCCTTCATGGCCGAACCCCGCGTGCTCGTCCTCGACGAGGCGACGTCGAACCTCGACCTCAAGTCCGAGACCATGGTGGAAGCGGCGCTCGACGTGCTGCTCGAGGGACGCACGGCCGTCCTCATCGCCCACCGGCTCTCGACCGCCATGCGGGCCGACCGCATTGTGGTCGTCGGCGACGGACGCCTGCTCGAGGTGGGCTCGCACGCCGAGCTCGTCGTGCTCGGCGGCTACTACGCCGAAATGTACGACACCTGGATCAACCAGTCGCACGCCCATTAGGCCACGGGCACACGCCAACCAGGCCACGCACGCCCCGCCCGTCAGGCGGGCAGCTCAACGACCGCCGCTCCAGTCGTTGAGCGTCGTCCGGTAGCAGGCATCCCACTCGTCGTAGACGGCACGGAGCGACGCGCCCGGCCAGTCGGCCGGCAGCAACTCGGCCGGCAACAGCGGGTCGGCCTGCAGGTGTCGGAGCACCGCGGCCGAGAGCTCGAATCCCGGGGCCAGCGCGTCGGGCCCGTCGGGGGCGCGCACCTGGAGCTCGCGCCGCAACGCACCAGCACGGTCCGACCACGCCCGCAGATCCCAGAGTCGCTCCGCCAATGCCACTGCGTCCTCCGGCCGCGCCGTCATGAGTTCTGCGTCACCGCCCAGAGGCTCAGGCAGGTGCACGGCGAGGTTGGCCGGACGCATCCACACGCCCTCGCGCAACTCGGACAACCGCTGGTAGGTCAGGGCCCGACGGCGGGCCCCTCGGACCTCGGCCGAACTGCCCGTCGTGGTCACCACGGCCAGCCACCATTCGCCGTCGTACGGCGCGGTCGTCCCGGCGCGGCTGGCCGACTGGCGCGACTGGCGCGCCGCCAGGTGGCCGGCCAACCGGTAGCGCCCCGAGCCGTCCGAGACCACCTCCCCGCTCGCCACCATGCGGCTGAGCGCCACCCGGGCCCGGTTCTCGCTGAGACCGAAGAGCCCGGTCAGGCGCACGAGCTGGGCCACCGGCAGCTCGGGTGGATCCATGCCGAGCAGGGCGCTGGCCAGCACGGATCGAGCCGTCAACGGCGGCCTGGGGCCGGCATGCCCGGTTTCGGTATTACGTGATTGCGTCACTTGACTGATTCTCGTAATATAGACGCCATGACCAGCACCATGGTGCCCGAAGCCGCCGACCGGCCCGAGGTCCTCCCCAGCGAGCGGCTCCTGGCCAACGGCATGGCCATCCCGGCCCTCCGGGCCGACCTGCGGCGGATCGACAACGTACGCAACGCACTCTCGGTGGCCACGGTGTGGTTCTGGGTCGCTGTCGTCATCGGTGGCGCTGTGTGGATCGACCGGTGGTGGGGCTACGTCATCGCATTCATCCTCATGGGGCCCCTGTACGCCCGCTTCGCCATCCTCATGCACGAGGCGGCGCACAAGCTCCTCTTCACCAACAAGCGGTGGAACGACTGGATCGGTCGCTGGGTGGTGGCCTACCCAGTCTTCACCCCGGTGCAGCTCTACCGCCGGGTGCACTTCGCGCACCACAAGGACGAGTTCGGGCCGGACGAGCCCGACATGGCGTTCTACTCGCCGTACCCGTGCACGCGACAGGCGCTGCGGCGGCGGCTGTTCCGCGACGCGGTCGGGATCAGCGGATGGAAGAACTTCGTGCCGTTGGTCAAGAACACCCGACGCAAGCCGTTCCGTCCCATCGGCCTGTCGATCTTCGGCGTCCAAGCCGTGCTGTGGGCGGCCATGTGGGCCACCACCGGGCGCTGGTGGATCTACCCGCTCCTGTGGTTCCTGCCCTGGATGACCGAGTGGCGCGTCATCAACCGCCTGCGCTCCATCGCGGAGCACGGGGGCATGGAGCGCAGCTCGGACCGCCGGGCCACGACCCACAACGTGCGCCAGTCCTGGCTCGCCCGTTTCTGGATCGTGCCGTACAACACCGGCTGGCACCTGGCCCACCATGTCGACATGGGCGTGCCCTGGCGCAACCTGCCGGCCTTCCACGCCGAACTGGAGCGGGCCGGCTACATCACCGATGCCATCACCTACAAGAGCTACTGGGCGCTCTGGAAGGCGCTGTCCGGTGCCGACGAGACGACCGAGGTCAAGGCCACCGCCGCCTGAACCCGAGGCCGGACGGCCCGGCCCGCTTGTGCCACGGTGGTTTCCACCCCCTCGCGGTGGGGCACAGACCAACCGTGCACCGCAGCGGGACGCAGGAACGCCCGCCCGGCACGGCTGCGGCACTGCGCTGGGGGCCGGCCGCCGGGGGCTGCGCCCTCATCCTGGTCGCCGTTCTCCTCGCCCCCCACCACGCCCGGGCGGCCGCAGCCCAGGACTGGTCGCCCTTCGTCCTGGTCGCCGGGCTCCTGCTGGTCGGTCTCGTCGCCGACGGCGACGGGCTCTTCGCCGCCGGCGGTCACGTCCTGGCGCGGCTGTGCCCCAACGGCGTGCTGCTCTACGTCGGGACCGTGCTGCTCGTCCTCACGGTCACCACGCTCCTGAACCTCGACACGTCGGTCACGTTCCTCACGCCGGTCCTGGTGTACACCGCCCGCGGCCGCGGCGAGGGTGAAGCCCCCCTCCTCTACGCCTGCCTGCTCCTCTCCAACGCCGGGTCGCTGCTGCTGCCCGGCTCGAACCTGACGAACCTCATCGTCTTGGGCCATCTCCACCTCTCGGGTGGTGCCTTCCTGGCACACATGGCGCTACCTGCGCTGGCGGCGGCCGCCGTCACCGCCCTCGTCGTCGGCCTCGTGTACCGCCGCGCCCTCCGGACCACCGTCCCACCGACCCTGGAGCCGGAGCGTCCGGTCCTCGGCGTCGGCCTGGTGGCCATTGTGGTCGTCACTGTGCTGGTCGTGGCGCTGCACGCGCCGGCACTCCCCGTGGCCGCCGTCGGCCTGGCGGCCGTGACGCTCCGCGCCTGGCGGAGTGACGATCGGCCCGGCGCGGCCCGTTCGGCGGCCCAGGTCCTCGGGGTCCCCGTGCTCGTGGGGCTCTTCGGACTGGCTGTGGCGCTGGGCACTCTGGGGCGAACCTGGTCCGGCCCCGCCACCTTGTTGACCCACCTCGACGCCTGGGGCACCGCCGCCGTGGCCGCCGTGACGAGCGTGCTGGTGAACAACCTCCCGGCGGCGTCGCTGCTGGCGGCGCGTCAGCCGCCCCACCCCTTCGCGCTGCTCATCGGGCTCAACGTCGGTCCCAACCTGTTCGTGACCGGTTCACTGGCCTGGATCCTGTGGCTGCGGGCAGCACGGAACGCCGGCGGGCATCCCGACGTACGACGGGCCAGCATCCTCGGCGTGTGCAGCGTCCCGCTCGCCATGGCCGCGGCGGTCGGCGTGCTCGTGCTCAGCGGCGCCAGCTGAAAGCCCGGCTCAGCGGACTCAGCCCTGCATGGCGATGTGATCGGTGCGCACCGTCACGCGGATGCGCACCTCACCCTCCCGGCGCATGGGGTACGAGTCGACGCCGAGGTACTTCTTGGCCAGGGAATCGATGTGCGCATCGGCTCCGTCGGTCGTCACGTCGGTCACGGTCCCCTGGAACGCCACCACGTTGTAGGGGTCGTCAGGATCGATCACGGTGACGGCGACCCGGGCATCGCGCTCGAGGTTGCGGGCCTTCTTGCGGCCCTGCGCCGTGTTGAACACGACGTCGTCACCGTCGAGATCGACCCACAGGGGCGTGATCTGGGGGGAGCCGTCGGGGTTCAGCGTGGCCAAAGAGGCCAGCACGGGCCGGGAGATGAGTACACGCGCCTTCTCGGACAGGACGTCAGCCATGGGTCAGGGCTTCCTTCTCGTTTTCCGTGCCCACGCACGGTGCGCGGGACTTGGGTCAGCGTAAAGGGGAAGCAGACAGCTTCGGCCGCGTCCGGTCGGGCGGACTCAGCCCTCCTCCACGCCCAGCGCGTGCCGCAGCACCAGGGCCGACTCGCGCTGGGCCCGCCTGGACACGGCGGCCGTCGTCACCAGTGCGGAGCCGTGAAAGGTGCCGGGGAACTGGTGCAGCTCCACCGAGACACCCGCCTGCAGCAGGCGCTGGGCGTACGCGATCCCCTCGTCGCGCAGCGGGTCGTTCTCGGCGGTCGAGACGTAGGCGGGCGGCAGCCCCGAGAGGTCCTCGGCCCGCGCCGGCGCCGCATATGCCGGCACGTCGTCGGATCCGTACAGCGGACCGAGATACGCCTGCCAGCTCTGCACGGCCAGCGGGCGGTTCCACATCGGGGAGTCGACGAAGGTCTGCATGGACGGGGTCTCGAGCCGGTCGTCGAGCTCGGGGATCTGCAACAGCTGGAAACAGACCGCCGGTCCTCCGTGGTCACGGGCGAAGAGCGCCGTCGCCGCCGCCAACCCCCCGCCGGCACTCGCACCGATCAGTGCCACCCTCTCGGGGTCCACGCCCAACGCTTCGGCCTCGGCGTGCAGGTAGCGCAACGCGGCGTAGCAGTCGTGCAGTCCCGCCGGGTAGGGATGTTCGGGTGCCAGGCGGTAGTCGACGGAGACGACCACGGCGCCCGTGCCCACCGCGGTGAGGGCCGCACCGGCGTGCTCAGCCTCCACGCTGCCGATCACGAAGCCGCCACCATGGATCATGAGGACGCCGGGCACGCGTGCCGCCGCCGATGCGCCCGCCGGGCGGTAGACGCGCACCGACACCTCCGGATCGTCCTCCCAACCGGGCACCATCCGGTCCTCGATGTCGAGCGTCTCGATACCGGGGATGTCGAACGTGATGCCGACGAGGATCTCCTCGAAGGCCCGGCGCGCCGCCACCGGGTCCACCAGGTCCATGTTGGGCAGCAGCTCGATCACAGCCGCCAGCTCCGGGTCGATCATGACCGTTCCTCCCCCGTCCTCTGCAACGCAGTGCGTGCTATTTCGGCTGCATCCGAATGCCGGCGTCAATGCGAATCGACTCGGCGTTGATGTAGGAGTTCGACAGGAGCTCGAGCGCCAGCGACGCGAACTCGCTCGAGTAGCCCAGGCGGTGCGGGAACAACACGTCCTGCCCCAGCTTCCCCTTGAACGTCTCAGCGCCATCGCCCTCGCCGTAAATCGGCGTGTCGATCAGGCCGGGCAGAATGGTGTTGAGCCGGATGCCGACCACCGCCAGGTCGCGGGCCACCGGGAGCGTCATGCCGACGACGCCGCCCTTCGACGACGAGTAGGCGGCCTGGCCGATCTGCCCGTCCTCGGCCGCCACCGACGACGTGTTCACTATGGCACCACGGGCGCCGTCCACGTCGGGCTCGTTCAGGCTCATTTTGGTAGCGGCCAGCCGGACGCAGTTGAACGTCCCGATGAGGTTGATCTCGATCACCCGGCGGTAGAGGTCCAGATCGTGCGCCGACGCATAGTCGCCGTCCCGGCCGATGGTGCGGGTGGCCCAACCGATGCCGGCGCAGTTCACCAGCGACTTCAGCGGCGCCATCTCGACGGCGGCGTCGACGGCGGCGATCACCTGCTCGGGGTTGGTCACGTCGGTCTGCACGAACAGGCCGCCGATCTCCTTGGCCAGGGGCACGCCCTTGTCCTCCTGGAGATCGGCCACCACCACGCGCACCCCCCGCTCGGCCAGCAGGCGGGAGGTGGCCAGCCCGAGTCCGGATGCCCCTCCGGTGACGATTGCCGACGTGCCGTTCAGATCCATTTCGCTGCGACTCCTTGTGGGTGTTCCATCGTCGGCCCGCCCCGCGGGCCCGCACCTGACGTGCCGGGCAGAGGATAGGGGGCGGCCCGGCCGGGGTCACATCTGCTCCGGCGCCTCCATGCCCAGCAACGAGAGCCCGAGCTCCAGCACCCGTGCGGTGACGTCACAGAGCCCGAGCCTCGAGTCACGCACCGTCTCGTCGTCGACCAGCACCCGGCAAGCCTCGTAGAACGAGGTGAACGAGGTGGCCAGCTCGAAGAGGTAGGTGCAGAGCTTGGAGGGGCTGCACGTCGTCGCCGTCGCCTCCACGGCGGCGGCGAAACCCAGCAGTTGCAACGCCAGCGCGCGCTCCTGGGGCTCACCGAGCACCGGCACCGCACCCGGTGGCGGCGGGGCCACCCCGGCCCGCCGGAGAATGGAGCGGATGCGCGCGTGCGCGTACTGCAGATAGGGCCCGGTGTCCCCCTCGGACGCCAGCATGCGGTCCCAGTCGAAGACGTAATCGCGCCCGCGCTCGGTGGACAGGTCGGCGTACTTCACCGCGCCGATACCCAGCGCGTGGGCCACGGCGGCCTGACGCTCGGGCGACAGGTCGCTCGAGCGCTCCTTCATGGCGGCCGCGGCCCGCTCGATCGCCTCACCCAACAGGTCCACGAGGCGTTCGGAGCCGCCCGAACGGCTGGCCAACTTCTTCCCGTCGGTTCCGAGCACGAAGCCGAAGCCGACGTGGATCGCCTCGTCCCCTTCGCGCAGGTAGCCGGCCAGGGTGGAGACGGCGAAGACGAGGCGCAGGTGCAGGGACTGCTCGGCCCCGACCACGTAGACGAGGCGTGTCGCTCCGAGACGTCCGGTGCGGTCACGCAGACTGGCCAGGTCGGTCGCCGGGTAGCCGTACCCGCCGTCGGACTTGCGCACGATCAGTGGGAGCGGCTCGCCGTTGCGGTTCTCGAAGCCCTCGGGGAACACGCACAGGGCCCCGTCGTTCTCCACCAGGAGGCCCTTTTCGTCCAGTTCCGACACGACGACCGGCAACAGCGGGTTGTAGAAGCTCTCCCCCACCACGTCTGCCGGTGTGAGGAGGACGCCGAGCAGCGCGTAGACCTCGCCGGCGTGGCGCATCGACTCGGCCACGAAGATGCGCCACAGGTGCAACGTCTCGTCGTCGCCACTCTGCAGCAGGACGACGCGGTTGCGGCAGCGCTCGGCGAAGGAGGGGTCGCTGTCGAACTGCCGGCGGGCCGCCGCGTAGAACTCGTTGAGGTCGCGCACGCTGAAGGACTCCGCCTGCGCGGCACCGTCCACATCGAGCAGGTGCTCAATGAGCATGCCGAACGGCGTCCCCCAGTCCCCGATGTGGTTCTCGCGCCGCACGTCATGACCGAGGAACCCGAGCACCCGGGCCAGCGCGTCACCGATGAGCGTGCTGCGCAGATGGCCGACGTGCATCTCCTTGGCGACGTTGGGCGCCGAGTAGTCGATGACCACCACCTCGGGGCTCGCCGCCGGCGCCACGCCCAGGCGGTCGTCGGCGGACAGCCCCGCCACCTGGTCGGCCACGAAGCTGTCGGAGAGCGTGAGGTTGATGAAGCCGGGCCCGCTGACCTCGACCTCGGCGCAGATGTCGTCCAGGGACGCCGCCGCCACGACCTCTTCGGCCACCTGGCGCGGCGGGCGTCCGACCGCCTTGCCCAGGGGCAGGGCGCCGTTGGCCTGGAAGTCGGCCCGGTCGGAGGCCCGTAGGACGGGGTCGACCCCCGGCCTGATCGTGTCGAAAGCGGCCTGCAACCGCTGGAGGAGGACGCTGGCGGCGTCGGGCATCCCTCATTCTCGCATGCCTGACGACGGGGTCCGGGCGGCGAGAGGTCAGTCCGCCGGCGCTCCCATGCCCCCGTCGAGCAGTCCGTAGTGCCGGTAGGGGCCGAAGAAGCCGTGCTCGAGCAGCCCGTAGCCGACGTGGCCGTCGTAGGAGAATTCGGCCACGTGGTCGACGATGCCGTACTGGGCCAGCCCCTGCACTTCGTCCACGGCGAGGACGAGGCCCTGAGTCACCGGGTCGGGTCCGTGGTACATGCCGTGGCGCCAATCGGAGTCGATGCCGTAGCCGGTACCGATGGAGACGAAGTTGGCCAGCAACGGCGTGCACGTGATTTCGAGACCGGCCTCGGGGAAGCGGATGACCGAGCGATCGATGACACGCGTTCCCGGAATCAGGTGGTGCTCGTGCTCGGATCGGCCAAGGTCCTCAATGGGCCGATCCGGGTCGACCCAGACGCGCTCGCTCTGCACCAGAGGCCGCTCACCGTCGTCGCGCTCGTGGCAGATGTACATGATGGCGTGGTCGTCGAACTGCATCGGGAAGTAGTTCCACATGCCGCCGAGCACCAGCTCGCCCTGGCGGATGCCGTCGCTCTCGGGCTCGCCGACCGGCCGCACGCCCCAGGAGCGGTCGCGTGTCCCCCAGCAGCGGTCGGGTGTCACCGGCAGATCGACGCCGCCCACCGAGAGCGTCCCGGACCAACAGCCGGTCTGCGCCAGGCGCTGGGTATCGAAGACGACCTTGCCCTTGCTGCGCATGTACTGGCGCGGCTCCTCCATGGCGGCGATGTGACCCTCCCAGGTCACGTCCATGGCCACGCTGTGCTCGGTGGGCTCGACGATCACCCGCAGGCGACGCAGGGGCTCGAGCACCTCGACGCGGAACGGCCCGACAGAGAGGTCGCCCCGGTCGACCAGGGGCGCCGAGGCGCGCACGATGTGCTGGGAACCACCGTGGCGCACGTCGATGAAGGCGTCCACGACGCCGAGGTTCGGGTACTGGCCGTATCCGAAGATGGCGAACCAGTCGCCCGAGCTCGGGTGCATATTGAAGTAGTAGCGGTCGTAGAAATTGCGGTCGCTCGTGCCCGGGTGGGCGATGAACTCGGCCGCTTGGTGGACCGGATAGTCGTCCCAGGAGGAGAGGCTCATGTCAGCGTCCTCAGCAGCACGCGCAGCCGCTGCCGCAGCCGCCCGCAACCGGTGCCCCGCACATGCCGCCGGCGGGTTCAGCCGCCATGCCGGTGGTGGCGAACACTGGCAACAGTCGCCGGGCCCCCGTGTGGCCGTCGGGGCAGCGTGCCGGCGCGTCGGCATCGGCCATCGGACGGCGCTCGTCGAAGACGGCGTGACAGGTTGAACAGCGAAACTCGTAGACGGGCACGGTGGTGTCCTCCCTCCGGCCCGGCAGCCTACGCGAAGTCCCTCGGCCCTATGAGGCCGTAGTCGCGCCGCAACCGGGGCGCGACAAAGCCCCGGAGCGGATCGTTTTTCGAAGTGCCGGCCGCAACAGGGGCCAGGGTGCTGCCGGGGGGGCGGGGCG
>Ga0302157_10001237_pt1 | contig 31737 bp, 33 predicted proteins | sample I_Bog_N3_3_FD_193502 | JGI IMG/M metagenome (GOLD analysis project Ga0302157, IMG submission 193502) | Peat permafrost microbial communities from Stordalen Mire near Abisko, Sweden - I_Bog_N3_3 | ecosystem: Environmental > Terrestrial > Soil > Wetlands > Peat | place: Sweden: Abisko, Stordalen...
GCGGGGATCGCGGGGGCGGCGGCTTCGCTGGCCTGGACTTATGCGGCCGAGCGGCGGCAGGGCGGGCGGCCTGATGGCCCGCCGGTGCCGATCGACCAGCATGGCGATGTGCGGCGGATGTTGCTTGCGGCGGCGGCGCGGGCCGAAGTCACGCGCGGGCTGGTGTTGACAGCCTCGGCGGTCAGCGACCTGCAGACGCGCGAGCCTGATGCGGCGGCGCAGGCGGAGGCGGGGCACCTGTTGGCCTGGCTCTTGCCGATTACCAAGAATTTCTGTGCCGAGGCGGCGGTGACTTGCGCCAACGAGGCGATCCAGGTGCTCGGCGGCGCCGGGTACACGCGCGAATGGCCCGCGGAGCGCTATCTGCGCGATGCGCGGGTGCTGCCGATCTATGAAGGCACCAGCGGGATGCAGGCGCTCGATCTGGTCATGCGCCGGGTGCTGGGCGACGAGGGCCGCGCGATGCAGGCGTTTTTCGATCGTGCGCGCGCCGATCTGAACGCGGCGAGCGATCATTGGGCCGCCGGACGGTTTGCGGCGCTGCTGGCTTTGCTCGAAGAGGCGCGGGGGCAATTGGCAAAGGACACCGCGCCGATCGTGGCCTATCCGTTCCTGCAACTGGCCTCGCTGGTCACCACCGGCTGGATCGCGCTGCGCCTGTCCGGGCAAACGGGCAGCCCGGTCGCCGATCATCTGGCCGGGCTGGGGCGCCACTGGCTGCGGCTGGCGCTGCCGCTGGCACGCGGAGAGTGCGAACAAGTGGCCATGGGCAGCGACCTGATTGCCGATTTTCCCTCGATCGCCATGGCCGAGTTCGGCTGAGGCCGATCAGGTGGCTTGCGCGGCGAGACACGCCGACAGTTCGGCTTGCGCCTCGTCGCCGGGGGCAAGCCGCGCTCGCGCCTGCAAGGCGGGCAGCGCCTCGCGCGGTCGGCCCAGTTGCATCAGGATGCGCCCGAGCAGCCCCTGCGCGTCGGCATGGCGCGGACGCCTGGCCAACACGGCGCGACAGGCGGCCACGGCTTCTTCGAGCCGCCCCGCCTGATATAGCGCGCGGGCGCCGTTGCAATGCGCCGCGATTCGTCCGGGATCGAGCGTTGCCGCGCGCTCGCAGGCCTCAATGGCGCCGTGATGGTCGCCGAGAGTGAGCAATGTCGCGCCGAGATTGTCCCACGCCTTGGCCATGGACGCATCGGCGGTGACGGCGCGGCGATAACACGCCGCCGCTTCGGCGTGTCGGCCCATCTGGCGATAGAGCGTGCCAAGGTCGTCGTGCGCTTCGGCATGGTCGGGGGCGAGCGCCAGCGCGCGCGAGAGCAGGGCAAGCGCATGCGCGGTATCGCCCGCCTGCGCATGGACAAGGCCGAGCAGATGCAGCGCCCGGGCATGGTCGGGGGCACGTTGCAGCGCCGATTGATAGCACCGCGCCGCGCCGGCATGGTCGCCGAGGCGGTGCCGGGCAAGGCCCGCTTCCAGCAATTGTTCGGGGGTGGCCGACGGGCCGGGCGTAGGGGCTGCGGTCATCAGGCTCGGCTGATCGAAGGGGTTCCCTCCGGTGCCCGAGACTGCGCGCCGATGCAAGCAGGAAGGCCGGGGTGCCCTTGCGGATGCCCCGGCCTGTTTTCTGCAATGTCAGTACTTGACCTGGATCGTGGCCTGAATCTGGCGACCAACCTGATAGACGGTGTAAACCCCATCGAAGTCGATCGGGGGGCGTTTGTCGGAAAGGTTGAAGCCGGCCAGCTTCAGCTTTACGCGGCCAAGGTCATACGACACCGAAGCGTCGATCGTGGAATAGGAGTTGAGCCAGGTCAGTTGATCGCTGGCCAATTGCGGGCCGATGATCTTGTCCGACACGCTCGCCTGCAGCTTGTGATCGTCATAGATCAGGCCGAACGCGGCGGTGCGCTTGGGGGCGTTTTGGTAATCGATCTGATCGCCGATATCGCGGGCGATGTTGATCGAGCCGTTGGCAAAGGCGGTAAAGCCATAGCCCAGGTGGTAGGCGCCTTGCGCTTCCCAGCCATAATAGCGGCCCTTGCCTGTGTTGAGATAGCAGAAGCAGCCGCTGTGCTTGTTGGGGATGAGCACGTTGTTGGCGTCAATGTAATAGAAATCGCCATCCACCGTCAGCTTGCCCGCCGTATAGACCGATCCGACCTGATAGGTCGTGGTGGTCTGCGGCGCGGTGGTCGATGCCGTGCCATTGGCAACTGCAGCCACCGTCTTGACCGGCGGCACGAGGAAGCCGGTCGCGGCCTGGGCATAGAACGACCAGTTGGGCTGGACCCGGTAGTTGGCGGTGATGAACCACATCGTCTTGTTATAAGTGCGGCTGCCGTTGGCGATAAAAGCAGGGGCGCCGCTGGGCGTCGAGCCGGTTTCCAGCGCGTTGTCCACGCTGCGGACGTAATGCAACTGCTTGATGCCCGGCGTCACGGTCAGATTGGTCAGCGGGCGCCATTCAAAATCGGCAAACAGTTGGAACTGGTTCCAGCTCGAGGGCTCGTAATACTGATAATTGGCCAGTGCGGCGGTCGGCGCAGCGGTTCCGGCCGAGCCGTACGTGCCGGTGGTATCGGGCGTGTTGGTGGTCAGATCGTAATTGGCGATGAAGCGCGTGGCGTTCGAATGTTCGTACATGCCGCCCGCGCGCAGCGTGCCAAAGCCGAGATCGCCGTTGACGCGCAGAATATTGCCATAAGTGTCGTACTTGTTCTGCTTGCGATAACCGGCGATGTCCGTGGTATATGTCGTGCCACCGTCCGGCGAATAATAGCTTGTTCCTGCGCCCGCGCCCGAAGTCGGCGGGTTGAGCAGATCGCCTGCGCTTTGCGCCGAGACGGTCTGGTTGTCGTATGTGTAGTAATACAGGTGGTCTTCAACGGTCACGCCGTGGCCCACTTCCCACTTCAGGTTCAGATAGTTGAAGCTGGTGTTCTTGACCACGTAGTTATAGCCGACATAATGTTCGTCGGTGGGGTCGTTGTTCAACCCGAAGTTCATGCCGTAGGCCGCCTGCTGGGCCTCGCTGATGCCAAAGCCCAGGATCGTGCCCGAAGTGTTGTCGGTCTGGTTATAGCGGATGTGGTTGATCGTGCTGAACGCGGTCAGCGTGATATCGTTGCCGATCGGCACAACCAGCTTGCCCAGGAAATTGCGGCCAATGCCGCCCATGCCCTGAAGCTGGCCGTCCGACGAACGGATATCGCCGCTCAGCAACAGCTTGGCTCCGCCCAGTTCCTTGATCGCGCCGGTTTGCACCGTGGTGATATAAGACTGGGTGTTGAAGCTGCCGTACGTCGCCTTTTGGCTCACCCCGAACTTTTCATCCACTTGCGGCGAAAACAGGTGGATTGCGCCGCCGAAATTGGCCTGGCCCATGTCGCCCGCCGCGCCCGGGCCGCGATCGACCACAGATGTGCCGATGGTCGAGCTGGGGAAAAAGGCCGCCGGATGGTGGGTGGTGTCATTCGCATCGCCAAAGGCGATCCCGTCGAACGTGATGTTGAACTGGCCATCCTGAAAGCCGCGCATCGTGGCGTTGCCGACATCGCCGACGCCGCCGCCGTTTGCGCCAAAGCTGTTGACCGAAGGGGCGATCGCCACGGTGGTGGTGTAGTCACCGCTTTCCGGCGTCGATTGTTCGATAAATTTGTGCGTGATCAGCGATTCCGGCTGAGTCTCGAGAATCGAGGCCTTGGTCGGCGCATCCGATGCCGCGCGGTTGCGTTCGGCGGTGACAACGATCTGGCGGACGTCGGTGCCTTCGGTCCCGGTGGAGGTGGTCACTTCGGTCGGCGCAGCCGCTGCGGCGCCTGTCTCGGCAAAAGCCGGGGCAGCCGTCATGGTGGCCAGAATCGATGTGCACAACAGTGCGGCGAGTTTCCTCATTGACGTAATCTCCCACACGGTCCCCGTGGGGGGCGGCTAGCCGCGTCATATGACAGGCTGGCGACCAAACATCACAAAAATGCAATGTTTGGCCGCCTGTCGCGAATGGGCTATCGCGCCGCATGGCCGGGCACTTGCGCCAGCGCGCCGGCGACCGCGTCGCGCCAGCAGGCCGATGCGCGCACCGTGCGGTTGACTTCGGCGAGCGAGGTGTCGCCGCCGCCGCACACGGTCAGCGCGGCGCGTTCGATCCGGCGGCGGATTGCCCGCGCGGCGGCGGGTGTGGTCGGCGCCCCGCTATGCACGATCACGCGCGCGGTTTCGCCGTCGGGGGCGGGCTGTGCATGGGCGGATGCGACCGGAGCCAGCGCGATCATGGCGATCATCACGGCGCCGATCAGATTGGGCGCGAATGCGACCAGGCTGAGCGTGTGTGAAAGGTCGAGCCGGGTGGGGCTGGTCATGATCGGTGTCTCCTTTGGTATGAACCGGGGCCCCCATCGCGCAAGGGGGCTGGTCAGGACAGGGACGGATAAATACAATATGATCAAACCGTACTGATAGGATTGCCCGTACAGTGAGCGCCGAGACCACTTTTGCCGCTTTGCCCGAAACGCGCACGGGGCAGGTCATCGCGCTGATTCGGGGGCGGATAGAGCGGCGCGCGCTCTTGCCCGGCGCGCGATTGCCTTCGGTCCGCGCGATGGCCGAAACAACCGGGTTTTCGAAATCGACCGTGGTCGAAGCCTATGATCGGCTTGCCGCCGAAGGGGTCATTCGCGCGCGACCGGGTTCGGGATTCTTCGTTGCGGCCCCGCTTGCCCCGCTCGATCTTGCCGAAGTCGAGCCCGCGCCCCGGCGCGACATCGACCCGGTATGGATGCTGCGTCAATCGATCGAGGATTTGCCCGGCCATATTCGCGCCGGGGGCGGAACCATGCCTGCCGACTGGCTGGCGGGCGATGCCATGCGCAAGGCGCTGCGCGCGGCGGCGCGGGGCGCTGCGTTGCCCGCCGCCGACCCCAGCCTGATCGGCCATGCGCCGATGCGCGCGCTGCTTGGCCGACGCCTCGCCGAACAAGGCGTGGAGGCGAGCCCGGAGCAGATCCTGCTGACCGAAAGCGGCACGCATGCGCTCGATCTCGTCTGCCGCTTTCTGTTGCAGCCGGGCGATTGCGTGCTGGTCGACGATCCGTGTTTTTTCAATTTCCTGGCGCTGTTGCGGGCGCATCGGGCTCGTGTCGTCACTGTGCCGATGACACCGGCGGGGCCCGATCTGGCCGCTTTTGCCGAAGTCGTCGCGCGCGAACGGCCCAGGCTCTACATCACCAATTCGGCGGTTCACAATCCGACCGGGGCAACGCTGTCGGCGGCCCATGCGCATCGTGTGCTCAAACTGGCCGAAGCGCACGACATGCTGATCGTCGAAGACGACATTTTCAGCGATTTCGAACACACCATCGCCCCGCGTTATGCCGCGTTCGACGGGCTCGACCGGGTTATCCGCATCGGCAGTTTTTCCAAGACCGCGACCAATGCCGTGCGTTGCGGCCATATTGCGCTGCGCCGCGACTGGATCGAGCCGCTGGCCGATCTGCGCATCGTCACGACCTATGTCGGCAATCCGCTCGGGGCGGAACTGCTTGCCGCGATGCTGACCGACGGATCGTATCGGCATCACATGGACATGGTGCGGTCGCGGCTGGCGCGGGCCATGGCGCGGGTGGTGCGGCGGCTGCGCACGGTGGGGATGGAGCCGTGGACCGTGCCCGAATGCGGCATGTTGCTGTGGGTCCGCTTGCCGGGCGGGCAGGACGCGGCGGAACTGGCGCGCGCGGCGCTTGACGAAGGGATCATCCTGGCCCCCGGCGCGGTGTTCAGCCCCGCAGGCGGATGGCGCGATTACCTGCGGCTCAATGTCACGCAATGCGACGACGAACGCTTCTTCGCGTTTCTGGCGCGCGTCGCGGGGGCTTAAGAGAAGGCAACGACTGCCGTTCTCGAGCAGGGAACCATTGTCGCGTTCCCGCAGGAGAATGATGATGGGTATGCGTGTAGGAGGCGCCTCGTCGGGCGCCGCTCAGGCCGCCTGGCAACAACAGGCCGCCAGCGCCGCGTCGTCGGCATCGGCCACCCCCGCTCCGGCTGCTGCGGCTGCCGCGGCCCAGGGCGCTGCCAGTCAGCAGATCCAGGCCGACATGCAGTCGCTTGCCACGGGCAGCACGGTCAGCATCATGGCCTGATCGGTGGTTGCAGGGCCGGAAAACGCGCCCCCCCGTGCGCGTTTCCGGCCCTCTTCCCACGGGGTTTCCCTGATGGCCGCGCGGGCGGTGGGTTAACCATGTCGGTCCCATTCTGCCCCGGCCGATGGTCGGCGCAAAAGGACATTTCATGCATCATATCGGCCCCATTGCCGGGGTTGCCGCCCATGGATCGTGGGTGGCAACGGCGGGCTATGACAATCGCCTGATCCTGTGGGATGCGGCGAGACGGGTTGCGCTGGCGCGGGTCGATCATGATCATCTCGTCAATGCCTGCGATTTCAGCCACGACGGGCGCTGGCTGGTTTCGGCGAGCAGCGATTATACGGCGCGGATCTGGTCATTGCCCGATTTGCGGCTGTCGGTCGTGCTGGCGGGGCATGGCGATGATGTCGACATGGCGCGCTTTTCCCCCGACGACCGGCTGATCGCGACATGCGCGCTCGATCGCATCGTGCGCGTCTATGCGCGCGACGGGCGGCTGATCCATGCCATGGCCGGGCATACCGGCAATGTCCTGTCGCTGGCCTGGCTCGATGGCGCGCGGTTTGTCACCACCAGTGTCGACGGCACTTTGCGCGAATGGCACGCCGCGACCGGCGTTTGCCGCCGCGTGATCGAGATCGGCATGCGCACCGATTGCGTTGCCGTTGCGCCCGACGGAACAATTGTCGCAGGCGATGATCGTGGCCGTATCGCGGTCCTGGCGGGCGCCGGATCGATTCCCGAATTTACCCCGGCGCACCGCGCGGGGATCAAGAAACTGGTGCTGTCGCGCGACGGTACGAGGCTGGTCACGCTCGGCTATGACCGTGCGCTCGGCGTGTGGGACATGGGCCATGGCGCGCCGAGGCTGGTGGCGATGAACGCCATGCCCGCCGCCATCTGGGCGCGCGCGGCGGCGGTTCTGCCCGATGGGCGCATTGCGGTCGGCACGTTCGGCGGCACCTATGCGCTGTTTGATCCGGCAAGCGAGGCATGGGATTGCACCGGCGTTACGGCGGGCCCGGCGCTCAATGCCGTGACCGAGCGCTATGGGGCGCTGGTTGCCATTGGCGATGCCGGTGTGGTGCTGACCGAGGGCGTGGCAGGGGCCGATCTTGGCAGTCTGTGCAATTTTGTGGTTCCGGCCGCCGGGCGGCTGTTTGCGGGCGGACATCTGGGTGAACTGTACGATGGCGAAAGCGGCCAGATCCTGCACCGCCATCATGCGCCGCTCAATTGCGCCGCGTCGTTTGCGCGCGGTGGCGTGCCGCATCTTGCCGTCGGGACTTATACCGGCGAAATTCTGGTCTTTGCGCTGGCCGCCACGGTGCAGCTGGTCAAGACGATCGCGGCGCACGGCAATGCGGTCAAGGCGCTTTGCCAAGGCTATGACCGCCTGTTTTCGGTCTGCGCCAATGGCACGCTGGCCTGGCATGATACCGAGACCCTGACCGAGCGGCGCCGCGTCGAACGCGCGCACACGCGCATTGCCAATGCCGGGGTGGCGCTGGGCGACGGCGGCTTTGCCAGCGTCGGGCGCGACCGGGTCTTGCGGCTGTGGCTGCCCGGCGGGCCGGGAGGCGGGCTGGGAGGCGGGCTGGGAGGCGGGCTGGGCGGCGGCGATCATGCCTTTGCCACGCCGCATCCCAATTCGGTCAAGGCGCTGGCGGCAAGTCCTTGCGGGCGGTGGATCGCATCGGGCAGCTATGGCGGCACCGTGGTCATCTTCGACCGCGCCGACAACAGCTTTGCGCCCATGCAGCGGATCAGCAAGGCCGGGATCGCCGCGCTGTGCTGGTCGACCCGCGCAGGAGCGTTCGTCGCCGCCGACTATGCCGGGGCGCTCCATATCGTGGCGTTGCCGGTGGCCGATGCTGCAAAGTTTGCGGTTGGGCTGGCGGCATGACCCGCATCCTGCTCGTCTGCGGCAGTCAGCGCGCCGCATCGCTCAATGCGCGGCTGCTCGATGCGCTGGCCGCAGCCTTGCCGGCGGGCGTCGTGGCGGATCGGTTGCGCCCGGCAGAGGTCGATCTGCCGTTGTTTGACGCCGATCGCGAGGATGATCCGGCAGTGGTCGCGCGCGTGCGCGCGCTTCATGCCCGGTTTCTGGCCGCTGACGCGCTGATCGTGGCGAGCCCGGAATATAACGGGTTGATGACGCCGTTTCTCAAAAACCTCGTCGATTGGGTCTCGCGCCTGCCTTACCGTGATCCGGCGCTGACCGGGGCCTTCGCCGACAAACCCGTGCTGCTGGCCGCGACGTCTCCGGGATGGAGCGGCGGCGCGGTCGGCATTCCCGCCTTGCGCGCACTGTTTGGCTATTGCGGCGCGGTCGTGTTCGGCGAGGCTATCACCCTTCCCTATGGCGATCGCGCGATTGCGCCCGACGGCACGCTCGATCCCGCCTTTGCCGGCATCTGGTGGCGCGATTGCGTGGCCCGCTTTGCCGCATTGGTGCTTTGCCTGAAAGGCCCGCGACCATGACCGCCCAACCTTTGCGCTGGCATATCCCCCGGCTCGATCCGCGCGACTGCGCGGCGGGCACGATGACCGATCGCGAACGATTGGGCCTGCCCGACCGCTTCGTGATGACCGACCTGCAGCGCGAAGTGATCGAGGCTACCGCCGATTTGCGCCAGGGAACGGTGGCGGCGCTGCTGGGCATTATCGGCGACGCACGGGCGGGGCTGCCGTTTCGCATCGCGGCGGGCAATCTGCTGGCGCTGGCGGGCGATCCGCGCATCGATCCGCTGAACCCGGAGATGATCACCATTCCCGGCGGGCGCGTGCCGATCGGGCTCGATCCCGATCAGATCGATGCCGTGGTCACGCGATTGGCGCATCTGGGCATCGTCGAAAGCTGGATCGCCAAGGAAGTGCCGCGCCATTGGGTCATGCTCAAACCCTGTCGGCTGGCGCGCTATCCGGTCACCAATGCCGAATACGGCGCCTTTCTGCTCGCCACCGGCTTTGCCGAATTGCCCGGAAGCTGGGCCTTTCGGCGCTATCCGGGCGAGCGGGCGAATCATCCGGTCCATACCGTGTCGCCTTTGGCCGCCGAAGCCTATGCGGCCTGGCTGGCAGGGCAGACCGGGCGCGCCTTTCGCCTGCCGACCGAGACCGAATGGGAACACGCCGCCGCCGGGCCGCAGGGGCTGGACTATCCGTGGGGCGACACCTTCGACCCCGCGCTGTGCAACACGGCCGAATGCGGGCTGCTCGATACCACGCCGGTAGGGGTGTTCCTTGGCGGGGAATCGCCGTTTGGCCTTTGCGACATGGGCGGCAATGTCGAGGAATATGTCGCCGATGACTATATGCCCTGGCCGGGCGGCAGTCTGATCGACGATCATCTGGCACAGATCCACGGCAGCTATCGCGTCGCGCGCGGCGGATGTTTCTCGCGCTTTGGCGATCTGGCGCGGACTCGCCGCCGCCATGGGCACAATCCGCGCTCGGCGGCTTATGCGATGGGCTTTCGGCTTGCCGAGAGCGTGGCATGAGCCACCTGCTGGTCATCGACTTGCCCGGCGGCAATGACAGCGACGTGTTGCAGGCGGCGCTCGCGCTCGGCCATCGGTTTACGCTCGCGAGCGCCGATCCGGCGCATTACCGGGGGCAGGCAGAGCTTGCTCCTTTGCTCGATCGGGCCGAGGCGGTGCTGGCGATGCCTGCCGATGGCGCCGGGTGGGATGCGCCGCTGGCCGCTGCGCATCGGGCCAATCCGTTCGATGCGATCCTGTGCTTGCAGGATTTGCGCCTTGTCGAAAGCGCGCGCGCGGCGCGGGCGCTTGGCCTGCGCCATATCTCGCCCGAAACGGCGGCGCTGTGCCGCGACAAGGCGGCTGTGCGCGCACGCTTGGCCGAGGCGGGGATTGCGCAACCGCCCCATGCCCTGGTCGAGGCGGGCCCCGGTGCGGGCGCGCGGCTGATCGACGCGGTGGCGCGGGTCGGCCTGCCGGCGATCATCAAGCCGGTCGACGGCTTTGGCTCGCAGCATGTCTTTGCCTTGCGCACCGTGGCGGATCTGGGAATCTTGCGGCAATTGGCCGATCTCGTGGCGCAAGGGCCGGGCGACTATGGCCTTGGCATGGCCGCGCGCGGCGCTTTGCTGGTCGAGCGGCTGTTTGACGGGCCGGTGCTCGGCTGCGACGTGATGCGCGCGGGTGGGCGCCAGGTGCTGTTGGGCGTCAATGAAAAGATCATGGCCGCGCCGCCGTCGTTTGCCATACTCGGCGGGTGTTTTACCGCGCATTGCGGGCAGTTTGCCGCGCTCGATGGCTGGCTCGCGCGTCTGCTCGACGCGGTCGGGTTCGATGATGGCGCGGCCCATGTCGAATGCGTGATGACGCCGGACGGGCCGCAACTGGTCGAAATCAACCCGCGCCTCGTCGGCGCGCGGATCGCGCGGCTGATCGGGGCGGCGCTGGGCCGCTCGGTTCATGGCGATCTGATCCGGCTGCATCTGACGGGCGGACTGCCCCCGGCGGCCAGGACACTGCGCCATGCCGCCACGCGCTGGCTGATCGCGCCGGAACAAGGCGTGCTGGCAGGGATCGACTGGCCGCCCTGCACCGATCCGGCGCTCGTCGGCGTGGTTGCCAATGCCCATCGCGGCGATCCGGTGCGCCCCGCGCTCGATAATGCCGACCGGCTGGCGATGGTCATGACCGCCGGTTCCGACCGTGCCGAAATCGAGGCCTTGGCCGAGCGGCTCGTCGCCGCAGCGCACGTCAGGCTGCGGGTGCCAGAGCCAGCGTCATGCACTGGCTGAACCCGTCGAGAACATAGTCGGCAAAGGCCGGGCATTCGACAAAGCCATATTTGCGATAGAGCGCGACCGCCGGGCCAAACGCCCCGGTGCGCCCGGTTTCGAGGCTGACCCGCGCATAGCCCCGCGCCCGCGCCACGCCGAGCAAGTGGCGCAAGATCGCCTCGCCCATGGCCCGGCCCAGAAAGGCCGGGGCGACGCGCATCGATTTGATCTCGCCATGATCGTCGGCAAGGCGGCGGATCGCGCCCATGCCGGCCAGATCGTCGGCAACCCACGCCGAATAGAATGTCACATCGCTCGCCCGCAGCGCCGCGATCGGCAGCGCGTGGACTTTGTCGGGCGGGCTGTGCTCGTGCATCGCGGCCAGATGCAAGGCCACGAGCGCGCGGATCGCCTCGCCCGTCAGGTCGTCTTCGACAATACGTATGTCCGCCATGGCCGCTCCGCTGGAAACCGGTGACCAGTCTGCTATCGGATGGGGCATGACCGATGCAATGTCTTATCCCGCCTGGTCGATCGCCATTCATGGCGGCGCCGGATCGATGACCCGCGATGCGATGGACCCTGCTGCCATTGCTGCGCATGAGGCCGGACTTGCCGCCGCGCTCGACGCCGGGCGCGCGGTTCTGGCCGATGGGGGCAGCGCGCTCGACGCGGTGACGGCGGCGGTCGCCGTGCTGGAAGATGATCCCCATTTCAACGCCGGGCGCGGCGCGGTGTTTACCTATCACGGCACCAACGAGCTCGATGCCGCGATCATGACCGGCGAAACGCGCGCCGCCGGGGCGGTGGCGGGGATCACTCATACCAAAAACCCGGTGCGGCTGGCGCGCACGGTGATGGAGGCGGGGCCGCATGTGTTCCTGTCGGGCGCGGGGGCCGAGGAATTCGCGCGCGATCACCATGTCGAACAAGTCGATCCCGACTGGTTTGCCACGCCCGAACGCTGGCGCCAGCTGGAAGAATTGAAATCCAGGGCGCTCGGCTGGTTCGATGCGGGCATGAAATACGGCACGGTCGGCGCGGTCGCGCGCGATACGGCGGGCCATGTCGCGGCGGCGACCTCAACCGGCGGGCTGACCGGCAAGCGCTGGGGCCGGATCGGCGATTCGCCGCTGATCGGCGCGGGGACGTATGCCGATGACCGCGCCGGCGCGGTCAGCTGCACCGGCTCGGGGGAACAGTTCATCCGCGCGGGTGCGGCGCACGAAATCTGCGCGCGCATGCGCCTGTCGGGCGAAACGGCGGATCAGGCGGCGCGCGCCGTGCTGGCCGAGATCGGCGCGATGGGCGGCGTCGGCGGAGTGATCGTGGTCACGCCATCGGGCGACACCGCGCTGGCCTTCACCACGCCGGGTATGTTCCGCGGCCGCGCCGACAGCACGGGGGCATGCGAAGTGGGCATTTTCGGGTAGTGGCTTGGCTTTAATTCAGAGGAGGAGCGCACGTTGCCGGCAGCAATAGCAGCCACAGGCTTGGTCTGTTGGCGTAAAATGAGTGAGCCCATGGATGATCCCGCCCACGGCATCAAATTTATGGCTTATTATCGACGACAACTCATCATCGCCATTTTCATAATATCGCCTGAGGGCATAGGCGATTAGATCGGCGAATTGTATTAAGCGCGTCGCACGCGAATCCACAAAAAGCGGAACCTCGGCGATATTATGGAGTGTTCCCCACCTATGGCCGGTGGTGCGAAAGTCGCGTGCCAATCCTTGTAGTGAAGTTTCATAGGAGCTCTTGTCGAGCACGATCAGCCCTCGTTGGGTATCACCTTGCTTGTGCAGGCGACCGAGCATTCGATCGAATCTGTTGCAATTCAACTCGAAAGCAAATTCCATCGGATCATCAGGTGCTCGCGCGGCCTTATGCACCGCCGCGCCGAACACTCGAACACCATTCATATCCGCAAGCATTTTTAGCGCTTCGCGAAAAGCCGCTTCCCGTTCTTCCTTGCCTATGCCGCGCCAGTGCTTCTTTCCACTTCGGATGTCGGCCCCTCGAAATTCAAGGCTGTCGGGGGAATCGGGCCATAGCTTTTCCGCGAGTCTATCCAAGCTGCGAGCAAGCCAATGGCCTCCGCGTTCGAAAATGGAAAATCCCGCAAGGATGATATGTCGATCTTGGGGGTTGCCTACGCTACCGGAATCATCGAGATATAGGAGGTGCATATCGCAAAAAGGCGGCCGGGCGTAGCACGAAGCCACAACGACCCACTAAGGCAGGCCTCCCAACCGCTCATCACATATATGCTCGCAATTTTATAACGTAAAGTTATGAAATGCGTTCCGGCATTCGTGATCGCCTTTTATATCGTCGATAGCCAGCGGGCCAGGAGCCGCAGAGTCAATTTTCGCTGGCATTGCCGTCGAACTTGTCGGCCTTGCGCTTGCCGAAGCGCATGCCGGTTTCCAGCCGGGCGCGCAGCTGGGTGTAATAGGCTTCGAGAAAGGCGCGTTCGTCGCCGGTGCCGTTGGTCCAGCCGATCTTGCCGCAGATCGTTGCGGCGACTTCGGCCATGACTTCGGGGCGATCGTCGCGCAGCACGCGTTCGAGCACTTGCAGCTCGTATTCGCCATAGATCGCAAGGTCGGCATCGCCAAAGCGGTAATGCGCGCCGGTTACCGTGCTGATCCCTTGCGCCCCGTCGCCGAGCGACAACGCGCTGTCGAGCCGCCCGCGCGGCGCTTCGACGACCCAGGTTCCGGCGATGATGTCGCCGCAGCGCAAGGCATCGCGGTTGAAGAACGGGAACAGCGCAAAGATCGCAAACCACACCAGCGAGGCCCAGCCCGCCAGCGTCGTGTCGCTGCCGGCGCGCAGCGCACCGGCGATGAAGATCACCGGCATGAACAGTTCGACATCGCGCAGCAGATTGCGCGCGATCACCGCTTCGGCCGACAGGCGCGTTGCCGCGCCGTCGCGGCCCGGGCGCGCGGCGATACGGATTCCGGTTATCCGCTTGCCCGGCGTCGCCCCGCGCGGGCCCAGTTCAAACCACAGGAACCACACATTGCGCGCGAGGAACATGGTGATGATCCAGATCACCACCAGCGTCTCGTAAACCGCTTTCACCGTGGCATTGGCATGGGGATCGTCGATCCCGACCCCGCGCGCGATCCACGACAGCACCATCGTGGTCATCGTCATGCCCATGATCAGCGCGACGAGATCGATCATCAGCGCCGCCGCGCGTGTCCCGCGTGAAGCGATCGTCAAAGGCAGGCGCAGACCTTCGGCGGTCAGGATCTCGCGTCTGCGACGGTTGGCCGGCAGCCCCCGCGGCTCGCCGAGCTTGCGCTTTTGCCAGGGCCAGCGGGCCATCAGCGCTTTCCGACCAGACCGCGATAGGCGAAGAAATAGGTCAGCCACCAGCCGAGCATGGCCAGCCCCAGCGCCAGCCGGGGCACGGTCGCATCGATCAATTGCCGCGCAAAGCCTTCGAGCAGCGCGGCGACCACCAGCATCAGGACAACGCCTGTCATCACCGTTGCGGCGCGGCGTCCGGCTTGCGCAGCGGCATCGAGGATCGCGCGCGTCCCCGGAAAGGCCATCGCCCGGCCGATATGAATGCCCGCGCCCCCGGCGAGCAGGATCGCGAACAGCTCGGTCGTGCCATGAACCGACAGCCAGCCGATCAGATCGAGCGTCAGCCCCTGCCCGTGATAGAGCCACAGCAGCGCGCCCAGTTGCCCGGTGTTATGAACCAGCAGCAGGATCGGCGGCACGCCAAAGACAAACCCCAGCGCAAAGCACAGGATCGAAACCCCGGCATTGTTGCTGAACAGTTGGGCGGCAAAGACCGATAGCCCGGTTTGTGCGGTTTTGCCGAACAGCGTTGCGTGAAGCACGGCGCGGCTGGCGCCGGGCAGGCGCGTATCGCCCGCCTGCGGCGGCATCAGCGTATAGAACCAGTCGGGATTGCCCGCGACGAGCAGCCAGCCGATCACTGTCCCGGCGATCATCACTGTCAGCGCGATCAGGATGTCGGGCCCCATCGCGCGCACTGCCGCGCTCCATCCGCCGCCGAAAAAGCGCAGGAACCAGCCGCGAAAGCCCAGTTCCGGGCCATGCACGACAAACCATGCGCGTTGGGCCAGCCCTTCGAGATAGCCGAGCGTCGCGGCATCGAGCGTGGTTTCGCGCGCGACCGACAGGCTTGATACCATCATGCGATAGAGCGCGGGCAGCGCCACCAGGTCTTCGTCGGACAAGGCGCCGATGCGCCCCGCCTCGATCCGCGAAACGATGTGTTCCAGCCGCCGCCAGTCTCCCTCGCGTTCCAGCCGGAACCGATCCGAACGCAGCGCTGCGGCCTCGGCGGCGGCGATCGCCGCGCCCTGCTTTCGGGAAAACAGTCCGCCGAGCCTTCCGATGCCCAGCCTTCCGATGCCCAGCCTTCCGATGCCCAGCCGTCCGATGGCGCTTGTGCTCATCCGATGCTGCCCTCGCGCTTGATTGCCAGATAGGTTTCGAGCAGGCGCGTGCCGATCGTTTCCCACGGCGCCTCGACCACGCGAATCCCGGCCTGGCGCAATCGCGTCAGCACGAGCGCGCGCTGACGGATCAGCCCTTGCGCGACGACCGCGCGCGCGACATCGCCGGGCGTTGCCACATCGGCCCCGGCCAATCGGTCAAGATCTTCATCGCGCATGACCACGAACAGCACGCGATGCCGCTCGACCAGCCGCGCGCACATTTCGATCATCAGCTCGGCGCCGGTCGGGTCGGTGAAATCGGCAAAGACGACGATCAGCGAGCGGCGTTGCAACCGGGTCGCCAAAGTCGCCATGGCCAGGGTGAAATTGGCATCTTCGTGCCGGTAATCGAGCGCGGCGGCGGCTTCGGCGAGGCGGCGGAACTGATGCGGCGAGGTCACGAACGGGCTCATCACCAGAGGCCTTGCGGCAAAGCCGAACAGCGCGACGCGGTCTTCGGCCTTGAGCGCGACCCATGCCGTGGTCAGCGCGGCGGTCACGGCGCGGTCGATGCGCGCCAGGCCGCCGATCGGTTCGCACATCGCCTGCCCGCAATCGAAGGCAAAGACGATCTGGTTGTTGCGCTCGATTTCGTATTCGCGCGCGGTCAGCCGGGCATGGCGGGCGGAGGATTTCCAGTCGATGCGGCGGCGATCCATCCCCGGCTGATATTCGGTCAGCGCTTCGAACTCGCTGCCGTCGCCGCGAATCGCCCGCGCGATCCGGCCAAACCCGGCGTCGCGCAAAAAGATCTGCAGGGCCTTGCCGCGCGCCGGGGCAAGATTGGGCCAGATGCGCACGTCGGCGGCGATCGTGCGCGCGACTTGCCGATGCGCCAGGCCCAGCGGCCCCTGCCAGCGCAGCCAGCCGCGCGCGATCTGCCCGGTGCCGCGCCGCGCCGGAGACGGCGTTCCGGTGCCGCGCCAATGCCCTTCGCCCGCCGGATCGAGCGCAATATCGACTCGCCCGCCTTCGGCCAGCCGCACGTCGGTGGCCAGCGCCGCGCTCGGCCGGGTCCAGCCGCCATCGCGCGCCAGCCGCGCCTCGATGCGGATCGGCAACGGCTCACCGACTTCGCCGTCGGCGGGCGCCACCACGTCGAACGCGACCAGTCCCCCGGCGAGAAACCCGTCGAGCAACACCAGCAGCATAAGCGCGCCGCCCGCCGCCGGGGCCACGGTCCAGGCCCCCGGCGCCAGCGCCCCGATCATCAGCGAGACGAGCGCCAGCCCCACGAGCAGCCGGATCGCCCGCGCCGAGGGCGCCAGCCCGGCCAGATTGATGGACGGCGCGGCGGCCATGATCAGCGCGGCGCCTCCGTCCGCGTGATCAGGTCGGCCACGATCGCCTCGATCGCGCGGCCTTCGATTTCCGCAGCTGGCGACAGCAGCAGGCGATGGCGCAAGACGGCGGTCGCCAGCGCCTTTACATCATCGGGCACGACATAATCGCGCCCGTCCAGCGCCGCGCGGGCCCGCGCGGCCCCTGCCAGCAGCACGGCGGCGCGCGGGCTCGCGCCCGAGACCAGATCGCCGCTTTCGCGCGTGGCGCGCACCAGCCGCACGACATAATCGACAATGCTGTCGGCCATGGTCACCGCGCCGGTGGCCGCGATCGCCGTGCCCAATGTGGCCGCATCGGCGACCGGCGCGATGCCGAGGTCAGCCGGGCGCGGGCTGCCCCGGCCTTGCGCATAGCGCGTGACAATGCGCTTTTCTTCGGCGGCATCGGGGTAATCGACCAGAACCTTGAACAAAAAGCGGTCGAGCTGTGCCTCGGGCAGTGGATAGACGCCCTGGCTTTCGATCGGGTTTTGCGTGGCGATCACGGTAAAGCGGTCGGACAGGCGATGCGCTTCGCCATCGAGCGTGACGCGGCGTTCCTGCATCGCTTCGAGCAGCGCGGCCTGGGTCTTGGGCGGCGTGCGGTTGATTTCATCGGCCAGCAACAGCTCGCGAAAGATCGGCCCGCGCGTCAGCGTGAACTGGCTGGTCTGGAAATTGAACAAGTTGGACCCGAGGATATCGCCGGGCAGGAGATCGGGGGTAAACTGGATGCGCCCGAAATCGAGCCCGAGCGAGGCGGCAAAACACTGCGCGAGCAGCGTCTTGGCCGTCCCCGGCGGGCCTTCGAGCAGGACATGCCCGCCCGAAAACAGCGCGATCAGCAGGTGATCGACCACCGCGTCCTGCCCCACGATCGCCTTGGCCACTTCGCCCCGGATCGCGCCCGCGAGCGTGCGAATGTCGTCTGGTGTCATGATGTCCCCGATGTCCGGTTGATGTGGGTCCGGTTGATGTGGGTCCGGTTGATATGGGCAAGTGCCGCTTCGATGGTATGCAATTCGGCGGCGTGTGTTGCGATGGCGCCGGGGCCGCGCGCCGCGCCGAGCCGCGCCGCCGCTTCGCCGAAGGGCACGGTATCGGGCGCGACAGCGCGCTGGATCCGCTCGATCGCGGCATCGGTTTCGCGCGCCGGACGGCGCCGGGGCAGGCCGAGCGCCACGATCAGCCGTTCGCGTGCGGCCTCGGCATAAGGCTGCGCGATCAGGTGATGGCGCCGGGCGCGCAGCAAGAGCGCCGCCCCGCCCTCGACCAGTGCAATCCGGCCCACGCGATCCGCCGGTGATCCGGCATGCGCGGGGCCAAACCGCGCAAATCCGCGCCAGATCGACCCCGCCATGGCCAGCAAAAGGCAGATCGTTGCCGCAAGGAACGGCGGCATGAAGGCCAATGTCAGCAAGTTGCGCGACGTGCCGAGCCCGGCCAGCGACACGTCGAACACGATGCGCCGCTGATCGTTGCCTGCCGCAGCCAGCACCAGCCGCCGCGCCAGCAGCCCGGTGGCCTTGTCGGCCAGACCGCGATTGTCGAGCAAGTCGGGCTCGAACACGATCACCAGCGGCTGCGTCGTGGTATTGTCGCCCGTCGGCGCGATCCCGGCCATGGCATCGAGCGTCGGATAGGCGCCGCCATCGGCGAAATACCCGGCCAGAATGCGCCCGTCGCCGCTGCGCACCAAGGGCACCAGCGGGTGATCGTCATCATCGAAGCCACCGCCCGACAGCACGACATGATCGTCGGGCAAAGGGCCGAATGCGCCGTCGGCGGTGCGCCAGCCCTGCGCGGCGGGGCCCTTGGGATGGCCCAGATGAACCCCGACCCGGTCGAGAAAACCGTTCCAGTGCGGGAATTGCCTGTCCAGGATCGTGGTCCACCCGGTTGGCGCGCGCGGCGGGCCGAAGAGGTGCGACCACGCTTTGCCCGGCGCGCTCTGCGGCACGCGCGGATCGGTTTGCAACGGCATGGTCACCCATTTCGGCAAGACCAGAATCGTTGGCCCCATCGCCATGCGGCGCGGATGGATTTGGGCAGCGATCTCCTTGGCATCGGCATCGGCCAGCGGGGTCAGGATGCGCAGTTCGCGGCCGCCGATCTGACGCGGCACGCGATTGAATTCGACCCGGTGGTCATCGGCGGACAGCATTGCGGCGAGCGCGGCATAGCCGGCAATGCCTTTGCCCAGACCATGCGCACCGCCGTCGTTGCCGGCGGGCATGCCCGTGCCGATCCAGGCGAGCAGGATGATGAACGAGACAAACCCTGCGGCGACCATCGCAAACGTGCCGCGCGGGCCGAATGCCGCCGGATTGCGCGCCCCGCTCATGCCGCGCCCGGCACGGCAAAGGCGGCATAGGCAGCGCGCGCACGGCTCCAGTCGGGCGCGCCGAGGCTGTGCAGCGCATAGCGGCTGCGTTCGACTTCTCCGGCGATCACGGCAAAGGCGGCGCGCGCCGCAGCGGGCAGTGCGGCGATGCGCGCAATTTCGCGCGCGGTACTCGCCGGGGTCAGCCAGTCGGGGCGGGTAGCGGCGATATCGTCGAAACTGCGCCGCAGCAACAAGTGTACCGCTTCGTCAAAGCGCCCCGCGGCGGCCAGGACATCGGCATCGGCGAGCAGCGCGCTCGCATGCACGGCATCGCGTGCCCATGGCGCATCGGCTGCGGCGCGCCGGGGGCGTCGGCGGCGGTCGCGCAGCAATCGCCATGCAAACCAGCACAGCGCCAGCGCCACCAGAGCCGCCGCGCCGATCTCCATGGCGCGCGCATGGACCACCAGCCAATGACCGATCGGGGCAAAGTGCGTCGCCAGCCAGTCCAGAAAAGGGCGCAGCCACGGCGGATCCTGCGCCGGGGGGGTGACGACGGGATCGAGCGGAGCAAACTGGATGTCGCCCATTGCCCGCGCCTGCGCCCATGCCGCTTCGCCCGCACCGGAGGCGGGCATGTGGCCGTGAGGTAAAAGGGCAGGGGTGGTCACGCCGGTCATGCTGGCATGTCACCGGCGCGGCGGCAAGCGATTGGAACCTAGTGGATTGTTTTTGACATTTGCATCCCGCCATCCGGATAGCACGGCCGCAAATGTCAGAATCGGACCACTAGCCGCGCTCGCGTGCGAGCGGATATGTCCCGAGAATGCGCAAGTTGTTGCAGAAAAAGGCCAGTTCTTCGAGCGCGCGGTTAAGCGGCGCATCCCCCGGCTTGCCCACCACGTCGCAAAAGAACGTCGTCGCGGCAAAGCTGGCGCCTTTTTGATAGCTTTCCAGCTTGGTCATGTTGATACCATTGGTGGCAAATCCGCCGAGCGCCTTGTACAGCGCGCCGGGAATATTGCGCACTTCGAAAATGAACGTGGTGATCGCCGGGCCGGTGATCGTTTCCGGATCGAGCGGCTTTCGCGCCAGACGGACAAAGCGCGTGGTGTTATCGTGCGCGTCCTCGACATTTTCTTCGACCACGTCGAGCCCGTAAAGCTCGGCGGCGATTTTCGGCGCCAGCGCGGCGATCGTCGGATCGCCCAGTTCGGCGACATAGGCGGCGGCGCCTGCGGTATCGGCATGGCTGAGCGGCACGATGCCCTTGTCACGCAAATAGTGGCGCGACTGCCCGAGCGCCTGGGGATGGCTGTAGGCGGCGGCAAACGGCCCTTTGCCCAGCCCCATCAGGCAGGCATGGATGTCGAGAAAGTGTTCGCCGGCGATCGACAGGCCGGATTCGGGCAGCAGGAAATGGATGTCGGCCACGCGCCCGTGCTGCGAGTTTTCGATCGGGATGATCGCGCTGGCCGCGCGCCCGTCACGCACCGCGTCAAGCGCGTCTTCGAAACTGAAACAGGGCAGGGGCAGCCCGTCGGGCACCGCCTCGGTCGCGGCGCGATGCGAATTGGCGCCGGGCGCGCCCTGAAACGCGACGGCGCGCGCGGGATCTGCCGCCGCAGCGGCGGTCATCGCTTCGACAAGGGCGAGCGCGGGTTTGGGATAACTGGCCATGGCCAGAGCCGATTAGGCGTGCCGGGCGGGATCGACAAGCCGGTTTGGTTCGATCCCGCGCCGCCTGCGAAACCCCGGATACGCATTAGGGTGGTCACAGGTGCGCAATCGGGCTTGCGCCGGGGCGGGGCGATGACTAGAGCGACTTGAAAAATACGGGTGGTGATCGGCAGGAAATCGGCGCGACACGCTAAGGGAATACGGGGAAAGGCATGAGCAACCGTTTCAATACCATCGCCGGTTGGACTTTGTTTGGCGGTATCGTGGCTCTCGGGTTGTCCAGCCTGTCGAGCCACTACTTCCTGGCAGACAAGACCGAACCACCAGAAACCATGGGCTACGCTATTGCCGGTGCCGACGCGGGCGCCGGTGGCGCTGCGGCGGTAGCGCCGATCGCCAATCGCCTGGCCAAGGCCGACGCAGCCAAGGGCGAGGCGATTTTCGCCAAGTGCAAGGCTTGCCACACGATCGATCAGGGCGCTGCCAATGGCATCGGTCCCAATCTGTGGGCTGTGGTCGGCGACACCATCGGGCAGGGCCGTGGCGGCTTTGCCTTTTCGGATGTGCTGAAAGGCAAAGGGGCCAAGTGGGATTTCGATTCGCTTGACCAGTGGCTGACCAATCCCAAGAAGTTTGCCGACGGCACCAAAATGTCGTTTGCCGGCCTCGCCAGCCCCGAAGATCGTGCCAACGTCATCCTTTACCTCAATTCCAAGGGGTCGAACCTGCCGTTGCCCGCGCCTGTCGCGGCGGCGGCCGCTCCGGCCGCCGGTGCTGCGGCGCCTGCCGCTGCGGTGGTCGGCGATGCGGCTTCGGGCGAAAAGGTCTTTGCCAAGTGCAAGGCCTGCCACACCATCGATCAGGGCGGTGCCAACGGCATCGGGCCCAACCTCTATGGCATTGCCGGCGATGCGATCGGCGAAGGCCGTGGCGGTTTTGCCTTCTCCGACGGGCTCAAGGCGCACAAGGGCAACTGGGATGCGGCGACGCTCGACCAGTGGCTGACGGGGCCGGCGGCCTTTGCCAGCGGCACCAAGATGACCTTTGCCGGTCTCACCGACGCCAAGCAGCGCGCCGATGTGATCGCCTATCTCAATTCGAAGGGTGGCAAGCTCACGCTTGGCGCGGCAAAGTAAGCCGCTTCGCCTTTTCGCAAGACATGGAAAAAGGGGGCGGCCGGCGCCCCCTTTTTTTGTTGTCTGAAAGACTCGTGATTGCGCCGGGATGTAATGCGCCGGGTCAGGACGGCAGACGCTCTTCTCGCCGCAAGCGCCGCGCATGACAAAACGCCGGCCACCGCGTGCATGCAGTGACCGGCGTTTGTCTGGCCTTTGCCTTGCGGCGGGCGGTTATTCGCCGTCGGCGTTCAGACGCAGGCGCATTTCCTTGCCTGGCTTGAAATACGGCACTCGCTTTCCGGGTACATCGACGGTTTCGCCGGTGCGCGGGTTTCGGCCCTTGCGCGGCTCTCGCTCGCGAGTCGAAAATGCGCCAAAACCGCGCAATTCGACCCGGCCGCCCTCTGCCAGGCGCTTGCCGATCTCATCGAAGAACACTTCGACCACGCGTTCGATTTCCTCGCCGCGCATATCGGGGCTTTCCTTGGCCAACGATTGCAACAATTCGGACCTGATCATCCGTAAATCCCTCCACCGGATGTCAACGACATCCCCCATTTCATTCATGCCCCATTTCGAGGCCCAAGATCCGACCGGGTCGTTCCCGTCCATCGTGTGTACGGCGACCCCACTTCGCCATACGCACCTGTTTTGCCAGAGCATGCGCTCTCAGACAATCTATCGAACGTCTGAAATGCGCTGTTTTACGCGAGTTTCAAGCAGAATGCCCCAATATGTGACAAATTTGAGGTCGGATGCCTGCAGGATCGACGAATGGAGCATGCCGGAGGCTCTCGCACTTTGCCCTTTGACCAGGCGGAGCCGCTCGCTAGAAGTGATCGCTTGCCCGATCCGGACAAGGCGAATGCCGCTGGGCCGGACGCGGAGAGCCCTGAAACGAGAGCCCTGAAACGAGAGTCCTGAAATGAGAGTCCGGCCTTGACCACTGCCAATCCCGTATGGTTCGGCCATCCGCGCCAGCTCGCCCGCCTGTTCACCACGGAAATGTGGGAGAGGTTCGGCTATTACGGCATGCGGGCGCTGCTGACATTATACCTGACCAAGCACTTCCTGTTCAGCGACCGCACCACCAACGGCATCTATGGCGGCTTTACCGCGATGGTCTATCTGACTCCGCTGGTCGGGGGGCTGTTGGCCGACCGCTATCTCGGTGCGAAGCGCTCGGTCAAATTCGGCGCGCTGGTCATGGCTGCTGGCTATTTCGTACTCTGTTTCGGCGGCGATGCGGCGCAACCCTGGGCCAAGATCGACGGTGTGCGGCATGACGTGGTGCAGGAGCATGTGGTCGATCGCCCGACGTCGAGCGGGCACGAGGCGCGCTATGTCCTGATCGATCGGCAAAAACTGCAGATTCACGGCGAAGCTGACGGCACGATTTCGCTGGTCGCGCCCGACGGCCATGTTGCGCGCCATGTCGCAGCCGACCAGTTCCAGTCAGGCGGCGATCGCGCGCCGTGGGTCACTGTGATGATCCTGCTGGCGATTGCGTTGATCACCATCGGCAACGGCTTTTTCAAACCGAACATCTCGACCATGGTCGGGGAACTCTATGGCCCCGGTGATACGCGCAAGGATGCCGGGTTCACCATTTTCTACATGGGGATCAATCTTGGCGCGCTGTTGTCGCAGACGCTGTGCCCGCTGCTGGCCGATGTGATCGGCTGGTGGGCCGGTTTCATGCTCGCGGCGATCGGCATGCTGATCTCGTGGGCGCTGATCCAGTTTGACGGCGGGCGGCTGGCCGCATTCGGCAATCCCCCTGCGGATCTGGCGAAAGACCGCGCGCCGCTGATCTTCATCGGCGCGCTGATTGCTGTTCCGCTGGTCATGCTGTTGTTTCAAAATCTGATGAGCGCGGCCCCGGCAGCGCCGGGCGCGGGAGTCGTGGGCTATGTCCTGGCGCTGCCGGTGATGGGCAAGCTGTTGTTCGGGACGTTCATCGTCGCGGTGCCGGTGATCCTGGGCTATGCCTGGGCCAGCGGCAGCCGCGAAGAATTTCAGATGATGATCGCCGCGATGGTGCTGATCACGTTCAACACCGTATTCTGGACGCTGTTTGAACAGGCGGGCAGCTCGCTGACGCTGTTTGCGGATCGCAATGCCGACCTGCATGTCCTGGGCCTGTTCAGCATTTCCGCAGCGCAGACGCAGTTTTTCAACGCCTTTTTCATCGTCACGCTGGCGCCGCTGATGTCGGTGCTGTGGACCGCGCTCGGCCGGCGCGGGCGTGAACCTTCGACGCCGGTGAAATTCGGATTGGCGCTGGCCGGCGTCGGGGCGGGTTTCCTGTTCCTCGTCTGGGGCACCGGGTTTGCGAACGGCGCGTTCAAGGTTTCGGTGTGGTGGCTGGCCGGGCTCTACCTCATTCATACGATTGCCGAATTGTGCATTTCGCCGGTCGGGCTCAGTATGATTACCAAGCTGTCGCTGGCGCGGATCGTCGGGTTGATGATGGGGGTGTGGTTCCTGTCGATCGCGGTCGCGCAATATGTTGCGGGCGTGGTAGCCCAGGTGGCCAGCGTCGATACGGTCGGCGGCGAAGTGACCAATCCAAAGCTCAGCCTCGATACCTATGTCCATGTCTTTACGGTGATCGGCTGGGTGTCGGTGGCGATCGGTGCAGTCCTGCTCTTGCTGGCGCGGCCGATCCGGCGACTGATGCATGGAGTTAACTGATCGGGCTGCAAGGCATGATGGGGGGCGCCCGCCACGCGCCCAGTATGGCGCGCATGAAATTCAAGCCGAGCCGGACCAATCTGCGTTCGACGGCAATCTTTGCTTCTTCTATACGTGCCAAATATTTCGTAATCTTTCGGCAAGGGGTATACCTACCGAAAGGGAAGGGCGGGAGTTTTGATGCCTACTGCGTTGCCGATGTTGATTCTTGCGGTTGCCGGGTTTGTCGGGACGCATTTCCTGTTTTCGCATACCCTGCGTCCTTGGGCGGCCTCTGCATTCGGCGCAAAGGGCTTTCAGGTCTTTTACTCGCTGGTCGCGCTGACTTGGCTGTTCGCGATCTTTTTGGCTTACCATCAGGCACCGCATGGGCCAATGGCGTGGTCGGCGGACAGTTTGGGGTTGCAGCTGGCATTCGACGTGGCGGGCTATTTCGCCGTCGCGCTGTTCATGGCTTCGCTGATCGGAAATCCCGGGCTGGTCGGTGCCAATCTCAACGGCCTGTCGGTACGCCTGCCCACCACGGTGTTCCTGATTACACGTCATCCGATGATGTTCGCGATCGCGATCTGGTTGGCTGCGCAGATGCTGATCGTCCCTTCGCCGCGCACCATCATCAGTTGCGCAGGCCTGATCGTGCTTGCGCTGTGGGGGGCCCACTTGCAGGATGCCAAGAAGGTCGCGCAATCCGGCCGCGAATGGAGTTTGTGGGTCAGCCGGACACCGTTTTGGCCTGATCTGCGTCGCGTCGGTCAGTTGGGCATGAATTGGCTGCTTGCGATCGTTCCCTGGCTGCTGGTGACTTGGGCGGAAACGCGCGTGATGCAGACCCCGGTCGGGCTCTGGTACTTCTTTCCGAATCTGCCCTATTGATCGCCTGTGGTGATGTGCGCGCCCGGGGCAGGAATCCCGCTCAGGCGCGCGCTTCCTGAACGCCGGCGCTGTTGTGGCGCAACGCCTTGAGCACGGTTTCGACGATGTGCGGCGCGGTCAGGCCCGCTTCGTCATATTGCCGATCGGGCGAATCGTGATCCTGGAACACGTCGGGCAGCCGCAAAGTACGAATTTTCAGCCCCGTATCGGTCAGCCCTTCGTCGCTGGCCATAGTCAGCACATGCGCACCCAGCCCGCCGATCGCGCCCTCCTCGATCGTGACCACGACATCGTGCGTTACGATCAGGCGGCGGATCAATTCGTTGTCGAGCGGCTTGACGAAGCGCAAGTCGGCAACTGAAGTCGGCAGTCCGCGTGCATCAAGCTGGTCGGCGGCTTTCAGTGCTTCTTCAAGGCGTGTGCCGAGCGACAGGATCGCGATGCGCCCGCCTTCGCGTACCATCCGCCCTTTGCCGATGGCCAGGCGTTCGGGAACGGCGGGCAGCGCGACGCCGGTGCCCTGCCCACGCGGATAACGGAATGCAATCGGCCCTGCATCATGCAATGCGGCCGTGTGCGTCATGTGGACCAGCTCCGCCTCGTCGGCGGGGGCCATGACCACCATGTTGGGCAGGCTGGCAAGATACGTCACGTCAAACGATCCGGCATGGGTCGCGCCGTCGGCGCCGACCAGTCCGGCGCGGTCGATGGCAAAGCGCACGGGCAGATTCTGGATCGCGACATCATGCACGACCTGATCATAGGCGCGCTGCAGGAATGTCGAATAGATCGCGCAAAACGGCCGCATCCCTTGCGCGGCAAGCCCCGCCGCAAACGTGACGGCGTGTTGCTCGGCAATGCCGACGTCGAACATGCGTTCGGGAAAAGTCCTGGCAAAGCGGTCTAGCCCGGTGCCCGAAGGCATCGCTGCGGTAATCGCGCAGATCGTCGGGTCGCGCGTCGCTTCGGCTAGCAACGCGTCGGCAAAGACATTGGTATAGCTCGGCGCGCCCGGTACGCTCTTGATCTGTTCGCCGGTGACCACGTTGAATTTCTGCACGCCATGGTATTTGTCGGCGGCGGCTTCGGCGGGGGCATAGCCCTTGCCCTTTTGCGTCACGACATGGACCAGGCAGGGGCCCTCGGCCGCATCGCGCACGTTTTCGAGCACGGGGATCAATTGATCGAGATTGTGCCCATCGATCGGCCCGACGTAATAGAAGCCCAGCTCTTCGAACAAGGTGCCGCCCATCGCCAGCCCGCGCGCGAATTCGTCGGTCTTGCGCGCGGCCTGATGCAGCGGGCGGGGCAGGCGGCGCGACAGCCGCCGGGCCAGATCGCGCAGTTCGAGAAAGGGGCGCGAAGACACCAGCCGCGCAAGATAGGCCGACAGCCCGCCTACCGGCGGCGCGATCGACATGTCGTTGTCGTTGAGAATGACGATCAGCCGGTTGCCCGCAGCGCCCGCGTTGTTCATCGCCTCATAGGCCATGCCCGCGCTCATCGCGCCGTCGCCGATCACCGCGATGCCCTTGCCGGGCTGTCCGGAAAGCTTTTTGGCCATGGCAAAGCCGAGCGCGGCCGAGATCGATGTCGACGAATGCGCGGTGCCAAACGGGTCGTATTCGCTTTCGCTGCGCTTGGTAAAGCCCGACAGCCCGCCGCCCTGGCGCAAAGTGCGGATGCGTGCGCGCCGCCCGGTCAGGATCTTGTGCGGATAGGCCTGGTGTCCGACATCCCACACCAATTTGGCATCGGGGGTGTTGAACACATAATGGAGCGCCACGGTCAATTCGACCACGCCCAATCCCGATCCGAGATGCCCGCCGGTCTGCCCCACGGCGGCGATCATTTCCGCGCGCAGTTCATCGGCGATCTGCCGCAGTTGGGTGGGCTGAAGCTTGCGAAGGTCGGCTGGAATGTCGACTGTGTCGAGGAGCGGCGTGGCCGGATTTGCGGACATCACCACCCCTTACACGTACAAATGCATCCTGTCGAACCTGACGTTAGGGGCAAAAAGCGATTGCGCCGCCGGTGCCGCCGGTCAAGGAAGCAGGGTATGACCACGATCCGTTTTCACACAGCCGAACCCTGTGACCTCGAAGCCCTGGGTGCCGTGATGGATGCCGCGATCGGCGAGTTGCAGCGCGGCTTTCTTTCGCCCGACCAGATCGTGTCGAGCCGGGCGGTGATGGGGCTCGACCGCCAACTGGTGACCGACGGCACCTATTTCGTCGCGCAGATCGGCGATGCGATTGCGGGTTGTGGCGGCTGGAGCCGGCGCGCGACGCTTTATGGCGGGGATCACAGCGCGGGACTGCGCGAACCGCGTCTGCTCGATCCCGCCTGCGAAGCGGCGCGAATCCGCGCGATGTATACCCATCCCGCATTTGCCCGGCGCGGCGTCGGTCGCGCGCTGCTGGCGCATTGCGAGGCGGCGGCGCGTGCCGAGGGCTTTGCCGCGTGCGAACTGATGGGCACGGCGGCCGGGGTGCCGCTGTACCTGTCGGCAGGATACCGCGTGATCGAGGAAATCGAGGACGATCGCGGCGGCGCGCCCGTGCCGCTGAAGCGCATGCGCAAGGTCTTGTGAAACGGGATCTTGTAAAACGGGGTCTTGTGAAACGGGCTCAGGCCGCGACGCAGCGGCTGCACAGCCCGCGAATTTCGACCACCGGGCGCACATCGGCAAAACCGGCTTTTTGCGCGGCCTCGCGCAGCGCACCGGTCAGGCTGTCGTCGTCGATATGCGTGGCCTTGCCGCACGAATCGCAAATCAGGAAGATGCAGTCGTGGCGGCACCCCGGGTGCGGGTTGGCGACATAGGCATTGGCGCTTTCGACCCGCCGCGCCAGATTGGTGCGCACGAACAAGTCGAGAATGCGATAGACCGTATTGGCGGCAACGCGTCGTCCGCGCCGGGCGCCGACGCCCTCGGCGATGTCATAGGCCGAAGCGGGCGTGTCGCGCGCAACCAGCGCTTCGAACACATCGGCGCGCATTTCAGTCCATTGTTCACCGGCCAGGACCAGCGCATCGCGCGCGGCATCAACCAGGCGCTCGCCAATGAGATCACGATGGAGGTGAGCGGTCATGGCTCAAGGATAAGCGCGCCGGACGCACTTTGCAAAGGCTTGCGCGCCGGGCCTGCCGTCTGCATCGGGCCGAACCGAAGGCCGTCTCGGCTCAGTGAGCGATACCGGAAAAATGGCTGGTTGCGGCCTGCGCATAGCCGACGAGGCCGTCTGCATGCACGGCCATCCCGGCGCACCCGATCAGAAACCCGATTGCGAGCGCGCGGTAAAACTCCTTGCCGAAAGGCGTCATGACAATTCTTTCTGTCCTTCTTGCCGACTCCGGGGGGAGAGTCGGTTCCTGACCGGCGAGGGGGGATCGTCGATCGAGACGGCGTTGCTTCGCATCTCATCGCAAGGGAGAGATCTGCGACGCCGTCGGGTGGGCACATGGCGATCACGCTGCGCCTTTGCAAGTCAGACTTAAGGATTTTGTGACGCTTGTGTCACAAATACCGCGCCGCGATTTGCGGCACGCGCGGCGCGGATCAACGCGTCAGGCGGACCCAGACGGGCGCGTGATCGCTGGCCTTTTCGCGACCGCGATAGGCCTTGTCGACTCCGGCTGCGACAAGGCGGTCGGCCAATTCGGGCGACAGCAGCGCGTGATCGATGCGAAATCCATGGTCGCGCGGCCAAGCGCCGGCCTGATAGTCCCAAAAGGTCCACACGCCGCCGCGCGGGTTGTGCACGGCCAGCGCATCGGTCCACCCGGCATTGAGCAGGCGGCGATAGCCGTCGCGCGATTCGGGCTGCATCAGCGCGTCATCGGCCAGCGCGCGCGGATCCCAGATGTCGCGATCGGTGGGAACGACATTGTAATCGCCGAGTACCAGCGCGGGGATTTCCTCTGCCGAAATCGCGGCCATGCGCGCCGCCAGCCGGTCCATCCAGCGCAGCTTGTAATCGAATTTCGGCCCCGGCTGCGGATTGCCGTTGGGCAGATAGATGCAGGCGACGCGAAGGCCGAACACGTCGGCTTCGAGATAGCGCGATTGTTCATCCTCGGGTTCGCCGGCAAGTCCGCGCTGCACTTCGACCGGGCGCTCGCCCCGGGCGAGAATGGCGACGCCGTTAAAGCCCTTTTGCCCATGCCAGATCGCCTGATACCCGGCGGCGGCGATGTCGGCGGCGGGAAATCCTTCGTCCTGCGTCTTGATTTCCTGAAGGCAGGCGATGTCGGGCTGCGTTTCTTCAAGCCATTCGATCAGGCGGGGGAGCCGCGCCTTGATTCCGTTGACATTGAACGTCGCGACACAAAGCGAGCTGGTCATACGCTGAAGCTGGCGCCGCAGCCGCAGCCCGAGGCGGCGTTGGGATTGGTCACCCGAAACGCCGAACCGCCCAGCGATTCGACATAATCGACTTCCGCCCCGGCGATCAGGTCCAGACTGACCGGATCGACCACCAGCCGCACGCCGTCGGTTTCGCTGATCAGATCGTCGCCATCGGGCGCATCGGCCAGCCCGAAGCGGTATTGAAATCCCGAACAGCCGCCGCCTTCGACCGACAGGCGCAGAATAGCGGGTTTTGCCTGGCGCGCGGCAATGGCCGCGATACGGGCGGCGGCGCTGGGCGACAGGGTGACGGTCTGGGTGTTCATATGGACAAGATAGGGGCACAAGGGCCCCTACTCAAGTCGCGAGGTGGATTCAGGCGGACTGGATATAGTGCCGCATGGCGTCGGCTTCGGCCTCGATCCGCTCGATGCGGAATTTGACGAGATCGCCGATCGAGATGAATGCGACCATCCGGCCATTTTCCATCACCGGCAAGTGGCGAAAACGACGGCGCGTCATCAGCGCCAGCGCTTCCATCACGGATTGTTCGGGGCTGACCGAGATGACCGGCGAGGTCATCACCTCGCGCACTTTGCGGCGGAGCATGTCGCCGCCATGGCGGCGCAACGAATAGATCACATCGCGCTCGGAAAAGATTCCGGCAACTTCGACCCCGGCATCTTCGACGGGGACCGCCCCGATGCGCCGTTCGGCGAGGAGTTCGACCGCGTCGGCAACGGTGTCTTCGGCATGAATTTTCCACACCGGGCCCGAACGCCCGGCAATCAGCCTTGCAATCGTCATCGAATCCTCCTTCCGATTTCCCAAATGTCGGTTTTGTGCCGCTTCTTGTTTCGTCGAGCATGACACAACTGCCGACGGGCGCAAGCCCGGATAAATTCAAGCTATTGTCGGGCCATCGCGCTTGGCGCATGAGAAGCGCATGCCCGATCCCCATCGCTCGCTGCTCGATGATCCTGCCGGTGCCGCGCGCGCCTGGGGCCATTATCGGCGCATGCTGCGCTGGACGGCGGAACTGGCGCTGGGGGTGATCGGCGTGGTCTGGGTCGTGCTCTACCACGAATTCGGGCTGGTCTCGATCCACCTCTATATCGCCAGCGCGCTGGGCCTCGGGCTGATGATCATGCTGCTGGGCGCGCTGATGGGGCTGGTATTCCTGTCGCACAACACGGGGCACGACGATTCGATCGAAGACCGGCTTGATGACGACACCTGGCGGTAGGGTGGAGGAGCGAGCGTACCCAGGCGGCGTCGACCAATTCCCCTCATAGCTGAACGGCGAGTTTTGGAGGTTAGCGGTCCGGCGGCTTACAGGTAGGCAAGGAAAGTTAGCGGACCTCCTTTGGATCAGCCCTTGCGGCGATCCAGAAAGTAGCGCCATGCCACCTTGCGATAGTCAGGATCGAGCGTATCGAAAGCTATCTTCTCGAAATCACTTGTCGTTTTGAGCCATCGCTTCGACCAAGCAACGAGGCGGACCTCCTGCTCTGGGGATGTAAAGATTAGAAGCAGGTCCACGGCCCAGCAGATTGGAACCATCGTCGCGAGGACACCCAGCCAAATATATTCGTCGCGGAGTCGAGGCAGCGGTAGATATTGAGCAAAGCTCCGGAGTTGATTAGGATAAATCAGACACAGAGCGAGCATCAGTGTCAGCACAGCCGCGATGAACGTCAGGCGGCCGATCGCTTTGATTTTCTGATTTTGGTATTCCATCGACACCTACCCGCGTTCCTCGCCGCGTTTATGATCGCAACGGCGCATGTCCGCAATCTGGGACCTCACTGTCGGTCCTGAACGGCGACAAGTAAGGCGCAAACCGACTCAAGTGAACGCACCCCGTGCCTATATTCCCTTCGTCATGCCGGACTCGATCCGGCATCTAGCTATCCGTTGGGCGCCGATGCCGGCAGGGGCGCAAAGCCAAGGCCCGGAGCGAGGTCGTGCCAAT
>Ga0302157_10001242_pt1 | contig 31707 bp, 30 predicted proteins | sample I_Bog_N3_3_FD_193502 | JGI IMG/M metagenome (GOLD analysis project Ga0302157, IMG submission 193502) | Peat permafrost microbial communities from Stordalen Mire near Abisko, Sweden - I_Bog_N3_3 | ecosystem: Environmental > Terrestrial > Soil > Wetlands > Peat | place: Sweden: Abisko, Stordalen...
TGATAGGCGCGCAGATCTTACTCTAGGTCTTTGTTTTATCGAGCATCTCTATCCGATGGGTGATTCCATCTGGTCGGATAGAGATGCTCTAGCCGCGGGCCTCGCGGCTTTTGCGGACCATGCGGCGGCCTTCGCTGAGCTGCCAGGCGACAAGGCCGGGGACGCCCACGGCCATTTCACGAACCCGCTTCAGCATCGACAGGGCGATGGCGGTGTCCGGGTGGATGTGGAACAGGCCGCAGACCAGGATGAAGCCGGTTTCCTGAACACCCAAGGCCCCGGGCACCACGAAGCCGGCGCTGCGTGCCGCCATGCCGAGGCTTTCGATCACAAGGGCCTCTGGCAGGTTGACCTGGGTGCCCATGGCGGTCAGCGCCAGCCAGACTTCGAAGGTGCCGAGGATCCAGGCGATCAGGTGAATGCAAAATGCCTTGGCCAGAGCTTCGCGGTTGGCCTGCAGGCGCATCAGTTCCGCGTGCAGGCCGCGCACGGCCTCCATCGACAACGACGGAAACACCCGCTGCAATTGCAGCGCGAAGGCTTCGATCAGCCTGAGCATGCCGGCGCGCTGGGCCACGACGAAGCCCATGATGCCGATGCCCATGGTGATCAGGCCGCCTTCGAGCCAGGGCTTCCAGCTTTGGTCAGAACTGATGGTGGCGAGCACGCCGATGCCGATCATCGTCCAGACGAACTGCGTCAGTGCTTCAATGGTGAGGTCGAGCGTGGTGCCGGCGCCGGCCCTGGCACCGGCCACGCCGCGCTGTGAGAGCAGCCGGATACCGACTAGGTTGCCGCCCATCTGGGCGACGGGCAGCAGCGAGTTAACGGCTTCGCGGATCCAGCGGAGGCGGAAATACACCATCATGCGTGGGCGGCGCAGGCCGACTGAGATGCGCCAGGCAATGGCGGAGAGATAGAGTTGGACCAGATGCAGCCCGATCGTGGTTGGGATCGCCCAGCCGGCCTCGAGCACCTCATGGCCAATGGCCTGGGCGCCAAACCAGCTTACCAGCAACGTCAAAGCACCGCCGCCGACGGTGATGGCGAGAACGTTGAGCTTCATGGGAGCATCATGGGATGGACACGGTTGGCATGGCCTGTTGGCTTAGGCGCTTCTAGGGCGTTTGTGTCAAATCATTACAGAGGCCACGGGCGATTTTATGGACAAATTTTTAATTGTCCCAGTCGCGCATGCCAAAAACGCGTGCTCAGTCATTGATTTGAGAGCTGGGCTGGCAGAGGTATCATGGCTCGCGCCGTCCCTTATGGCGCCACGTCCATTTCTCGGAGACTCCATGTCCATTTTGCGCTTGCACAACAACCACACGCGCCGGCGCGAAGAATTCGTGCCGATCGATCCTCAGCATGTGAAGATGTATGTGTGTGGTCCGACAGTGTACGACCTTGCGCATATTGGCAATGCACGCGCCGAGGTGGTGTTCGACGTGATGGCCCGGCTGCTGCGCGTGCTCTATCCGCGCGTCACCTACGTGCGCAACATCACCGACGTCGATGACAAGATCAATGCCCGTGCCGCGTCCTCCGGCGAGCCGATCAGTGCGGTGACGGCGCGGACGCTGGCGGATTTTCACACCGACATGGCGTCGCTCGGCACAATCCCGCCGGATGTCGAGCCGCGGGCGACGCAGCATATCGGCGAGATGATCATGCTGATCGAGAAGCTGATCGCCTCCGGCCACGCCTATGCGGCGGAGGGCCATGTGCTGTTCTCGGTGGGCAGCTACGCCGATTACGGCAAGCTGTCCGGCCGCAGCCCGGATGACCTGCTGGCCGGGGCGCGAGTCGATGTTGCCCCGTACAAGCGAGATCCCGGAGATTTCGTGCTGTGGAAGCCGTCGCCGGACGATCTGCCGGGCTGGAGCAGCCCGTGGGGCCGCGGCCGTCCCGGCTGGCATATCGAATGCTCGGCGATGTCGTGGCGCTATCTCGGCGAGAATTTCGACCTGCATGGCGGCGGCGACGACCTGCTGTTCCCGCATCACGAGAACGAGCTGGCGCAGTCGGTGTGCGCCTTCCCCGGCAGCCATTTCGCTAAGGTCTGGGTACACAACGGCATGCTGACCATCAACGGCACAAAGATGAGCAAGTCGCTCGGCAACTTCTTCACGGTGCGTGACGTGCTGAAGCTGGCGCCGGCGGAGGCGCTGCGCATGCTGCTGCTGCGTGCCCAGTATTCGCAAACGCTGGATTTCTCCGAGGAGGCGTTGCTGGACTGCAAGCGCGACCTCGATCGCTGGTATCGGGCGCTGGAACGCACGCCGGCCGAGGCGGCTGAGCACGTGCCGCTGCCGGTGCTGGACGCGCTGTGCGACGACCTCAACACGCCACTGGCGTTTGCCGCCATGCATGCGCTGGCCGATGCGGCGATGGCGGGGGATGTCGAGGCGGCGTCGGGGCTGTTGGCGGCGGGTGACCTGTTGGGGTTACTGCAGCATTCGCCGGCGGATTGGTTCCGCGGTGGCGACGATGCGACTGAGATCGAGGCGCTCGTGCAGGCCCGCTTTGCTGCCCGCAAGGCTCGGGATTTCGCGGGCGCAGACGCCATTCGCGCCGAGCTCGATGCGCGCGGCATCCAGTTGGAGGATGGTCCCGCCGGCACGCTGTGGCGGAGGGCATGACCGGGCGGGACGGCGGGGCGGATCTTTCGCCGATCGGCAACACGCCGGTGGTGGTGCTGGTGCGCCCGCAACTGGCCGACAACATCGGCGCCGTCGCGCGCGCCATGGCGAATGGCGGTCTGTTCCATCTGCGTCTGGTCGCCCCGCGCGATGGCTGGCCGCAGGAGAAGGCCTGGCGCACGGCGTCAGGTGCCGACCGGCTGCTCGATGCCTGCACGGTGCATGAGACGGTGGCCGATGCGGTCGCCGACCTGCATCACGTGTATGCGACCTGTCCGCGGCCGCGGCATATCGTGAAGCCGGTGCTGACGGCGCGTGGGGCTGCGGCGGAGTTTCGCGAAATCACCAGCCGCGATCTCAAGGTGGGCATCCTGTTCGGGCCGGAGCGCGCCGGGCTCGACAATGACGACATGGCCTGCGCCGATGCGTTGGTGCGGTTTCCGCTCAACCCTGCCTTCATGAGCCTCAATCTCGCCCAGGCGGTGATCGTGATAGCGTATGAGTGGTGGACGGCGGCGGACCAGACAGTGGCGCGCACGCTGATGACCAACGAGACGCGCATTGCCACCAAGGGCGAATTGGAGAATTTTCTGGGCCACCTCACCCATGAGTTGGACGCCTGCGGGTTCTTGAAGAACCTGCCAAAGCGGCCGGGGATGGTTCGCAACATCCGGCATTTCTTCCAGCGCGGCGAAGTGACCGAGCAGGAGCTGCGCACGCTACACGGCATCGTGACGGAGCTCGCCCTAGGTCGAAGACTGCGCGGCCGCGTTGAATCCTGAGCCTGCAAACGGAGACCCCAGATGACCGAAGCCGTCCGGACTGCCCTTATCATCGGCGCCTCGCGTGGGCTTGGGTTGGCGCTGTGCGCTGAGTACCTCAAGCGCGGCTGGAACGTCATCGGCACGGTGCGTGGTGTCGCGCATACCGGGCTGCATGATCTGCAGGCGGGTGCCTGCGGCCGGCTTGAGATCGAGGTCGTCGATATCAACGAGCCGAACCAGGTTATCGCTTTGCGCCAGCGGCTGGATGGCACGCGCGCGGATGTGCTGTTCGTCAACGCCGGGGTCAGCAATGGGCCGAAGGAGGTGGTCGCCGGTGTGTCCACCGAGGAATTCAACCGGGTGATGATGACCAACGCGCTGAGCCCAATGCGGGTGGTCGAAGCTCTGCAGGACCTGGTGCCGCCGACCGGCACGATTGCCGCGATGTCCTCGGGGTTGGGCAGCGTGGCCAACAATCTGGCCGGTGGCTGGGAGGTCTATCGCGCCAGCAAGGCCGCGCTGAACACGCTGATGCGCAGCTTTGCGGCGCGCCATGCGGGGGACCCGCGCAGCCTCGTGGTGATCGCGCCGGGCTGGGTGCGCACCGACATGGGTGGGCCGCAGGCGACGTTGGCGATCGAGGACAGCATTCCCCGGGTGGTGGACGTGCTGGAAGCGCATCTCGGCCAGCCGGGGCTACGGTATCTCGATTATCAGGGCAATACGCTGCCTTGGTGAGATAAAGGGATTAAGACAAGGCGTTCTTTCTTCAGAAAAAGAAGATTTTTTGTCTGAGATTTTATCGCTTAGGCACCGGCGGCTTGGCGATGCTCGGCATCTGCTCACGCAGCACCTTTGGCGATACCTCATCGACCGCGCCACGTTCCAACGTGCCCAGCTGGAACGGGCCGTAGGCAACGCGGATCAGGCGAGTGACCTGCAGGCCCATGTGCTGCATGACGCGGCGAATTTCACGGTTGCGGCCTTCCTGCAGGCTGACGGAGATCCAGGAGTTGTCGCCTTTGCGGCTGTCGAGGGCGGCCTCGATGCCACGATAGCGGACGCCTTCGATGGTGAGGCCCTTGGACAGGGCGGCGAGGTCGGCGGGTTGCGGCTGCCCGAAGACGCGGACGCGGTAGCGGCGGACCCAGTTGTTGCTGGGCAGTTCCAGCGTGCGTGCGAGTGTGCCGTCGTTGGTGAGCAGCAGCAGGCCTTCGCTGTTGAGGTCGAGCCTGCCGACGCTGACGACGCGGGGCAGGGTGGGCGGCAGTTTCTGGAAGACGGTGGGGCGGTCTTCGGGGTCGCGGTGGGTGGTGACCAGGCCGTCGGGCTTGTGGTAGCGCCACAGCCGGGTGCGGTCGGGGGCGTCGATCAGCTTGCCGTTGACGACGACGAGGTCGTCCGGCTGGATGAAGGTGGCGGGGTGGGTGATGGTGGTGTTGTTGACGCGCACCTTGCCCTCGGCCAGCAGCTTTTCGGCGTCACGCCGGCTGGCGACGCCGGCGCGGGCCAGCCACTTGGCGATGCGCTCGCCGCGTGGCGTTTCGGCGGCGATGTCTTCGGGTTCGAGGTCGTCGGTCATGCGCAGGCTCCGATCAGGGCGTCGAAGATCGCACGGTCGCCGCGATCGATGTGAAATTCCGGATGCCATTGCACGCCGAGGCAAAAGCGGTAGGCGGGGTCCTCGATGCCTTCGATGACGCCGTCATTTGCGGTGGCGTTGACGATGGCGCGCGGGCCGGGGCTGCGGACGGCCTGGTGGTGCGAGGAGTTCACCTGCATGGCGGTGTGGCCGACGATGCGATGCAGGAGTGTGCCGGGGACGAGGTGGACGGCGTGGCCAGGCTCGTGGCGCGGATTAGGCTGTTCGTGCGGTAGCGGGTTTGGGATGCTGTCCGGGATGTGCTGGATCAGCGTGCCGCCGAGCACCACGGCCAGCAGCTGTTCACCGCCACAGATGCCGAGGACGGGCTTGTTGCGGGCGATGGCGCCTTGCACCAAGGCGAGCTCGGCTGCGGTGCGGCTTTGCTTGAGTGTGACGCTGCCGTGGGTGTCGGCGTCGCCGTAGAGGGACGGGTCGACGTCAAATGCGCCGCCGGTGACGACGAGGGCGTCGATGCGGTCGAGATAGGCTTCGGCCTGGGCGTTGTGCGGCAGGGCGATGGGCAGGCCGCCAGATGCGGTGATGGCGTCGGCGTAGTTCTGCCGGAGCGCGTACCAGGGATATTTCGAATATGTGCCGGGGTTTTCGGCGTCGAGCGTGACGCCGATCAGCGGGGGATGTGCGGTCATGCGGTGTTGCTAGCCCTTAGCACCGTTTGCAGGCAAGAAATGCGCATGGACCCGATGGACATTGCCCTCTCCGAAGCCCGTGCCGCCGCCGAAAGGGGGGAGGTGCCGGTGGGCGCTGTGTTGCTGGATTCCAGCGGTGTGGTGCTGGCAAAGGCGGGCAATCGCACGGAGGAACTGTGCGATGCATCCGCTCATGCCGAGATGCTAGTATTGCGCGAGGCGGGGCGGCTGCGCGGTTCGCCGCGGCTGCCGGGGTGCGTGGTGGTGGTGACGCTGGAGCCGTGCGCGATGTGTGCGGCCGCGTTGTCGGCCTTTCGCGTGGGTCGGGTGGTGTTCGGCGCCTACGATCCGAAGAGCGGCGGCATCGATCATGGGCCGCGGGTGTATGAGGCGCCGGGCAGCCACCACCGACCGGAGGTGGTCGGTGGTGTCCGCGAGACTGAGGCGGCTGGGTTGTTGAAGGAGTTCTTTGCGGGGTTACGGGGCTGATCAGCCAGGAATGCGGGCGATCAACTGGTGTTGGGCGGTAATGCCAAGCTGGCCGCGCTCCATGCCGTGGGTCTTGTTGTCGGTGTGGTAGACCAGCAGAAGCGCATTGGCGTGGGTGAGCGGCTCCGGCGTCGTCACGCTGATTTTGGCGTTGCCTTTGGCGTCTGCGCGGAACGAGTTTGTGGTGCCCTTGCCGTCCAGCGGGGTGAAGCCGATCGGGGTCTGGTCGAAATGGTTCTCGAACAGGCTGTAGAGCCCGTTTGGCTTCAGCCCGTGGAAACTGGCGGTGACGCGCGCGCCGCCGGTTGGCTGCGTCGCGATCGCCGCAGTTCCAGTTGCACCGAGCCAAGCTCCGAGGGTGAAGCCGGTCGGCTTGCCTTCGGCGGTGTTGACCGGGCTGGTTGGCGGATCAGTCGCGATCAGGGCCGGACGGAAGCCTGCGACATGGGCGATACCCTGCGGGCCGGTTGCGGCCGGGGCGGCGGAGTCGGCCACAAATGCCTGCGGGTCGATTGCCGACGGTTGTTTGGTTTCGCTGGAAAAGAACGCCGCGTGGGTTTGGAACGCCAGGGGTGCCGGGGCCGCGGCCGGGGCTTGGGCCGATGCCACACCGGCATAGGCGAAGATGCCGGCACTCAGGCACATTGCCGCGATGAAGGAGCGTTTCATGTCGAATGGTCCAATACGGGCTGGATGAAGCTCAGACGAACTTGACGAGGCGACCAATGGGGGCGCCCACGACCTCGTCGTCGCGCATCACGATGTTGCCGCGAACGATGGTGGCGATCGGCCAGCCGGTGATTGCCATGCCGTCGAACGGCGTCCAGCCGCAGGGCGATGCGATCCATTTGTTCTCGATGGTGCGGCGGGCAGCCATGTCGACGAGCGTGAAGTCGGCGTCGTAGCCGGCGGCGAGGCGGCCCTTGTTGACGGCGCCGTAGACGCGGGCGGGGCCAGCGCACATCAGGTCGACCATGCGAGCGAGGCCGAGCCTACCGGCGTTGACGTGGTTTAGCATGATCGGCACCAGGGTTTGCACGCCGGTGAGGCCGGCGGGGCATTCCGGCCAGGGCTTCAGCTTGGCGTCATACGGATGCGGGGCGTGGTCGGAGCCGATGGTGTCGACTGTGCCGTCGGCGACCGCGGCCCAGGCGGCGTCGTAATGCCGCTGGTCGCGGATCGGTGGGTTCATCACGCCAAAGCCGCCGAGGCGGTCGTAGCAGTCGGGTGCGACCTGGGTGAGATGGTTGACCAGGAGTTCGCTGGTGGCGATGTCCCTGAAGTCCTTGAGGTAGTCGAGTTCCTCGGCGGTTGAGACGTGCAGGATGTGGGCGAGGCGGCCGGTTTTGCGGGCCAGCGCCATCAGGCGGCGGGTGCCGAGGAAGGCTGCTTCGACGTCGCGCCATTCCATGTGGCTGCTGTAGGGATCGCCGGATTTGAACATGCCTTTGCGGGCCTGCAGGCGGTATTCGTCCTCGGAGTGGTAGGCGATGCGGCGGCGGCCGGCGCGCATCAGCTTTTCGAGGTTCTCGTCGTCCTCGACCATGAGGTCGCCGGTGGAGGAGCCGGCGAACACCTTGATGGCGCAGACGCCTGGCTCGATTTCCAGGTTGGCGAGCTCGGGGATGTTGGTTTTTGTGCCGCCGACGTAGAGCCCCATGTCGCACCAGGCGACGTTTTCAACGTAGCCGCGCTTCCAGGCAAGCTGTTCGGAATTGGTGATCGATGGGCTGGTGTTCGGCATGTCGAATACCGCGGCGAGGCCGCCGAGCACCGCGGCCTTGGTGCCGGTGGGAATGGTCTCGACGGCGGCGTTGCCGGGGTCGCGCAAATGGACGTGGGGGTCGATCAGGCCGGGCAGCACGTGCAGGCCGGTGGCGTCGACGATCTCGTCCGCGGTGGCGTCGGATGGGGTGCCGAGGGCTGCGATGTGGCCGCGGCGGACACCGACGTCGGCGGAAACCTCGCCCCAGGGCAGCACGCACACGCCATTGCGGATGATGAGGTCGAAATGGGCGGGCATGGCTAACTCCTGTCGGCAGCGGGGCGGCAAATCTTGCATGGCGCGGGCGGAACTTCCATGTCTGGGGGATGAGAAACATCACCCATCTCGCCGATCGCGGCGTGGTTGAGCTGACCGGCGCCGACCGGGTCAGCTTTCTGCAAGGCCTGGTCTCCAACGATGTCGAGAAGGCGGTGCCCGGCCACGCAATGTGGGCAGCTTTGCTGACGCCGCAGGGTAAGTGGCTGGCGGATTTCTTTGTGTTTGCCGAAAGCGAGCGGTTGCTGCTCGATTGCGAGCGGGCGCAAGCGGCGATGCTGGTGAAGGTGCTCGGGCGCTATCGATTGCGGGCCAAGGCAATGCTGCGCGACGTCTCGGACGAGCTGTTTGTTCATGTGGCATGGGGCGATGCGGGCGACGTACCAGGGGCGATCGTCGCGCCGGATCCGCGGCTGGCGGCGGCGGGGTGGCGGATTCTCTCGAACGATATTCTGCCGGATACCGCGACGGCGGCCGATTGGCAGGCGCATCGGATCGGCCTTGGGTTGCCGGATGGCTCGCGCGACATGGAGGCCGACAAGACCGTGCTGCTGGAGGCCGGTTTTGATGAGCTGCATGGGGTGTCGTGGACCAAGGGCTGCTACATGGGCCAGGAGCTGACGGCGCGGACCAAGTATCGCGGGTTGCTCAAGCGTCGGCTGGTGCCGGTGCAGGTGGTCGGTGCGATGCCGGCACCGGGCGAGGCGGTGATGCGGGATGGGCGCGAGGTCGGCACGCTGCGCTTCGGCGTTGGTGCTTCGGCGATGGCGCTGTTGCGGCTGGAGGCGCTGTCGGGCGCGGTGGACCTTGTCTGTGGTGGCGCCACGCTGCGGCCAATGCTGCCGGAGTGGATGCTGGCGAGTGCCGCCGAGTAGTTATTTTTGCCGGGTCAGGGCGGTGGGGTTGAGCACCGTCAGTGCCTGCCAGCCGAATTGCAGGAACGGCAGACAGTCTTTGGTGAAGGCCATGACGTCGTCGACAAGGGCTGGGCTTTCGACATGGGCCTGCTGCAGCGGGCGGCGGACGACAAAGGATTTCAGGCGCAGGGCGGCTGATAGCGCGGGGTCGGTGGCGTCCTCGTAGCCTCGGGGCAGGCGGGACAGGCTGTCTTCGCTGTCCAGGGTCAGCCCGGCTTTGGCGAGGCCGGACTGGATTTCGGCGAAGCGCTTGGGCTCGACGTAGATTGCCTCACGCAGGGCGCCGAGCAGGTCGCGGTCGGGTTGCCAGAATCCGGCGGCGCAGAAGCAGCCACCGGCTGCAATGTGGATGTAGACGATGCCGGAGCGGCCCTTGCTGCCGTCGCGGCTGATGATGGCGCCGGCGTGGGTTTTGTAGGGCGTCTTGTCGTTGCTGAAGCGGACATCGCGGTGGATGCGGAAGATGGCGTTGGCGGGGTCGGCGGCCAGTGGGATGCCGGCGGCTGACATTGTGGTGCGCAGGCTGGCGAGCAGTTGCCTGAACGGGGCGATGACCTTGGCCTCGTACTCGGCCTTGTGCTCCAGGAACCAGGCGCGTTCGTTGTTGTCGGTGAGGCCGCGGAAGAATGCGAAGGCGGCGGGCTCGAAGCCGTTGAAACCGGTGATGGCCGGCTTTTTAGCGGATTTTGCCATCTCGATCAGGCGGCCGGGCGCAGCGCGATGGTGGCGGCAAGGCTTTCGCGAATGAAGCCGACGAGCGGGCCGGCCAGTGCCATGCGGCCCTCGGTGTCGCCGAAGATTGCCATTTCGGCGGTGCCGAGGTCGGGTAGGCCAATGCACTCGCGCACGCCGGGGGGCAGCGAGGAGCGGCCGAGCACGGTGACCCCGAGGCCGGCTTCGGCGGCGGCGATGACACCGAGCAGGCTGGCCGAGGTGTAGACGATCTCGTGGGCGACGTTGGCGCGCGACAGGGCGGCGAGGGCGCGGTCGCGGAACATGCAGCCGGGTGGAAGCATCGCCAAAGGCAAGGGGGCGTTGCGGCCGGTGCCGGCGTCATGCGCGAGGCTTGGGTCCCGCGACGTGACCCAAGCCAGGGTTTCCGTCCAGATCGGGGTGCCGGTGGTTTCGCCGTCGCGGCGCTTGCCGATGACCAAATCGAGGTTGCCGCGCTCGCAGGCGGAACGGAGCTCGTGGCTGCGGCCGACTTCGACTTCCAGGCGGACGTCCGGGTAGGTCCGAGCGAAGCGGGCCAGGATAGGGGCGAGGTGTTGCGGCACGAAGTGATCGGCGACCCCGAGGCGGAGGTGGCCCTGCACCGGGGGCGCGATCATGCGGCGGACGGCTTCGTCGTTCAGGCTGAGTAGGCGGCGGGCGTAGACAAGCAGAACCTCCCCGTCAGGCGTCAGTGACAGTCGACGGCTGGTGCGGTCGAACACGCGGCGGCCGAGAACATCCTCCAGCCGCTTGACCTTAAGGCTGATCGCCGATTGCGTGAGGCCAAGCGCCAGGCCGGCCGACGTGAAGCCACCCTGCTCGGCCACGGTGGCGAAGCAGCGCAACAGGTCGATATCGAGATCAGGATAACGCATCGAACCCCCGGATGGCGGTGACCATGCCAGGGGCTCGACGCTGAGTCATCAGCCGCCGGGACTTAACTATTCGAGTCGGTCCAGTCGCTGCTGCTGTCGGAGCTGGAACTGGCGTCGGACCAACCGCTGTCGGAGGTGCCGCTGCTGGCATCCTGCCAGCCGGTGTCCGGCGTACTGGGGGTGGCGTTCCAGGAGGTGTCGGCCGGGTAGGATTTGGCCTCGCCGCCCTGGTCATACGGGTCTGGCCCGCCGACGGCGGGGGCTGCTGCCCAGGGCGAGGCTTCGACGGGGGCGAAGCCGGCTTGCTGGCCAAAGCCGCCGCCACCGAAACCGCCGCCGTAGCCTTGCTCATGATGGCCCGAGAACAGGCCCTCCAGGGCGTTGGCCGCCATCACGCCGCCGGCCACGCCTGCTGCCGTGCGCAGGGCGCCACCGAGGAAGCCGGTGCCGGAGCCCTGGAACATGCCGGGCTGGTAGCCGGGCGCGTATTGCGGCGGCGGGGCGTATTGCTGCGGCTGTGGCGCGTATTGCGGCTGCTGCGGCTGGCCGCCACCGAACAATCCGCCGAACAGGCCGCGCGAAGGTGGTGCCGCTGCTGCGGCTCCGGCCGCGGCTGCACCCCAGGGCGAGCCCTGGGCTGGGGCGGGGGCTTGCTGGGACTGCAACTGCGCCTGCAGTTGCTGCACCATCGTCTGCAACTGGGTGATCTGGTTCTGCGCCGCCGCCACCGCGTGCTCCTGCACGAAGGCGAACTGCGTGATACGGTAGCGCGCCTCGGGGTAGTGGGTGAACAGATCGGCCAGCAGCGCATCGGCCTCGGGATCGACCGGCGGCAGCGGCGGGCCGCTGACGGCGGGCACCGAGCCCGCGAAGCCGCTTGCCGCAGCAGGCCTACCACCGACGCGGCTGATGAACTGGGTAATCAGGTCGCGTTCCTCGTTGGTCATTTTCATCCCCTGGGGGTTGTTAGGCACAACTTTATGTGGCGAGGCGCATGTGTGGGTTCAAGCCGCCCGCGTGATGCCCAGCCGGCCGATTTCGATGGATGGGCAGCGGTCCATGACCACGGTAATCCCCGCGGCTGTCGCTTTGGCGGCGGCTGCCATGTGGAAGACACCCAACTGCATCCAGATGGTCTTGGCGCCCAGGCGGATCGCGTCGTCGACCACCTGAGGCACCTGATTGGAGGCACGGAAGATATCGACCATGTCGAGTGAACCGGCATCGTCCAGCGTTGCCACGACGGGGGTGCCGTGCAGGGTTTGCCCGGCCAGGCCGGGGTTCACGGGAGTGACCGCATAGCCCTGGGCCGCCAGGAAGCCCGCGACGCCAAAGGAGGCGCGGATGGGATTGGCCGATGCGCCAACGATGGCGACGGCCCGTGTGGCTGCCAGGATGTCGCGGATGCGATCGTCGGTGAGGCCGTCGATGGTCATGGGATCCTTTCAGGCCGGCTGCCTTGTTGCGGTTTTGGGCTGCCCCTATGGTGCGGCGCAAATCAAGTTTTGAGTGTTCAGCCGATATGACCGTGACAGCCAAGCCGCCAAGCTTCCAGGATTTGATTCTGCGTCTGCATGCCTTCTGGGCCCAGCAAGGCTGTGTCATCCTGCAACCCTACGACGTGGAGATGGGGGCCGGAACGTTTCACCCGGCGACCACGCTGCGGGCGCTCGGGCCGAAGCCTTGGGCTGCGGCGTATGTGCAGCCGTCGCGCCGGCCGAGCGATGGCCGCTACGGCGAGAACCCGAACCGGCTGCAGCATTATTACCAGTACCAGGTGATCATGAAGCCGAGCCCGGCCGATGCCCAGGCGCTGCTGCTGGACAGCTACCGGGCGATCGGGCTGGACCCGCTGATGCACGATTTCCGCTTCGTCGAGGATGACTGGGAGAGCCCGACGCTGGGCGCGTGGGGCCTGGGCTGGGAGGTTTGGTGCGACGGCATGGAGGTTGGGCAGTTCACGTATTTCCAGCAGGTTGGCGGCATTGCCACGGTGTTGCCGAGCTTCGAGATGACCTATGGGCTCGAGCGACTGGCGATGTATGTGCAGAACGTCGAGCGGGTCTATGATCTGGATTTCAACGGTCGTGGCGTGACCTATGGCGACGTCTTCCTGCGGGCAGAGCGGGAATATTCGGCGCATAACTTCGAATTCGCCAATGTCGAGCGGCTGGCGCGGCACTTTGTCGATGCCGAGCTTGAGTGTGCGGCGTTGCTGGAACAGAAGCTGGCGCTGCCGGCGTATGACCAATGCATCAAGGCCAGCCATCTGTTCAACCTGCTCGATGCGCGAGGGGTCATCAGCGTGACGGAGCGCGCCGGCTACATCGCCCGGGTGCGGACGCTGGCGAAAGGTTGCTGCGAGGCGTGGTTGGCCGACGAAATCCGACATGATGCGGCGTGACAAGGGGGAACGGTTCCGGTATATTCTACCACGTTGTCGTATAATTCTACCAAATCGGGTGTTTGTTGGGCACGCAGCTGAACATCAAGAGCGAGGATGCGTATCTGCTCGCGTCCAAGCTTGCGGAGATGACCGGTGAGAGCCTCACCGGTGCGGTGACGCGCGCGCTCCAGGAACGCCTGGAGCGGCTGGAGGCGGCGGACAGTGTCGAGGTTCGTCTGGCGCGGGTTCGCGAGATCACCGCGGATATTCGCGCCAACATGATCCAGCCGTTGCCGAGCTCCGAGCATGGCTGGATGTATCACGACGCCACCGGGCTGCCGGAATGAGGGGCTGGCGGTGATCATCGACAGTTCAGCGTTGGTTGCGGTGATCCTGCAGGAGCCGGAGGAGGCGCGGTTCGCCGAGGCGATCCTGCGCCACGGTGCGCCGCGGATGTCGGCGGCGAGTTGGATGGAGGCTGCTACGATCATCGACAGCCACAAGCGGCCGGAAGGCCGGATCCGGTTTGACGAGGTGATAACCGCGTTTCGCATTGACATTGTGCCGGTGACGGCCGAGATCGCGGTCCGGGCGCGACGGGCCTACAACCAGTATGGGTGTGGCCAGCACCCGGCGCGGCTCAACTACGGTGACTGCCTCGCTTATGCCACGGCGGCCGTCACCGGCCAGCCTTTGCTGTTCAAGGGCCAGAATTTCGCGCAAACCGACATCAAACCGGCCCTGAGTGAGTAAGAATGCCTGAATTTTTCCTGGAATTGTTCAGCGAGGAAATCCCCGCGCGGATGCAAAGCCGCGCTGCGGAGGATCTTGCCCGACTGACAAGCGAAGCCTTGGTGGCGCTGAAGCCGCGCGCTGTTGTGAGCTTCTATGGTACGCGTCGCATAGCGGTGAACGCTGAGATCGACGCGAGCGTGCCGGAAAGCCGGATCAGCGAGCGTGGTCCACGCGCCTCCGCACCTGAGCAGGCGTTGGCGGGGTTCCTGCGCAAGCATGGTGCCACCAAGGACATGCTGACCCAGGAAGGCGAGTTCTGGGTGTTTGACCGCGTGGTGCCGGGAGCGGATGCCGCAGACCTGATCGGGCGCGCTGTTCCTGCGTTGATCCGCAAGTTTCCGTGGCCGAAGTCGATGCGCTGGGGTGGTACCTCGACGTTGACATGGGTGCGGCCGTTGCGGCGGATCACCTGCATTCTGGATGGCGCGGTGGTGCCGTTCGATCTGCGTGAGGGCGAGGATGACGGGCATGGCCTCGTGGCCGCCAACCTCAGCGAGGGCCATCGTTTCCTGTCGCCGGGGGTGTTCACGGTCACGTCGGCGGCGCAGTGGCAGGCGGAGTTGCGGCGCCGGCATGTGATCGTCGATGCCGCAGAGCGCAGCGCGATCGTGGCCGAGGGCATCGCTCGGCTGGCTTCCGAGCGACAGTGCAGCGTGGTCGAGGATATGGGGCTGCTCGATGAGGTGGCCGGCCTGGTGGAATACCCGATTCCGCTGCTCGGCAAGATCGACGCGGCCTATATGGATCTGCCGGCCGAGGTGATGCAGGTGTCGATGCGAATCAACCAGCGCTACTTCGCGTTGCGCCGGGCCGATGGCACGGCGGCGCCTTATTTTGCGTTTGCCGCCAATATTGCGGCGCCCGATGGCGGGGAGACGATCGTTGCCGGCAATGAGCGGGTGCTGCGGGCGCGGTTCTCGGATGCGCGGCATTTCTGGGACCTGGATCGCCAGCGCACGCTAGAGAGCCGGGTGGCGGCTCTCGATGCGATCACCTTCCATGCCAAGCTGGGCAGCCAGGGCGCGCGGGTGCAGCGGGTTGTTCGCCTGGCTGGTGCGATCGCGCCGCTGGTTGGCGCCGAGGCAAAGCTCGCCGAACGTGCGGCGTTGCTGGCCAAGGCAGATCTGACAACCGGCATGGTCGGCGAGTTTCCGGAATTGCAGGGCGTGATGGGCGGCTACTACGCCCGCCATGATGGCGAGGCGCCCGAGGTGGCCGATGCCGTCAGCGAGCATTACGCGCCGAAGGGCCAGGGTGATGCGGTGCCGGTGGCGCCGGTGTCGATCGCCGTGGCGCTCGCCGACAAGATCGATGTTCTCGCGGAATTTTTCCGGATCGGTGAGAAGCCCACTGGGTCCGGCGACCCTTTTGCGCTTCGCCGTGCCGCACTCGGCGTCATTCGGATCATTCGCGAGAACCGTATTCGCCTTCGGCTTGGGGAATTCCTCGCCGGTAACACCGCGATTGGTTCGACATCTGAGGTTTTGGAGTTCTTGGTAGATCGGCTCCGTGTGCAGCTTCGGACTGAAGGTGCGCGATACGACGTCCTCAACGCCGTGCTGCCGGGCAACTTCGATTACGACATCGTTCTGCTGCTCACCCGCGCCGATGCGGTTACCGCGCTGCTGGGTACCGAGGAAGGCACCAATCTGCTCGCCGCCGCCAAGCGTGCCGCCAACATCCTGCGCATCGAGGAAAAGAAGGGCGGGACTTTCATCGCCTCGGCTGATGCAACGTTATTTGAGCTACCGGCGGAACAAGCCCTCGCGACCAGCCTTGATACCGTGGTGCCCGCAGTCAAAGCCGCTATCGCTGCCGAACAGTTTGCCGATGCAATGGCCAGCCTGGCCAGCCTGCGTGCGCCGCTTGACGCGTTCTTCGCCGATGTGACGGTGAACGATACGCGGCCAGAACTTCGCCACAATCGTTTGTGCCTTCTCTCTCGCGTTCGCGCTGCCATGACGTTGGCGGCAGATTTTTCGAAAATCGACGGCTAAGGAAATCACCATGTCCAAATGGGTCTACAGCTTCGGTGCCGGCCATAACGAAGGCCGCGCGGACATGCGCAACCTGCTCGGCGGCAAGGGCGCAAACCTCGCGGAAATGGCCTCGATCGGCTTGCCGGTGCCGCCGGGGTTCACGATCACCACCGAGGTTTGTACCGCCTATTACGATAACGGCGAGAAGTACCCAGCCGACCTCGATGCTGCCGTAAACGCGGCGCTCGGCCTGGTAGAAACCGCCGTCGGCCTGAAATTCGGCGATGCGGTGAAGCCGCTGCTGGTGTCCGTGCGCTCCGGCGCACGGGTGTCGATGCCGGGCATGATGGACACCGTGCTGAACCTTGGCCTGAACGATGCCACGGTGCTCGGTCTCGCCGCCGCGTCCGGCGATGAGCGGTTCGCCTGGGACAGCTATCGCCGGTTTATCCAGATGTATGGCTCGGTGGTGCTCAACGTCGATCACCATCGCTTCGAGGAAATCATCGAGACCGCCAAGCACGATGCCGGCGTCGTCGAGGACACTGGCCTCACCGCCACGCATTGGCAGCAGGTGGTCGAAGGCTACAAGGACATGGTGGCCCAAGAGACCGGCAAGCCGTTCCCGATGGACCCGCATGAGCAGCTTTGGGGCGCGATCACCGCGGTGTTCGGCAGCTGGATGAACCCGCGCGCAAACACCTATCGCCGACTGCACGATATTCCCGCGAGCTGGGGCACGGCGGTGAACGTGCAGGCGATGGTGTTCGGCAACATGGGCGCCGATTGTGCCACCGGCGTCTGCTTCACCCGCGATCCCTCGACCGGTGAGAACATCTTCTACGGCGAGTACCTGGTGAACGCCCAGGGCGAGGACGTGGTGGCCGGCATTCGCACGCCGCAGCCGATGGCGAGCCTGAAGGCCAAGCCGGGCGAGACGCCGATGGAAGTGGCGATGCCGAAGGCTTACGAGGAGCTCATGCAGGTCCGCCAGACGCTGGAGCGTCACTACAAGGACATGCAGGACATCGAGTTCACCGTGCAGCAGAACAAGCTGTACATGCTGCAGACCCGCAACGGCAAGCGTACTGCGGCGGCGTCGCTGCGCATCGCTGTCGAGATGGCGGAAGAGGGGCTGATCGATCGCGATGAGGCGATCAAGCGCGTCAATCCGGCATCGCTCGACCAGTTGCTGCATCCGACGCTGGACCCGAAGGCCAAGCGCACGCTGATCAGCAAGGGCCTGCCGGCAAGCCCGGGCGCTGCCTGTGGCGTGGTGGTGTTCTCGGCCGACGAGGCCGAGATGCGTGCGGCGAAGGGGGAGGCGGTGATTCTGGTTCGCATTGAGACCTCGCCTGAGGACATCCACGGCATGCATGCCGCCAAGGGCATCCTGACCACGCGTGGCGGCATGACCAGCCATGCGGCGGTTGTGGCGCGCGGCATGGGGCGGCCCTGCGTGTCGGGCGCCGGCAACATCAATGTCGATTATGGGGCGCAGACGTTGCGTGCCGGTGGCCACACCGTGAATGCCGGCGAGACCATCACGCTGGATGGCGCCACCGGCGAAGTGTTCCTCGGCACCGTCGGCATGGTTGAGCCGAAGCTGGCCGGTGAGTTCGCGACGCTGATGGGGTGGGCTGATTCGGTGCGCCGCCTGAAGGTGCGGACCAATGCGGAAACGCCGCTTGATGCCGAGACTGCCCGCAAGTTCGGGGCCGAAGGCATCGGCCTGTGCCGCACCGAGCACATGTTCTTCGACCCCGCCCGCATCGGTGCGGTGCGCCAGATGATCATGGCGAACGACGAAGCCGGCAGGCGCCTGGCGCTCGCCAAGCTGCTTCCATTCCAGCGCCAGGATTTCCTGGACCTGTTCCGCATCATGGCCGGCCTGCCGGTGACGATCCGCCTGCTCGACCCGCCCCTGCACGAGTTCCTGCCGCACGCCGACGCCGAGTTGGCCGAAGTTGCGGTCGCACTCGGCACCGATCTCGCTGCCATGCACCGCCGCATGGACGAGCTCGCCGAGAGCAATCCGATGCTCGGCCACAGAGGCTGCCGCCTCGGCATCACCTACCCCGAGATTTACGAAATGCAGGCCCGTGCCATCTTCGAGGGCGCGATTGCCGCCACCAAGGAACTCGGCGTGGCCCCGGTGCCGGAGATCATGATCCCGCTGGTCGGCATGAAGCGGGAGCTTGAAATCACCCGCGCCCAGGTCGACAAGATTGCCGCCGAGGTGTTTGCCGAAGCCGGCATGACCATCGAATACATTGTCGGCACCATGATCGAGCTGCCGCGTGCGGCGATCACCGCCGACAAGATCGCCGAGGTCGCCGACTTCTTCAGCTTCGGCACCAACGATCTCACGCAGACGGTGTTCGGCCTGTCACGCGATGACGCCGGCAAGTTCCTGCCGCATTACGTCGAGGCCGGCATCATCGCCAAAGACCCCTTCGTGTCGCTGGATCTCGAAGGCGTCGGCGCGATGATCGGGCTTGCCGCCGAGCGTGGCCGCAAGACCAAGAATGCTCTGAAGATGGGGATTTGCGGCGAGCATGGCGGCGATCCGACCTCGATCGCGTTCTGTGAGTCGATTGGTCTCGACTATGTGTCCTGCTCGCCGTACCGCGTGCCGGTGGCGCGTCTCGCTGCAGCGCAGGCGGCACTCGGTGTCGGTGTCGACCGCACTGCTTGATCGGTCGAACGGGGGGACTCCGCAGCTCCCCCCGGTCCGGTCTTCGTGAAACTTTGATGCACCCCTTCAAATCGACCGGTTACGCAACCAGATAGTTCGATATCTAACTAATATCGGAGTGTCCCATGGCCAACATCGCTATCATTTTCCATTCCGGCTACGGCCATACCCGCAAGCAGGCTGAAGCCGTGCTCGCCGGTGCGTCGATTGTGCCTGGTGCCACCGCAGAGCTGATCGCCATCGATGGCGACGGCCACATCACCGACGCGCAGTGGGCGACGCTCGGCGCTGCAGATGCCATCATCTTCGGTTCTCCGACCTACATGGGCGGCCCGTCCTGGCAGTTTAAGAAGTTTGCTGACGCGAGCTCCAAGCCGTGGTTCGGCGGGGCCTGGAAGGACAAGATCGCCGCCGGGTTCACCAACTCAGCGACCATGAATGGCGATAAGTTCAGCACCATCCAGTATTTTATCACGCTGGCCATGCAGCACAGCATGGTGTGGATCGGCACCGGCATGATGCCGTCGAACACCAAGGCCGCTGACCGCAACGACCTGAACTACGTCGGCGGCTTCAGCGGTGCGCTTGCACAGTCGCCGTCAGACAGCTCGCCGGATGAAGGGCCGTTTCCGGGTGACCTCGAGACCGCCAAGCAATTTGCGACGCGGGTGGCTGGGTATGCGGTGAAGACTCGGGGTTGATGTGGGTGTGCCGGGGTTAGAGCGGGATCGGCTGACGCCGACCCACTCGAGCTGTGGTTTAGCTAGCGCATCATCCGACCAGATGGAATCAGCCGTCGGATAGAGATGCTCGATAAAACAAAGACCTAGAGTAAGATCTGCGCGCCTATCAGCGCGGATTTTGCTCTAACAATTTCATCGCTTTATTGATCTTTACGCGATTCAACCTCAAGCAATATTGCCCTAGGGCCCCGGCACTGCCGCTACCAGCCGTTCACGCGTGGCCAGATGGCGGTGACGGTTTGCGTCGCTGAGTCGACGACGAAGTAGCGATCGTGAGCGGCGGCTGTCAGGCAGGTATGATTTGGCAGCACGCGGAGTTTGGTGCCGATCGGCGGCATGAAGCTGGGCAGGGTTGGGTCGAGGTCGACGACGCCGTGTTCCTGGTAGGCGCGGCTGATGATGGTGCGGCCGAGGGTTCGGTTGCCTTCGAGGTCGACAACCAGGCCGTAGCCGACGTCGTTGGCGGTGGCTTCGGTGCTGCGGTCCTTTGAAAGGGCGATGGCGCCGGCGTCGACGAGCAGGCGGTTTTGCGCCGGGCGATGGCCGATGACGCTGGTGAGCACGCTGACGGCGATGTCTTCCGGGCCGTGGGTGCCGATTTCGGCCTGGAACAGGTCGCCAAACATGTAGACGCCGGCGCGCAGTTCGGTGATCCCCGTGAGGTTTGTGGCGGCAAGCGCCGTGGGAGAGCTGCCGATCGAGACGATGGGGGCCTGGTGGCCGGCGGCGCGCAGGCGTTCGGCGGCGCGCAGGGCGCCGGCGCGTTCGCTGTTGGCGATCTGCAGCAGGTCCTGGTGGGTGCGGGCGCCGTAGCTGTGGCCGGCGTGGGTGCAGACCCCCGCGAGGTTGCGGCCGAGGCGGGTGGCGATTTCGAGCAGCAGCGGGTCTTCCGGGGACAGGCCGCCGCGGTGCTCGCCGGTGTCGATTTCGATGAGGGTGCGTGGCGGCAGGCTGTGCTCGGAGATGGCGTCGGCGACTTCGGCGTCGTCGGTAATGACCATCAGGCCGGCGCCGGCGGTGTTGAGCTTGGCGACCTGGTCAAGCTTTTGCGGTGTGATGCCGACGGCGTAGAGCATGTTGGAAAGGCCATGGCCGGCGAAGTATTCGGCTTCGGCAAGGGTGGAGACGGTGATCCCTGAGGCGTCGCGGTCGGTGCCGGTGGGGTTGGCGGCGAGCGCCATGCGGGCGACGTCGATCGACTTGGCGGTTTTCATGTGCGGGCGCAGGGCGACACCGTGGCGGGCGACGGCTTGCGCCATGCGGGTGATGTTGCGGCTGAGGATCTGGCTGTCGAGGACGAGGCAGGGGGTCGGCAGGTCTTGGAGGCGCATGCGGGCGTGGCCTTGTCTTACAGCATGACGCCGAGGATTTCGGCGATGCGGGGGGTGGCTTTGATTCCGGTGCCGGTGAGGACCAGCACGGTGGTGTCGGTGGCGGCGATGCTGCCGGTTGCGAGTAGGTGCGAGAAGGCGGCGGCGGCCTGGGCGCAGGTGGGTTCAACGTAGATCCCCTGCGCCGCGAGGGTGAGGGTTGCTGCCGCGATTTCGGCCTCGGTGAGCAAGACGGCGCCGCCTTGGCTGTCGGTGAGGGCCTGGCAGATTTCTGTGAGGCGGATGGGGGCTGCGATGGCGGTGCCTTCGGCGATGGTGGGGATGGCGGCTTGCGCGGGTTCGCCGAGGAAGGCGCGGGCGATCGGGCCGCAGTTGGCGGGTTGGGCCGCGAACAGGCGCGGCATCCTGGTGATGGCGCCGGAGCGCAGCAGCTCACCGAATCCGATGGCGCAGCCGAGCACGTTCGAGCCGGCGCCGCAGGGGATGATGACGTTGTCGGGGGCTTGGAAGCCGAGGTCTTCCCAGAGCTCGTAGGCGAGGGTTTTGGTGCCGTGCAGGAAGAATGGGTGCCAGTTGTGGCTGGCGTAGAAGATCTCGGCGGCGCGGGCTTCGGCGGCGGTCGAGGTGTCCTGGCGGGTGCCGGGGATCAGTTCGACGTCGGCACCGTGGGCGCGCATCTGCACGGTTTTGGCGGGACTGGTGGATGCGGGCGCCATGATGGTGGCGTGCAGGCCACCGGCGGCGGCGTAGGCGGAGATGGCGGCGCCGCCGTTGCCGGAGCTGTCTTCCAGCACGGCATCGATGCCTTGCTGGCGCAGCAGGCTCAGCATGACGCTGGCGCCGCGGTCTTTGAAGCTGCACGTGGGGCCAAACCATTCGCATTTCAGCAATACGCTGGCGCCGTCGAGAGTGCGGGGCAGCAGGGGGGTGCAGCCTTCGCCCATGGTGATGGGGTCTTGGACCGGAAGCGGGAAGGCGGAAGCGTAGCGCCATAGGCTGCGCACGCCGCCTGCGATCTGGTCGCGGGTGATGCCGGGCAGGTCGGTCAGCAGGAGCGGGGCGCCGTCGTCGCCGCACCAGCGGGGCGTGTCGATCGGGTAGGTTTTGCCGGATCTCGGATCGAGGTAGGAAGGTGTGTCGGTGCTCATCGTGGTGAAGCTACCGACCAGCGCTGTGTTGGCAAGTTTGCATTGGAGTTTTGCTGTGGATGAGCTGATTAGGCTTGCGCGTGATCTGGTGCGGATCGATAGCCGGAGCTTTGTTTCCAACATCGCCGTGGCGGAGCGAATCGAAGCCGAGCTCGGTGGCTTTGAGATCGAGCAGATCGATTATGTCGATGCCGGCGGCGTGGCCAAGCGGGCTTTGGTGGCCAAGCGCGGCGAGGGTGGTCTGGCGTTTTCCGGGCATATGGACACAGTGCCGGACACCGGCTGGACGACGGATCCATGGTCGGGCCGGATTGAGGACGGCGTGATGTATGGGCTGGGCACGGCCGATATGAAGGGGCCGGTGGCGGCCTGCATCGTGGCGGCGCGGTCGCTGCCTTCGGATGTGCCGGTGTGTTTGCTGATCACCACCGACGAAGAGACGACGAAGCAGGGCGCGCGCGCGATTGTCGAGCGTTCGCGGCTGGCACGGGCGGCGCGGCTGTCGGGGATTGTGGTGGCGGAGCCGACGCGGCTGATCCCGGTGCGCGGGCATCGCGCTCATGTGGCGTTCACCGCGACGTCGATTGGGGTGCAGGCGCATTCGGCGACCGGGTTGGGGCGGAATGCCAACTGGGCGCTGGTGGAATTTCTGGCCGAGATGAAGGCGATTTACGAGCGGCTGCGCAGCGATCCGGCGATGCAGGATACCGCGTATGATCCGGTGTTCAGCGATTTCAACGTGGTGATCGACAATCACGGCGCCGCCATCAACGTGACGGTGCCGAAGGCCACGGTGCGGATCAAGTATCGCTACAGCGCGCGGATGGATTCCAACGTGGTGGTGACTGCTGTGCGCGAGGCGGCGGCACGGGCCGGGCTGGCCCTGGAGGAAGCCCGCGAGGGCTCACCGCCGGAGCTTGCGGCCGAGCATCCGCTGATTGTCCAGGCGGTGGCGTTGTCGGGCCAGGCGGCGCGGACGGCACCGTATGGCACCGACGCCTCGGTGTTGCAGGAGTTGGCGCCGTGCGTGGTGTTCGGGCCTGGCGATATCGCCGATGCGCACAAGCCGACGGAGAAACTGGTGCTGGCGGATCTGGCTGAGGGCGTGGAGGTCTTCCGCCGCATGGCGATGGCGGCGGTGGGCGCCGCGGTTGGCTGAGCAACCGCGGCTGCACGTCAAATGTAGTCGAACAACACCTCGCCGAGGCTTGGGAACAGCACGCGTACCTTGGACTTTTCGGCGACCACGGACTTGCCGGTCCAGCTGCCGCAGGTGACGTATTGGCCGGTTTTCAGGCCGCCAGCCCAGACCGCACCCTCGTTGGCCATCCACACGACGAGCCGGATCATGTCGACACAGGGGTTGCCGGTGTGGGTCATGTGCAGTTCGCCGTTGACGTATTGCTCGACGGTCTCGGCCTCGAAATCGATGCCGTGCCAGTCCGCGATGCCAGCACCGAAGATGAAGCCGCCATGCGACTGGGTGTCGGACAGGTTGGTGAACGGGCCGATGGCATCGGGGTCGATGAAGCGGCTGTCGAGGATTTCGATGGCGGGGTGGGCGGCGGCGATGGCAGCGATCACCTCGTCGCGGGTGTAGGGGGTGGCGCGCGGCGGCAGGTCGTGGCCGATGCGGAAGCAGACCTCGGCTTCGATGGCGCGCAGGGTGTGGGCGCCCGGCGCCGCGGCGGGGCTGGCCATGATGCCGCTGAGCGGCATCGGGCCGCACTGGATCGGGCCGTCGATGCTGGGCGAGCCGACTTTCCAGCCGCCAATGCCGGTGAATGTCTCGGCGACGAGCTGCTGGATGGCGTAGGCCTGCGGCCGGTCCACCGGGCGCAGTGCCTCTGGCAGGTCGGCCAGCTTCAGCGCGGGGTTGGCGCGAGCGGCGAGCAGCAGGTCAGCGGCTTGGCGGGCGATGGGTGGCATGGTCGTGTATCCCTTGGATCTGTGACACGGATTTACGCACCGTCGGGCGCGCTGTCCAATTGCGGGCGGCGGGCCGTGGGCTTGTCCTGGCGCGCCGGCGGCGGCAGGTTGCGGTCATGCAGATTGATATGACCGACGCGCGGGATCCTGAGCTGCGCAAAGCCGTGCTGGTACCGCTGGCAGCCCACAACGCTGAGATGACCGGGCGGACCGATGATTACGTGACGCTGGCCATCGTGCTGCGCGACGCCGAGGGGCGGATCGAAGGCGGCATGTTTGGAGGGTTGTTCTACGGCTGGCTGAAGATCGAGCTGGCCTATCTGCCCGAGCATCGCCGTGGCGAAAGGCTGGGTGCGCGCATGCTGGCCGCACTCGAAGCCGCCGCGATCGCGCGCGGCGCCATCGGTGTGTGGATGACGACCTATAGTTTTCAGGCTCCGGGGTTCTATCAAAAGCAGGGCTACCGCGAGGTCGGCGGGCTGGTCGATTTCCCGCCGGGGTTCTCCAACGTGTATCTGATCAAAACGGATGGCTTCGGCACCGAAACTGGTTTCGACATCATCGAAAACGCGCCGGACGATGTTCGGCAGGCGATCCGCAGCCTGATCCGGGACTACAGCGATGGTTTCTCCGGGCCTGGCTTCTGGCGCGACCTGAGCCTGCTGGTGCGCGATGACAGCTCCGCCATTATCGGCGGCCTGTGGGGCCGCAGCGGGCGCGGCTGGCTGTTCATCGATCTGCTCGGCCTGCCGAAGTCGCTGCGCCACGAACGGCTCGGCAGCCGGCTCATGGACATGGCGGAGGCCGAGGCGCGCGCGCGCGGCTGCATCGGCGTGTATCTCGATACCTTCAGCTTCCAGGCCCGACCGTTCTATGAGAAACGCGGCTTCACGGTTTTCGCCGAGATCCCAGATTACCCGCTGGGCCACCGCCGCTATTTCCTCTCCAAGCGCCTGGACACTCCATGACACTGCACACCGACTGGCGATCGATCCCCAAGGCGGCCCGCGGCTGCGTGCTGGCGCTGGGCAATTTCGACGGTGTGCACCGCGGCCACCTGCATCTGCTGCACGCCGCGCACACCGCACGGCCGGATGCACCGTTGGCGGTGGTGACCTTCGAGCCGCATCCGCGCAGCCTGTTCCGGCCGGACGATCCGCCGTTCCGGCTGACGCCGTCGCCGCAGCGGGCCGCCCTGCTGGCGGCGCACGGCGTGCAGCACGTGTTCGAAATCGCCTTCGACGCAAAGTTCTCCGACATGACGGCGGAGGGCTTTGTGATGGAGGTTCTGCACGAGGCGCTCGGCGCCGTGCACCTGGCGTGCGGCGCGGATTTTGCCTTCGGCCATCGCAGGCGTGGCACCACGGCGTTCCTCGCCAGCCGGGCCGAGGCGCTCGGCATCGGACTGACGCTGGTGCCACAGCTGGTGGACGAGGCCGGGCCGATCTCGTCGAGCCGCATTCGCCGGGCGCTGCAGGACGGCTATCCCGAGCGCGCTGCGGAGCTGCTCGGCCGTGACTGGGCGATCACCGGGGAGGTCAGCCACGGCGACAAGCGCGGTCGTACGATCGGCTTTCCCACCGCCAACGTGCCGCTCGGCACGCATCTAGAGCCGGCGCGGGGGGTGTATGCCGTGCTGGCCCGACTGGCGGATGGCCAGATCGTCAAAGGCGTCGCCAATATCGGCCGGCGGCCGACGGTGGCCAGCGGCACCGAGAGCCGGGTGGAGGCGCATCTGTTCGACTATGCCGGCGACCTCTATGGCCAACAGATCGAAGTCGCCCTGCACGCGTTCATCCGGGCCGAGCGCAAGTTTGCCAGCTTCGACGAGCTGCGTGGCCAGATCGTCGCCGATGCGGCACAGGCGCGCGCGTTGCTTGACCCGTGGGCCGGGCTGTCCGCATAGTCCGCGCCATGAAAAGGGCTCTCACAGCGCGAATTATTTGACCGGCGGCCACGCCGGAGTTCAGACGCGCCCTTGCCCCTGACGCGACAATGTCGCACGAGACCCCCATGAACGACACACCGACCCCTGCCGACTATCGCGATACCGTGTTCCTGCCCGCCACCGCATTCCCGATGCGCGGCGACCTGCCGGCGAAGGAGCCGCAGATGCTGGCCCGCTGGAAGGACATGGGCCTGTGGGAGACGCTGCGCGCCTCGCGCGCCGGGCGTGAAATGTTCATCCTGCATGACGGCCCGCCCTACGCGAACGGCCATTTGCATATCGGCCACGCGCTCAACAAGATCCTGAAGGATGTCGTCAACCGTTCGCGTCAGATGGCCGGCCAGGATGCGCTGTATATTCCGGGCTGGGACTGTCATGGCCTGCCGATCGAATGGAAGATCGAGGAGCAATATCGCAAGGAAGGCCGCGACAAGGATGCCGTGCCGGTGCTGCAGTTCCGCGCCGAATGCCGGGCCTGGGCGGCGGATTGGGTGAAGATCCAGGCCGAGGAGTTCCGCAGGCTGGGTGTCGAGGGCGATTGGGCGAACCGCTATGCCACGATGGATTTCGCCTCGGAGGCCAGCATCGCCGGCGAGATCGGCAAGTTCCTGCTGAACGGCGCGCTGTATCGCGGGCTGCGGCCGGTGATGTGGTCGCCGGTGGAAAAGACCGCCCTGGCCGAGGCCGAGATCGAATACCACGACCATACCTCCACCACGATCACCGTGCGCTTCCCGGTGACGTCCAGTCCACGGCCGGAGCTGCATGGCGCCTCGGTGGTGATCTGGACGACGACGCCGTGGACGATGCCGGGCAACCGCGCCATCGCCTGCGGGGCTGCGATCGACTACGCCGTGGTGCGCATCGACAGCGTGGCCGAGGGCTCGCTGGCCCGTGCCGGTGAGACCGTGGTGGTGGCGCTGGAGCTGCTGCCGAAATTCTGCGCCGACGTGAGGATCGAGACGCATCACGTGGTGCATGTGCTGACCGGCGCTGACCTGCAGGGCACCATCTGCGCGCACCCGCTGGCCGCCGCCGGCTATCCGCACGACGTGCCGCTGCTGTGCGCGGACTTTGTCACCACCGAGCAGGGCACCGGCCTGGTTCATATCGCCCCCAGCCATGGCGAGGACGACTTCGCCCTCGGCCGTGCCAACGGGCTGGAAGTGCCCGAAACCGTGGCTGACGACGGCACGCTGACCAACCGTGCGCCTGGCTTCGAGGGTGTGCATGTCTACAAGGCGGCACCGCCCGTCATCGCGGCGCTCAACGCGGCCGGCATGCTGCTTGCCACCACAAAATTCGTGCACTCCTACCCGCATTCCTGGCGCTCGAAGGCGCCGCTGATTTTCCGCGCCACGCCGCAATGGTTCATCCGCATGGATGGGCCGGACGACATTCGAGGCAAGGCGCTGCAGGCCATCGCCGACACCGTGTTCGTGCCCGACCAGGGTCGCAACCGCATCGGCTCGATGATCGCCTCGCGGCCGGATTGGTGCATCAGCCGTCAGCGCGCCTGGGGCGTGCCGATCCCGGTGTTTGTCGAGAAGGCCACCGGCACGCCGTTGCGCGATCCGGACGTGGTGGCGCGCATTGTCGAGGCGTTCACCGAGGAGGGCGCAGACGCCTGGTATTCGTCGGCGCCGTCGCGCTTCCTCGGCAACGGCTATGATCCCGACGCCTATGAGCAGGTGATGGACATCGTCGACGTCTGGTTCGAATCGGGCTGCACCCACGCCTTCACGCTGGAGGCCCGCGGCCTGCCATGGCCGGCAGACCTGTATCTCGAAGGCAGCGACCAGCATCGCGGCTGGTTTCACTCGTCGCTGCTCGAAGCCGTCGGCACCCGCGGCAGGGCGCCGTTCAAGGCGATCCTGACGCATGGCTTCGTGCTCGATGAGCAGGGCCGCAAGATGAGCAAGTCGCTCGGCAACGTCACCGCGCCGCAGGAGGTGTCGGACAAGTACGGCGCCGACATCCTGCGGCTGTGGGTGATGAATTCCGACACCACCGAGGATCTGCGTATCGGGCCGGACATCCTGAAGCAGCAGGCCGAGCTGTATCGCCGTATTCGCAACACGTTGCGCTGGGTGCTGGGGTCGCTCGACGGTTTTGACGCGTCGGAGATCGTGCCCGAGTCGGAGATGCCGGAGCTTGAGCGCTTTGTGCTGCATCGGCTGTCCGAGCTTGACCGCGCAGTGCGCCATGCGGTGGCGAGTTACGACTGGACCGGCGTGGTGCCGGCCTTGCACAATTTCTGCGCGACCGACCTGTCGGCGTTCTACTTCGATGTCCGCAAGGACGCGCTGTATTGCGACCGTCCCGATACGCTGCGACGGCGAGCCACGCGCACCGTGCTCGACCAGATCCATCGCTGCCTGTGCACGTGGCTGGCGCCGGTGCTGGTGTTCACCGCCGACGAGGCGTGGACGTCGCGCTTCGGCGAGGCCACCAGCGTGCATGCCGAGGAATTCCCGGCTCTGCCGGAGTCCTGGCACAATCCCGAGCTGGGCGAGCGCTGGCGCGGCATTCGCGAACAGCGCCGGGTGATCACCACCGAGCTCGAAACGCTGCGCAAGGCCGGGCGGCTGAAATCGTCGCTGCAGGGCGCGCTGACGGTGACCCCCGCCGAAACCGCCAGCCTGCCGCTGGCCGAATGGGCGGAACTCGCCATCGTCTCGGCCGCCGTCGAGGGCGACAGCCTGTCGGTCGACCTGGCGTCCGGCGAGAAATGCGAGCGCTGCTGGAAGATCCTGCCGGAAGTCGGCTCGGCCATCGACCATCCGACGTTGTGTCTGCGCTGCGCCGATGCGGTGGATCATATCCGTCGCTGCGAGCCGGTCTCGGCATGACCCGCCCCGGCAGCCATGTTCTGTTGGGCTGCGTCGCCGCTACGGTGGTGCTGGCCGCCGACCAGGGCAGCAAGTGGTGGATTCTCAACGGACTGAAGCTTCAGGACCTCGGCACGGTCGCCATCCTGCCGGTGCTGAACTTCACCATGGTGTGGAACCACGGCGTCACTTTCGGCCTGCTGGGCGGCCTCGGCGCTGCGTCGGCGCTGATCCTGGCGGCGGTGGCGCTGGCGGTGGTGGCGGCGTTGTTCGTCTGGTTGCGCAAGGCCGAAAGCCGGTTGGTGGCGGTGGCGCTGGGGGCGATCGCTGGCGGTGCCGTCGGCAATGTTGTCGACCGGTTGCGCTTCGGCGCCGTCGTGGATTTCCTGCACGCGCATGCCTTTGGCTACTCCTGGTATGTGTTCAACGTGGCCGATGCGGCGATCGTGTGCGGTGTGGCAGCGTTGGTGCTCGATTCGGTGCGCGCAAAACCCGCGGCTGCGCTTGCTGATCGGCCGGAGCAGAGTTAGAACGCCGCATGGTCCAAAATATTCGCCCATCGCTGCGCCATCGCTCCCTGGTTCATCGCCCTCTGACCTTCACGCGCGGCGGGCTCGCTATCGGCGCTCGCGGCGTGGTCGTAATGGCCGCCATGCTTGCGCTGACCAGCTGCGGCAGCGGCTCTGATCTCGCCCGCAGCATCGGGCTGACGCGCGACGCGCCGGACGAGTTTACCGTCACCACGCGCGCGCCACTGTCGATGCCGCCGGATTTTGCCTTGCCGCCGCCGTTGCCGGGTGCGCCCCGGCCCCAGGAGCAGCCACCGCGTGTGGCCGCCGAGGCGGCCCTGGCGCCGCAGTCCACGCTGGCGCCGGCGAGTACCGCAACCTCGCCGGGTGAGGCCGCTTTGCTCAGCGCCGCCGGTCCGGAGGTTCCCAACGCCATCCGCACAGAGGTTGACCGCGAGGCCAAGATCGAGGCCTCCAACCACAGCCTGACCGACAAGCTGATGTTCTGGAAAACCCCGCCCGCCCCAGGTGTGGTGGTCGATCCGCAGCGCGAGGCGCAGCGCCTGCGTGAAAACGCAGCCCTCGGCCAGTCGGCGCAGGCCGGCGACACCCCGATCATCCAGCGCGGCAAGCCGGGTCTGATCGACAGGCTGTTCTAACGCCGTCCAATTCCAACAACATCCGCCATGGTGCCCGGCCCGATGCTGGCACGGTGCTTGTTCCGAGAATTTGGGGATACCGTTCCGCTCGGTTAAACAAGTCGAAAGCGGTTCCTGTGCATTGGAATCGCGCCTGCTTCTGTCGCGCGAGGTGCCGTGATGCCGCATGACCCTGGATTTCCCGACAAGGCCGTGCTGGCCGGTGCCTGGGCCAATCTGGCAGCACTCGGCGCCCGCCCCGGCGCCTCGGACATCCGGGCGCTGTTCGCCGCCGATCCCAAGCGGGCCCAACGCTACAGCGCGACGCTCGATGATCTCACGATCGATTATTCCAAAACCTCCATCGATGACGCCGCCCGCGAGGCGCTGATCGGGCTGACCCGCGCCGCCGGGCTGAGCCTGTTCCGCGATCGGCTGTTCGCTGGCGCCCGGGTCAACGAAACCGAGGGGCGCGCCGCCATGCACATGGCCCTGCGCTCCGGCCCGCATGGTGGCCTTACCGCCGACACCGATGCCGGCCCCGAGGATGCGTCCACCTTGGCCAGTATCGAGCTCGGCAAGATGCAGGCATTCGTCACTGCCGTGCATGACGGCAGTATCCGGGGCGCCACCGGGCTGGCCTTCACCCACGTGCTCAACATCGGCATCGGCGGCTCCGACCTCGGCCCGGCCATGGCGACCGAGGCGCTGACGCTGTCGCACGGCCCAAAAATCATCACCCGGTTCCTGTCCAACGTCGACGGCAACGGCCTGGCCGCGTTGACCCGCGATCTCAACCCGGCGACCACGCTGGTGCTGGTCGCCAGCAAGACCTTCACCACCCAGGAAACCGCCGAGAACGCCCAGGCCGCGCGCGCCTGGTTGGTGGCCGCCCTCGGCGATGCCGCAGTGGCCGAGCACTTTGTCGCGCTGTCGACCAACCGCACCGCTGTCGCTGCATTCGGCATCCGGCCGGAGCGCGTGTTCGGCTTTCGCGACTGGGTCGGCGGGCGGTTCTCGCTGTGGTCCCCGGTCGGGCTGTCGATCGCGCTCGCCGCCGGCTGGCCGGCATTCCAGGGCATGCTTGACGGCGCCGCTGCCATGGACTCGCATTTCCGCGCTGCCCCTTTCGCGTCCAACCTGCCGGTGCTGCTGGCGCTGGCCGGCATCTGGCACGTCAACGCCTGCGGCACCCGGGCCCATTGCGTGCTGGCCTATGACGACCGCCTCCGGCGCTTTCCGGCGTTCCTGCAGCAGCTCGAAATGGAGAGCAACGGCAAGTCGACCGGGCTCGATGGCCAGACGGTGACGCAGGCAACCTGCCCGGTGGTGTTCGGCGAACCCGGCACCAACGCCCAGCACAGCTTCATGCAACTCGTTCACCAGGGCACCTCGGTCATCCCCGTCGACTTCGTCCTGGCTGCCAACGCCGAGCAGGACGATCGCCCGCAGGCCCACCGCATCCTGGCGGCGCACGCCTTCGCCCAGGCCGAGGCGCTGCTGCGCGGCCGCGCGCTTGCCGAAGTCGAGGCCGAGATGCGCGAGCGTGGTGCATCCCCCGCCGAAATCGCCGCCGTGGCGCCGCATCGGGTGTTTTCCGGCAACCGGCCCAGCATCACCATCCTGTTCGACCGCCTCGATGCGTTCTCCCTCGGCCGGCTGATCGCGCTGTATGAGCACAAGGTGGCGGTGCAAGGTTGCCTGTGGGGCATCAACAGCTTCGACCAATGGGGCGTCGAGCTCGGCAAGGCACTGGCTGGAGGGCTGCTGCCGGATCTGGCGCCGGGCGCCGAGCCCTCCGGCAGCCACGACCCCAGCACCAACGCGCTGATCGCCCGCTTCCGGGCGCTGCGCGGCGAAAGTTAACCATGGTGCAGCGCGGGCAGGTGCCGACTGCGCCGAAGGCGCCCGTATGACCACCAGCCGCATCCGCCTGCTGTCGGAAGCGGTGGTCAACCGCATCGCCGCCGGCGAGGTTATCGAGCGCCCCGCCGCCGCCGCCCGCGAACTCGTCGAGAATGCGCTGGACGCCGGCGCC
>Ga0302157_10001246_pt1 | contig 31665 bp, 24 predicted proteins | sample I_Bog_N3_3_FD_193502 | JGI IMG/M metagenome (GOLD analysis project Ga0302157, IMG submission 193502) | Peat permafrost microbial communities from Stordalen Mire near Abisko, Sweden - I_Bog_N3_3 | ecosystem: Environmental > Terrestrial > Soil > Wetlands > Peat | place: Sweden: Abisko, Stordalen...
GATGGCCGGCAGGGCCACGATCACGATCGTCACGTCCAAGAGCAGCATGAAGGTGGCCGCGCACACCACGATCAGGGTCCACCACTTCCGGTCCGTGGCCATCAACCTGCCTCCATCCTCACCCGTGCTCGTGGTCGGCCGCCCGACCTCCCGGGCGGTTCATCCGGGGGCCGATGTCGCCGCGTCGGGGGAGGACCCGTGTCCTCCCTGTCGATCCCCGGCGCCGTCGGACCACCCGTCCGACCTGCTCGGACCCACGGGCGGACCGATGACCGACCCTAACGGGCATGATCCGCCGGTCGGGTCGTGGCGGTCGTCGGCCGACCGGTCCCCCGGTCCCCCGGTCGGTGGCCGGTCAGTGCTCGGCGTGCCCGGCGAGGACGCCGGTGGCCAGCGCGGAGGCATGGGCCGGACTGGCGTAGAAGTGTTGTGCACCGGCGTGCAGGTCGCGGAAGGCCCGCTGGAGCGGTCCGGCCCGCAGCGCCCTGGTCCCCGCCAGCAGGTAGGCCTGGCGGGCGATGTCCGCGCCCTCCTGGTTGACGTGACGACAGGCGGCCCGGAGCAGGGTCCCGTCGTCCGTGGCGGCCGTCCCCTCACGGCGGGCCGTGGCCTCGGCACCGGCCAGGACCTCGTACACCCAGGCCCGGCCCGAACGGTATCGGCTCTCCAGCACCCCGAGCTCGTAGAGGAACCGGTCGGAGGTGGCCAGGGAGGACGACGCTCCCATCCGGGTGGTTCCGGCGGCGAGCGAGGCCAGCTCGTCGAGCACTCGCCGCGTGACGCCGAGGGCCCACGCGGCGTGCCCCATCGCGGTGAGGGCTACCGTCCCGAGCGAGTAGACGGCCGAGCCGCGGTGCACCGTCGGGGCCAGAAAGTCGAACGTGTGCGAACGGGGGACCCGGACGTCCTGCACGCGGTAGTCGTAGCTCGCCGTCGCCTGCAGGCCGAGCACGTCCCAGTTCCCCAGGAGCTCCGCCTGGTCCTGCGGGAAGCAGACGCCCAGGTACTCGGGGTTCCCTTCCTCACCGGGCACGGTCATCACACCCCCGCCGGCCCAGGTGGCGTGGACGATGCCACTGCCGAACTGGTAGTCGCCGTCCACGATCAGGGCGTCGCCGTCAGGCCGGGCCGTCCCGTTGGGGAAGAACTGACCGGCCACCGCGGGCACCCCGTCGGCGAACACCTCGGCCACACCCTCGTCGGGGAGATAGGCCCCGAAGTACATGGCGCAGACGTCCGACACGAAGAAGCACCACCCGGTCGACCCGTCGGCCCGGGCGATCTCGGCGTAGAGGTCGGCCACCTCCACCAGTGGCAGCTCCAGGCCCCCGGCGGCCTCCGGCACCAGCAACCCGACCAGCCCGGCGTCCGCCAGGAGGCGGAACGCCTCGGAGGAGACCGGCTCGCCGGGTACCGCCGTCGCCGCCAGTCGGTCGATCGGGTCGAACAGGGACCGGGCCTGGTCCAGGAGGGTCGTGGTCATGGACGCAGAACCTAGCGCCACGGCCGTCCCGCCGACGTCGGACGGCGGAGCCCCGCCACGATGGTCGGCGGGGTGCCGGGCCGGTACGTTCCCGGGGGCCGGCACGTTTCCGGGAGCCGGTACGTCGTCCCCGCAGAGCTCCCGGTACCATGGCCGTCGGGCCGTCCGCCTGCACCGTGGGCCCGGGCCCGGTCGCCGGCGGGTCGCCGGGACGACAGGAGAGGGACACCATGGGCGTCACCCGGTTCGGTCTGCAGATTCCCAGCTTCACCTACCCGGCGGTGGAGGACCGGGACCTCTTCACCCGGGTCTCCGAGATCGCCGTGACGGCCGAGGAGTCCGGCTTCGACTCGGTGTGGGTGATGGACCACTTCTACCAGATCGCCGGGGTCGGCCCCCGTACCGATCCCATGCTCGAGGCCTACACGCTGCTGGGTGCGCTGGCCGCCCGCACCACCCGGGCGTCGCTCGGCACCATGGTCACCGGCGTGACCTACCGCAATCCGGCGATGCTGGCCAAGGAGGTCACCACGCTCGACGTCATCTCGGGCGGTCGGGCCATCCTGGGGATCGGCGCGGCGTGGAACGACGACGAGCACACCGGGTACGGCTTCGATTTCCCCGCGGTGGGTGAGCGGATGGACCGCCTGGACGAGGCGCTCCGAATCTGCCGGGCCATGTTCACCGAGGAGGCCCCCAGCTTCGCCGGCCGCTACTACTCCATCGACGCTGCGCTCAACGCACCCCGGCCGATCCGCCCCTCGGGTGTCCCCATCCTCGTCGGCGGCTCCGGCGAGCGCCGCACCCTCCGGCTGGTGGCCCGGTACGCCGATGCCTGCAACCTCTTCGGAGACGTGGCGACGATCGGGCACAAGCTCGAGGTGCTCGACCGTCACTGTGCGACCGAGGGGCGTGATCCGTCCACCATCACGCGGACCCGTCTGGGCAGCCTGGTGATCGCCGAGACCTCCGCCGAGGCCGAGCGGCGGGGCCGGGCCATGGCCGAGGCCCGGGGCATGGACGACGAGCGCTACCGGGGCTACGTGATCGCCGGCGATCCCGACGCCGTGTGCGAACAGGTGGCCGCCTACTTCGACGCCGGCCTCGACGGCATGGTGTTCAACATGCACGACGCCTTCGATCTCGACTCCGTCCGGCTGGCCGGCGAGACCCTCTCGGGCGCCTTCGGCTGACGTTGCCGTCCCGCCGGGGCCCGTCACTCCCGGAGGTTCAGCCCGGTGGCACCTGCCAGTGGACCAGATCGGTGCTGCGGGCCACGCCGATCCTGGCGTGACCCCAGCCGTCGAATTGGGTGAGCTCGTCACTTCCTGCGTAGAACAGATAGAAGTACCCCCCGGGCTGCGTGCCGGCATCGCACAGGAACGCCGAGTTGGCGTGCTCGAACCCGACACTCGACAGGCCCGGTCCACTGTTGAACGGCTCGGAGGGGACCTGCAGCTGGTACCCGTGGGTCCACCGGAGCCAATCCACGGCGCTGGCCGGGTTGCCGGCAAGCGTGAACAGCCACGGCTGGTCGAGCTCGTTCGAGGTGGCCACGAGACGCCACGTCCCGGCCACCATGACGAACTCGAAGTTCTCGACGGTGCCACCGTTCACCTCGATGTCCGGCGCCCCGACCAGTTGCCAGGGACCACTCGGTGATCCGCTGGTCGATCGGGCCAGCTCGAACACGTCGGGCTGGGTGGGCGACGAGGACTTGAACCCGAGCAGGAGCTGGGTGCCGGTGTAGATGACGGCCCCGTCGATCATCCGGTCCCCGGGCGCCGGGGCCAGGGACTGGGCCAACGGGTGGGGAGCCGACCAGGTGCTCAGGTCCTCGGAGGTGCGGTAGTACAGCCGGGCCGAGTCGACGGACGGCGGCGATGCCCCCGGATCGGACTGGTAGGTGACCAGGTACTCCCCGTTCGGCTCCCGGACGATGTCCGGTGAGGCCACACCCATGACCCCCGGTTGGGGCGGCCAGGGGTCGAGCGCTGACCAGTTCGTCATGTCCGTGCTGGTGGCCGTGGCGATGGCCCAACGGACGCCACCGGGGAGCGACGGGTCGTCGGTCACGTAGCTGACGAGCAGGTGCCACCGGCCTCCGGCCCAGATGACGGCCTCGTCCTTCACCCCTCCCGACGGCTCCGCGAGGATCGGGTTCTGCAGGTGCGACCAGTTCACGGACGGTTGGGGAACCCCCGGAACGATGCAGTCGTGGTCGGCCCCGTCGGCGAGGGCCTGCACTGTGAGCGGGCGCCCGGTGGGGGCACCGCCGGATGCGGATCGGGCGAAACCCGACGATGAGGTACAGCCGGCGAGTACCACGGCGGCGAGCACGGTGAGCCCCACCCGGACCAGACCTGGACCTCGACGCCGGCCGGGACGGCACCCGCCGATCCCGGATCGCCCACGTTCCGTGCGGCTGCCGGTTCGACCGGTCGTGGCCGCTGCCGGGTCGGCGCAGGTGTCGGTGGCCATCGTCATCGGCCTCTGCCACACGCCGGCCTGAGACGTTGGTGACGCGGGCCCATCGACCTGGGCACCACGACCACTGCGACCTGCATCACGACCGGCATCCGTCACAGTGTTCCCCACGGACCGAGGCTGGCTCGGGCATCGCGTCGGCGAAGGGTGCACGCCCACCTACCGAGAGAGGACTTCCGGCCAGTGCCCGGGCGTTCTCCCAGTTCAGATCTGGTGTCGGAGGGGGGACTTGAACCCCCACGTCCTTGCGGACACCAGCCCCTCAAGCTGGCGCGTCTACCTATTCCGCCACTCCGACAAGTGGCTCCGGTGTCGTCACCGGGGCGACCCGCATCGTAGCCCAGCAGGCGGTAGCCGATGACCGCCCGATCCCCGTCTCCGGTGCCCCGTCAGCCCACCCCGGAATTCGGTGGACGACCCCGGTCTACGACGACGTCGGGCCCGGAACCAGTGGCTTCCAGGTGCCGACGTTCCAGAGAGTGCCGTTGATCGACGGGTTGGGCACCACCCCGGAGATCTGGACGTCGTGAGCCGAGAGGACGGGCTCCTGGACGATCGGCAGCCCGACCATCTGGTCCCACAACTGGTCGTCGATCTGTCCGTAGACGGCCCCCGAGTTCAGCGGGTTGAGCTCCACCTCGGCTTCGGCGAACAATTGGTCGACCTGGGGGTCGTCGAAGCCGCTCCAGTCGGCCGACCCGTTCTTCCCCACCGGTCCCAGGCCCAACGAGTACCAACCCTGGGTCACCGACAGGTACGGGCCTGCTGTCCTGGTGACCAGGGCCATGTCGTAGGCGTGGAGCTCCGCCGCGGCGGCCAGGCCCGACACACCGTCCACGTCCTCCTCGGTCACCCCGATCCCCGCCTGGTGGAGCTGGTCGACGATCTGGTCGGCCACGGCGTGGATCCACGGGTCGCCCGACTCCACGGCCAGACGGAGCACCAGCGGCTTGCCCGTGCCATCGACGAAGGCCCCGTCGGGGCCCCGGTGGTAGCCGGCGCTCACCAGCAGGTGCTCGGTGGCCTCGGGGTCCGGCGCGTCGTACCCCACCGCCGCCGTCGATGCCTGGTACCACATCTGGGAATTCACCGTCAGGTGGTCGTCGGGCACCGCCGGCTCCGTGGTCAGCGTCCCGAACACCGACGTGACGATGGCGTTGCGGTCGACGGCATGGGCCACCGCCTGGCGTACCGTGGCCGACGACACGGCCGGTGACTGTACGGCGAAGTCCAGTTGCAGCATCTGGACCGACGCCCCCACCGCGCTCTGGACGTTCGGCAGCGAGGTGAGCGAACTGAGTGACGCCAGGTCGAACGAGGACCGGGTGACGGCCGCACGTCCCCCTCCGGCCAGATCGCCCGACCAGTCGGCCGACGGCGAGGCGTTGACGACCACCTTCCCGAACGACGGGGGTGTCGACCACCACCGGGGGTTCGGCACCAGCACCGCCGAGTCCCCCGACACCGACTGCACCAGCAGAGGACCCGCCGAGAGGTCCCGGGCCGGGTCGAACGAGTCGAAGCCGTGGTTCCAGCCCACCGCCTCGGCCACGTGGGCCGGCACCATGCCGCTGAAGAGGGTCCGCCAGTCGCCGAACGGGTTGGCGAACACCACCGTGACGGTCTTGCCGTCGGGGCTCCCGGTCACCGAGTTGACGTCCCGATAACCCAGGTTCGAGGCCGCGTCGTACGGCTGGTGGTCGATGTCGGTCCCGTCGCCCCGCTGCGCCTCCCAGGCGTAGATGAAGTCGGCTGCACTGACCGGCACCCCGTCGGACCACACGGCCTTGGGGTTGATGACGTAGACGATGGTCAGCGGGTCGGTGTCCGTCACCTCGACGCTCTGGAGCAGGTCGCTGTTCAGCTCGGGCTGCAGCTGCGGATCGACGATGAAGGCGCTCGGCAGCACCGGCGTGAGGAGGGCCGGCGTCGAGGAGGCCGCCCCGGCCGTGGTGTTGGGATTGAAGCCCGACCACGGTTGGTCCAGGTCCACCGTCACCGATCCACCCGACGTGGCCACCAGCGATGGGGCCGGCGCCTGGTCGACCTCGCTGATCCGGTGGGCCCCGAGGTGGTCGACGATGGCCACGACGACGATCACCAGGATGATCACCAACGGCAGGGTCCAGCTCGATCGACCGTCGTCCCGCCGGCTCCGGCGCCCCGGGGCGCCGCCCACCGTCACTGCAGGCGGAGAATGAGGATCAGATTGGTGAAGCCGAAGATCACGGCCACGGTGATCGTGATGCGGTCGAGGTTCTTCTCCACCACCGTCGAGCCCGAGGCGGCCGAACCGACCGACCCGCCGAACATGTCGGACAGCCCGCCACCCTTGCCACTGTGCATGAGGATCAGGAAGATGAGCGCCAGGCACGCCAATACCTGAAGTACCACGATCACGGCGGTCAGCACTCGGCGCTCCTCCTCGGATTTCGGACCGTGGAAGAGGCTAGTCCATTCACCGGCCGCTCCCGCCGGCGGCCCGCACGATCGCCACGAACGAGGCGGCGTCCAGGCTCGCCCCGCCCACCAGCACGCCGTCGACGTCGGGGCAGGTGACCAGGTCCCCGGTGTTCTCCGGGGTCACGGAACCGCCGTACTGGACCCGGATCCCCCCGGCCGCCTCCTCCCCTGCCACCCGGAGCACCACCTGGCGGATCCACGCCGCGGCCTCCTGGGCGTCCTCGGGGGTCGCCGCCTGTCCCGTTCCGATGGCCCACATCGGTTCGTAGGCCACCACGGCGGCACCCACCTGCTCCGGGGCCAGGTGGACCAGGGCCGCCTCGACCTGGGCCGACAGCCGGTCCCGGGTCAGCCCCACCGCCCGCTCGTCGACCGTCTCCCCCACGCACACGATGGGCACCATGCCGTTGCGGAACACCGACGCGGCCTTGATCGCCACCGACCCGTCGGTCTCGCCGAACAGGCTCCGGCGCTCGGAATGCCCCACGATCACGTAGGCCACGTGCAGCTTGGCCAGCATCAGGGGGCTCACCTCACCGGTGAACGCCCCGGCATCCTCCTCCGCACAGTTCTGCGCACCGAGGGCCACGGGGACCCCCTTCGACTCGATCACGCTCTGCACCGTCCGGAGGTCGGTGAACGGCGGGTGGACCGACACGTCGACCCCGGCGACGTCGGCGGGTGCGAGACGCAGGCCGAGGTCGCCCGCGGTGTGCAGGGCCTCGAAGTGGTCCTTGTGCATCTTCCAGTTCCCGCTGACCAGCGGACGGCGGATGGCAGTGGGCGTCAACGGCCCGGTCCGGCACCCCGGTGCGGTGCATTGGGCGCGCCCCGCAGTGCGGCCAGCGCCGGGAGGTCGCCGTGCTCGATGAGCTTCAGCGAGGCGCCACCCCCGGTGGAGATGAAGTCCATCTTGGCCGCCAGCCCCAGCTGGTCGACGGCGCTGGCACTGTCACCGCCCCCGACGATGGTGAACCCGGCGCACTCGGTCATGGCCACCGCCACCCCGGTCGTCCCGGCGGCGAAGCGGTCGTCCTCGAACACACCCATCGGGCCGTTCCACAGCACCGTGCCGGCCCCGGCGATCTCGTCGCCGAAGGCGGCCACCGTCTCGGGTCCGATGTCCAGCCCGCACCACCCGTCCGGGATGTCGGCCCCGACCACCACCACCGAGCCCTCGGCGCAGCCCCGGCCGAACTCGGCATCCGGCTCGAGGGCGACGAGGTCCGTGGGGAGCAAGATCCGTTTCCCCGAGCCCAGCAGTTCGACACAGTCGGAGAGGTGCTCGTCGTCGACCAGGGAGGAGCCGACACGGTGGCCGGCGGCGGCGAGGAAGGTGAAGGCCATCCCACCCCCCACCACCAGGGAGTCGACCCGGTCGAGCAGGGCCCGCAGCACACCGAGCTTGTCGGCCACCTTGGCGCCGCCCACCACGGCGACGAACGGCCGGTCCGGCGCGGTCAGGATGCGGCCCAGCACCTCCAGCTCCCGCTGGAGGAGGAACCCGGCGGCGCTGGGCAGCCGGGCCGGAGGACCCACGACCGACGCGTGGTTCCGGTGCGACACGCCGAAGGCCTCGTTCACGTAGGCGTCGTGGCCGTTCACCAGCTTCTCCACGAAGGCCGGGTCGTTCCCCGCTTCGCCCGGGTCGAAGCGCAGGTTGTCCAGCAGGCTCACCTGGGGCGCCAGCTCGGCCAGGCGGTCCCGGACCGGCGCCATGTCCCAGCGCTCGTCGGGGGCACCCTTGGGGCGTCCCAGGTGGGTGCAGGCCGTGACGTGGGCACCTTGCTCCACCAGGTGGTTCAGCGTGGGGAGGGCCATACGGATCCGGAAGTCGTCGACGATGGTGGCCGGTCGGCCCTCCTCGTGGTGGAGCGGGACGTTGAAGTCCGTGCGGACCAGCACGCTGGCCCCGTCCAGCGACGGCAGGTCACCGATCAGCGGTACACCGGACAGCAACGGGTTCTCGGATCCGGTCGTCATGCGTGCCCCCAGAGCTCAGGCCCTGGCCGCGGAGCCGACCAGGAGCGAGAGGTCCACCAGTCGGCTGGTGTAGCCCCATTCGTTGTCATACCAGCCTTGCACCTTCACCAGTGTGATGCCCGAAGCCGATGGCATGACCATGGTGAGCTTGGAGTCGAAGGTGCACGAGGCCGGGCTCCCCACGATGTCACTGGAGACGATGGGGTCCTCGGTGTACACCAGGACCTTGGACAGGGGCCCCGATGCCGCGGCAGCGGCGAACGCCCCGTTGACCTGCTCGACCGTCACCGTCCCGGGGACCACCGCGGTGAAATCGGTGATCGACCCGTCGGCCACCGGAACCCGCAGGCCCGTGCCGTCGAGCCGGCCCTGCATGGCCGGCAGCACCAGGCCGGTGGCCCGGGCCGCCCCGGTCGACGCCGGGACGATGTTCACCGGTGCCGAGCGGGCTCGCCGGAGGTCCTTGTGGGGCAGGTCCAGGAGGTTCTGGTCATTGGTGAAGGCGTGCACCGTGGTCATCAGGCCGCTCTCGATCCCGAAGGCGTCGTCGAGGACCTTCACCATGGGGACGAAGCAGTTGGTCGTGCACGAGGCGTTCGACACCACCACGTGGCGTTCGGGGTCGAACTCGTCGTCGTTCACCCCGATCACGAAGGTGGCGTCCACCCCGGTGCCCGGTGCCGAGATGATGACCCGTTCGGCCCCGCCGGCCAAGTGGGCCGAGGCCGCCTCCCGGGTGGTGAACCGGCCGGTCGACTCGATGACCACGTCGGCCCCGAACCGGCCCCACGGGAGCTCCTTCGGGTCCCGCTCGGCCAGGACGGCGATGTGCCGGTCCCCGACCACGATCCCGTCGCCTTCGACCCGGACGTCGGCGCCCAGGCGCCCGTGGGTCGAGTCGTACTTCAGCAGGTAGGCCAGGGTCTCCGGCGAGGTCAGGTCGTTGATGGCCACGATCTCGACGTCGGCCCCTGTCGCCCGCACCGCCCGGACGTAATTCCGGCCGATCCGGCCGAAGCCGTTGATCCCTACCCGTACGGTCATGCCCTCTGCTCCTCGATGTTCGTGCTCACTGGACTCCGCACCTCCCGAGTGCCCGTGGGCCCCCGTCCGCTTCCGACGGCGGCGACCAAAGCTATGCCATCCACGTGCCCACGACGATCATCCGAGCAGACCTGACAGCACGGCCGCCAATCTGGTCGGGTCGTGGGCCAGCCCGTTGGGTCGGGCCAGGGACGCCTCGACCACGGTGACCGGAGGGTGACCGGTGGCCAGCCCCGCCGGGTCGCAGACCACCAGGTCGGGGGTCACCCCGTGGTCCACGAGGGCCCCCACGTGCATGGCCACGTCGAACCCCTCGGTCTCGGGCACCTGGGGGCGCAGGTTGCACACGTAGACCACCGAGGCCGGGGAGCCCTCGATGGCCTCCCGGACCCCGGGGACGGCGATGGCCGCCAGGACGCTGGTGAACAACGAGCCCGGGCCCAGGACGATCTGGTCGGCCCCGAGGAGGGCCTCCACCACGGCGGGGGGCACCGAGGGGTCGTCGGGCACCAGCGAGACCATCCGGATGTGCCCGGTGCCCATGACGGCCACCTGGCCGGCCACCGGTCCGCAGTCGGCGTCGGCCTTCAGCACCACGGGGTCGGTGGTGGCCGGCAGGACGCGGCCCCGCACCCCGAGGAGGCGACAGGCCTCGTCGATGCCGGCGATGGGGTCCCCCGCCGCCTCCATCAGGCCGGCCAGCACCAGGTTGCCCAGGGCGTGGCCGGCCAGCTCCTCCTCGGCGAACCGGTGGGCGAACGCCGCGGCGAGCAGTGAGCCCGGTTCGGCCAGGGCCACCATGCAGGTGCGGAGGTCCCCGGGCGGCATGATGTGCAGCAGCTCCCGCAGCCGACCCGACGATCCCCCGTCGTCGGCCACGGAGACCACCGCCGTGACGTCGTCCGTGTACCGCCGGACGGCCCGGAGGGACGCGGCCAGGCCGTGCCCGCCCCCGACGGCCACCACCTTCGGGGAGGACGACCCTCCGGGGAGGGTGCTCACCGGTCGATGTCCCGGTGGAACACCGCGGCGACGATACCCCGGGCCTCGAGCCGGCGGGCCAGCTCCTCGGCCATGGCCACGGACCGGTGCCGGCCGCCGGTGCATCCCATGGCCACCGTCAGGTACGACTTGCCCTCGTGGACGTACGCCGGGATCAGCATGGCCAGCATGTCCTCGAGCTTCTCCAGGAAGACCCTGGTCTCCTCCCGCTCCAGCACATAGTCACGGACCGGGGCGTCGAGGCCGCTCAGGCTCCGCAGGGACTCCTCCCAGTACGGATTGGGGAGGAACCGGCAGTCGAACAGCGAGTCCACGTCGAGCGGCACCCCGTACTTGAACCCGAACGACATGATCGACGTCTGCATGGAGTCGCCACCGGACGCCGAGCCGAACACCTCGATGAGGCGCGACCGCAGCTGGTTCACGTTGAGCTCGCCGGTGTCGAACACCAGGTCGGCCCGGTCCCGCAGGTCGGCCAGCAGGAGCCGCTCGTCGGCGATGGACTCCTCCACCCCGCGGGCGGCCAGTGGGTGGCGGCGGCGGGTCCCCTCGAACCGACGGACCAGCACGTCGTCGGCGGCGTCCAGGAAGAGCACCCGCACCCGGCTGCGCGACGCCTCCAGCGCCTCGATCGACGGGATGACGTCGTCGATCTCGCCCCCGCCCCGGCCGATCACGAAGGCCACCCGCTCGAGCTCCGAGCCCGACCCGGCCACGAGTTCGGCCACCTTGCCGATGAGCGAGGACGGCATGTTGTCGATGACGAACCAGCCGAGGTCCTCCAGCGTGGCCCCGGCGGTCGACCGGCCGGCCCCGGACATCCCGGTCACCACCAGGTACTCGCTCATGACCCCACCTTTGCACGCACGGCGGCGACGCCGCTGGGAGCGAGGGGGTGGTGGAGCCGGTCGTAGACCGTCCGGGCCACGTCCTCGGGCAGCCAGGACACGGCCAGCAGTTCCTCCTTCGACGCCTTCCGGAGGGACGGCAGGCCGCCGAAGAGGTCGAGCAGACGGGCCCGGCGCTTGGGCCCGAGCCCGGTGATCCCGTCGAGGACCCCCACGGTCATCCGCTTGGCCCGGAGCTTGCGGTGGTAGGAGATGGCGAACCGGTGGGCCTCGTCCCGCAGGCGTTGGAGCAGGTAGAGAGCTTCGGACTGGCGGGACAGGCGCAGGGGCTGGTCCCGACCGGGCACGTAGACCTCCTCGAAGCTCTTGGCCAGGGAGGCGATGGGGATGCGCTCGGTCAGCCCCAGGTCCCGGAGCACCCGGATCCCCACGTTCAGCTGCCCGAGCCCGCCGTCGAGCAGCAGCAGCTGGGGCGGGTAGGCGAAGCGCCGCCGGACCACTCCGGCCGCCCCGTCCGGCCCGGTCGCCCCGTTCCCCCCGTCCGGCCCGTCGGGGGCCGTCCGGAGGCGCTCCTCGTCGGCCAGGAGGGCGGTGAGGCGGCGGGTGAGCACCTCCTCCATCGCCGCATAGTCGTCGTTGCCCGGCACGCCGGCCACCTTGAAGTGCCGGTAGTCGCTCTTCTTCGCCAGTCCGTCCTCGAAGACCACCATCGAGCCCACGTAGTCCGTCCCCTGGAGGTGGCTCATGTCGTAGCACTCGATCCTGAGGGGGGCGGCCGGCAGACCGAGCTCACGTTGCAGGGACTCGAGGGCCCGGGCCCGGCTGTTGTGGTCCGCCGTCCGCTGCATCCGGTGGCGGACGAACGCCTCGTCGGCGTTGCGCTCCACCGTCTGGAGGAGGGCCCGTTTGGCCCCCCGCACCGGCACCCGGAGGGCCACCGGTCCGCCCCGCCGGTCGGCCAGGTAGTCGGTGACCTCCCCGAGGTCGGCCGGCAGCACCGGCACCAGTACCTGGCGGGGCACGCCGGCGGCCGGGTCGTCGTAGGCATCGACCAGGATGCGCCCCATCAGGGCGGCAGGGGTGAGGTCCTCGACCTTGTCCACGAACGACGCCGAGCGCCCGACCACCTTGCCCGACCGCACGTGGAACACCTGGACGGCGGCCTCCAGCTCATCCTCGGCGATGCCCACGATGTCCAGGTCCTCGGGCCGGTCCAGTTCCATCTGCCGCACGGCGTCGGCCGCCCGGACGGCCTCGAGCTTGTCCCGCACCACGGTGGCCCGCTCGAAGGCCAGGGACGCCGCCGCCTCCCGCATCTCCGCCTCGAGCCCCCGCTCCAACGGCCCGGTGTCCCCGCCGAGGAAGGACATCAGGTCGTCGACCATTCCGTCGTACTCCTCCCGGCCGACCTCGCCCACGCACGGCCCCGAGCACCGGTCGATGTGGAAGAGCAGGCACGGGCGGCCCAGCCGCTGATGGCGCTGCAGCTTGGTGTCCGAGCACGTCCGGACGGGGAACGACCGGAGCAGCAGGTTCAACGTCTCGCGGATGGCCCCCACGTTGGGGTAGGGACCGAAGTACCGGACGCCCGAGCGCTTCCGCCCCCGCACCACGGCCGGCCGGGGCCACTCGTCGCCCACGGTGACCGCCAGCCAGGGGTAGCTCTTGTCGTCCTTCAGGCGCACGTTGAACCGCGGCTGGAGCTGTTTGATCAGGTTGTGCTCGAGCAGGAGGGCCTCGGACTCGCTGTCCACCACCATCCACTCCACGTGGTCGGCCTGGGCCACCATCTGGGCCGTCCGGGGAGCCAGGGCCCCCGGGTCCTGAAAGTAGGAATTGAGGCGCTGGCGCAGGGACTTGGCCTTGCCCACGTAGAGCACCCGTCCGTCGGCGTCGAGGAACTGGTAGGAGCCGGGCTGATCGGGGATCGACCCGGTGGACGGTCTGGTCACCACTCCTCCAGTGTGCCTCGCCGGAGACCCCGACCGGACACCTCGGGCGGGCCCGGACCCCGATGGCGGCCCACCCGGGGCGCCGGCACCTAGACTGGCGGCACGCCGGCCTGGATCTACCGGCGACATACACCGCTCCGGGGCCGACAACCCCGCGGATGGGCGACCAGGCTGTCCCCGCCGGCCGATACCGGAGCGCCTCCACGAGGAGGTAGTACCCAGGATGCTTCGACTACAGGGGGCGCTCCCGGAGCGCTACACGACGGCGGACCCCGACACCATCGACCGGTGGATCGGCGACGCCAAGGCCGCCCTCGGCGACCGGGTCATGATCCTCGGCCACCACTACCAGCGCGACGAGGTCATGCGCTGGGCCGACGCCCGGGGGGACTCCTTCGGGCTGTCCCGCCTGGCCGCCGACCGCCACGACGCCGAATTCATCGTCTTCTGCGGCGTCCACTTCATGGCCGAGTCGGCCGACGTCCTCACCGGACCGCACCAGCAGGTCCTACTGCCCGACCTCAACGCCGGGTGCTCCATGGCCGACATGGCCGATGTGGACGCCGTGGAGGAGGCGTGGGAGGACCTGGGGGCCCTGGTGGACATCGACCGGGTGGTGCCGGTGACCTACATGAACTCCTCCGCCGCCCTGAAGGCCTTCGTGGGCCGTCACGGCGGGGTGGTCTGCACCTCGTCCAACGCCCGGGCCGTCCTGGCCTGGGCCCTCGCCCCCGACGCCGACGGACGGAGCCGGGGGGACCAGGTCCTGTTCTTCCCCGATCAGCACCTGGGCCGGAACACCGGGTTCCAGATGGGCTACGGCGCCGGGGACATGGCCGTGTGGAACCCCCGCCTGGACCAGGGCGGGCTGGACGACGCCACGGTCAAGTCCACCACCTTCCTGCTGTGGAAGGGACACTGCTCGGTCCACCAGCGTTTCACCCCGGCCCACGTCGCCGCCTTCCGGAGCGAGTACCCCGGGGGCGTCGTGGTGGCCCATCCCGAGTGCTCCCACGAGGTGGTCGAGCTGGCCGACGCGGTGGGGTCGACGGACTTCATCATCCGGGCCGTGGCCGAGGCGCCACCCGGGTCGGTGATCGGCGTGGGGACGGAGATCCACCTGGTCAACCGGCTGGACGCGGAGACCCCTGACAAGAAGGTGGTGTCCCTCGATCCCCTGGTGTGCCCGTGCTCGACCATGTTCCGCATCGACGGACCCCATCTGGCCTGGGTCCTCGAGGGCCTGGTGGAGGGCGAGGTCCGCAACCGGATCACCGTGGATCCCGACACGGCCGAGTGGGCCCGGGTGGCCTTGGAGCGCATGCTGGCCACCACCTGAGCCCGCCGGTCACCCCGACGGTGCGGCACCGGCGGCCAGGCGACGCCGTAGCCCTTCGGCGAGCCCGGGCCAGTCGTCGGCCACCACGGCGAACATGGCCGAGTCGCGGTAGGCGTCCTCCTCGCCGGGCCTCTGGGACGGCTGCCAGTTGCGCAGCACCCCCTCGAACCGGGCCCCCAGGGCTTCGAGCGCCCGCCGCGAACGGATGTTGCGGGCATCGGACTTGAAGTCGACCCGGACCGCCCCCCAGGTCCCGAAGGCCTGGGACAGCAGGAGGAGCTTCGAGGCCAGGTTGACGCCGGTCCGCTGGTAGGGGGCGCCGAACCAGGTGCCGCCGATCTCCACGGCGTAGGGGGCGGCGGCGCCGGGCCGGGCCCGGACGGTGAGGAACGAGGTGCTCCCGACCACCAGGTCGTCGGACCGGCGGACCACCACGAAGGGAATCAGGTCACCCCGGGCCGCCCGCTCCAGGTGGCTCCCGACGTACGCCGCGGTGTCGTCCCGCCCGTGGGGGACCCGGGTGAAGCCGAACGTGCTCCGGTCGCCCTCGGCGGCGTGGGCCAGGGCGTCGACGTGACCGGTGGACAGCGGGTCGAGGCGGACCAGGTCCCCGACCAGCGGCCCCACGGGGAAGCGATCGGGCACGTGACTCAGGCCGACCGGGTGGCCGGGCGCTTGCCGGCCGGCACGGCACGACCGGCGGTCGTGGCCGTGGCCGTGGCCTTCTCCTTGGCCTTTTCCTTGGCCTTGGCCTTGGTCGTGGCCTTGGCCTTGGCCTTGGGCGTGGTCGTCGTCGCTGGCGTGGCCTTGGGCGTGGTCGTCGTCGCTGGCGTGGCCTTGGGCGTGGTCGTCGTCGCTGCCGTGGCCGTGGTGGTGGCCCGGCGCTTGGGCTTCGCCGAGGACGGAGCCTCGGGCGCGGCTTCCGGTGCCGCCTTCGCCGCCCGTGGGGCCGCAGGCTTCCGTGTGGCCGTCGGCTTCCGTGTGGCCGTCGGCGCGGTCGTCCTCCGGCCCCTGGTCGTCGGTCCTTCCGCCGGCCCCGGGACGACCCCGAGCAGCGGGGCCAGGACCTGGCCCGTGTAGCTACCGGGCACCGCGGCGACCTCCTCGGGCGTCCCGACGGCCACCACCGTCCCGCCCCGGTCCCCACCCTCGGGCCCCAGGTCGATGACCCAGTCCGAGGACTTGATCACGTCGAGGTTGTGCTCGATCACCACCACGGTGTTGCCCTGGTCGGCCAGTCGTCCGAGGACCTCGAGCAGCTTGCGCACGTCCTCGAAGTGCAGCCCCGTGGTCGGCTCGTCCAGGACGTAGAACGCCCGACCGGTCGACCGGCGGCTCAGTTCGGAGGCCAACTTGACCCGCTGGGCCTCGCCCCCCGACAGGGTGGGCGCCGGCTGCCCCAGGCGGATGTACCCGAGGCCCACGTCGACCAGGGTCTGGAGGTGCCGGGCGATGGGGGGCTGGTGGGCGAAGAAGGCCAGGGCCTCCTCACACGACAGGTCCAGCACGTCGGCGATGGACTTCCCCCGGAAGGTCACCTCGAGGGTGTCCCGGTTGTAGCGCGCCCCGTGGCACACCTCGCAGGGCACGTAGACGTCGGGGAGGAAGTGCATCTCGATGCGCAGCGTGCCGTCGCCCGAGCACGACTCGCACCGGCCGCCCTTCACGTTGAACGAGAAGCGGCCGGGCTGGTAGCCCCGGACCTTGGCCTCCGACGTCTGGCTGAACAGCTTGCGGATGTGGTCGAACACCCCCGTGTAGGTGGCCGGGTTGGACCGCGGGGTCCGCCCGATCGGCGCCTGGTCGACGTCGACCACCTTGTCGATCTGCTCCACGCCCCGGACGGCCCGGTGCAGCCCGGGGACGGCCTTGGACCGGTTGACCGTGTGGGACAGGCTCCGCAGCAGGATGTCGTTGACCAGCGTGGACTTGCCCGACCCCGAGACGCCGGTGACCGCCACCATCTTCCCCAGGGGGATGGTCACGGTGACGTCGTGCAGGTTGTGCTCGCGGGCTCCCTCGACGGTGATCACCCCGCCGTTGCCCGGACGCCGGACCTCCGGCACGGGGATGCTCCGGATGCCCGCCACGTACTGACCGGTGAGCGAGTCGGTGTTCGACACCAGCCCGCCGGGCCCGTCCACCGGCCCCGAGTGCACGATCCTCCCGCCGTGCTCCCCCGCGCCGGGTCCCACGTCGACCACATGGTCGGCCACCCGGATGGTCTCCTCGTCGTGCTCCACCACGATCACCGTGTTGCCCAGGTCGCGCAGCCGCAGGAGGGTGCCGATCAGCCGCTTGTTGTCCCGCTGGTGGAGGCCGATCGAGGGTTCGTCCAGCACGTAGAGCACGCCGACCAGGCCGCTGCCGATCTGACTGGCCAGGCGGATCCGCTGGGCCTCCCCGCCCGACAGGGTGGCCGCCGAGCGGGCCAGGGTCAGGTAGTCGAGCCCCACGTCGAGGAGGAACTGCATCCGCTCACGCACCTCACGGAACACCCGGTCGGCGATGAGGTGGTCGCGCTCGGACAGCTCCAGCGACACCACGGCGTCGACGGCCCGGCCGATGGACAGCGAGCACAGCTCGTGGATGGACAGCCCGCCCACCGTCACCGACAGCGACTCGGGCTTCAGCCGGGCCCCGGCGCAGACCGGGCAGGGCACCTCGCGGAGGTACCCCTCCAGGTTGTCCCGGAGGAAGTCCGACTCCGCCTCGGCATGGCGGCGCTGCAGCCACGGGACGATCCCCTCGTAGAGGGTGTGGAAGGACCGTTGACGGCCGTAGCGGTTCCGGTACTTGAGATGGACCTGGCGGGCGCCCGCGCCGTAGAGGACCAACTTCTGGTCGGCCCTTCCGAGGTCCTCCCAGGGCTCGTCCACCGAGAAGCCCCCGAGGTCGGCCACGGCCTCCACGATCCGGGTGAAGTACTCGCTGCGGGCCCCCGACCACGGGGCCAGCGCCCCCTCGGCCAGGGACTTCGACGGGTCGGGCACCACCAGCTCGGGGTCGACCTCGAACCGGGTGCCCAGCCCGGCGCACGAGGGGCAGGCACCGTAGGGCGAGTTGAAGGAGAAATTCCGGGGTGCCGGCTCGTCGAAGCTGAGGCCGCAGTGGGTGCAGGCCAGGTGCTGGCTGAAGGTGATGGCGTCCTCCTCGACGCCGTCCCCGTCGACCACCACGATCTCGGCCACGCCCTCGGCCAGGCCCAGTGCCGTCTCCAGCGACTCGGTGAGACGTCGGCGGATGTCGTCCCGACGGACCAGTCGGTCGACGACCACCTCGATGGTGTGCTGCTCGTAGCGGGCCAGGTCGAGTCCGGACCGGTCGGTCAGCTCGATGGCCTCACCGTCCACCCGCACCCGGGCGAACCCCTGCTTGGCCAGGTCGTCGAGCAGGCCGGCGTACTCGCCCTTGCGTCCCCGCACCACCGGGGCCAGGACCATGAACCGGGTGCCCTCGTCCATGGCCAGTATGCGGTCCACGATCTGCTGCGGGCTCTGGCGGACCACCGGCCGGCCGCAGGTCGGACAGTGGGGCTTGCCGATCCGGGCGTACAGGAGACGGAGGTAGTCGTAGACCTCGGTCACCGTCCCCACCGTGGAACGGGGGTTGCGGGAGGCCGACTTCTGGTCGATGGAGATGGCCGGCGACAGCCCTTCGATGAAGTCGACGTCGGGCTTGTCCATCTGCCCCAGGAACTGACGGGCGTAGGCCGACAGGGACTCCACGTAACGGCGCTGTCCCTCGGCGTAGATGGTGTCGAAGGCCAGGGACGACTTGCCCGAGCCCGAGAGGCCGGTGAAGACGATCAACCGGTCGCGGGGGAGGTCCAGCGAGACGTCCTGGAGGTTGTGCTCGCGCGCGCCGCGCACCACCAGTCGATCGGCCATCAGGTGAGGATACCGGTGCCGCCGCGGGGCCGGATCCGCCGGCCGTCAGACCTCGGCGTCAGCCGTGACGTCGGCCGTGTCCCCGGGCAGGACGGGCGTTCCGTCCACCGGGTCCCGGACCAGGAGGGCCCGCAGTTCGGCCAGTTCGTCGCGCAGCAGGGCCGCTTCCTCGAACTGGAGCTCCTCGGCGGCCCGCAGCATCTCGGCCTCCAGGCGGTGGATCAGGCCCGACAGTTCGTCGGCGTCGGGGCCCAGGGCCCCGGCCAGCTCGGCCGCCACGGCCCGGGGGTCGACGCCACCGGCCCGCCCACCGGCCCGCCCACCGGCCCGCCCACCCGACCGTCCGGACCCCGCCGACGCCGGGGCGTCGCCCGCCCCCTCGCCCCGCACCCGGGCCAGGATGTCGGTGACGGCCTTCTTCACCGTGGTGGGGTCGATACCGTGGGCCTCGTTGTAGGCGATCTGGCGGGCCCGGCGGCGCTGGGTCTCGTTGATGGCCGCCGCCATGGAGTCGGTGACCCGGTCGGCGTACATGACCACCCGGCCGTCCACGTTGCGGGCCGCCCGTCCCATGGTCTGGATCAGGGAGGACGACGAGCGCAGAAAGCCCTCCTTGTCGGCGTCGAGGATGGCCACCAGGGCCACCTCGGGGAGGTCCAGCCCCTCGCGCAGCAGGTTGATGCCCACCAGCACGTCGAACGTCCCCAGCCGGAGCCCCCGCAGGAGCTCGATCCGGGCCATGGTGTCCACGTCGGAGTGCAGGTACTGCACCCGGACCCCGTTCTCCGCCAGGTACTCGGTCAGGTCCTCGGCCATGCGCTTGGTCAGGGTGGTCACCAGCACCCGGTAGCCGGCGGCCACGGTGGCGTCGATCCGTTCCCGCAGGTCGTCGATCTGACCGGTGGTGGGGCGGACGTCCACCTCGGGGTCGACCAGGCCCGTCGGGCGGATGACCTGCTCCACCACCTGGGCGCTGTGCTCGAATTCCCAGGGACCCGGGGTGGCCGAGAGCAGGATGGTCTGCCCGGTGCGCTCCAGGAATTCCTCGAAGCGCAGTGGCCGGTTGTCCAGGGCCGAGGGCAGGCGGAACCCGTGGTCCACCAGCGTCTCCTTGCGCGACCGGTCACCGGCGTACTGGCCCCGGAGCTGCGGCACGGCCACGTGGCTCTCGTCGAGGACGATGAGGAAGTCGTCGGGGAAGAAGTCCAGCAGGGTCGACGGGGCTTCCCCGGCCGAGCGGCCGTCGAGGTGGCGGCTGTAGTTCTCCACCCCGCTGCACACCCCGGTCTCGGCCAGCATCTCCAGGTCGTACTCGGTCCGCATACGGATCCGTTGGGCCTCGAGGAGCTTGCCCGCCCCCTCGAACTCGACCAACCGCTGGCGCAGTTCGGCCTCGATGCCCTCGATGGCCCACCGCAGCTTCTCGTCCCCCGTGCCGTAGTGGGTGGAGGCGAAGACCACCAGCTCCTCCTGCTCGTCGCCGATCTCCCCGGTCAGCACGTCGAAGGGCCGGATCCGCTCGACCGTGTCGCCGAAGAACTCGATGCGCACGGCCTGGGACTCGTAGGCCGGATGGATCTCCAGGGTGTCGCCCCGGGCCCGGAACTGCCCCCTAGCCAGCGTGATGTCGTTGCGGGAGTACTGCAGGTCCACCAGCCGGCGCAGGACGGCCCGCTGGTCGTGGACCTCGCCCGGGCGCAGCACCAGGATGCGGTCGCGGTACTCGTCGGGCGAGCCCAACCCGTAGATGCACGACACCGACGCCACCACGATGGTGTCCCGCCGCAGCAGCAGCGACGAGGTCGAGGCGTGGCGCAGGCGGTCGATCTCGTCGTTGATCGACGAGTCCTTCTCGATGTAGGTGTCCGAGGACGGGACGTAGGCCTCGGGCTGGTAGTAGTCGTAGTACGACACGAAGTACTCCACCCGGTTGTGGGGGAAGAAGTCCTTCAGCTCGGCGGCCAACTGGGCGGCCAGCGACTTGTTGGGCTCGATGATGAGCGTGGGCCGTTGCAGGGCCTCGATGGTCCAGGCGATGGTGGCCGTCTTGCCCGACCCGGTGATGCCCAGCAGGGTCTGGTAGCGGTCGCCCCGGCGCACCCCCTCGACCAGGGCGTTGATGGCCTCGGGCTGGTCGCCCGAGGGCTTGAAGGGCGAGACGACCTCGAAGTCGGGCACGGGAGCGATGGTACCGGCCGCCACCCGGCGGCGGACCGGCCGGTCAGGACCCGGGGTCGGCGGCCCGACCGGTCAGGACCCGGGGTCGGCGGCCCGACCGGCCCGACCGGCCCGGAGCGACACCAGCTCGGCCCACACCCGGTCGACCTCGTCCCCCAGGTGGGCCTGGTCCGACGAGTTGTCGACGACGAAGTCGGCCTCCTCCAGGCGGGCTTCCCGGTCGACCTGGGAGGCGATACGTGCCTCGGCGTCCCCCCGGTCCATCCCCCGGCTCCCCACCAGGCGCGCCAGGGCCACCTCCGTCGGGGTGTCCACCACCACCACGGCGGCCAGCGAGAGCAGCTCCCGGTGGACGGCCCGCAGCAGCGGGATGTCGAGGACGACGATCTCGTCAGACCCGGCGTAGGCGTCCTTCCGCTCGATCATGGCCACCCCGATGGCCGGGTGGGTGATGGCGTTCAGGTCGGCCAGGGCCCCGGGGTCCCCGAAGACCACGGCGGCCAGGGCCGGGCGGTCGATCAGCCCGTCGGCGTCCACGATGGCCGGACCGAAGCGGTCGACGAGGGGTTGGTAGGCCGGACCGCCGGGCTCGACCACCTCACGGGCGATCCGGTCGGCGTCCACCAGCACGGCCCCGTGGGCCACCAGCAGGTCGGCCACCGTGGACTTCCCGGCCCCGATCCCGCCGGTCAGCCCGACGACCAGCACCGCGGCGGTCCGCTCAGGCGGCCCGGCGGGGCCGGGACGCCGTGGCGAAGAGCACCATGGTGGTGCGGTCGAGGTCGTCGGTGACGAAGAAGTCGTCGGCCGTGATGCCGGTGAGCCCCCCCGAGTCCCCCCGGGCGATCACCCGGTAGGCCACGGGCAGGATGCGGGTGTACGCCCCGATGTACCAGCTCCTCGGGATGCGGTGCCGGAGGTCGAACACGTCAAGGCGGAGCACCTTCTGGGCCTTCTCCCGCCGGGCCGTGAAGTCGGCCTTCACGTGGGGGACGGCGTCCATCCCCTGGACCGTGACCTCCTCGAAGTACCGCTCGAGCAGGGCCCGGAGCTCGGGTGGCTCGAACAGGTGGATGTGGAAGGGGTTCTCGAAGTCCGCCGGGGCGTTGGGGGTGAGGAAGAAGACCGTGCCCCGGTGGTCGAGGACCCGGGCCAGTTCGCGCACGTGGCCCTCGGGGTCGTCGAAGTGCTCGATCAGATGGGAGGAACAGGCCCAGTCGAAGGAGCCGCCGGCGAAACCGAGGGCCAGGGCGTCCATCTGGGCCACCTCGAGCCCGTCCTTCCCGAACCGGCGGCGGGCGAACTCCACGGCCTCGGCGCTGTAGTCGGCGCCCACCACGGACCGGTCCGCAGCCAGGAAGCGGGCGGATTCGAACCCCTGGCCGCACCCCACGTCGAGCATGGTCCCCGACCCCAGGCGCTCGATGACCGTGCGGTACCCGGCGGCATGCAGGGCCAACAGGGAGTCCGGGGTGACACCCTCCATGGGGCGTTCCCCGGTCAGCCGCTTCCGCCCCGGGGCCGCCGCCGCAGCGGTCCCTCCCGCCCTGCCCGTGCCCTGTTCCGCTTGCGTCATCGTCCTGGCTACCTGACCACTTCGTCGGGGGGAGTCGATGCAACGTCCCGCATCAGGTTGTTTACACTACCGAGCACTCGTGTCGGACTCCGCACCCCCTCCCCCAACCGCGCCCCCGGGGCGCCCCGCCGGCCGCCTGGGCACCTGGTACGCACTGCTCCGGTCACCCGGGCGCTTCCGGGCCACGGTCGACTACCTGGCGCTCGCCGTGCTGGCCCTGGTCACCATGGTGTGCTCGCAGCCCGGGGTGGTGAGCGACGACACCAAGACCTACCTCTACCTGGACCCGGGCCGCTACGTCCGCCAGGCCGTCTCCCTGTGGGATCCCAACGTGGGCCTCGGGACCGTCACCCACGAGAACATCGGCTACCTGCTGCCCATGGGTCCGTTCTACTGGGTACTGGCCGAGCTGCACGTACCGCTGTGGGTGGCCCAGCGCCTGTGGATGAGCACCCTGCTCTTCGCCGCCGGGGCCGGTGCGCTGTACCTGTGCCGCACCATCGGTCTCAGCGGCCCGGGGCGCTACGTCACCGCCCTGGCCTTCATGTTCACCCCCTACGTGCTCCAGTACGCCGGTCGGATCTCGGTGATCCTCCTGCCCTGGGCCGGTCTGCCCTGGATGGTCGCCTTCGTCATCCTGGCCCTCCGCCGGGGGGGCTGGAAGTACCCGGCACTGTTCGCCCTGGTCGTGGCCCTGGTCAGCGGCATCAATGCCAGCTCCATCCTCTACGTGGGCATCGCCCCGGCCCTGTGGCTGCCCTACGCCGTCTGGGTATCCCGGGAGGCCACGCTGCGGCGGGCGTGGGGAGTGGCCTGGCGGATCGGCCTGCTCAGCGCCCTGGTGTCCCTGTGGTGGGCCGTGGGCCTCGAGGTGGAGGCGGCCTACGGCGTCAACGTCCTCAAGTACACCGAGACCGTCCCGGCCACCAGCTCCACCTCCCTGGCCTCCGAGGTCCTCCGGGGCCTGGGCTACTGGTACTTCTACGGCTCGGACCGGGTGGGCAGCTGGACCCAGTCCGCGGTGGCCTACTCGCAGGACCTCTGGCTGGTCGCCGCCAGCTTCGCCGTGCCCTTCCTGGCCTTCCTCGCCGCCGTCGCCGTGCGGTGGCGGCACCGGGCCTATTTCGTCCTGCTCATCGTGGTGGGCACCGTGCTCTCGGTGGGCGCCTATTCCTACACCCGGCCGTCGGGCTTCGGTTGGCTGCTGCGCACGATCATGACCGACACCACGGCCGGCCTGGCCATGCGGTCCACGGACCGGGCCACCCCGCTCGTCCTGCTGGGGCTCGCCGTGTTCCTCGGTGCCGGGGTCTCCGCCGTGGCCCGGCGGTTCCGCCGCAGCGGGCTGGTCCTGCTGGCCTTCGGCGCCGGGGTGGTGGCCGCGGCCTCGGCCCCGCTGTGGACCGGCGCCATCATCGCCGACGGGTTCACCCAGCCGGCCACCCCGCCGGCCTACGTCCACCAGGCGGCCACGGCCCTCGATGCAACCCACCAGGACCTCCGGGTCTACGCCCTCCCCGGGAACAACTTCGGCGCCTACCGCTGGGGGGACACCATCGACACCGTCTGGCCCGGCCTGCTCACCCGGCCCTTCGTCACCCACGAGCAGCAGGTCATGGGTTCGCTGCCCACGGCCGACACGCTCTACGCCATCGACGACCCCCTCCAAGAGGGGACCCAGGATTGGGACTCCTTCGCCCCGATGATGTCCCTGCTCAGCGTGGGGGACGTCCTCGTCCAGTACGACCAGGCCTACGAGCGCTACAACACCCCGCCGCCCCAGCAACTGGCCGCCCAGCTGGCCGTGACCCCGAAGGGCCTGTCCGACCCCGTGCGCTACGGCACGCCGACGCCCAACGTCGCCACCATCGCCACGTTGGACGAGCCCACCCTGGCCCTGCCCCCGAACTCGCCCTGGCCCGCCCCCCTGGTCTCGTACACGGTCGACCACCCACGGCCCGTCGTCCGGGCCGAGTCGTTGGCCCACCCGGTGGTGGTCGACGGGGACGCCTCGGGGATCGTCAACGCCGCCGGCGTCGGTCTGCTGGCCGGCAATCCCACCATCTTCTACGCCGGGACCCTCGACACCGACACGGCCCTCCAGCACCAGGTCCTCTCGGGCCCGGCCGACCTGGTGGTGACCGACACCAACCGCAAGCAGGGGTTCCGGTGGAACGCCGTCCAGCAGAACACCGGGTACACCGAGACGGCCCAGCAGGGCCCGGACACCGCCGACCCCAGCGACGAACCGCTGAACCTGTTCCCCGGGGCCCCGGCCGACGCCCAGACCACCGCCGTGCTGAACGGCGTGTCGTCGGTCACCGCCTCCACCTACGGCAGTTCGCTCACCTACCTGCCCGAGGACCAACCCGAGGCGGCCCTCGACGGCGACCTCGACACCGCCTGGCTCGACGAACAGTGGTGGCAGGTCGTGCTGCACCAACCCACCGCCGTCTCGTCGGTGCACCTCGTCCAGCCCCAGACCGGGGACCCCGACCGGTGGATCACCAAGGTGACCCTGACCTTCGACGGGCGCGCCCCGGTCACCGCCACCCTCGGCCCCGGGTCCCGCACCGCGGCGGGCCAGACCGTCACCTTCCCGGCCCGGACCTTCACCACGCTGCGGATCACCGTCGACGGGTACGCCGTGTCCGGCCAGCACCGCACCAACGGCTTCGAGAGCTCGATCGGCTTCGCCGAGGTGGAGATCCCCGGCGTGCACGTCCACGAGGTCGTGGCGCTGCCCGTGGACCTCCTGCGGGCCGCCGGACCCGCCTCCGTCGACGACCGGCTCACCATCCTCCTCGACCGGGAGCGCAGCTCCGGGTTCCCCCCCCGTTCCGACCCCGAGACGGCCATCGCCCGCCAGGTGTGGCTGCCCACGGCCCGGACGTTCACCCTCTCGGGACAGGCCCGGATCTCGCCGCTCGTCCCCGACGACGAGATCGACCGACTGGTGGGCAGGCCGGGCGCCGACCACACCGGGATCGTGGCCTACTCCCAGGGGCGGCTCCCCGGCGACCTCAACGCCGGGGCCATCCAGACCCTCGACGGCAGCTCGTCGACCATCTGGGAGCCCGGGTTCGGCTCCTCCCACCAGGCCGGGCAGTGGCTGGAGTACGACCTGCCGGCGCCGGTCACCTTCGACCACCTGGACCTGCAGATCGTGGCCGACGGCGAGCACTCGGTGCCGACCGCCCTGTCCGTCAGCGCCGGCGGCACGACGGAGCACGTGACCCTGCCACCGGTGGCCGACGGGCGGGTGGCCGGGTCGGTGGTCGACGTCCCGGTGTCCTTCGCACCGCTCACCGGCCGGGACATCCGCATCACCTTCACCGCGGTGCGGATCGAGAACACCGTCAACTACTACTCCCAGTCGCCCCTGTCCATGCCCATCGGCGTCGCCGAGGTGGGCATCCCCGGACTCCAGGCCGCTCCGGTGCCGACGGACATCCCCACCACCTGCCGCGACGACCTGCTGACCGTGGACGGCCGGCCGGTGTGGATCTCCGTCTCGGGCACCTCGGCCGCGGCCCTGGCCCGGGACGCCCTCGACGTCTCGCTGTGCGGGCCCGACGCCACCGGGCTCTCCCTCGGACCGGGCACCCACGTGATCCAGGCCACCGACGGCCACACGTCGGGATTCGACCTCGACGCCCTGACCCTGGACTCGGCGGCCGGGGGGACGACTGCGCCACCGGCCGTCGGGGACCAGATCGCCCCGCCGGTCAGCGAGCCCGCCCCGACGGTCACGACGCTGTCGCAGACGTCGACGTCGCTGCACCTCCGGGTCACCGACGCCGGCACCGTTCCCTTCCAGCTGGTCATGGGCCAGAGCATCAACGCCGGCTGGGTGGCCCGGATCGACGGGGGGTCGACCCTCGGGGCCCCGGTGCTCATCGACGCCTTCGCCAACGGCTGGCGCATCGACCCGACGACCCAGGCGGGGGCCGACCACACGGGCACCTTCGACGTGACGCTCACCTGGACCCCGCAGTCCCGCAGCACTGCCGCCGTACTGGCCTCGGCCCTGGCCATCCTGGTCTGCCTCTGGTTGGCCTTCGCCCCACGCCGCTGGCGGCGACTGCCCCGCCGCCTCCGGCGGGGTGGCGACGGGGCCGGTGACGGGGCCGGGTCTGGCGACGGGGCCGGGTCTGGCGACGGGGCCGGTGACGGGCCTGGCGACGGGGCCGGGGCCGGGAAAGCTGGTACGGCCGACACCGGGGTGATCGCGGCAACCGTCGGCGTCGGCGAGCAGGCCGGGATGCCGGAGGACGCCGACGACGACGCACCGGTGTTGGTGGCCCACCCGTTCGCTTCCGACGGGCCCCGCTCCCCGGTGTGGGTGGCCGTGGTCACCGGCGTGGCCACCGGGCTGGTGGCCGGGTTGGCTGCCCGGCCCGTGGTGGGCCTGGGTGTGGGCCTGGCCACGGTGGTCTCGCTGCTCGTCCCGAAGCTCCGGTACCTCCTGGGGTGGGCGGCCGTGGGCTTCGTGCTGGCCACCGGGACCTACGTCGTCCTCCGCCAGATCGACTTCCGTTTCGCCGCCCCGGGGTGGCCGGTCCGCTTCGACCTGGCCAGCTCGCTGGCCTGGGCCGGCGTGGTCTTCCTCGGAGCCGACGCCGTCGTCGAGGTGGTGCTCCGCCACCAGGCCGACCGGCGGCGGCGAGCCGAGGCGGCGGGCTGAGCCACCTCGGACCCCGTGACACCGTCCGACCTCGGTAGGGTGGCCCTTTCCCCGAGCCCGGAGGTGACCATGGGATCCGACGACGAAGCCGAGCGGCTGGTCCGTGACTTCTGCGACGCCCTCGACGGCAGCGGCGCCGAAAAACTGCGCCCGTTCTTCACCGACGACGTGGTGTACCACAACATCCCCCTCGATCCGGTGGTGGGGATCGACGCCACACTGGCCTTCATCGACGCCTTCTTCGGCATCTGCGAGAGCCTGACCATCGAGACGCTCCACCTGGCCGTCCGGGGGAACGTGGTCCTCACCGAGCGGATCGACACCTTCCTCGTGGGCGACCGGAGCGCACCGCTCCCGGTGATGGGCACGTTCGAACTGCGGGACGGGAAGATCGCCGCCTGGCGGGACTACTTCGACCTCGGGCAGATCACCGCCATGCTGTCCGGCGAGGGCTGAGACCCACCGCCCCGGAACGGTTGCAGCCCGTCGACCGGACGGCGAGGATATGTCGGTGGACGCCTCGCCCAGCCGCACGGCTGTCATGGCCGCCGTCTCCCGGGGACGCCACGCGATCGAGGACCCGCCGGCCATCCTGCACGACCCCCTCACCCTGGAGCTGGTCGGCCCGGCGTGGACGCGAATCGCCGACTCCGGTGACCGGCGCCGGTCGCCCGAGCTGGCCCGCCAATCGCGGGCCAGCATGGCCGTCCGGTCCCGCTACGCCGAGGACCGCCTGGCCCTCGGCCGCTACGGGCAGTACGTCCTCCTCGGGGCCGGCCTCGACACCTACGCCTGGCGTCACCCCGGCGGGCTCGACACCCTGACCGTCGTCGAGGTCGACCACCCCGCCTCGCAGGCCTGGAAGCGCCGGCGCCTCGATGAGCTGGGTCTCCCCGTCCACGAGCGCCACGTCTTCGCCCCGGTCGACTTCGAGGTGACGTCCCTCGACGACGGCCTCGACGCCGCGGGGGTCGACCGGTCGGTTCCCACCCTGTTCTCGTGGCTGGGTGTCGTCCCGTACCTCACCGAGGAGGCCGTCGAACGCACGTTGCGGACCGTGGCCCGCTGGGCTCCGGGCTCCGAGGTCGTGCTCGAGTACGCCCTCCCCCGGTCGGCGCTCGACGACGTCGGGCTGGAATTCGCCACGATGTTCTCCCCCGTGGCCACCCGGGTCGGCGAGCCCCTCCGGCACCGTTCGACACCCGCCGGAGCCGAACGTCTGGTCACCCGGTGCGGGCTGATGGTCACCGACCACCCGGACCGCGGCGAGCTCACCGAACGGTACTTCGCCGACCGGGCTGACGGCCTGCGGCCCTGGAGCGTGTCGCGCCTGCTGGCCGCGACGGTGCCTTGACGGCAGCTCCGTGACCGTGGCCATGGCCGACGAAGCACTCCCCACCCTGCTGTCCCGTGCCCTGGTGGCCTTCACCATCGAGCTCGACAACGAGTTCGAGCACCGGTCGCCCCACCGGACGACCGTGGCGGGTGCCTCCGGGCATGGCAGCGGCCCCTGGTTGACCTCCCTGGTCATGTGGGCCAACGTCCTCCGCTACGTCGACCCGGCCGGGGTGTCCGTCGGGGAGCTGCACGCCCGGGCCCGGACCACCCGGGACAGTCTCACCGGGCTCGTGCGGTGGGGCTACGTCACCGTCGGCCCCCGACCGGACGACGGACGGGACCGGGTCCCCCGGGACGAACTGATGGTGCGGACGACCCGCCGGGGCGAAGCGGCCCAGGAGGTGTGGCGCCCCCTGGATGGCGTCATCGAAGAGCGCTGGACGGCACGCTTCGGGGCCGAGGCCGTCGGGCGCCTACGGGACGGGCTGGCCGACATCGCCTCACGCACCGGCCTGGACCTCCCGCGCTACCTCCCGGTGGTGGTGCCGACCCAGAATGGGAGGTCCGGGGAGCTCCTGACCGGTGGCCGTGGACCCGGCGCCGACGACGTCGCACCGGTGGAGCTGTCGACCCTCCTGGCCCGGGTGCTCCTGGCCTTCACCCTGGACTTCGAGCGCGCCACCAAGGTCTCCCTCCCCATCAGTGCCAACACCCTCCGGGTCCTCGACGGTGCGGGGGTCCCCGTCCGGGAGCTCCCGCCCCGTACGGGTGTGTCGAAGGAGGCGAACGCCATGGCCGTGGGCTTCCTGGTACGGCACGGCTGCGCCGAGCTCGTGGCGGCGCCGCCACCCGGTCGGGGCAGGCTCGTCCGCCTCACGACCAAGGGGCTCGGGGCCCAGCGGACCTACCGCCGGGTCCTCGCCGGGACGGAGAAGGACTGGGTCGCCCGGTACGGTCGCCCGTCCGTCGACGACCTCCGCCGGTCCCTCGAGGCCCTCCAGGGGGACCCGGGCGACAGCCCGACCCTCCGGGACGGATTGACCCCCTACCCCGACGGGTGGCGGGCCCGGGTGCGGCCGCTCCCCGTCCTCCCCCACTACCCGATGGTCCTGCACCGGGGTGGCTACCCGGACGGCAGCTGACCGTCACGCCGGCGACAGGTGGACCGGTGGACCGGTGGACCGGTGGACTGGCGGGCCGCGGTCTCGGCGGCCACAGTGGGCGCGTGCAGAGCGACGCCCCGGATGTCGACCGGTACCTCGAAGGGTTCACCGGCGAGTGGCGTACGGTCCTCGACCGCCTGCGCGGTCGCTGCACCGAGCTGCTGACGGGGTACGAGGAGCACATGGCCTACGGGATGCCCGCGTACCGCCGTTCGGGGAAGGTCGAGATCTCCTTCGCCAAGCAGGCGAACTACCTCTCCCTCTACGTCCTGAAGAGCGACGTGCTGGACGCCGCCCGGGAGGACCTGGCTGGGGCGGACGTGGGCAAGGGCTGCGTGAGGTACCGCCGGGCCGCACTGATCGACTGGGCCGTGGTCGACCGCCTTCTCGAGGCCACGGCGGCGTCCTACGACCCTCCCTGCTGAGCCCCGGGGGACCCCGGGGCGGAGCCGGCCCTCAGGCCAGGGTCCGGGCGAAGAGTGCGTACAGCCGCTCCCAGTGCCGCTCGGCCGAGGCCTTGTCGTAGTGCGGGCCACGGTCGGGGAAGACGAAGCCGTGGTGGGTCCCGGGGTACCGCTCCACCCGGGCGTCGGCCCCGATGGCGACCAGGTACCGCTCGAGGTCGTCGGCCATTCCGTCCGGGACGTACTCGTCGAATTCAGCGAAGGCGAAGTACAGCTCGGCCCGGGCCTGCGGGGCCCGGTCGGCCGGTGAACCCGGTCCGAACAGGCGCACCCCGTGCACCGACGCCGCGGCACGGACCCGTCCGGGGAGGGCGCACGCCGCGGCGAAGGCGAACGGCCCGCCCATGCAGTAGCCGACACAGCCCACCCGGGTGGCGTCGGCTGCCGGGTCGTTGTCCACGTGGTCCACCATGGACCGGGTGTCGGCGACCACCAGGTCGTCGGTGAGCGAGGCCATCAGTTCCCACATCAGCTCGGGTCGGTGGTCGGGGTCTCCGGAGAACACGTTGTACGCCGGCACCGACCGGTAGTACAGGTTGGGCAGCACCACGTAGTAGCCGGCCGTGCCCAGCCGGCGGGCCATGTCGTGCAGCTCCTCGCGTTTGCCCGGGGCGTCCATGTAGAAGAAGACCACCGGGTGCGGCCCGCCCTCCTCGGGATGGGTGACGAAGGCCTGCATCGAGCCGTGGGACGTGGGAATGGTCAGCTCGCGGTCGATCACCGGCCCGAAGCTACCGCAGGCCCCCGGTCTACGGGACGAGGACGATCTTGCCGTGGGTGTGACCGGCGGCCAGCTCGGTGAGGGCCGCGGCCGCCTCCTCGAGGGGGTAGGCCCGGGCCACCGGGACCTCGAGCTTCCCGGCCTCGGCCAGCGCCACCAGCTGGAGCCGGGCGGCGTCGCGGATCGCCTCCCCGGGGTCCGCTCCGGGCGCCCCGCCGAGGACCCGGATGCCCTCGGCCAGCCCGCGCTGGAAGCCGGCGATGGTGGCGATCCGGTCACGGTCGGCCACCAGGGCCAGCGAGGTGTCGAGGGCCTCGTCGGTTCCCACCAGGTCGAGGGCCGCGTCCACCCCGTCGGGGGCCAGGGCCCGGACCCGGTCGAGGAGCCCCTCGCCGTAGGTGACGGGCTCGGCCCCCAGGCGGCGGAGCCGGTCGTGGCCGGCATGGCCCGCCGTGGCGATGACCCGGGCCCCGAGGTCCACGGCCACCTGGACGGCGATGGTGCCCACCCCACCGGACGCCCCGTTGATCAGCACGGTGTCCCCGGATCCCACCTCGACGGCCACCAGGGCGTGGACGGCCGTCGACCCGGCCAGCAGCAGCCCGCCGGCCTCCTCGAAGGACAGGGTCGTCGGCTTGGGCACCACGGTCCGGGCCGGCACCACCACCCGGTCGGCATAGGCGCCGTCGATCCGGTAGGCGATGACCTCGTCGCCTACCGAGAGCGGCCCGGCCGGGCCCTCGGCGCCCTCGCCGACCGCCACCACCACGCCGGCCGCCTCCAGGCCGGGACGGAAGGGAAGCATCGACGGATCGGCACCGTGGGAGCCGCTGAAGAGCTTGTAGTCGATGGGATTGGTGCCGGCGGCCCGGACGGCCAGGAGGACCTCCCCGGGGCCCGGCTCCCGGACGGTCTCGTCGATCACGGACAGGACTTCGGGTCCACCGAACTCGGTGGCGATGACGGCACGGGTCATGGCAGGTCCAACCGGCGCCGGTCCTGGGCTATTCCGGTACTCCGGAGGACCGCAGCTCATCTTCCGCAGGT
>Ga0302157_10001247_pt1 | contig 31664 bp, 32 predicted proteins | sample I_Bog_N3_3_FD_193502 | JGI IMG/M metagenome (GOLD analysis project Ga0302157, IMG submission 193502) | Peat permafrost microbial communities from Stordalen Mire near Abisko, Sweden - I_Bog_N3_3 | ecosystem: Environmental > Terrestrial > Soil > Wetlands > Peat | place: Sweden: Abisko, Stordalen...
CATCAGCCGGTAGGCGTAGATCGTGCTCGGCGCGTCATGGGCCTTGAGCGAGATGATGATGTCGGTGTGGCCGAGATCCTCAAGGATGTCGACGTGGCGCAGGGCCGACTCGACCATCGCCTCGGGCGTATGGCCGAGGCGTTCCTCGAGATCGCGGGCCAGCGAGCCCATGTTGACCCCGATCCGGATCGGCGTCTTGCGATCGATCGCCTCGCGCACGACCTCGCGGGTCTTGACCGGGTCGGTGATGTTGCCCGGATTGAGCCGCAGCTTGGCGACGCCCGCTTCCAGGGCCGCCAGCGCCATGCGGTGGTCGAAGTGGATATCGGCCACGATCGGCACCGGCGAGCGCTTCACGATGTGCGGCAGGCCCGCGGCGTCGCGCGGGTCCTGGCAAGTGACGCGTACGATCTCGCAGCCGGCCATCGCGAGGCCGTAGACCTGTTCGAGCGTCTTATCGTAGTCGGCGGTGTCGGTCGTCGTCATCGACTGGACGGCGATCGGATGATCGCCGCCGATCCAGACGCCCTTGGCGTCGGATTCGCCCGATTTGTTCTTCAGGAAGACCGGTTTGGATTGGCGACGCAAGCGGATCATGGGGTACTTCTTCGCCTCAAAACGCGGCCTGGCCCGCGAGGATGCGGGCAATATCGTGGTATGCCACGGCCAGCATCACGACGATCAGCGCCGCAAACCCGCCGACGTGGACCAGCGCTTCCTTCTCGGGGTCGACCGGCTTGCCGCGCAGCATCTCGACCAGGATGAACAGCCCACGGCCGCCGTCGAGCGCCGGAATCGGCAGCAGGTTGAAGATCCCAAGCGAGATCGAAAGGGTCGCCGCCAGCGACAAGTAGGCACCCCAGCCGAAATCGGCGACTTGGGCCGAGACCTGGGCGATCCCGATCGGGCCTTGGAGCTGCCCGGCGGTCGAGGCGAAGTTGGTGACCAACTGGCCGAGGATGTTCAGCGTGCCGGTAAAGACGGCCGCGAACTGCTCCCAGGCGTCTTGCGCGGCCTCGGGGATGCTCGCGGGGCGCAGCGCCGGCATCGGACTGAAGCCCAGACGCCCTTGCAGCTTGCCGTGGTCCTTGACGCCGCGAGCGGCGATCGCCACGGTTACCGGCCGGCCGTCACGCTCGTAGGTCACCCGTAGGGTCTTGCCCGGCGAGGCGTGGATGACGTCGACCAGCTGGTCGCCGTCGCGCATCGGTACGCCGTCGATCGCGGTGATCAGGTCGCCGGGATGGAGCCCCGCCTGCTGCGCCGGGTAGCCGGGCAGGAGCTGGTAGACCCGGGTGGTCGGCGCGCGGTCGGCCACGCCGAACACCGCGGCGCTCAGGAACAGCAGGACCAGCGCGACGATGAAGTTCGCGATCGGGCCCGCCACCACAATCGCCAGGCGCTGGAGCGGGGTCTTGGCCTGAAAATTGTCCTCGTCGTGCTTGCCGTCGTCACGGAACGAGCGCTGCTGCTCGGCCTCGGTCGTCTTGCCGTCCTCGCCCTTCATGGCGCAGTAACCGCCGATCGGGAGCAGGTTCAAGCGGTAATTCGTACCGCTGCGCTTGGAGGTCCACTTGAGCAGCGTTGGCCCCATCCCGAGCGCGAAATCGTCGACACGGACGCCGTTGCGGCGGGCAAGCAAAAAGTGCCCGTACTCGTGCAGCACGACCAGCACGGAGAGCATCACGAGGAACAGCAGCAGTTTTTCGGGAGACATCGTCACCTACGGGTTTCCACCGGGCGGGGTCGACTTCCGGCGGGTTCATTCATAGAAACCGGCCAGCTCGCCGTTCGATGCGCCCGCGGAGCCTGAACCACGAGGATGATCGGCGGGTTGGCCTTCTCCCTAGCCCCGCCGCACGCCGGCACAGAGTGCGAAGAGGTAGTGCGCCATGCCGAAGAAACCTGTGTGCAGCATCTCGTCATTCATCGCGAAGACGAACACGTTGCTGAAGTGCCGCTCGAGCGAGGCGCGCAGCGTTTCGGCCGACTTCAGATTGATGTGACCTTCGCGGCTCCAGCGGCTGGCGTGCGCTTCGGAATGGATGTTCGGCGTGCCGATCACGCACGCTGCGTCGTCGGTCAGCGGAGCGACCAGATTCCGCAGGAACGTATCCTCGTGCTCTGGCGGAATATGCTCGATCACGTCGAGCGAGTAGCAGGCGTCGAACGTTCCGGGGAAAACCGGCTCCGCCAGCATGTCGGCGACCGCGAACGTCGCGTTGATCTTCTCGTGCGCTCCGTGCTGCTGCGCCCACGCGATCTGCGCCTCGCTGATATCGATGCCGTGGACGTAGGGCACCGCCTGGAGTACGATCCGACAATTGAATCCATCACCGCAACCGACTTCGAGCGCACGCTGTTTCCCGTCGAGCAACTTCGCGACGTGCTTGTAGCGTGCGAGCGTGATCGGGAACCGGCGTGGATCGGTGCGCCATGCATGCGAGGCGGACGGTCCGAGCGTCACGGGACCGAGCTCGTTCCAGCCTTCGAATGGCGTAAGGTCAGGGCCATGTAGCCCGGCGCGCGGATCGTTCGCCATCAGGAGCCTCCGATCGCATCGAGCACGACCGCGGCAACGCGCGCGGTATCGGCCGCAGTGAGTTCGGCATACATCGGTAAGGACAGGATACGTTCCCCCAAGCCATCGGCATGCGGGGTCGGTCGCGGTGCGACTCCCTGGCCCCGATAAGCGCCCTGGTGCTGGATCGTCGTGGGGTAATGGATGCCCCAGTCGATGCGCTCGCGATCGAGCGCCGCACAGATCTTCTCGCGCTGCGGCACTTCCACGACGAACAGGTGGAAGACGGCGAACTCGTGTTCCGCAAAGACCGGCGTGCGAACCGGCGTTCCGGCGAACAGTTCGGTGTACCGCGCGGCGGCCGCCCGGCGGCCCGCCAGCCACTCATCGAGATGGCGCAACTTCACCGACAGCATCGCGGCGTGGAGCGGATCGAGCCGCCCATTCGTTCCGATCCGCGTGTGCACGTAGCGCGCGCTCTGACCTAGGTCGCGCATCTCGGCGATCGCGGTCGCGATCTGGGAATCGCCGGTAAGCACGATGCCGGAATCGCCGAGCGCGCCGAGATTCTTGCTCGGGTGCAGGCTGAACGCGGCGGCGTCGGCGAGGCCGCCGACCCGGCGTCCGTGGTAGCGCGCGCCGTGCGCTTGCGATGCGTCCTCGAAGACCCGCAAACCGTGCTTGCGCGCGACGGCGAGCACCTCGTTCATCGCGGCGGGCCGGCCCCACAGATGCACGGGCACGACAGCCCGCGTACGCGGGGTGATCGCCGCTTCGACGCAGGCCGGATCGATATTCGCGGTCCGCGGATCGACGTCGACGATCACCGGCCGGGCGCCGACGTTCGAGACCGCCATCGCCGTCGCGACGCTGGTGTTCGCCGGCACGATCACTTCGTCGCCGGGGCCGATGCCGTAGGCACGATAGATTAACTCGAGCCCGGTTGTGCCGCTGCTGACGCCGATGCCGTGCGCGACGCCGCAATACGCCGCGAACTCGCGCTCGAAGGCCTCCATCAGCGGCCCTTTGACGTAGATACCGCTGGCGATGAACGCATCGAAGGCCGCGTGCAGCTCGTCCGCAATCGACGCCTGCTGCCGGTCGAGATCGAAGAGCCGGATGCGAGCCGGCGTCGTGCTCGGTCCCGGTCCGTCGGCTTTCGTCACAGTCATCACCATACGGTATCGGCCGCCGCGCCTGGGAACTTGATGGCGCGCCGCACCCCGCCTTGGCCCGGGCGGCTATCCATTGATCCGGATCGACACGGCGAACGGCGGCCGCCCCGGAACGCGGCTCGCGACCGCGGCCAGCGTCCGTTCCCGCAGTTCAGCAACGTGCGGCCGGTTCGTCACCGGATGATGGTGGTCGTAGACCTCCTTCAGCGCCGTTGCAAAGTTGAGATTGCGCCCGGTTCCCCCGGGATGGTCCCGAAACTCGGCCGTTACGTTATCGCAAAAGGCATAGAAGTAGTGCTTGCAGATCCGGGCCTGGATCTCGTTGTCGGCGACGTCGGAATCCGGCAGATACCACCCGACGCGATCGTAGACGGCGCGCGCGATCATCGCTTGGTGCCCGCCGATCACCGAGGTGACCAGCGAGTCCGTCGGCGCGATCGTCTGAGCGAACGTCGTCGCGTTGAAGCCCGCCGTCCGCAACTCGCCGTCGGGATCGCGTTCGAGGAACCGAAGCAGCGCCGTCCCATGGGCCACGGCGCAGCCGCTACGCATGATCGCGTACATCAGCCGTTCGAAGTGGTCGGGGTAGAACCAGTCGTCGTCCGGTAGCAGCACGAGGTACTCGCCGCGTGCCGCTTCCCGGCCGATCGCGCATGCGTTCGCCGAACCGCCGTTGGTGGGCAGATCGATGAGCCGCGCGAACGGAAACTCGGCCACGATATCGGCGACCGGCGTCCCCCCGTCGTTCACCACGATCGATTCGACATTCGGATAGGTTTGGGCCGCCAGGCACGAGAGCATCTTACGCAGTTCGCCGGGGCGGTTGTAGGTCGGCGTAATAACCGATACCAGCGGCAGTTCGTCGACGAACGCCGGGCGCCCGGGCCGGCTCGGTTCGCGCGGCGCAGGCACCGGCTCCGCATGCACGACCGCCGGGCGGGCCATGGCAACTGCCACGGCCGCGAACAGGGGGCGGGCGTTCAATGCCTCCCAAGGAACGATCGTTCCGGCGAATTCGTGCGCGCCGCTGGAGATCGGAGCAACGACGCCATAACCGAGCCGCGCGAACGCTACCGCATCGGCCGGATCGCTCGGGTCCGCCGCCACGACGACGGCTGCGCATGCCAGAGCGTCAGCGACGCGCGGGTCCTCGGGCAACAAGAACGTGCCGGTCGAAAACACGGGCGGCGGACCGCCCGCGGACACGCAGGTGACTTCGCCGTGAACTTCCGTCAATGCGTGAACGATGATCCCGAGTTCGGCCGCCGCGCGCAGCGGCGCCCACACCACGATCCCAGGACGTGACGTCCGCACCCGCGCGGGGGCCGGGATCGTAACGTTGGCGAGAACGCGCTCCACGGGCCGCATCGGGCGAGCAACGATCCCGCGCGCGTAGACGTCAGCGATCCGAGCATGCTCGGCGAACGAGCGCACGAGCAGCGCATCGCACAGCCCGTAGAACTCCAAAAGGATGTATTCGAACGTCTGGTCCGGCCGCCAGGCGTCGCTCACGCGGGTGCCATTGACCATCAGTTGCCCGGCGGCAAGTTGGTCGGCGATCGCGCAGCGGTTATCGTAATCCGGGGCCTGCTTAAGGATCTCGCTGCCGTAGGCGTAGCCAAACGCCACGCGCGGGTCGTCGAAGAGGATCATGCCGTAGAATGACGTGCCGGCCTCACGCCGGCGGACGGCCTCGAGATACGCTTTCCCGAGTTGCGGCACATCCGCAATCACGGCTTCGAGGTCACCGAGCGAACCCGCGTAGCGCTCGGCGCGCGGGCCAAAAGCACTGATCATGAAGGCCACTATTCGCGCGCGGTGCCGCTCATACCGGCTTGTAGCTCACGAGAACCGTCGGTGGAAACATCGGTTGCCCGGCCGGCCGGCTCGCGACGTTGGAGATCGTCGACGCACGATTTTGTTCGATCATCGGCCGTTGCGGCCGCGGGTAGAGGACCTCGAAGACATAGCGCATCGCGGCCGGCGAATCCATCCCCGCAAAGTGCGATTCGCCGCGCAGGCGCCATTCGACCGTGGTCTGATCGACATATGCAAAGGCGTAGCGTTCGGACGCGCGCACTTGGATCTCGTAGTCGGCGATCACGATGTCGATCGGGGGGCCGATCTCGTCGAATACGCTGCGCCGGAACAATATCGATATCAGCACGATTGCAGTTGCGATCAGCGCATCCGAAGGCGTCGTCGAGTCGATGAATACCCCGGCGTTGAAGCCGCTCGTCTCGAGCGCCCCGTCCGGCAAACGCCGCTGGTGGCGGATCAACCCGTTCGTGTGCGCGATCGACGCTCCGCTCGTAACGAGAGCAGAGACCAGTCGCGTGAAGTGATCGGGATAGAGCCAATCGTCGTCGGCCATCCACTGCGCGAACTCGCCGTGGGCGAACTTCATCCCCGCGATCCCGGCCTTCATCCCGCCGAGGTTCTGCTCCAAATTGACCAGAGTCGCAAACCGAAAGCGGCTGACGATGTCGTCGATCGGCTCGCCACCGTCGTTGACGATGACGACCTCGAGATTCGGGTAGGTTTGGGCCGCCAACCCTTCGAGGCAGCGCTCGATATCGGCACGGCGGTTATACGTCGCGATCACGACGCTGACGAGCGGCGCACCGGCCGGCAGGTCCGGCACTTCCGGTAGCGCCGGCGCGCTCGGAGGGGGTGCGGGCAATTCTCGCAGCGATGCGGGCCGGCCGATCGCCGCCGCGACCGCGATGTGCAGCGTGCGCGCGTAGCCGGGGTCGAACGTCGCAATCTCGCGCACGTATTCGTGCGCACCCGATGACAGCGGGGCGACGACTCCGTAGCCTAGTCGTGCGAACGCGATCGCGGGACCCGGATCCGCTGCGTCGGTGACGACGACGGCCGTTGCCGCGCCGAGCGCTTCCACCACGCGCGGATCGTCCGCTCGCACGAAGGTACCCGGGAACCCGCTCGGAATCGCGCCGGCACCGACGACGTAGGTCACGTCGCCCAGAAACTCCGATAGCGCGAAGGCATAGAGCGCGCTCGCCTCGGCCGGAGCGGCGGTCGCCCAGACGACGACGGACGGCCGCTGCGGCCGCCGCCGAACGACCCGGCCGATCGCCGGAACGGCGACGACGCGCTCAAACGGCCGCGGGCGCGGGCAGAGTTGCGACACGCGTGCGTACTCCGTGAACGAGCGCACCAAGAGCGCGTTCGAGAGCAGAAAGAACTCCGCCGCGCATTGCCGGAACGCCGGATCGAGGCTCACGAAGGCCTCGCGTGCCGGCCGCCCGTTGAGGATCGCTTCGCCCGCGCCGTACTGATCGAGCACGGCACGGCGTTCGTCGAACCCGGGCCATTTCGCGAAAATTGCCGGAGCCACGGTTTCAAGCGTGTAGGCGCGGGGTTCGTCGATCAGCAACATGCCGTAGAACGTTTCCCCGCGCTCGCGCCGGCGCACGGCCTCGAGATACGCGTCGATGACGTGCTCGGGGTCGGCGATTACCGCTGCGAGGTCTCCGAGCGTTGCGGCGTGGGCTTGCGCTTTCGGACCGAAGGCGGAAATCACGGAATCGGATTGCTCGTCGTGCTACGCGCGGCGCACGAAGCTCAGATATTGCTGACCGTGGCCGAAGAAGCCACGGAACGCCGGAGCCTCCGGCAATGGCCGCTGCGCCCCCGCGGCTTCGCACATCGCCAAGGCCTCGTCGACCGATGTCGCAGTCAAGGCACTCACCGGACGCACGGTCTCCGCCACTTCCCGCAGGGTTTCCAGCACGGGCGCGTACCCCGTACCGCTTTCCGCGCTGCGCAGCAGCGCGTAGAAGCGATCGGCCAAGAGCAACACCCGCTTACCGAGCTCGGCGCTGTGGATGGCCGTGCCGTCGAGCCGGTGGTCCATAATGTTGACGATGTTGGCGCAGTATGCAGCACTCACGGCAGGACCAATATCCCGACCTGTACCGACCTGACGTTTGTACCAGCGCCAGACGGTAAAGAAACGCGGCGAAGCGTTGTAGACCTCGAAGCCGTCGCCTCCCAGCGCCTCGATCGCTTCGACGACGGAGAACATGTTGCCGACGTACGGCTGGATGATATTGTCAAGGACCCAGTCCTCGACCGGTCTCGTCATCCCTTCGAGCGTGGCGGTATGCGTTGCGAAGACGGGAACCAGACGCTCAACTTGCTCTCGCACCGGCAACGTTCGTGGAACGACATGTGCGGCGACGACACGCCGGAGCAGTTCCCCGAGTGAGGAAGCTGCGTCCTGAGAGGTCATGACAAAGACACCGCCGTCGGCGGCGAACCCGCCGATTTTTCGGGCGAATCTCGCCGGGTCGACTTGACCAGCAATCGCGCCCTCGCACAACACGAGATCGAACCGCTCCTCCGTTTCGAACGCCTCAAACAGCGACTCTACCAACGTGCAGGCATCGCGCTGCGGCGCGTGCCGATCGAGAAGCTCGCCGGTGGAGGTCAGTCCGACCGGGTTTCCGTCGACGAGAACGTACCGGCGCGGGCGCAACGAACTCGTATAGATCGCGTTGTGGCCCGACCCCGGTCCGAATTCGACCACCGAGCGCCCGGCGACCAGCGCGGGGAGGATACCTAAAGCCAGATAGAGCGATTCGCGGCGTTCGAGATGCAACGCGATATCGCTCAGGTCTTGACTGACCGGCGAAATCGCGTTTGCCCGATAGTAATCGACGAACGGCTTTCTCATGAGCTGTGGCTACGCGCTCGGAGCATGGACTTCATTTTCAGAGCGCGTCCTCCCGGCATCGTCGTCCCGGATCCCGAGCAGCGCGAACGCGAGCATCACCTCGATGGTCGACGGAAACACCGAGCGATCGTCGGCGCCGGTTTGGTCCGTGAATAAGCGCGGCAAGCGCTCGACGATCGTCGCGATCGCGCCTTTCGTTTTGAGTGCGAGCCGGCGTGCGAGAACCTCGCCCGCCGCTTTCGCAGCCGCGTACTCGGAGAGTTCCGCGGGGGCCTCCGTTACGTACACTGACGACGGGTAGAGATAACGCCGCGGTCGGGAACCGCCGGGAAATTGCTTCTCCACGGACCCGAGCATGCGCGCAAAGCCATGGACGTAATAGCTGCAGAAATGCTCGAAAAGTTCGGGTTCCCATCCACCGCGGCTCAGTGCGATGTGCGGGGTCGCGAAGAAATACACGTGGGTTGGGCTCCAACCCGCGGGAAGGGCCGATGCGAACTCGGCCGTCTCGCGTTGGACATCGTACTGCACCGTGTGAGCGGTACCGCCGGCACCGGAGATTTCGTCGGCTACCCGGCGCGCGTCAGCCGCGCCGCTCTTGAAGGTGATCGCCACCTCTCCGCCGCCTGCAGCCACCACCTTTGCAAGTGCCTCTCCTAAGCCCCGCGAACCCCCGATGACGAGGGCCCGCTGCCCCTCGAAGATCGCCGAAGGAACGCGTTGCCGGATATCCGAGACCGTTGGTTGTTGGACCGCCGCGTTACGGAAGAACGCCGTAAGATTGCCGGTTACTGACGGACCGGCCAGGTCAAGCACGAGCCGCTGCATGCGGGCGTCGGCCTTCGCGACAGAGTACCGCAGTTCGTCTGCTGCGTCAGGATCCTCGGGCATGAAGTCCAGTGAAAGCTCGGCGAAAATCGAGTGCAATCCGGGACATTCCATGCCGACGACATAGGTCGTGGCAATAATTGATGCAAGTTGCCGGATCGGTAGTCGCTGCGCCGCGTGCGGAAACATTTCCCCGAGCAAACGGCTATCCAACGCCAACTCGACCTTGCCCGCGCCGACCTGATTGAGGTCAATCGCTCGAGGCGCGGCCAGGTACGAACGCCCCGCCGGTAATGGCCGATCCGGCCGGTCGTCGGCGGAAAACGCACCCAGCGTCACTTCTTGTACGATCCGATCGCCGTCCCGAACCGTTATCGCCGAGCCGGCGTCGGGGCGGTGAATCGTTTCCGTGGTGCAGACCGTTCCGGTCGCCACCGGGGCCCGAAACTTGGCGCGTAGTGAAGTCAAACGCCCCGGCGCGGAACCATCTGCCAGATAGGCATCAATCGCAGTTAACAGCAGGTGAACGCCGTGAACGACGGTACCGCCGAAACGGAGCCGGCGGGCGGCAGTCGGATCGACATGAAGGGGGTTGACGTCGCCGGACAGCTCGCCGAAGCGAAGCGACGCTTCTAACGAGATACTGCTGGTCACTCGTCACGCTCCGCAATGTACAGGCACGTGACCGTTGCCTTTCCCGCCATCGCTTGCTCGATCGTGCGGCCGGACATCGGCTCCAACGATTCGTCGATGATTCGCAGTCCGGCCGCCCGGACGAGGTCTGCCGCTTCCTGCGGGGATCGCAACAAGAAGATGTGATCGGGTGCGGGGCTATTGATGGGAACGTTGACGAACATTCGTCCGTTCTGCCGCAGGCAACGGGTCAGCGATTGCAGCGCCGCGAGCGGCGCCTCGAGGTGCTCGAGAACCTCCGCGATGACGATTGCGTCGAAGGAGCCTGCCTCGCGAACCGCCATCACATCGCGTTGTTCGAGTTGGATCGGGCGAGCGACGTCGAGCCGCCGCAACGCCTCGCCCGTTTTACGGAGACTCTCGTTACTGATGTCCCAGGCTGTAAGCGATTTTACTTGAGGTTGTTGTGCCGCAAGAGCGAGAAAAAGTCCGTGCCCGGGACCGATCTCGAGATAGTCGCTTCCCGGTTGAATCATGGGCAAGAAACGGTTCTTGAAGCCGATGAATGACCGGGCATGATTGAACCACAGTGCTTGCGAGAGGAGTAGTCCGTCCATGTATTTCTCCATGAACGCCTGATCTTGGTAAACGGCGACTTCCGCTTCGGCAAACGTTTTACAACGGTACTCGCCGGTACGCCGGAAGTGCAGTGCCTCCAGATTGAAAACATCGCACATCCAGCGATAGTGGGAGCAGAACGTGTCGACTTCGTCGCCCATGAGGCGACGCACTTGGGCAGCCGCCCAGTCGATGTCTCGCAGCGCCGGCCCATCGTGCGCGCCGAGGCTCCGCTCGAGGTAGGGCTGATGGCTCGGCCAACGTTCGAGGACTGCTGCCACCAGCCAACCCAGATTCTCGCAGGATCGCATGATGCGGTTTGTCGCGGAGGCTTCGCCACGAGTGAGCGGCTCGCCCTGAGAGTCGATCATGCAGTCACCGGACGGTCGGCATCGCCATCGCCGCGCGTCACGTGCAAATCCCCGAGCGCGGGGCGCGCCATCCCAGCATGTGTTCCGACCTCCAAGTTGAGGATGAGCGCCGTTCGCTCTACCGGTTGCAGACGCGAAGGCAGCAGCGGTTGGCCGCCCCTTTCGCTCACCCATCCGGCTCGTTCGAACGTTACTCCAAAATCCGCCGACGACGCGACGAAGTCCGCAAAAGCGCAGCCGGCAGCCTGAAAGCGGCACGCTACTTCGCGGGCAAGCGTGACGCCGGCAGCACGACCGGCGGGTGATCCGGAATGAAAAAACTCGATCACGCGGCCGACGGGCACGTCTGACCCGGCGGCGGTCTCGATGCGGTAGGCCGCAATCGCCGGTTCTTCCGAACTCCCGGCGGCGACCACCACGTAGCGAAACGTCGGGTGGTCGAGGTAGCGCCAACGTAAGTAGCTCGCCGAGCGCACCGTGCCGTAAAATAGCGCTGGATAGCGTTCCCACAACGGACCGGGGTCGTCCGGCCGCCATGCACGGATTACCTCGGGCTCAGAACTCACTTCGCGAAAACGCGCTGCCTCGAGATCGCTCGGAGGCACGTCAGGTAACGCCAGTGCCGCGGCAGCGGCCGGATCGAAGATCGCAAGGTAGCGCGGAATCCGGTCGTAGACCGACCACCCCAACCGGCCGACGATGCGCAGGTTCTCGACGCGAGCGCCGATGCCGAACACGACCGCAAAGCGACGCGTCGCCGCTAGGATCAGCGAAACTCCGACGCCGCGGCGGTACGCCGGGTCGATGGTCCAGTTGACGAGCCAGGCCCCCTCAACCGTTTGTCCGGACGTGCCCCAGAAAACCGAGTCCACCAGATACCCTAACGATCCCACGAGCCGATCGCCGTCCCATGCCGTCAGCATGTCGGCGTGCGCTTCGTCCGCGCGGAAGTACCACGAAAAGAACTCACGATTGCAGAGGGCGATGTCCGGCCGGTAGGCCGCCGCCAAGAACGCTTTCATGTCCGCCCAGCGGTCCATCGGAAAGCGTGGGAGCACGCGCACGCTCATAGCAAGATCAGACAGGCCAATCCACGTCGACGCCGTGCTCGCGTAAACAAGCGACGATCTGCGCGATGGACTGCATCGACGCAATCTCGTCGACCGAAAAAGAAACCCCGCAGCGCTCTTCGAGCGTGACCACGGCATTCAAATGGTTGAGACTATCCCAAGTCTCGAAGTCCTCGGCATCCGCAGTCAGCAGAATTTCCGAAGGATCGACGGAAAACGCCTCCCCGAGGAGCTGTTGGAATTCGTCGCGGCTGATTTTCACGAATCCTCACGAATTGAAACGAAACGAACGTCGAGCGCGGCGTCGACCTCGCGCGTATAATCGGTGCGAGCCGGGCTCGCATCCAGTATGGTAAATCCGAACTGCGGCAGGAGTTCGGCCACGAGCGCATTTTTCGAGGAACGGATATATGAGGCCCGAATGCGCGAGTGCTTGCCGCGTAGAAGCCAACGCCGCAAGTGCTCGAACATGGCATGTTCGACCGTTCGTGCCATGACGCGACAACTCATGAGGAACGCATCGAGCACTGCCTCGTCGCCACCCGTCGTCGCAATCACCACGCCGATGAGGCCGGCGTCGCCGAAGCGATCGATGACGCGGAAGGCGTAGGTATAAGCGGACGGGTCGGTGGCTAGCGCCCTCAACTCCTCGCGTGAGTAGCGCCGCGTCGTGAGGTTGAATTGGTTGGTTTTGGCCACCAATTGTGCCACCCGATCGAGAGAGCCGTCGTCAATCGGAGCCGCGATGAGTTGGAGATCCAGCGACGCGAGGTAGGCATCCGGAGAGGCCGCGACCGTGCGTGCCTCCTCTCGCCAGCGTTCCTGCTGGTAGAGCTGCGTTCGACGAGCGTCCTCGTCGCTGCGGATCGGGCGCTCCAGGATACCGAGGCGGGTGACGAACGGCGCATACTCAATGGGATTCGAGGGTAATTCGGGCACGAACACTTCCGGCGTTCCGGCGCGCACCTCGCCGCGTTCGAACGTTGAGTCGTCAAGGAACACGAAGGCATCGAGTCCGAGCCGCAACTCTGCTGCCACCTCCCGAAGCGAATGTGACTTCGCTCCCCACCCAACCTTGAACGCAACGAAATCGTCGGCGCTCAACACCATGTCTCGTGCCCGCTCGCGGAACACTGCCGCCACGGTCTCCGGTTCGTTTTTTGAAACGGCGACCAGCAGGATCCCGTTCGCCGAAGCCTCTTTGAGGAGCCGTTGCAGGCACAAATGGCCGATGCCGCCATCGAACGGCGACAAGTTGACGCCGCTGGGACCGACCTCACCGGCCAGCCCTCCCCAGAGCGTGTCGTCGCAATCGACGGCGACGACCTTTACACGCGGGTGCGTGATGTTCTCGATCGTTTGGGCAACGCGCCGGCCGACCGCAATACAACCGGCGGCGTGGTACGGCAACTTCGCACTTCCCCAGTAGGACCCGGCGCGCCACGACCGCGTGAGGTCGGCAAGCACGGCCATCGGATCCACGGTGACCGAGCGGCTGCCCAGCGCTTCCCTGGCCGCGTCGTGAAGGGCGACGCGGGCGCGCTGATACCAGCGATCCGGTGCGGACTCGCCACCGGTTGCGTCAACGGGAATATCCGGAAGAACCATCACGACCGGCGCGTTCGACCGCGCCGCGAACGCAGCTAAGGCGTCGTGCACGAGCCGATCGGGGATCTCATCATAGCGGGCACCCCCGGCGGTCAGCCCGAGCGTCGACAGTAACAGGACGACGACGTCGGGGCCAAACTGATCCAGCCCGCTTCCGCTCGCCAGCAATTCTTGCGGCCATTGGTCGTATCCGGCGACATACGTCGCGCAAGCAAGGCGCGGCGTGAGAGCCAGTTCTATGGCATCGACGAGATAGTCCGTTGTCGCGTTCCCCAGCACCGCCACACGTATCGTCGCGACCGCCCGCGAGCGAGCCACTTCGGTTGGGATCTTTCGCAGCAGACGAACCGCCGAGAGAAAGTCGGAGACCCCGGCCCACGGGCGTCCCTCACCTAAACTCGAGGCAAGAGCATCGACCGGATTCACACCTGTTGCGATCACGTTACGCTACCGCCAGGCGCATACGGAGGCGTTCGATGTACTCCGCCGCTGCCGGCTCAACGTCTTCCGGTGCCCAAGCCGGGAACTCCGAGGCGCTGGGCTGCCACGGCCCCGCCGACACTTCGTAGAAGACGAACCACTCCGAGAGAATGACGAGGGCGTGCCAGACGTTTGTAGGCACGCGCCAGAGCGACGGACCGCTTTCGGCATCAAGGACGCGCGTTTCGCCTACGGTTCCCATGTCGTCGAAAAGAATGGCGGCGGCGCGTCCTTCAAGCGCCGTGATCGTTTCCCGCTTGTGAGGGTGACGGGCCGGCCTCACGTAGCACGAGCGGTGGTGCACGATGACCATTTCGTGAACCGGTGCGGCAATATTCTCGTGTAAGCAGATGCGGGCGCGCAACCGCGGCGATGCGCTCGCGCGCTCCTTGAGAAAAGCTACCTCTGCCGGTCCGACGCCTCCCAACGCTTCTTCCGCATACCAAACGTCGGGGCGATCGGCGCGCAACTGCATCTTACTTTAACAGCGCTTCAATAAATTTGTGGGTCGCGATCTTCTCGATTGAAGAGCGGTTCCCCACGACCTGCACTTTTTGCGCGCCCACGACGTTCGCGATAAAGGCGACAGCGTCGGAAGGAACACCGGCCGCAACGGCCACGGCGCTCAGCGCGAGCACCGCGTCACCCGAGCCGATCCGATCGACAACGCGCGTGGCAAACGATGGGCAGACGTACGAAGTTCCGTCGGCGTAATACTCGACACCGTTGCTGCCTCGAGTCACGAGGGTGCGGTCGCAACCCATCTTCTTGTTCAGCTCGCCGACCAGCGAATCGAGAGAGGCGACGCGTTCGCGGGCATCAAGGCGAAGTTCGCCCTCGTTGATGCAGATATAATCGGCCCGCGGATAGCTCGAGATCGCGTGATAGCGAATGTTCGCCGCATTGATCTGCGTGTTTACCGCAAGAAAAACTTCGCTCCTACCGAGTTGCCGCTTGACTTCGGACGTCACCAAACCGTGACCGAAATCGGACACGACAACCGCGTCCGCATTTTGAAGCCGAGCGTCCAACAGCGAGCAGAACTCTTGCTCGTCGCGGCGCTCGAGCGGCGTGTCGTTGATGAAGTAGACTTCGAAGAGCTTGGAGAGCAGGGTGGCCTCGACGTAGCGCCGTTTGACGATCGTCGGCGAGTCGGTCTTGTACACGAAGTTCAGGCGGACATTGGGCTTGAGATTGCTGCGGATGAACCGCTCCTGGCCGTCGTAGCTCCCGACGAAAGTCACTAGTTCCACCGACGCACAGAAATCGGCCAGATGGTTGGCCACCGCGAGCGAGCCGCCGGCGAACGTCTCGGTATTGACGTAGCGCATGGCGAGCACCGGCTCTTTGGCCGATTTGCCCAGCTGGTCGCAGTAGACGTACTCATCGAGAATCGGCTCGCCGACCACGACGACCCGCATCGTTGCCAGCCGGTCGAGGAAGCCGCGCACGTCGCGCGCGCTGTAGCGCGACCGGAACTCGTCGAGGTAGGCCTGCACCCCGGTGCTGTAGGCAGGCAGGAAGCGATTGATCAGCGAGGACGAGCTGAACGTTACGTCGTCGGTGATGCAAATCTCGCCGCCGGCAGCATGCACTGCTTCTTCTTCGCGCTTGATGCCGCCGGTGACGTCGTCGGCCGGCTGCCGGTAGTCAGGACCCTTGACGTAGACGTGCGGGCGAACGATCCCGATCATCTCGACCGCGCTCGGAAAGCGCGAGATCGTCACGAAGTCGACGTCGCCGAGCGCGGCAATCGCCTCGGCCCGCAGCGATTCGGTGAAGGCCGGCCGGTCCGGTCCTTTGTTCACGTGGCGGTCTTCGGTCAGCGAGACGACGAGCACGTCGCCGAACGTCCGCGCCTCCTGCAAATGCCGGATGTGCCCGATGTGCAACAGATCGAACACGCCGTGGGCGTGGACGATTCGGCTGCCGGACGCGCGCAACTCCGCCAGGCGCTTGCCGAGTTCTTCGGGCTCGAGAATCTTGTCCGCGCTGCGCGCCGCCGCCGACGTCATGTAAAGAAAATGAACCCGTAATCGCCGCCGTAGCCGGCTTCGCGCAGCACCCACTCCCAATCTTCGACCGAGTAGAAGCTGCGGCAGGTCAGTTGCCAGTAGAGCAGGTTCGCCTTCTCCCGCTCGTTGCGGTACGACTCGACCATCACGTAGGCGCCGCCACGCGAAACACGCTCGATTTCACGCAGCGCCGCGAACAGGTCGGAGGCCCCCAGATTGTGCAGCGTTCCGAGCGAAAGCACCAGATCGAACGCATCATCGGCGTACGGCAACGCCGCAGCGCTGCCCAGCGTCAAGTGCGGTGCGACTTCTTCTTTGGCATGCTCGAGCGCGTAGGCGCTCACGTCGATGCCGGCCACCTCGATGCCGGGGACCGCGCGCGTCAGCTCGTGCAGTAGGAAGCCTTTGCCGCAGCCCACGTCGAGCACGCGATCGCCGGCTTTGAGTCCGTAGTGTTGCGCCATCGCCTGCGCCACCGGCAGCCAGCGGCCGTCGTATCGGTAGCCGCCGTAACCGTAGCGCCGGTCGCCGTCCCAGTATTCGTGGTCGAAGCGCTGCGCGACTTCGGCCGACTCCGCCTTGTCGTGCTCGACCACGCGCGCCACGTAATCGCGCGCGGTCGAAGCGTGCAGGGTCTGCGTGAAATCGATGCGACGGCCGAGGCCGCGCGCGGTCGCGGCGTTCACGCGCCGACCGGAACGGCCTGCGCGCACGTCGAGAGGGCGGCCATCACGGTCGCGGCGAGGCCGGCCGGATCGAGCCCGGCAACTTCGAGCACATGCTCCTGCGAGCCGAAATCGTAGCTGTAGGCATCGCTGAAGCCGCACCGGACGAGCGGCGTCGTCATGCCACGATCTGCGAAGCTCTCGGCCACCGCGGTGCCCAAGCCGCCGTTGCGGAAGTGTTCCTCGACCGTGACGACGAGTTGTACGCGCGCTGCGGCGGCGGCGATCGTCTCGACGTCCAGCGGCTTGACGGTGTGCGCGTGCACGACGCCGGCCCGGACGCCGCGCTCGGCGAGCAGTGCGCGGGCATCGAGCGCGCGCGTCGTCATCACGCCGGTGCCGACGAAGAGCACTTCGCCAGGCGCTTCGAGCACGACCGCACGGCCGAGCGCAAACGGCAGGTCGGCGCGCGAGATCACCGGGTCGCCGCCCTTGGCGATGCGCACGTAGAGCGGGCCGTCGACGTCGAGTGAGGCATCCATCGTCCGCGCCATCTCTGGGGCATCGCACGGGGCGACGACGGTCATCCCGGGCAACGTGCGCAGCAGCGCGAAATCGTCGAGCGCCATGTGCGTGGGCCCGAGCGGCGCGTACACGGCGCCGCCACCGCTGGCGATCAAGCGCACCGGCAAATGGTGCATGCAGACGTCGACGGCGAGCTGCTCGAAACAGCGGCGCGTCAGGAACGTCGCAATCGTGTTGATGTAGGGCACGTAGCCCTCCATCGCCAGTCCGGCCGCAATGCCGATGATCGCCTGCTCGGTCACGCCTTCCATGAAGAAGCGGTCGGGCATCTCGCACCGCATCGCCTCGAGCACGCCCGCACCGAGATCCGACCCGATGAACACGACCCGCGGATCGCGCTTGGCCAGTTCGTAAATGGAATTGATCGCGACCTTACGCATGGACCCGCTCCGCCAGGGCCGCCCGCAGTTGCGCGACCAGCTTCGCATCGACCGACGCTTTGTGGTGCCACGCCGGGTCGCCCTCGGCAGCCGCGATACCGCGCCCTTTCACGGTGTGCGCGATCAGCAAACTCGGACGTCCGGCCGCGAACGGCACCGCACCCAGCGCTTGACGCAACGCGACCACGTCGTGGCCGTCCACTTCCCGCACCCCGAAGCCGAACGCGCGCCACTTGTCGGCCAATGGCTCGAGCGGGAGCACCTCCGACACTTTGCCGTACGATTGCAGCTTGTTGTAGTCGATGATGGCGGTGAGCGACGCGAGCCCATGCTTGGAGGCGCTGAGCGCAGCCTCCCAGACCGAGCCTTCGTTGATCTCGCCGTCACCCATCACCACGAACGTGCGCGAGCTGCGCCCTTGCATGCGCGCCGCGAGCGCCAGCCCGACCCCGATCGCGAGACCGTGCCCAAGCGCTCCGGTCGACGCTTCGACGCCCGGCACGCGCGTGTCGGGATGGCCGCCCAGCAACGCGCCCGGCGTGCATTGGCGCAGCAATTCGTCGGGATCGAAGAAGCCGCGTTCGGCCAGCAGCGCATAGAGCGTCAAGCAGCCGTGGCCCTTGCTCAAAATGCAGCGGTCGCGGTCGCGCCAGCGCGGTTCCTGCGGTCGCAGTTGGAGCACGTCGTCGTAGAGCACGCGGATGATCTCGACCAGCGAGAGCGAGGCACCGACGTGACCGCGGCGGCCGCCCTCGAGCGCGTCGACGATTCGGCCCCGCAGGGCGATCGAACGCCCGTCCAACTCGGCGGTGCTCGTCATGCCGGCACCGCGTTGCGCCGGACCCGGTCGAGGAGCCCGGCCGCCTTGGCAAGCTGCAGCTCGAGGACGCAGGAGCGCTCGGCGGCTTGGCCCGCGGCCACGCGCCGGTCCCAGACCTCCGGCAAAAACTCGTTGAGAACGATCAACGCCCAACGCAGTCCATACAAGGGCGCGTCGCGGTTGAAGCGAGTCGAGAATTCTGGGTCCACCCCATAAACATCGGCCGCGAGCGTGAAAAACTTTCGCCGCTCGCGCTGCGCGAGCTCCATGCCGGGATGCCACAACACGTCAGCAACGAGCTTAACCGGATCGTCCCAGCCGAAGTACTCGAAGTCCACGAACACCAGGCCGGCCGCCGTGCGAAGGGCGTTGTGCAGGCCAAAATCGGACGGCGAGAGCGTCAGCCGGTGCGCCGCAAGGGCTACGGCACCGGGCTGCGTCCCCGAACGCCGCAGCGCTTCGGCGGCGATCTCGTCGAGTAATCCGCCTAAGCCGGGATGCTCCGCTGCCACCCCGCGCAGCCGTTCCACCCGCCGCTCGATCTGACGGTTGAGCTCGGCCGGCGACGTTACCGCTTCTCGTGCCGGGCCGAGTCCCTGGGCGCCCGGCGCGAGGCGCAGGGCATGCAGCCGGGCCACGAAGCCCGCCAGGGCCTCGATGTCGCCGCCCAGCACCGCGCCCGCGGGCTCGCCGGCGACCCAACGGTAGATCGCGACCCCGGCCTCCGGAGCGAGCGCGACGGGCTCCGGGACACAGCGGACACCCTCGCCCCACAGGAAACGCAAGCCGCCGAATTCACGTTCGTAGCGCTCTCGCGCGCCGTCGCCGTCGCCGGCGTAACGCTTGAGGGCATATTCCTCGCGCGCGCCCACAACGCGGTAGAGCCGGTTGTTTCCGCCACCGCCGACGGGCACGACGTTCGCGACCGTATCCCCAGTCAGCTGCGCGGCAAGCGCGCGCATATCTTCGCCGGTCACGGCAGCGCCGCTTCGAGTAGCGCCGGCCAGGAGTGAAAAACCCGGTCGGCAACCCCGGCCGGCACGCCGGCGCCGGCCGGTTCGAACAGCCAGCGTTCGACGCCGGGCGGAAATGCCGGATCGGCAAAGACTTCCGTTAAGTCGTCGATGAACAGCGTGCAGCCGCAGCGCGCGATGCGTTCGCACTTTTCCCGCCGCGTCGATTCGAAGAACACGTCGGGCCAGCCAAGGCCGTGCGCGTCGAGCCAGCTGCGCGCCGCATCGCGCAAGTTCGGTCCGTCAGGCGCGGCGGCGGCGAATGCGCTCTTGTGCGAGATGACGGTCAGCGGCACGCGCTGCGCACGGGCGCGTTCGAAAAACGCCGCAACGCCGTCGTACGGAAGCGCCGCACCGATGCCGGGGCCGTAGACCTGCGCCTGCACGCGCTGCCATTGCTCCTCGCCGGCCTCGAGCTCGCGAATGCGATCGCGTAACTCCGTCTTCCCGGCACCGTCGACGCGCGACAAACCGAGCCCCGCGGCGGCGGCCGCAAATGCGCGTTCGTAGTTGATGATCGTGTTGTCGAGATCGATACCGATACGCACAGGACATCCGCCAAAAGACGAGGTAGGCTCTTCCTCTGATGCCATTTTTTCGCGACGATGAAGAGCGCCTCTCGGCGCGGTTTCTCGAGCACGGCTACGTGATAGCGCCGGCCGAGGATCGCGCGGCATTGGACCGCATCCGCGACTTCGTCGCCGACCGTACGGCAGCATTTTTGCATCTGCCGGCGCCGGTCGATCGCGACGCCTTTCTCAACGGTATCGCTCCCCACGTCGGGGACCCCCAGCGCCTCAACGATCTCCGCTTGGCCGTGATCGACGCCCTGCTCGAAACGCCGTGGTTCCGCGAGGCGTATTTCGCCTGCGGCAGGTCCGTGATCGAGCGCATCGTCGGCAACGAGTTAGCGATGCAGCGCAGCATCGGGTTCTCGATCCAGTTACCCGGCGATCGCAGCTCGACGCTACCGCTGCATAGCGACGCCTGGTCCGAGGACTCGCCATTCGAAGTCGTTTTATGGATTCCGTTGGTCGACGTACGCGCCACGAAGGGCATGTTCGTTCTGCCGCGCCATCGCGACGACGCCTGGCGTAGCCGCATGCACGAGTTCGCGGGTCGCACGGTCGATGAGTTTTACGAAGCGCTGCGCGACGAGGTCGAGTTCCTCGACATCCCCTACGGGAACGTCTTGCTCTTCACGCACACGATCATGCACGGCAACCTCGTCAACCGGGAGCCGGCGGCGCGCTGGTCGATGAACGTCCGCTTCAAGAGCCTCTTCACCCCGTACAGCGACAAGAAACTCGGCGACTTCTTCGATCCGATCACGCTGCGGGCAGCCTCGCGCGTCGGCATGCACTACCGGTTGCCCGAAGGCTTCGATGACTGAGCGCGGGTATCGCGGCTACATCACGAGCCGCCCGGTGCAGGGGTCGCATTTTCCGCAGCGCGTCCAAAATCTGGTCGTGCGCGACTACGCGCAGCGCCGCGGGCTGCCGTTCCGCCTAAGCCTGACGGAGTATGCGATGCCGGGATGCACGATGATGCTCGAGACGCTGCTCGGCGAACTCGATCAGCTCGACGGCATCGTGCTGTTCAGCGTCTTCACCTTGCCCGAGCGCCGAGCCCACCGCCGGTCGATCTTCGAACGTGTTCTGGCCGCCGGAAAATCACTGCACGCCGCACTCGAAAACCTCGTCGTCAGGACCGCGGAGGACGCCGCACGCTGGGACGATCTGATCGAAGTCAGCGCGCTCTTGCCGGCAACGCCGTTCGGCGGCCGCTACGAGAAGGATGAAGCTCCGCTCGGTCGCGACGCCGCGGCGATGCTCGCCGCGATGGGCGTCTCAGGCTAGCGCCGCCTCTTTCAGCGTACGCACGTTGTAGTAGCGCGGGTCCTCGAGCGAGCGCGGGAAGCGGCCGGCCCGATGCCAGGCGCAGATATCGCGCACGGCGTCCTCGATCGTCCAGCGCGGAACGAAGCCCAGTTCGGCGGCGATCTTGTCCGAATTGACGCGGTAGGAGCGCACGTCGTCGGTCGGTTGCGTTTCGATCGTGATCCCGCCGAGCGCGGGGAATTCGCGCTCCACAACGGTCTTCACGATGCCGGCCAAATCAGCGATCGTGCGGTTCTGATACCCGGCGTTGAAGATCTTCCCGGCGATCCGTTCGGCCGGCTCGAGCAGCACGTCAGCGTACAGATCGGTCACGTCTTCGATATGGATGTTCGGCCGCGCCTGAACCCCGCCGAAGACGGTGATCTTGCCTTTGCTGATCGCGTGATTTGTCAGGATGTTCACCGACAGATCGAAGCGCATCCGCGTCGAGACGCCGCACACGGTTGCCGGCCGTAGCACGAGAGTGGTAAAGCGCTCGCTCTGGGCGCCGAGGACGATCGGCTCGCACAGGGCCTTGTACTTGGAATAGTCGGTCAGCGCGAGCAACGGATGGTCCTCGCGCACCTCGGGCGATTCGCTCACGCCGTATACCGAACTCGAGGACACGTAGACGAAGCGGCCGACGCCCGCCCGCTGCGCTTCTTCGACGAACATTGGGAAGCAATCGTAGTTGATCGTCTTCGCGAGGTCGGGGTCGAGCTCGAAGCTCGGATCGTTCGAGACGCAGGCCAGATGAATGACCGCATCGCAGCCCTCGAGCGCCCGCGCGACGGCCGACCGGTCACGCACATCGCCTTCGACCTCGCGCAAGCCTGCGGCACCGCGGACCGTCGCGAACGCTTCACGGCCGTACTGATAGTTGTCCAGCACCGTGACGCGGTGTCCGCGCGCGAGGAGCTTGGGAACCAGGACGGCGCCGACGTATCCGGCTCCGCCGGGAACGCACACGTGACTCATGAACGCGAACCTCCGAGATGCGCAAACCACGTACTGGTCGCGCGAGCAATCGACTGCGGGTCCCAGACCGGCGCGTCGCGCCAATCGTCGAGGCGTTCGAGCATCCGCGCCACGCCGTCGGCCAGGGACGTCTGCGCGTGCCAGCCCAAGAGGCGCTGGATCTTCGTGACGTCGGCGAACGTGCAGTCCGGTTCGCCGGGACGTTTGGGGATGTGGACGACGTCACCGCCGAGGAGCGCGACGAGCTCGTTGACGGCGTAGGTGCCGCCCGACCCGACGTTCATGATCTCACCGCGGACGTCCGACTCCATCGCCGCCGAAAATGCGGCCGTGACATCTGCGACGTAGGTGAAGTCGCGCGTCTGCGACCCGTCGCCGACGACGGTCATCGGTTTGCCGGCCAACTTCTGCGCCAAGAATACGCCGAACACCGCGCCGTACGTACCGCTCGTTCGCGAGCGCGGTCCGAAGACGTTGAACAGCCGCAACGAGACGACATCGAGTCCGTAGACCGCACCCCAATGCATCACGAGCCGCTCGCCGAGTTCTTTGGTCAACGCGTAGGGATATTGCGGCTGCGTGGGCGCGGTCTCGGGCGTCGGATAGACCTCGGGAATGCCGTAGCACGACGACGACGCGGCGTAGACCAGCTTGCGCACTCCGGCCGCCCGTGCCGCTTCGCACACTTGGAACGTCCCGAGCACGTTGGCGCGATAGTAGTCGCCCGGGCGCTCGATCGACGGCACGATGTCGGCGAGCCCAGCTAGATGGAAGACACCGTCCGCGCCCGCGAAGGCGTCCGCGAGCGCTCCCGGGTCGCCCGCAATATCGAGATCGCGCAGGAGAAAGCGTGGATTGCCCCGCGCATCGTTCAGGTTGGCGGCGCGGCCGGTGACGAAGTTATCGACGACGACGACCGTGTGGCCGGCCGCGAGCAGGCCGTCGCTGAGGTGGCTGCCGATGAACCCGGCGCCGCCCGTCACGACATAGCGCGACACCGCTTAGCTTCCGGCGTACGCCATCGCGCCGCGGGCCGGCGTCGCAGCGATCCGATCGTAGAGTGCGAGTGCGATCGTGTGGTTGAGGACGAGGTGACCGTCTTCTTGCTGGCCGATACGCGCCGCCGGAATCTTTACCGCGACGTCTACCAGGGTCGCGAGCTTCCCGCCGGTGTCGCCGCACAGGCCGACGGTGCGGGCTCCGAGTTCGCTCGCAAACGCGATCGCGCGCAGGACGTTCGGCGAGTTGCCGGACCCCGAGATCCCGACGACGACGTCGCGGGCGTCGAGATGCGTCCGTAGCGGTTCGACGAAGATCTCCTCGTAGGCCAGGTCGTTGGCGAAGGCGGTCATTGCCGCGACGTTATCGGTCAGAGCCATCGCGCGGAAGCGCGGCCGGCCGTCGACCAGGGTGCACTTCATCAGGTCGTTCATCATGTGCGAAGCGGTCGCGGCGCTGCCGCCGTTCCCGATCAGGTAGGCCGTTCCGCCGCGTTGCCAGCACGCGAAGAGCTCGTCGACGACGGCGCGCACAGCCACCCGGTCGATCTGCCGGATGGCTCGTTCGATCTCGTCGAGGTACGTGTCGACCATGTCCATATGAGCAGTATCGGCGAAGGCCACCGTGCCCTTGAGTCAGCCCAGCCCGGCGGCTCCGCCCCGAATGGGGGTCAGACTGCGACGTTCGAGCTCCGCCTCGGCCGCGCGTCGCACATCCCGGTCCGCCGCCCGGACCGCCTCGAGCGTCAATTCGGAGCGCCCGACGGCGTCGAGCGCCCCGGCAATGCAGGGCGCGATGTCGCCGAAGCGGATGCGCTCGGCGACGAATGCCGCGACGACGACCTCGTTTGCTGCCGACAGCGCCGCCGGCACAGTGCCGCCCGCGGCCAGCGCCCGGTAGGCCAGGCCCAGGCATGGGAAACGCTCCAGATCGGGCCGCTCGAACCGTAAGACCGTCGCCGCCGCGTCGGCCGCCCCACCCAGCGCGACCAGCGGGTCGATGCCGAGACGATCGGCCAGCCGGTCAGGATACGCCAAGGCGTAGCCGATCGGCAGGCGCATGTCGGGCGGCGCGAATTGCCCGATCACGTTGCCGTCGGTGAAGATCGCGAAGCCGTGAGCCACGCTGGTGCGATGTACGAGCACGTGGATGCGGTCACCCGGCACCTTGAAAAAGCGGCTCGCTTCGATCACTTCCAAGCCCTTGTTCATGAGCGTGGCGGAGTCGACGGTGTTCTTGACACCCATTTGCCAGGTCGGATGGCGCAGCGCTTCGGCGACGGTGGCGTTGCGCATCTCGTCCGCGCTGCGTTCCCAGAACGGGCCGCCTGATGCCGTCAGGATGATGCTCGCGATGCGTTCGGCCGGTTCTCCGTCGACGCACTGAAAGATCGCGCTATGTTCGCTGTCGACCGGTAAGAGGCGCGCGCCGCCGGCGCGGGCGCGGGCAAAGAGCAGCTCGCCCGCTGCGACCACGAGTTCCTTATTGGCGAGCGCCACATCGATGCCGGCATCGACCGCGGCAAACACCGCGTCGAAGGCGACCGCGCCGTCCGTGGCAGCCAGCACGATGTCGGGCCGAGACTCGACCGCGACCGCCAGCAAACCGGCGCTGCCGTGCAGCGGCGCTTCGGCGACCTCGCAGCGCTGCGTCAACTCGGCGGCACCGGCGGCGTCGGCCGTAGCGACGACGCGCGGGCGGAACCGGGCGACCTGCTCCGCCAGCAATTCGATCTTGCGGCCAGCGGCCAGCGCCACGACTTCGAAGCGCTCCGGATGGCGTGCGATGACATCCAAGGCCTGCGTCCCGATGCTTCCTGTCGATCCGAGAATGGCGACCCGTTTCTTCGTCACGTTCAGACTCGTTTCTTGATGATGAGCGACGGTGGGAAGGGCGATGTTCCGGGCGTGCGCTGCGCGATGTTGGCCAGCGTCGACTCGCGCATCTGGGTCACCAACGGCCGATCCGGGGTCGGGTGCAGCTCGTTATACATGCGCCGTAACGCCGGAATGAAGTCGATCTTACGCCCCGTCCCGCCGGCGTGGTCCCGGAATTCCACGGTCACGTGATCGGCGAAGGCGTAGGAGTAGTATTTACAGATGCGAGCCTGGATTTCGTTGTCCGCGACGTCGAGATCCATGAGATACCAGCCGACGCGATCGTAGACGGCCTTGGCGATCAGCGCCTGGTGGCCACCGATCGTCGAAGTGATCAGCGACTCGGTGGGCAGCAGCGTCTCGCTGAACGTCGTCGCGTTGAAGCCCGTTGTGAGCCACGCGCCGTTCTCTTGCCGTTCGAGGAACCGCAGGAGTGCCGTCCCGTGCGCGACCGAGGCACCGCTGCGAAAGATCGCATTCATCAAACGTTCAAGGTGATCAGGGTAGAACCAGTCGTCATCCGGCAGCAACGCGAGAAAGTCGCCGCGCACTTCATCGTAGCCGATTTTTGCCGCCCGCACCGCGCCGACGTTCTCGGTGAGGTTGATCAGCCGCGCGAATGGAAACTCGGCGACGATGTCGTCGATCGCGCAGCCGCCGTCGTTGACGATGACCGACTCGATATTCGGATAGGTCTGCGCTGCCAAACACGAGAGCATTTTACGCAAATCTTCGCGCCGGTTGTACGTTGAAGTGAGCACCGATACCAGGGGCAACCCGGTGACGAAACTCGGGCGTTCGGGACGGCGCGGGGCTCGCGGCGGCGGACTGGGTTCGGCATGCACGCTCGCCGGCCGGGCCAGCGCCACCGAAACCGAGACGAAGAGGAACTTTGCGTCGAGCACATCGCACGGCACGACGTCGCCGGCGAACTCGTGTGCGCCGCTCGTCATCGGCGCGACGACGCCGTACCCGAGACGCGCGAAGGCCACCGCGTCCGCGGGGTCGTTCGGCTCGACGCAGATGACGACCGCCGATCGGGCAAGTGCGTCGTCGACACGCGGATCGCCCGGGACCACGAACGTCGCCCGCGCGTGGGCCGGCGGCGCGCCGCCTGCAGAAACGACCGTGACCTCACCGTGAAACTCCAGTAGCCCGTGGCAGATGAGCGCCGTTTCGATGGCGGGGCGTAGCGGCGCCCAAACCACGAGCGACGGCACTTCCGGCCGCACGCGTGGAACGACCGGAACGTCCACGCGCGCTAGGATCCGCTGTACCGGCCGCAACGGCCGCCGGATTGCGTGGCGCGCGAAGATTTCGACGATACGCGCATACTCAGCAAACGAACGCACCAGGATCGCGTCGCACAGCCCATACCACTCGACGAGAATGTGCTCGAACGCGACGTCCGCGCGCCACATCTCATCGGCTCGCCGCGAATTGACCGGTAACGATCCGCCCGCCAGCTGGTCGAGCACGACCCGGCGACGGTCGAAATCCGCGAGCTGCGAGAGAATTTCGGCCGTGTGGCGATAGCCGAACGAGATGCGCGGGTCGTCCGCCAGCATCAAGCCGTAAAACGTTTCACCGGCCTCGCGCCGCCGCACCGCCTCGATGTACGCATCGCCCAAGCGCTCCGGATCGGCCACGATGGCGTCCATGTCCCCGATCAGGCGCGCGTAACGTTCCGCGCCCGGACCAAACGCACTGATCATCGCGGGACGAAGCCGAGAATCCACAGCGCGAAGTACATCGCGATGCCGCCGAAGATATACGAATCGAAGCGGTCCAGCACGCCGCCGTGACCCAGGATCAGACTGCCGGCGTCCTTGACGAGCGCGTCGCGTTTGAAGGCGCTCTCAACGAGATCGCCGGCTTGGGCGCCCACCGAGACAACGATCGCAATGAACGCCCCTTGCCACCACATGAGGTGCAGCCACGGCGTGTACGCTCCGGCGATCCCCGCGATGACGGCCGCCAGCAGCCCGCCGATGGCGCCTTCGACCGTTTTCCGCGGTGAGATCGGGCTAAGCGGCGTGCGCCCGATCGTCGTACCGACGACCATCGCGAAGATGTCGGTAAACGCAATCATCACGATCGCGTAGACCGTGACGGCCGTGCCGATCGACGGCAAGTCGCGCAGCGCGATGAAATACGACGGCAGCTTGCCGATATAGAGCACTCCCAGCAGCGTGAATCCGCTGCGCGCGAAGGAGCCGCTCGTCGATGTCAATGCCGCCGTGGCGAGCGCCGCGATCACGGTTCCACCGAGCAGCACGCTCTCCCAGCGATGGATCAGATGAAACGAGGTCAACGCCATGTAGCCGACGACGGCCGCCAGCGCGATCGGGTACTCGATGGCCGGACCTTTGCGCGCGGAGAGTTGGGCGAACTCCCAGAGGCAACCCAGTGCGACGGCGGTGACGAGTATCGCAAAAGCCGGCGCCCACGCCGTGGCACCCAAGCCGATGAGCCCGAGCAAAACGCCGATTGCGAGACGGCGCAGACCGGTGACCGGGGCGTTCCCCGCGGCGGGCGCGGCGATCACGACGCTCCGAAGCGGCGCCGGCGGCGCTGGAACTCCGCCAGGGCCGCAGCGAACTCAGCGCGCCCGAAATCGGGCCAGTAGACGTCGGTCATCAGGAGTTCGGTGTAGGCGGCCTGATAGAGCAGAAAGTTCGACAGCCGCGACTCGCCGCCGGGCCGGATCAGCATGTCCGGATCGGGCATCTCCGCGGTGTACAGATACGACGCGACGCGGTCTTCATCGATTGCCTCGGGCGCGAGGCGGCCGGCTTGCACGTCGCGCGCAAGCGCCCGGATCGCATCGCGCAGTTCGCTGCGGCCGCTGTAATTCACGGCCAGATTGAGGACGAGCCCCGTGCAGGCGGCGGTTTTGGCCATCAGACCGTCGAGCGCGTCGCGCGACGCCGGCGGTAACTGATCGTAGCGGCCGATGACGTTGACGCGGACGTTGTTGCGCCGCAGCTCGCCGACTTCCGACTGCGCGAAGTAGACGCACAGATCGAGCAGCAGCGAGATCTCGGTCGAGTCGCGCTTCCAGTTTTCCGTCGAGAACCCGTAGACGGTCAGCATCGGCACGGCCCAGTCGCTCGCGGCGCGGGTGACCTCGCGCAGCGCGACGATGCCGCGGCGATGACCTTCGATTGCGGGCATGCGGCGTTCGCGCGCCCAGCGCCGGTTGCCGTCCATGATGATCGCCACGTGGCGCGGCATCCGGTCGACATCGAGCGACACGGCGCTCGGCGGGCGCGGCGCGGTGGCCATCAGGGGCGCCGGTACCGCTCGTAGCCGCAGACGATCTCGAGCGGGCCGCCGTCGTCGCGCACGCGCAGCACGCGTAGCGTGCCTTCGCCGACCGCCGGATACGGCGGCGTCAACATGCGCAGGCGCTGCTCGCGCGCTCCGAGCCGCCGCCGCGCTTCGACCCACGGCAGCAGAACGAGATCGGCGGTCTCCATCAGACCTCCATGATCTCTTTTTCCTTACCGCCGACGAGTTCGTCGATCTGCTTGACGAATTTATCCGTCAGCTTTTGAATGTGGTCGCCGCCGCGCTTGACGAGATCTTCGTTGATATCGCCCTTCTTCTGCAGCGCCTTCACTTCGTCGACCGCGTGGTGACGGATGTTGCGCACCGCGACCTTGTGCTCTTCGGCCTTCTTGCGGATCACCTTGACGAGGTCTTTGCGGCGCTCTTCGGTGAGGGGCGGGATCGACAGCCGCACGTGCGCGCCGTCGACGTTCGGATTGAGGCCGAGGTCGCTGGTCTCGATCGCCTTGCGGATCGCACCGACGGTGTTCTTATCGAAGGCCGAGATCAGCAGCGAGCGGCCGTCGGGCGAACTGACGCTCGCGACCTGCTTGATCGGCACCTGCGAGCCGTACGCCTCGACCATGATGCGGTCGAGCAGCGAGGGCGCCGCGCGACCGGTGCGGATCGATGCGAAATCGCTGCGCGTGGCATCGAGCGCCTTGGTCATCTTCGACTCGGTCTCTTTGTAGACGTCTTCCAGCATACGGTCTCCTCAGATGCGTCCGTCGGCCAGCGCGCGTGCCGAAGCGGGTCCGACGAGGGTCCCGATCGGTTCGCCCATCACGACCCGGCGGATGTTGCCGGGCGCGTGCATGTCGAATACGATGATCGGGATCTCGTTGTCCATGCACAGCGTCAACGCCGTATTATCCATGACCTCGAGGCCGAGTTGCAGCACGTTGAGATAATCGACGTGGGCGAACCGCGTCGCCGTCGGGTCCTTGAACGGATCGGCCGAGTAGACGCCGTCGACCTTGGTGGCCTTGAGGATCGCCTGCGCGCCCATCTCGACCGCGCGCAGCGCCGCCGTCGTATCGGTCGTGAAATACGGGTTGCCGGTACCGGCCGCGAAGATCACGACGCGGCCCTTCTCCATGTGGCGCAGCGCCCGGCGGCGGATGTAGGGCTCCGCGATCTGGTGCATCTCGATCGCCGTTTGGGTGCGCGCGGGGATGCCGAGCCGCTCGATCGAGTCTTGCAGCGCGAGCGCGTTGATCACGGTCGCGAGCATGCCCATGTAGTCGGCGGTGGCGCGTTCCATGCCGGCCGCTTCGTGCGGCTTGCCGCGCCAGATATTGCCGCCGCCGACGACGACCGCGACCGAGACGCCGTCGGCATGCACCGCGGCGATCTCCTTGGCCATCACTGTCGTCGTGTCGACATCGACGCTGCCCCCGCTCCCGGCGAACGCTTCGCCGGAGAGCTTCAGGAGAACGCGGCGATAGGCCGGCGCTGACAACGGACTACTCGCCGAGCGCGAACTTGGCGAAGCGGCGCACGGTCATCTTCTCGCCGAGCACGCTCGAGAGGCCGTTGACCAGCTCGCCGATCGTGACCGAGTCGTCCTTCACGAACGACTGCTCGAGCACGACGTGATCCTCGAACCACTTGTTGAGCTTGCCTTCAACGATCTTCTCGGCGACGGCCGGGGGCTTGCCCTCGGGCACTTGCGTGGTGAATTCCGCGCGCAGTTCGGCGATTTTTTCGGGCGGCACCGATTCGCGATTGAGGTATTCCGCGGGCATCGCCGCGAGATGCATCGCAACGTCGCGCACGAGATCCTTGAACTTATCGTTGCGGGCGACGAAGTCGGTCTCGCAGTTGATCTCGACCAAGACGCCGACCTTGCCGCCCGTGTGAATGTAGGATCCGACCAGACCCTCGTTCGCGCTGCGCTCGGCCTTTTTCTCAGCCTTCGCTTGACCTTGCTCCTGGAGCAGGGCCTTGGCTTTCGCCAGATCGCCTTCGCACTTCACGAGCGCGTTGCGGCAATCGATCATCCCGGCGCCCGTGTCTTCGCGCAGGCGCTTTACGTCCTCGGTGGTCGGCTTGTACGTCGTTTGCATATCTCTCTTACGCGGGGACGGCGTCTTCGTCGGGGGCGGCGGCGAGCTCGTTATACTGCGTGTCGTAGCTCTGCGCGTCGAACGAGGATTCAGTCTCGGTCTTGCCCTCGATGATCGCGTCGGCGATCTTGCCGACCATCAGGCGCACGGCGCGGATCGCGTCGTCGTTGCCCGGGATCGGGTAGTCGATCTCGTCGGGATCGCAGTTGGTGTCGATCACGGCGATGATCGGGATGTGCAGCTTCTTGGCCTCGAGGACCGCGATGCGCTCTTTCTTCGGATCGACGATGAACATCGCGTCCGGGAGGCGGTGCATGTCCTTGATGCCGCCGAGGAAACGCTCGAGCTTGTTCAGTTCTTCGGTCAGCTTCGAGACTTCTTTTTTGGGCAGCAGATCGAAGGTGCCTTGCTGGCGCATCCCCTCGAGTTCGCGCAGGCGCGCGATGCGCTTCTGGATCGTCGAGAAGTTGGTGAGCGTACCGCCCAGCCAGCGCTGGTTCACGAAGAACGTCCCGGCGCGTTCGGCTTCTTCCTTGACGACGTCTTGCGCTTGCTTCTTGGTGCCGACGAACAAGATCACGCGGCCTTCGCGCGACATCTGCTTGACGTCTTCGTAGACGTTGTTGAGCATCGCCAGCGTCTTGCCCAGATCGATGATGTAGATGCCGTTCCGCTCTTGGAAGATGTACGGCTTCATCTTGGGGTTCCACCGGCGCGTCTGGTGGCCGAAGTGGACGCCCGCTTCGAGCAGGGCGCGCATGGAAACGACGGACATGAAATGGACCTTTCTGTGATCTCCGGGCTGCCGTCCCTGGCCGTCCCGCTATCGAGATACATGGAAGCCCGCCATCCTGGCGAGCCGAATATGCCGGACCCGCAGGCCCAACCTCGCAATTTTACCACGAACCCGGTCCCCCGTCACCCCAACCGCCCCCGATCCGAAGCACGCCCCCAAGCAGAGCACGCCCCAAAGCAGAGCACGCCCCCAAGCAGAGCACGCCCCAAAGCAGAGCACGCCCCAAAGCGGAGGGCGTGCCCTGTCAT
>Ga0302157_10001257_pt1 | contig 31538 bp, 29 predicted proteins | sample I_Bog_N3_3_FD_193502 | JGI IMG/M metagenome (GOLD analysis project Ga0302157, IMG submission 193502) | Peat permafrost microbial communities from Stordalen Mire near Abisko, Sweden - I_Bog_N3_3 | ecosystem: Environmental > Terrestrial > Soil > Wetlands > Peat | place: Sweden: Abisko, Stordalen...
AGCCGCTCACGGAAGGCGGCGTCATCGGAGAGCTCGCCGTCCTGGTAGCCCAGGTGCTCCTGGCCGGCCAGGCCCAGCAGCGCGGCCGCCTCGGCCGCCTCGGCCGCCCGCTGCTCGACCAGCGCCCCCCGATCGGTCCGAGGGTCCGACGTGCCCTTCCCGCCGTCGGTGCACAGGACCGTCCGCACCTCGCAGCCGGCCTTGGCCCAGGCCGCCAGGGTCCCGCCACACGAGACGTCGGGGTCGTCGGGATGGGCGTAGATGGCCAGCGCCCGAGCCGGGACCCCGGTCATCAGGTCGGCCAACCCTCAGCCCTCCGCAGGCTTCGGGGCGGTGGTCTTGGTCAGGAGCCCGACCTCGCGACGGAAGTCGTCCACACCCTCGAATCCCTTGTAGACACTGGCGAACCGCAGGTACGCCACCTCGTCCACCGACCGGAGGCGCTCCAGGACGGCCAGGCCGACCTGTTCCGACGTGGGCTCGGACGTGGCCTCGCGCAACTCGTCCTCCACCTCCCGGGCCACGACGTCGAGCTGGTCCTCGGACACCGGGCGGTTCTTCGTGGCCGCACGGAGACCGTCGACCACCTTGCCTCGATCGAACGGCTGGCGGGCCCCCGAGCGCTTGATGACCATCAGCGGGACCTCGTCGATCCGCTCGAAGGTCGTATAGCGGTGCCCGCAGCCGGCGCACTCCCTCCGGCGCCTGATCGCCCCTCCGTCCTCGGCCACGCGTGAGTCCACCACCCGGTCGTCATCAGCCAGGCACCAGGGACATCGCACGGGACGAGGCTAGCTGCCGGTTGTACCCAGCACTACGTCGCCGACGGCGATCCCCACCCATCGCGCGGAGCCACGCGGCGGAGGTCAGGGGATGGTGATCGTCTCACCGGCATACACCGTGTCCGACCCCGTCTCCTTGGCCAGCTCGGCCACCATGGGCCGGGGATCCGCCGACGGGTCGAGGCGCTCGGCGATCGACCACAGCGTGTCGCCGGCCTTGACCGTATAGGTACCGCCCGCCGAGATCTCCACCGGAGCGGAACCGGCGGCGTGGGAGTAACCGCCGGTTCCGCTCAGTGGAAGAGCCAGGGCCACCAGGAGCAGCCCGATGACGGCCAGGAGCGTCCGGCGCCGCCGGACCTCCATCGATGTGCGTCGCACGCTCCGCCGGGCCGGCGGGCGGTCGTCGACGCGCTCGTCGGTCCAGGTCTCACGACCTTCGACCAGGCGCAGGCCGTGCGGAGCGGGCGGCGCCTCGAGTGGATGTGCCGGCTCAATCCAGAGTGCGGTCATCGCTGTGGGCTCCTTTTCGAAGGGGTCGGGTGGTTCGACCGGGTCGGGTCGTCCGTCTGGGTCATGTTGTACAACCGGGCTGTATCACTCGACCCGGCGGGGTCATCGGGCAGGGCGGTGGCACCGGGGGTGCCGGGGCACCCGGGGAGCGACTGCACCGACCTCCCGCTGATCGAACCTCTGTTCGCCATGGGCCCATCCCAGCACGAACGTCTGTTCGGTGTCAAGAGATTTTTCGAACGGGTGTTTGCTTTCCGTCCCCTGCGGGGCTACGTTCGTGCAAACAGACGTTCGACGTCGCGCCCCCAGCGGGCGGGGTGACCGGGCGGCCGGGTGACCGGGCGGTCGGCGTCTGGGAGCGGAACCAGCGAAGGGAAGCCATGGCCCAGGTACTGAGCACCAAGCGCAAGCAGATTCTGGACTGCATCTCCGAGGCGGTACGCGACCGGGGGTACCCGCCGTCGGTGCGGGAGATCGGCGAGTCTGTCGGCCTCACCTCCTCCTCGACCGTCCACGCCCACCTGGCGGTACTGCAGCGGGAGGGCTACCTCAGGCGGGACCCGACCAAGCCCCGCGCCATCGAGGTGTGTTACGACCCCTCCTCCAAGGTCATCGCCGACGCCCGTCCCATCCGGCACGTGCCGCTCGTCGGCGAGGTCGCCGCCGGTACCGGCGTACTGGCCCAGGAGAACATCGAGGAGCTCTACCCCCTGCCCGAGGACTTCACCGGCACCGGCACGCTGTTCATGGTGCGGGTCCGGGGCGACTCCATGATCGACGCCGGCATCATGGACGGTGACTTCGTCGTGGTCCGCCAGCAGGCCGACGCCGAGCGGGGCGATGTGGTGGTGGCGGGCATCCCCGACGGTGAGGCGACGGTGAAGACGTTCTCGACGCGTCAGGGCCGGGTGGTCCTCACCCCCGCCAACGAGCGCCTCTCCCCCATGGAGTTCGACCCGTCGGAGGTGGCCATCTACGGAAAGGTGGTCACGGTCCTCCGCCGGCTCTGAGCGGCGCCGGACTCAGGCGGACGGCGTGGTGACCCGGGTCGGTGCCATGTCGGGATAGCGGTCCCCGGCACCGACCCCGACGGGGAATACGGACTCCAGGGTGGCCAGGTCCTCGGGGGTGAGCTCGACATCGAGGGCTGCGACGTTCTCCTCCAGGTAGGTGCGCCGCTTGGTCCCCGGGATCGGCACCACGTCGTCGCCACGGGAGAGGACCCACGCCAGGGCCAGCTGGCCGGCGGTACATCCCTTGGCCTCGGCCAGGGCACGCACCTGGTCCACCAGTTCGATGTTCCGGCGGAAGTTCTCCCCCGTGAACCGGGGCAGGTGGGCCCGGAAGTCACCTTCGGGGAAGTCGTCGGGGGACGTGATCTGCCCGGTGAGGAACCCGCGGCCCAGCGGGCTGTAGGCCACGATGCCGATGCCCAGTCGGCGGGCCGTGTCGACGACGTCGCCCTCGATGTCCCGGCTCCACAGCGACCACTCGCTCTGGAGGGCGGCGATGGGATGGACCGCCACAGCCCGGCGCAGGGTGTCGGGCTGTGCCTCGGAGAGGCCCAGGTGACGCACCTTGCCCGCCGTCACCAGCTCGGCCATGGCGCCGACGGTCTCCTCGATGGGTACGTTCCCGTCCGATCGGTGCTGGTAGTAGAGGTCGATGTGATCGACGCCCAACCGGCCCAGCGATGCATCACAGGCCTGGCGGACGTAGGTGGCGTCTCCCCGGATGGACCGGTCGGTGGGGTCGGTGCCCCGCACGATGCCGAACTTCGTGGCCAGCACCACCTCGTCGCGCCGGCCGCGTATGGCCCGGCCGACCAGCTCCTCGTTCCGGTAGGGGCCGTACATGTCGGAGGTGTCGAGGAACGTGACTCCGAGGTCGAGGGACCGACGGATGGTGGCGACGGACTCGTCGTCATCGCCGGGTCCGTAGAACTCGCTCATACCCATGCAGCCCAGGCCTTCAGCGGAGACGGTCAGCCCGGCTCCGAGGTGACGCGTGTCGACAGTCATGGGGGCGACCCTATCCGGCACCCTCGAGGAGCTGCGCAAGGACTGCCGCCGCGTCCTCGAGCTCGGCCGAGCTCACGTGCTCGTCCCGGGTGTGGGCCAGCAGCGGGTCGCCGGGGCCGAAGTTGGCCGCCGGGATCCCGTGGGCCCAGAACGAGGCCACGTCGGTCCATCCCTGCTTGGCCCGGGCCGGCGCGCCGGTGGCCCCCACCAACCGGGACAGCAGCGGATGGCCGAGGGCGGGCGGTGCGCCGGCCGCCACGTCGACCAGCTCCCAGCGGTCGCCGGGCTCGAGGTCGGCACCCAGCATCCGGTGGAGGGCCGCCTCGGCCTCGTCGGCGGAGCGGTCCGGGGCGAACCGGTGGTTGATGAGGACCGACGCCCGGTCCGGCACCACATTGGCGGCGACCCCGCCGGCGACGTCCACCACCTGGAGCTGCTCGGCGTACTCGCACCCGTCGAGCACGGGACGTCGACCCTCGTAGCCGGCGACCGCGGTCAGCAGCGGCGCCAACCGGTGGATGGCGTTCCGCCCGGTGTAGGGGCGCGCCGTGTGGGCGGTGGCGCCGGCCAGTTCGACGCGCACCCGCATGGTCCCCTGGCAGCCGGCCTCCACCACGCCCCCGGTGGGCTCGGCGAGCACGGCGGCGTCGGCCTCCAACAGCTCGGGACGGTGGTCCCACAGCGCCCGCAGCCCGTTGAACCGCTGGTCGACCTCCTCGCAGACGTAGAAGCACCAGGTGACGTCCACGGCCGGCTCAGCCATCAGGCCGGCCAGGTGCAACAGGACGGCCAGTCCACCCTTCATGTCGCAGGAGCCCACGCCGTAGAGGGTGTCCTCGACGAGGCGGGGCTCCTCGTTGCCCCCCGACGGGGGCACGGTGTCGAGATGGCCCCCGATGAGCACCCGTTGGCTCCGGCCCAGTCCGGTGCGGGCCACCACGTTGTCGCCCACGCGTTCGACGTCGAGCCACGGGCACAGCCCGAGCGCCGCCTCCACGGCGTCGGCCAGTGGGGCCTCGTAGTGGCTGACCGACGGGATGGCCACCAGGGCCGTGGCCATCCCGAGCAGCCCCCCGGGGAGACCCTCGGTCACGTCGACACGCCGTGGTGCCGCAGGATGTCGTTCAAGCGGGCCTTGTCGTGGCGCTCCCCCTCGGTCAGGCGCCCGATGACCAGCACGCACGGAAGGTAGAACTCGCCACCGGGGAACTCCCGCTTCCGGGAGGCCTGCACCGCCACGCACCAGGGCGGCACATGACCGCGGCCGAGCTCGCTGCCCGTCTCGGCGTCGATGACCGGGATGGACGGGTTGAGGATGGTCCCCTCCCCCAGCACCGCGCCCCGACCCACCCGGGCCCCCTGGGTGATCATGGACCGGCTGCCGATCATGACCTCGTCCTCGATGATGACGGGGGCGGCCTGGGCCGGCTCGAGCACGCCGCCGATGCCCACGCCACCCGAGAGATGGACGTCCTCGCCGATCTGGGCGCAGGACCCGACCGTGGCCCAGGTGTCGACCATCGAGCGGGCCCCGACCCGTGCCCCGATGTTGACGTAGCTCGGCATGCAGATCACCCCGTTGCCCAGGTACGAGCCCCAGCGGGCCGACGCCCCCGGGACCACGCGTACGCCGGAGGCGGCGTAGTCGTGCTTGAGCGGGAGCTTGTCGGCGAATTCGAACGGCCCCATCTCGATGGTCTCCATGGACTGGAGGCGGAACAGCAGGAGGATGGCCTGCTTGAGCCACTGGTGCACGACCACCTCGTCGGTGCCGGCATCGACCTCGGCCACCCGGGCCACGCCGGTGTCGAGGAGATCGATGGCCTCGGTGACCGTGGCCAGGGCGTCCGTATCGCCCGGGCCGAGCTCGCTCGAGCGCTCCCACAACGCTTCGATCTGGGACTGGAGATCTGCCATGGCCTGACGTTAGCCCTGGCCATCCCCCGCCAGATCGGACCCCCGGCCGCCGAGGTGTGGGCGGGGCTCAGGGGGTGGGTGCCGGGTGCGCGGCCGTATCGGCGGTGATGTCGGTGCCGGCCAGGCGTCCGGCCACCAGCTCCAGCCGCTCCCGGGGCTGGACCACGGCCACCCGGACGAAGCCCGAGCCCGCCGGACCGTAGAACTCGCCCGGACTGACCAGCAGTCCGGCCCGGAGGGCCAGGGCCTCGGCGACGGCCCACCCGCCGGCCGCCCCCGGACGCCTCCCCTCGACGATGTCGGGGACGGGCACCCAGAGGTAGAAGCCTCCCGCCGGCAGCGGGGCCGGCAGACCGGCCGCACCCAGCGCGGCCGACAGGAGCGCCAGGCGGTCGTGGTAGCGGGCACGCTGCTCGAGTACGTGGGCGTCGTCGTCCCAGGCCACCACGGCGGCCGCCTGCACCGGACCCGGGACCATCAGGCCGGCGTGCCGGCGCACGTCGAGCAGATAGCCGACCAGGTCACGGTCGCCGGCGAAGAAGCCGGCCCGCACGCCGGCCAGGTTGGACCGCTTGGACAGCGAGTGGACGGCCACCACGCCGTCGGGGCCGGACTCGAGGATCGACCGGGGGGGGCCGTCCCACGTGAACTCGGCGTAGCACTCGTCCGAGAACACCGGCACGCCATGGGCACGACCCCATGCCGCCGCGCCGTCGAGGTCGGTCAGGAGCCCCGACGGGTTGGACGGCGAGTTGGTCCACAGCACGAGGGCCCGGGCGGCGTCCTCCTCGTCGATCGAGTCCAGATCCGGCCCGCCGGTGGGCCGCTCGGCGACGGGGACGGCCCGGCACCCGGCCAGGATGGCGCCCATGGCGTAGGTGGGATAGGCCACGGCGGGAGCCAGCACGGTGTCGCGGGCGGGCGACCGCAGGCGCAGGTACTGGGCGGTGGAGGCCACGAACTCCTTGGTCCCCACGCACGCCGCCAGCTCGAGGTCGGGATCGAGGGTCACGCCGAAGCGCCGGTGGAGCCACCGTGCTGCGGCCCCGCGGTAGGCGGGTGACCCCGGTGAGGTCGGATAGCCGCGCTCGGTCCCCGAGGACGCCAGCGCGGCCAGCACCTCGGGGGCGGGTGGGTCACAGGGGGTCCCGATGGAGCAGTCCACCACGCCGTCCCGCCCGAACCGGGCGACCGCCCGGTCGGTCAGGTCCCGCAGCCGCTCGTAGGGATAGGGCGGAGGCGAGAACCCACCCCCGTCCGGTCTCCTCGCCGACGGGCTCACGACGCCAGGAACTCCGAGAAGCGTGACCGCCCCACGTCGTCCAGGACGACCTGGATCCTCGTCGACTGCTCGCCGGCCACCTCACCCACGATCTCGCCCTCACGGTGCACGGCGGCCAGGATGTCCCCCCGGGCCCAGGGGATGACCAGCTCCACCACCCGGTCGCCGACACGCAGCCGGTCCCCCATGGCCTCCAGCAGGACGTCGATCCCCTGGCCGGTCCGGGCCGACACCATCACCGCACCGTCGTGCGACTCCATCAGCCGGCGGGCCTCCTCGCCGGCCTCACCCCCATGGGCCTCGACGGCGTCGGCCTTGTTGACCACCAGCAGCTCGGGGAGCCCACCGGCGCCGATCTCGGCCAACACGGTCCGCACCGCGTCGACCTGGCCCTCGAAGTCGGGTGCCGACCCGTCGACCACGTGGACGATCAGATCGGACTCCGCCACGATCTCGAGCGTGGAGCGGAACGCCTCCACCACCTGGTGGGGCAGTTTGCGGACGAAGCCGACGGTGTCGGTGAGCAGCACGGTCTCGCCGCCCGGCAGGTCGAGCTGGCGGGTCCGGGGGTCGAGCGTGGAGAAGAGCCGGTTCTCCACCACCACGTCGGCACCGCACAGCCGGTTCAACAGGGTGGACTTCCCGGCGTTGGTGTACCCGACCAGCGAGACGGTGCGCTGACGGGACCGGGCCCGGCCCTTGCGCTGGGTCCGGCGGGTCCGCTCCAACTGGCGGAGGTCGGACTCGAGCCGCGTCATCCGCCGCACCAGCCGTCGGCGGTCGACCTCGAGGGCGGTCTCGCCGGGACCCCGCGTCCCGATGCCACCGGCCTGCTGGCTGAACGACCGGCCCCGGCCGCGCAGGCGCGGCAGCCGGTAGCGGAGCAGGGCCAGCTCGACCTGGGCCCGGCCCTCGGGGGTGCGGGCGTTCTGGGCGAAGATGTCGAGGATCACTGCGGTCCGGTCGATGGCGGTGCGTCCGAGGATCTTCTCCAGGTTCCGCTGCTGGGCCGGCGAGAGGTCGTCGTCGAAGACCACGGTGTCGGCGTCGACGGCCAGACAGACGGCCAGGAGCTCCTCGGCCTTGCCCCGACCCAGGTAGGTGGCCGGGTCCGGCGTGGTGCGGCGCTGGACGATCCGTTCCATCACGTCGGCACCGGCGGTGTCGACCAGCAGGGCCAGCTCGTCCAGGGCCGCCTCGGTATCGGCCAGCGTGGTGTGGGGGAAGGTCACTCCCACCAGCACGATGCGCTCCCGGACGGTCCGGGAGATCAGGGTGTCGGTGAACGCCGAGTCGTTGGGGCTCACGGTCGGGCCGCAGCCAGCAGTTGGGCCGGGTCCAGCTCCAGCGAGGCGACCTTCCGGACCGGGCCCTCCAGCCGGATCCCGTCCGGCGACAACTGGACGAAGAGGGTGCCCCCCGGGTTGTGCACGGCGACGCGCGCACCGACCAGGCCCCACTGGTGGGCGGCGGCGGCGGCGGCCGCACTGCCGGAGCCGCAGGCCAACGTCTCGCCCACACCCCGTTCCCAGACCCGGAGCGTGATGGCGTCCGACCCGGGGCCGATGGCGATGCACTCCACGTTGATCCCATCCGGGTGGTCCCGCTGCAGCCGGGGCCCCACCTCGTCCATGTCGACCTCGTCCACGTCGGGGACCACCACCACCAGGTGGGGATTGCCCATGTCCACCAGACAGGCCGGATGGCCGGGCAGGGCCCCGGGCTGGGCCGGGCCGAGCGTGGCCGGGCCCATGTCCACGGAGGCCTCGGCGGCACCGGCGGTCGCACCGGGGTGGTACTCCACCGACTTCACCCCGGCCAGGGTCTGGACGGTGAAGGAGGTGGGCGGCACCAGGCCCGCCTCCACCGCGGCCTGGGCCAGGCAGCGCATCCCGTTGCCGCTCATCTCCGCCACCCCGCCGTCGGCGTTGCGCAGCTCCATGCCCAGGTCGGCCGATCCGGCCCCGCGGGTCACCCTGATGACGCCGTCGGCCCCGACGCCGAACCGGCGGTCACAGGCCGACCGCACCAGCACCGGGTCGAGGGCGGCACCTCCCTCCGTGTCCACGAGCACCAGGAAGTCGTTGCCCGCGCCGTGGTGCTTGGTGAGGCGAAGTCGGCCATCGGTGCCGTTGGTGCTGTCGGGGTGGTTCATCACGCTCGCTGCCAGTCTCCCACCCCGGCGGACCCCCGGGGCGGGCGTCCGACCCACGACTCGATCCGTGCCACCGGATCCTCGTCGGGGTGCATCCACACGATACGGGGATCGCGCCGGAACCAGGCCATCTGGCGGCGGGCGAACACCCGGGTCCGACGGATGGCCTCCCCCACGGCCTCGGCCAGGGGCACCCCGTCCTCGAGGTGGGTGAGGAGCTCGCGGTAGCCGAGGGCCTGCCGGGCCGTGCGGGAGAGGCCGCCCGGCCGCTCCGACAGGGCGCGCACCTCCTCGAGGAGTCCCTGGTCCATCCAGCGCTCGAACCGGTCGGCGATCCGTGCATCGAGGACGGCCGGGTCGGGCCGGATGCCCACCTGGACCACCGGGCTGGGCGGATAGCGCTCGAGGCCGGGGCCGAACGAGGAGAACGCCTGCCCCGAGCCCACCGTCACCTCGAGAGCCCGCAGCAGGCGGCGGCGGTTGCCCGGCTCGATGCGTGCGGCGGCCACCGGGTCGAGCCGGGCCAGGCGGTGGTGGAGGGCGGCCAGGGCATCCCGCTCCCCGGGGCTCCCGGTCGGCCCGGCCGCCTCCAGCTCGGCACCGATCCGGGCGGCCACGTCAGGGAACCGGCCCGGGAAGACCAGGTCGTCGACGATGGCGCGCAGGTGCAGGCCGGTCCCTCCCACCAGCAGGGCCCGGTTGCCCCGGTCGGCGATGCCGGTCAGGGCCGTGCGGGCCGCCTGCTGGAACTGACGGACGGTGAACTCCTCGCCGGGTTCCACCAGGTCCACCAGGTGGTAGCGGACGCAGGCCCGGGCCTCGGCCGTGGGCTTGGCCGTGCCGATGTCCATGCCCCGGTAGACGGCCATCGAGTCGACCGAGACCAGCTCGAGGTCCCACCCGGCGCGTGCCGACATCCGACGCGCCAGCTCGTAGGCGATCGCCGACTTACCCGATGCCGTCGGGCCGACCAGGGCCACCACCGGGTCGGCACCGTCCGGGTCGGCACCGTCCGGGTCGGCACCGTCCGGGTCGGCACGGTCCGGGTCGGGGCCGGAGCGGGTGGCCTCCGCCGACCGACGTCCGTCGTGCATCGGGGCGGAGGGGTCAGCCGGCCGCGACAGGGATCCTGGTCCGGTGGGAGGGCGGCGCGGTGACCCGGAGCAGCGCGCCGGTGAGATGGTGCCGGGCGGCCCCGGTGACGGTCAGCTCGGCATAGGAGCCCTCGCGCGGTGCCACGCCGTCGCCCGGCCGGAAATGGACGAGCTTGTTCTGCGAGGTCCGACCCGAGACCATGGTCGGGTCCCGCTTGGAGGGTCCCTCCACCACCACCTCCTCCACCCGGCCGACGCGGTCGTGATGGCGGACCGAGGCCGAGCGCTCCACCACCGACCGGAGCCGCTCGAACCGGTCGGCCACCACGTCGCCCGGCACGAAGCGGTCGGTCATCGAGGCGGCCCGGGTGCCCGGTCGGGGCGAGAAGATGAAGGTGTAGGCGCTGTCGTAGGCGGCCTCCGCCGCCACCTCCAGCGTGGCCTCGAAGTCCTCCTCGGTCTCGCCGGGAAATCCCACGATGAGATCGGTGGTGACGGCCAGGTCGGGGATGGCGGCCCGGGCGGCGGCCAGCCGCTCCAGGTAGCGCTGGGCGGTGTAGCCCCGTCGCATGGCCGACAGGACGGCGTCGCTCCCGGACTGGAGGGGCAGGTGGAGGTGGTTGCAGACCTCCTCGGTCCGGGCCATGGCCTCGATGGTCTCGGGTCGGAGGTCCTTCGGGTGAGGGCTGGTGAACCGGACCCGGCGGATGCCGTCCACGGCCCCGACGGCGACCAGCAGCTCGGCGAACAGGGGCCGGCGACGGGTCAGGTCGCGTCCGTAGGAGTTCACGTTCTGGCCCAGCAGCGTGACCTCGGTCACCCCACGGCGGGCCAGGGCCGCCACCTCGTCGACCAGGCTGTCGAACGGTCGGGAGACCTCACCGCCGCGCACCGAGGGCACGATGCAAAAGGCGCACGAGTTGTCACAGCCCGTCTGGATGGAGACCCACGCGGCGTACGGGAGCTCCCGCACGGCGGCCAAAGCCGCCACCTGCTGGTCCGCCGCCGTCGGGTCACCGGCCGGCACGGGCTCGTCCAGGATCTCCACCACCGGCCCGTGTTCGGCCGCCTGGCGCAGCAGCTGCGGGGCCCGGGCCAGGTTGTGGGTGCCGAACACCACGTCGACGTGGGGTGCACGCTGGCGGATGCGCTCCTGGTCCATCTGGGCCAGGCACCCCCCCACGGCGATCTGCATGCCGGGCCGGCTCTCGCGGAGGGCCTTGAGGTTGCCCAGGTGCCCGTAGAACTTGTTGTCGGCGTTCTCTCGGATGCAACAGGTGTTGAAGACCACCACGTCCGCCGACTCGATGTCGTCGGTGGCCACGAGGCCGTCCGCGGTCAACGCCCCGGCCAACCGCTCCGAGTCGTGGTCGTTCATCTGGCACCCGAAGGTGCGGATGTGGAACGTCCTGGCCTCGGTGGTCATCGGCCCAGGATACGGCCCCCTCAGGGGTGGGACGCCACCACCACCGTGTGGATCCCCCCGCGCACCAGCCAGTCGGTGGTCACGGTCATCCGGCGGGGTGCCACCGCCGCCACCAGGTCGTCGAGGATGCGGTTGGTCATGTCCTCGTGGAAGCCGCCCTCGTTCCTGAAGCTCCACAGGTACAGCTTGAGCGACTTCAACTCCACCAGCAGCTGGTCGGGCACGTAGCTGAGGGTGACCGTGGCGAAGTCCGGCTGGCCGGTCAGCGGGCACAGGCAGGTGAACTCGGGGCACTCGCAGCGGACCTCGTAGTCGCGCCCCGGATGCGGGTTGGCGACCGCCTGGAGGTCCTTGCTGGGTTCACTGGGCACGGGGCGTCCGCCTACGCGCCGGCGTCGAAGTCGTACAGCCCGGCCGAGCCGTCACGGTCGAGGATGAGCCCGTGCAGATCCGGACGGAGCTCGAGGACCACGCCGGGCACGCCCGCCTCGGCCAGCGCCGCTTCGGCGCCCTCCCGGACCTGGTGGGACTGGGTGCCCTTGCAGATGCCGACCAGCGAGGGCCCGGCACCGGACCAGCACACGGCCAGCGCGCCGCCGGCCGACAGGCCGGCCAGCAGCTTGGGTGCCGCCGGGAACAGCGGGCTCCGGTAGTCCTGGTGGAGCCGGTCCTCGGTGGCCTCGCTGATCAGCAACCGGCTGTCGGCCAGGCCGGCGATCAGGAGTGCCATCCGCGACAGGTTGAACGCGGCGCTCTCCCGGCTGACCTGGGTGGGGAGTGCCTGCCGGGACCGGGCCGTCGACAGCGTGACATCGGGGACGATGATCACGAAGACCAGGCTGACGTCGAGCGGGAGTCGCACGGCCTGGACGCCCCCTTTGACCCGGGCGGCGGCGACCAGGCCGCCGACCATCGAGGCCGCGGCATTGTCAGGGTGGCCGTCCACGGTGGCGGCCACGGCCAACGGGTCGGCGGCACCGGCCGCCGCTGCCGCCGCCACGGCCAAAGCCGCTGACGAGCCCAGGCCCCTGGCGATGGGGATCTGCGACCGGACCGTGATGGCCAGCCGGTCGGTCCCGGCCACATCGATGGCCACCCGGGCAGCCAGGTGCGAAGGGTCGTCGGACAGCCCCGCTCCTTCCCCCTCGGAACGGACGATCAGCTTCGAGGCCGGCTCCACCTCGACCTCGACGTACCGGTCCAGAGCGACGGCCAGGGTGTCGAAACCTGGACCCAGGTTGGCGGACGACGCTGGAGCTCGGGCTCGCACACCGACACGGTACTCGCACCGGTCCCGCCCGAGGTGACCCGGGTCGAGTCCGGCCTGATCAGTCGTGGACCAGGCGCCACCACCACGACGGCTCCGCCACCGTCGTGGCCAGGCGGAGGGGCACCGTCTCGATCTGGTCGCCCAAGGCGAAGGTGGCCTCTCCCACCATGCGGCCGCTCCTGCTGCCGGGCGGGACAGGAACCAGCCTGGCGGTGGCGCTGACCCGTTGGCCGGGCCAGGCCGCCAGCCAGGCGCTGCGGGCGGCGATCACCTCGGCCGGGTAGGAGTGGCCGCCCCAGCGGGCCGTGACCGTACCGGCGGACTGGCCGGCCGTCGCCACAGGGACCTGGACCACCCCGGCCTGGGCCGCGGCCAGCAGGGACTGCGCGGTCGGGCCGGCGTAGCGGAAGACGTCGGGCACCTCGAGGTCGTCGGCCGGGATGGTGGACGTGGTGGTGGTCGAGGTGGGCGGGGCATGGGCCGACGCTGCCGTCGTCGTGGTCGTGGCGGTCGGCGGGACGATGGCCGCCGGCACGGGCTGGGTGAGCACGGCCGCCAGGACCAGGACCGTGCGCCCGCCGACGGCCCGGTCGGCTGCCAGGACCAGGCCCGCCTTGGCCTGGGACGTGTACCCCGACTTCACCCCGATGATCCCGTCCGTGCCGATCTCACTCACGATGTTGGGCACCGTGCCGACCAGGGGGAGGTCGACCGACGTCATGTCGACGATCTGGGCGAAGGTGGGGATGGCCATATCGGCGGCGGCGATGCGGAGGCAGTCGGCGGCCGTGGACACCGAACCGGGCTCGTAGCCGCTGGCGTCCACGTAGTGGGACGAGGTGGCCCCCAGCTGCGCGGCCGTGGCGTTCATCTTGGCCACGAAGGCAGGAACGCTGCCGGCGTCCCAGACGGCCAGCGTGAACGCCGCGTCGTTGGCCGACCGGACGAGCATCGCCTCCAGCAGCTGACGCTCGGTGAGGCCCTCGCCGGATTGGAGGGGAATGTTGGACTCGTCGTTGGCGTCCTCGTACCGGTACTCGGCGACGTCGGGCGCCACCACGGTGACGGTGGGCCCGCTCGCCCCCGGGGCCACGGGATGGTCCCGGAGGATGACCAGTGCGGTGGTCATCTTGGTGAGGGAGGCGACGGGCACCGAGGCTTCCGGCCCGGACTGGGCTGCGTAGCCGAGCGTGGGCACCGCTATCGCTCCTTGTCCCGTGGCCGGCCAGGGGAGTTGCGGCTGGGTCCCGGCGGCCAGGAGGGACGCCGGGATCCCGGGGACCAGGGTCGGCTCGGCCAGCGGTCGGTTGATGCGGGCGGCGGCGGCGATGGTGGCGGCCGCCAGGACCACGACCAGCGCGACGACACCAGCGATCCACCAGCCCCACCGGCGACGCGTGCCAGGGTGGGCGCCCCTCCTCTCCCCTGTCCCGGGGGCCGGATCTCCGCCGGACCCTTCGGGAGCGACGGCCGGTGTCACCGCCACCCCGGTCGGGCCGGGCGTGGGCCCGGTCGGTTGGGTCGGCCCGGAGGCAGGCACCGCAGCGGGCGACTCGGATGGGCCGGGCGCCGGCGGCGACGCCGGCACGGACGGGGCCACAGGCACCGCAACCGGTGTCACCGCCGTCGTCAGGTCGGCCTCGGTGGCGACACCGGTGGAGGAACCGGCGGTGATGTCGAGCACGGCGGCCACCGGGAGAGGGGTGGTGGTCGGCTCCCCGGTCGGCCCGGGTCCGAGCGCCTCGTCACTGACGCCTGCCGGCACCAGGTCGTGGTCGCCGTCGTCAGGGGTACTCAGGTTCAGCGGGCGTCCAGTTCCTCGGGGGTCATCAGCACGGCCCTGGCCTTCGAGCCCTCGGACGGGCCCACCACACCCCGTCGCTCCATGAGGTCCATGAGCCGTCCGGCCCGGGCAAAGCCGACCCGCAGTTTGCGCTGCAGCATCGACGTGGAGCCGAGCTGTGAACGTACCACCAGTTCCATCGCCTGTTCGAGCAGGGCGTCGTCGTCACCGTCGTCGCCGTCGGGCCCACGCGACTCCACGCCCACCACCGCCTCGATGTCGGACAGCACCTCCATGGGCCGCTGGCGCTTCCAGTGGGCGGCGACGGCCCGGACCTCCTCCTCGCTCACCCACGGGCCCTGCAGGCGCTGGGGATTGGAGGAGGACGCCGACAACAGGAGCATGTCGCCCTTGCCGATGAGACGCTCGGCACCGCCCTGGTCCAGGATCACCCGGCTGTCGGCCTGGGTGGACACCGAAAACGCCATGCGCGACGGGATGTTGGCCTTGATGACCCCGGTGATCACGTCGACCGAGGGTCGCTGGGTGGCCAGGACCAGGTGGATGCCGACGGCCCGGGCCATCTGGGCGATCCGGCACACCGACTCCTCCACGTCGCGGGCCGCCACCATCATCAGGTCGTTCAGCTCGTCCACCACGATGAGGATGAAGGGCAGGCGGTTGTAGTGGGGCTCGACCTCCTGGTCGTCGTCCTGGTCGTCGGTGTCGGGACCCGTCCCGCGCATCCGCAGCTGGTAGGCCTCCTCGAAGTCGGCCAGGTCCCCCTGGTCGAAGCCGGCGTTGTACCCGGTGATGTCCCGCATGCCCACCTCGGCCAGCAGGTCGTAGCGACGCTCCATCTCCGTGACCGCCCAGGCCAGGGCGTTGGCCGCCTTCTTCGGGTCCACCACCACCTGGGTCAGCAGGTGCGGGAGGTCGTTGTACTGGCCGAGCTCGACCCGCTTGGGGTCGACGAGGATGAGCCGCACCTGGTCCGGGGTGGCCCGGGTCAGGATCGAGGTCAGCACGGAGTTGATGCACGACGACTTGCCCGAGCCGGTGGCCCCCGACACCAGCACGTGGGGCATCTCGGCCAGGTTGACCATGACCGCCCGGCCGGCGATGTCCCGGCCCAGGGCGACCTCCAGGGGATGCTGGGCGCTCGCCGCCTCCGGCGAGGCCAGGATGTCCCCGAGCGCCACCAGCTCGCGCCGCCGGTTGGGGACCTCGACCCCGATGGCCGATTTGCCCGGGATGGGGGCGAGGATGCGCACGTCGGGCGAGGCCATGGCGTAGGCGATGTCCTTGGACAGCGAGGTGACCCGGGCCACCTTCACCCCCGGTCCCAGCTCCAGCTCGTAGCGGGTCACCGTCGGGCCCACCGTCCGTCCGACCAGACGGGTGTCCACGCCGTGGGCGGCCAGGGCCGCCACCAGGGCGGCGCCGCCGGCGTCCACCTCCCGTTGGTCGACGGTATGGGGCTTGGCCCGCTTCAGGAGCGTGGTCGGGGGCAGCCGCCAGTCCCCCACCGACGGCCCCAGCTTCATCTCGAGCTGCGACCCGTGTACCGGTTTCAGCGGCAGGTCAGGTGCCGGCACCACCACGGCATCGTCCCCGAGGGAGTCCACCACCCCGTCGTCCGCCCCGTCGTCCATCCCGTCGTCGGGCTCGGGGGGCTCGGTCGGGACGGGAGCCGCAGCGACCTCCAGGTCGGGCGGGCCGGACCGGACACTCCGCCCGAAGGGGTCGGTCGGATGATCGTCGTCGAGCACGCCGTCGTCATCGTCGGCACTGCCCCGGGCGGCCGCCACCGTCCAGGCCACAGCGCGGGCCACGGCGCGGGCCGCGGTGTGGATCGACACCCCGGTGAACAGCACCATGGCCACGACCAGCACGGCCACCAGGACGGTGGCGGCCCCGAAGCCGCCGAGGCCGGCGCGCAGCGGGTCGGCGATGAGGGCGCCCACCCACCCGCCGGCTGACGACAGCTCGGCCGTCGACGCCCGCAGTGACGGCGAACCGCCGGCCAGGGCGGCCAGACCGGCCACGGCCAGGAGGGTCAGCGTGGCACCGACGACGGCGCGGGCCGGGTCACGCTCGGCGCGCCCCTTCCCGTCGTCGCCCCGGTTGACCAACAGGAGGATCCCCACCGCCACCGCCACCGGTGGTACCAGAAACCGCCCCCACCCGAGCAGGTCACCCACACCGAGACGGGCGCCGTGGCCCGCAGGGTTGAGGGAGTCGGCGTAGAAGGCCAGCGCGGTCAGCACGCCGACCGTCACCAGCACCACACCCCACACATCGCTGGCGTGCGCGGCCACCACGGTCCAGATCGAGGCGCCGAACCCGTCGCGGCGCAGTCCCCGCCGGCCCGATCCCCGGCCGTGCTTGGGCGCCTTCCCCCTCGTGGCGTTCGAGGGCTTCGAGCGCGATCGGGACGGGGCGGCCGGCCTGTTCTTCGAGCGCGCAGCCCCGGATCGGCCCGCCGGTCGCTTCGTGGCGGTCGTCACAGTGAGTAACAGGGTAGTCCCGGAGCGTCCCGATCAGGGTGACACCTGCGACCCCGGCGTCGAGCGGCGTCTGCCCAGCTCAGGCCCGGCGGCGGACGCTGTGGCGGCCCCTCAGACCGTCACGATGACCGGCACGATCATCGGCCGCTGACGGGTACGGTCGCCCACCAGGCGGCCCAGGGCCTTGCGGGTGACCCGGTTGAGGTTCTCGTGGTCGTTGCTGCCCGAGGCCAGGGACTGCTCGAGGGCCTTGGTGACCTGGGAGCGGGCGTCTTCGAGCAGCGCCTCGGTGTCGTGGTCGTAGGCCCACCCACGCGTCACGATCTGGGGTGTGCCGACCACCTCGCCTCGCCGGAGGTCCACCGTGGCCACCGCCATCACCACGCCCTCCTCGGCCAGGACCATCCGGTCCCGCAGCACACCGTGGCCGATGTCGCCCACCGAGCTGCCGTCGACGAACAGGTACCCCCCGGGCACCGACCCGTCGCGGTGCAGTCCACGGTCGTCCAGGCGGACGGCGTCCCCGTCCTCGCACAGCAGGACCCGGTCCCCGCCGATCCCCATGGAGTTCGCCACCAGGACCTGGTTGGCCATGTGTCGGTACTCGCCGTGGACCGGGATCACGAACTCCGGGCGGGTCACCGACATGAGCATGGCCAACTCGCCCTGGCGGGCGTGGCCACTCACGTGGACCGAGTCGACACCGGAATGGATGACCTCGACCCCCCGGCGGTGGAGGCTGTCGATCACCCGGCCCACCGACCACTCGTTGCCCGGGATGGGGTGGGCGCTGATGACCACCACGTCGTTCTCGCGGAGCCGGAAGAACCGGTTCTCGCCGGTGGCCAGCCGGGACAGGGCCGACATGGGCTCACCCTGGGAGCCGGTGGAGATGACGCAGACCTGGCCCGGATCGAGGTCGTCCACGTCCTCGATGTCGACCAGCGAGCCGTCCGGGATGTGCAGGAGCCCGAGCTTGCGGGCCAGGGCCACGTTCTTCTGCATGGACCGGCCCAGCGTGGCCACCTTGCGGCCACCGGCGATGGCCGCGTCGGCCACCTGTTGGACCCGGTGGATGTGACTGGCGAAGCAGGTCACGATGAACCGGCGGTCCGGGCGGGCCAGGAACACCTTGCGCAGCGTGGCGCCCACCGTCGACTCCGACGGGGTGAATCCGGGCTCCTCGGCGTTGGTCGAGTCCACCAGCAGGAGCCGGATTCCGGGGTCCGAGGCCAGCGCCCCCATCCGGGCCAGATCGGTCCGGCGCCCGTCCACCGGGTGCAGGTCGATCTTGAAGTCGCCCGAGTGGAGGATGATGCCCTGGGGGGTGTGGAACGCGGTGGCGAAGGCGTGGGGCACGGAGTGGGTGACCGGGATGAACTCCACGTCGCAGGGACCGATGCGGCGTCGCTCGCCGTCCTTCACGGCGATGAACTGGGCCCGGTCGGCCACACCGGCCTCGTCGACCCGGTTGCGGGCCAGGGCCAGGGTCAGCTCGGAGCCGTACACCGACACCGGGAAGTCGCGGAGCAGGTAGGCCAGCCCGCCGGTGTGGTCCTCGTGGCCGTGGGTCAGGATGACGCCGTCGACCCGGTCGGCGTTCTCACGCAGATAGGTGAAGTCCGGCAGCACCAGGTCGACGCCCGGCATGTCTGGATCGGGGAACATGATCCCCACGTCGAGCACCAGGATCCGGCCGTCCACCTCGATGCAGGCGCAGTTCCGTCCGATCTCGCCCAGTCCCCCGAGGAACACGATCCGGACCGAGGACGGGTCCCCGGTGCGCGCCGGCCCCGCCGGTCCCTTGGCGTTCCGCTTGGCCTGGGTCCCTGCTGCCTTGCCGGATGCGGACGTGCCGGATGCTCCCTTGCCGGATGCTCCCTTGCCGGATGCGGACGTGCCGGACCCGGACGAGCCACCCGACGATCGGCGCCGCCCCCCTCCGGTCGACTTCTTGGTTCCCGAGGCGGGACGACTGTCGTCAGCCCGGTCGGCATTGCGGCCTTCGTTCTTGCTGTTCACTGCCACTTCTCTCTTGCTGATCGGTCGGGTCCGGCCGCCGGGCGGTGGGACCCCTCGACCAGTCTGGTGTCAGGCAACCGACTGCGGCGTCAGGTCGAACCGGGCCAGCGCGTCGATGACGCCGCGTGCCTGTTCCTCCAGCGACTCGGGGCCGGGTGTGTTGGGTAACCGGCACTGCCCGACGGGCAGGCCGAGTGCTCGGCAGGCCGCCTTGGCCGGGACCGGGTTGGGAAACTCGTCGGTGGACTGGAATCGGTACGACCCGATGAGGTGCCGGTTGACCGTAGCGGCCCGACCGACCTCGCCCGCCGCATGGCAGCGGAGCATCTCGGCGAAGTGCCTTCCGGCCCAATGTGCCGCCACGCTGATCACACCGACGGCACCGACGGCGGCGAAGGGCAGCGTGAGCGAGTCGTCCCCGCAGTAGACCTCGAACCCCTCGGGCGCGTCCGCCACCACCGTGGCCGCACCGGCCACGTCGCCGGTGGCGTCCTTGACCCCGACGATGGTGGGGCAGTCGCGGGCGAGCTCCAGGATCAGGTCCGCGCCGATTCGGCGGCCCGACCGGACCGGGATGTCATAGAGGAGGACCGGGAGGTCCGTGGCAGCGGCCACCGCCCGGAAGTGGGCCGAGATGCCGGCCGGGGACGGGCGGTTGTAGTACGGGGTGACGGCCAGGATCCCGTGGACCCCACGGGATCGGGCCGCCTGGGTCAGCATGACCGAGTGTGCGGTGTCGTTGGTCCCCGTCGAGGCGATGATCGGGATGTCGACGGCGGCCACCACGGCAGCGAAGAGGTCGAGACGCTCCTGGTCGGTGAGGACGGAGCCCTCGCCGGTGCTCCCGGCCACCACGATGGCCTCGGTGCCCGACGAGGCCAGGTGCCGGGCCACCACGGCCGCACCCTCGAGGTCGATCGACCCGTCCGGGCCGAACGGGGTGACCATGGCGGTGACCACCGCACCGAAGCGTGCCACGGTGCTCAACCTCCCCGGTGGGGGGCTCGGTCTAGGGAACAGCTCACGAGTGCGCAGGCTACCAGCAGCACCCGGCCCCACCCGCCCCAGGGGCTCGACCCGTCCTCCGGGATGGCCGGGTCCCGATGGACCGGCGCCCGGGCGGGCCGGTGCGGACCCTAGGAGGCCACCCGGTCCTGAGGCGGGACCGAGGCCATGGCGTCGTACTCCTCGGTGGTGTCCACCCACGACTCGAACTCGATGACCCCGAGCTCGGTGAACTTGGTACGCAGCCAACCGTCGGCGGCATCGAGCAGGCCCAGCTTCTTGCAGTTGGGGACGATCTTGGAGAACAACAGCGCCTGGAACGCCGCCCGCTCGGGGGCCTGCTGGACCACCGGCACGATGGCCTTCGGGTCCACGCCCATGCGGTCCCACACCTCCTGCTGGAGGAAGCGGTCCCGCATCCTGACCGCCGCCTCGAAGGCGAACTCCTGGCGCTCCCGCAGCTCGGCGGCGCTCAACCCCTCGTAGTACTCCTGCAGGCTCAGCACGCCGAAGGCCACGTGGCGGGCCTCGTCGGCCATGACGTACCGGAGTAGCTGCTTGAGCAGCGGGTCGCCGGTCATCTGGTGCATGAAGCCGAACGCCGCCAGGGCCAGTCCCTCGACCATGATCTGCATGCCGAGGTAGGTGAGGTCCCACCTCGAGTCGGCGATGATGTCGTCCAGCAGCATCCGAAGGTGGGCGTTGACGGGATAGTGCCCGCTCAGCTTCTCGTCGAGGTACTTGGCGAAGACCTCGACATGGCGGGCCTCGTCCATCACCTGGGTGGAGGCGTAGTACTTGGCATCGATCCAGGGGACGGACTCGACGATCTTGGCCGTGCAGATCAGGGCACCCTGCTCCCCGTGGAGGAACTGGGACAGGGTCCAGTTCTGGCTCTCGACGCCGAACTGCACCCACTCCTTCTCCGACCACCTCTCGACCGGGGTGCCGCTCAGGTCGAACCCGGCGCCGAAGCCACCGGTGGACTCGGCCTGCTCACGGACCAGCCGCTCCTGGTCGACCTCGATCTCCCAGGGGAGGTCGGTCTGGCCGTTCCACTGGGCACCCTTGGCCTTCTCGTACAGCTTGTTGAGCTTCGGGCGTGCCCCCTTCTCGTAGTCCCAGGTGAAGATGGAGTCGTACTCCGAGTGGACGACGTGGCGGCCGTCGGCCTCCTCGGTGCCGACCACGGACAGGATCGCCTCGAAGTCGTCGATCTCGGCGCGACCGATGATGGCCTCGGTGCTGCTCATTTCAGTGGTCATGTCCACTCTTCCTCTCGGTGGTCGGATGCGGGGTACTCGGATGCGGTGCTGTCGATGGATGCGGTGCTGTCGATGGATGCGGTGCTGTCGATGGATGCGGTGTGGTGGATGCAGCGTCGAGGGATGCGGCGTTGATGGATGCGGTGTCGAGGGAACTCCGGCGGCCGTCGGCGAAGGGGGTGATGTCGATGGCCCGGGCCGGCACGGCCGAGTGCAGCGCCCGGATACCGGGCAGCACGAAGGTCTCGACCAGCCGCGCCGTGTGGGCCGGGTCGCAGAGGTCGGTCGTCTCCGAAGGTGAGATGGCGTAGGAGAGCACGATCCGGGTGGCCCACTCCGCCACCCGGCCCGCTTCGGGGGGGCTCATCCACCGGGCCAGGAAGGGGGCCACGAACCGGGACGCGGTCCCGAGCAGCCGGTTGGATTCGTCGAAGGCCAGGTGGCCGAGGACGACGTCGGGCTCGTGCTCCACGAGGTAGGCCAGTGCGGCATGGCCGCGGAGGCGCGAGGACGCCTCCACGATGCCGCCCACCAGGGCCTGGCCCAGGTCCTCGGACTCCCCCAGCGTGACGCCGAGAGCGGAGAACAGGCGGGCCATCTCGGTGTCGACCACGGCCCCGAGGATCTCCTCACGACCCCCCGGAAAGGCCCGGTAGACGGTCGCCCTCGACACGCCCGCCTCGCGGGCGATGTCGTCCACCGTGGTCTTCAGGGTGCCGTGACGGGCCAGGCACGCCAGGGTGGCGTCGACCACCGCCAGCCGGTGCGGCGAGGAGCGGTCGGGGGCGCCGTCGGCGGAGGGGGGGCGGGGCGATGCCGCCGGTCGCCCACCGACGGTCACTGCATCCACCACACGGAGTGCGGCCCCCTTGACTGCCACGCATGAAACGCTAGATCGGATTTTGTCTCATTGTCAACGGTGTCCCGGGCGCGGACGTCCCCGTGACCGGGTCACGGCGGAAGCGCCGATGGTGCCGCGGCCACCACCCCGGCCAGCAACTCGGCCCGGACCAGCTGGGCCACCTGGACCGGATCGTCGAGATCCCACCGTCCCGGTGCCGAGATGTAGGACAGGACCATCCGGGCCAGGAAGTCGGCCGCCTCCCCGGTGTCCACGCCCTCGGCCACGCCGCGCTGGCGCAGGTAGGGCACGAGGAATTCGGCGATCCCCTGGCGGATCCGGTTGCTCTCCACGGTGAGGGCGGGTAGCAGCGTCTCCGGCTCGGTCTGCATGACCCGTTGCAGGACGTCGTGCTCGAGGATGGAGCGGTGGGCGAAGGCGATCCCGCGCTCCATCACCTCCTCGAGGCTGACGGCGTCGTGGACCTCCTCGTAGAGCCGGGCGAAGAACTCGACGGTGGCCCAGGACACCACCGCGGTGATCAGTTCGTCACGACCCCCCGGAAAGGCCCGGTAGACGGTGGCCCGGGACACCTTGGCCTCGCGGGCGGCGTCCTCCACCGTGGTCTTGGCCAGTCCCCACCGGGCCACGCAGGTGTAGGTGGCCTCGAGGATGCGCTGCCTGGTCTCGGGCACGGGCGGCCCGGTCGGTGTCACAATCCGAGCAGCGGCTCGAGCCCCACCGTGACCCCCGGACGGTCGCTGATGCTCCGCACCGCCAGCACCACGCCGTCCATGAACGAGGACCGGTCGTAGGAGTCGTGACGGATGGTCAGGCTCTGGCCCACCGCGCCGAGGATCACCTCCTGGTGGGCCACCAGGCCGGGCAGCCGCACCGAGTGGATCCTGATGTCGGCCGGGCCCCGCCCGCCCCGGGCGGCGTCGAGCACCGTGGTGACGGTGCGGTCGGGCGGGAAGTCCCCCGTCCCCGACTCCCGGCGGGCGGTGGCCATCCGCTCCGCGGTCGCACGCGCCGTGCCCGACGGGGCGTCCAGCTTGCCGTCGTGATGCAGCTCGATGATCTCGGCCCCGTCGAACCACGGGGCGGCCAGCTCGGCGAAGCGCATCATCAGGACGGCACCGATGGCGAAGTTGGCCGCCACCACGCAGTTGGGGGGACCGGCGAACCGGCGGCGCAGCTCAGTGACATCGTCCTCGGAGAACCCGGTGGTCCCCACCACGGCGTGGATCCCGGCGTCGGCACAGAAGCCCAGCGCCTCACGCGAGGCCTCCAGTCGGCTGAAGTCGACGGCCACGTCGACCCCGGCATCGACCAGCGCGGCCAGTCCGCCCGACACCACCAGGTCGGGGACGGGGGCACCCGTCAGCGCCTCCACCCCCCTGCCGGCGTGGGCCGGATCGATGGCCGCCACCAGGTCGAGGCCGTCGCGGGCGGCGACGGTGCGGCACACTTCGGCGCCCATCTTGCCGCCGGCTCCCACCACCCCGATGCGCATGGGGTCACCCTACTGTCGGGCCGTAGGGCGACCGGGCACCCAGCGCGAGGGCCCGGGCCTAGCCCAGGCCCAGCTGCACCGGGTCGAAGTCGGACGGCGCGAACGGTCCCACCACCGACAGGGTCTTGGGCGCCGCCGCCAATTCGGCCGCCGCCCCGTGGACGTCCTCGAGGGTCAGGGCGGCCACCCGGGCCAGCACCTCGTCGACGGGGAGGACCTCCCCGTGGAGCAGCATGCCGGCACCGATCCGGCTCATCCGGGCCCCCGAGTCCTCGCAGGCCAGCAGGGTCTCGGCCCGCAGGTTCCCCTTGGCGATGGCCAGCTCCCGCTCGGTGATCCCGTGCTCCCCCAGGTCGGCCAGCTCCGCGGCCACGATGGCCAGGACCTCGGGCACGTGCTCGGGAGCGGTGCCCATCCCGACGCTGACCGAGCCGGCGTCGTGGTAGGCCACCCGCTCGGACCACACCGAGTAGGCCAGGCCGCGGCGCTCGCGGATCTCCTGGAACAGGCGGCTGGACAGTCCACCGCCCAGGACGTGGTTGAGGACGGCCAGGGCGTAGCGCTGGGGGTCGAAGCGGTCCACCGACCGGCACGCCAGCACCAGATGGGCCTGCTCGGTGGACCTCCGGGTGACCAGCAGCGGCTCGACCTTCTCCCCCGGCGGTCGTCGGTCAGGGGTCACACCGCCCGATCGTCCGGCGAAGCGGGCCTCGAGGCCCTCGGCCACCTCGGCGTGGTCGAGGTCACCGGCCACCGCCACCACCATGTTGCCCGGGCGGTAGTGGAGCTCGAAGAAGGAGCGGATCCGGTCGGTGGTCATGTGCTCCACCGAGTCCTGGGTGCCCAGCACCTCGCGTCCCAGCGGGTGTCCGGGGAACAGTCCGGCCGAGCTCTGCTCGGCCGCCTCGTCCGAGGGCTCGTCGGCGTGCATGAGGATCTCGTCCAGGATGACCTGGCGCTCGGCGTCGAGGTCCAGTGGGCGCAGGGCCGGTCGCCACATGATGTCGGACAGGATGTCCAGTCCGAGTGAGACGTGCTCGGCCAACAGTCGGATGTAAAAGGACGTGTACTCCTTGGTGGTGAAGGCGTTGAAGTCGCCCCCCACCTCGTCCACGGCCTCGGCGATGGCGGTGGCGGTCCGCTCCTCGGTCCCCTTGAACAACAGGTGCTCGAGGAAGTGCGAGGCGCCGGACAGCTCCCCGTCCTCGTCCCGCGACCCCGTCCCGACCCAGAAGCCGATGCACACCGAGCGGGCGTCGTCCATCTGCTCGGTGACCAGGGAGAGGCCGGACGGCAGGATCTCGTTGCGGATCATGGGCGCGCGTCCCGGTGCTGGCGCCCGGCAGGGCGACCGTCGCTCCGGCCGGCGCCCGTTGGGGACACCGGCCGGGAGCGAGGCGTGCTCAACGCCGGCGACGACCGCCCCGGCCGCCTCCGCCGCCGCTGGGCCGGTCGGACGACTCGGACACCGCCGGGCCCAGGTCGCCGAACTCCTCGACCAGCTCGACCTCGAAGGCCTCCTCGAACGAGACGGCACCGGCCGGTGCGCTGACCGGCTCGGGCTGGCGCCGCGGGCGCTCGCCACGGTCGCCACGGTCGCCCGGGTCGGCATGGTCGCCCCGGGGGGGCCGACTGCGGCCACCGCCGTCACCACGGCCGTTGCGCTCCTCGGAGCCGGAGCCGGAACTGGACGATCCCGAGCCGGTGGCCACGGGGGCCTCGCCGGCCAGCGACAGGGACACCTTGCCCTGGGGATCGATGTCGTCCACCTTCACCTCGACCGGCTGGCCCAGGTCGAGCACGTCCTCGACGCGCTCCACCCGCTTGCCCTGGCCGATCTTCGAGATGTGCAGGAGGCCATCGCGACCCGGGAGGATATTGACGAAGGCACCGAACTTGGTGATGTTCACGACCTTGCCCTGGTAGGTGGCGCCCACCTCGGCCAGCGGCGGATCGAGGATGGTGGAGATGCGTCGCCGCGCCTCCTCGACGGCGGTGCCGTCCTTGGCGCCGATGGTCACGGTCCCGACCATGCCGTCGTCGTCGACGGCGATGTCGGCACCGGTCTCCTGCTGCAGGGCGTTGATGACCTTGCCCTTGGGCCCGATGACCTCACCGATCTTGTCCATGGGGATCTCGAAGGAGATGATCTTCGGCGCCGACTCGGCCACCTCGGCCCGGGGCTCGGCGATGGCGCCGGCCATGACGTCGAGGATGGTCAGACGGGCGTCCTTGGCCTGGAGGAGCGCCTTGGTCAGCACGTCCAGCGGGAGACCGTCGATCTTGGTGTCGAGCTGGAGGGCGGTGACCACGTCCCTGGTCCCGGCCACCTTGAAGTCCATGTCCCCGAAGGCGTCCTCCGCCCCCAGGATGTCGGTCAGGGTGACGTAGGTGCCGCCGTCGTAGACGAGGCCCATGGCGATGCCGGCCACCGGGGCCTTGAGGGGCACGCCGGCCGCCATCAGCGACAGTGTCGAGCCGCACACCGACGCCATGGAGGTGGAGCCGTTGGAGGCCAGGACGTCCGAGACCAGCCGCAGCGTGTAGGGGAAGTCCTCCTCGTAGGGGACCACCGGCAGCAGGGCCCGCTCGGCCAGAAGGCCGTGGCCGATCTCACGACGCTTGGGTCCCCGCATGAAGCCGGTCTCGCCGGTGGAGAAGGGCGGGAAGTTGTAGTGGTGCATGTAGCGCTTGTGCTCGTCGGGGGTGATGGTGTCGAGCAGCTGGTTCATGCGGGGCATCCCGAGGGTGGTCACGTTGAGCACCTGGGTCTCGCCCCGCTGGAACAGCGCCGACCCGTGGGCCGTGGGGAACAGGTCCACCTCGGCCGACAGCGGGCGGATGTCGGTGGTCGAGCGCCCGTCGATGCGGAGGCCCTCCTCGACGATCCGCTTCCGGACCAGCTTCTTGGTCAGGCCGCGGACGGCGGCCTTGATCTGGCCGGCCCGGTCGGGGAAGCCCCCGGACACCGTGTCGATGATGAAGGTGGTGGCGGCGTCGAGGGCGGCGTTGCGCTCGGCCTTGGCCACGATCTTGTTGGCCTCGGCGATGGCCTCGGTCCCGACCGCCTCGACCCGCTCGAAGACGTCGTCGTCGTAGTCGGAGAACGTCGAGTACTCGAAGGTCTCGATCGGGCCCCGCTCCCTGACGTACGCCTCGACCAGGTGGCGCTGGAGCACGATCGACTCCCGGATCCACGTCTTGGCGGCCTCGAGGCCGTCGGCCAGCACCTCCTCGGTGACCTGGGGGGCGCCCTGGTCGTAGTACTCGAACGAGCGCTCCGACCCGCCGGCCTCGACCATCATGATGGCGATCTCGGCGTTGGCGGCGTCCGACAGGGCCCGGCCGGCCACGACCAGCTCGAAGGTGGACTCGTCACCCTCCTGGAAGCTGGGGTGCGGGATCCACTGTCCGTCGGTGGAGTAGGCCACCCGGACGGCTCCGATGGGCCCGTCGAAGGGGATGCCCGAGATCATCAGGGCCGCCGAGGCGGCGTTGATGGCCAGGACGTCGTGGGGATTGACCTGGTCGGCGCCGAAGATGGTCCCGACGATGTGGACCTCGTTGCGGAAGCCCTTGGGGAAGGACGGCCGCAGCGGCCGGTCGATCAGCCGGTCGGTCAGGATGGCCTGGTCCGAGGACTTGCCCTCCCGACGGAAGAACGAGCCGGGGATCTTTCCCGCCGCGTAGGTCCGCTCCTCGATGTCGACGGTGAGGGGGAAGAAGTCGGCCCCCTCCCGGACGGACCTCGAGGCGGTGGCCGTGGCCAGGAGCGTGGTGTCTCCGATGCGGGCCAGGACGGCCCCGTCCGCCAGTTGGGCCAGCTTGCCGGCCTCGAATGTGAGTGTGCGATCGGTGCCGCTGATGGGCGCCGACACGGTAATGGCGTCTGACATGACGCTCCTTGGTTGCTCGGGGACTCCCCGTGCCAGTTCCCAGTTGTCGAGCACACCACCGCGCACAGGCGGTGTGGTCGGCAACTGGTGACTGACCTCGGTGGGAGCCCAATCTCTGTGGAGTGAATCCGGCCCGTCGCCTCTGCGGCCGACCGTTGCTGCTGCAGTCCGGCACCGTGCCGGCCTGCGGTCCGCCGATGCACGACCGGCGGAGAAATTGCGACCGCCCGGCCGAAGCCGGGCGGAGCGACCTGGGTCCGCCTAGCGGCGGAGGCCGAGGCGGCCGATGATGTCTCGGTAGCGCTCGACGTCGTTCTTGCGGACGTAGTCCAGTAGGCGCCGGCGGCGGCCGATCAGCTTCAACAGGCCTCGGCGGGTGTGGTGGTCACCTTTGTGCACCTTCAGGTGCTCGGTGAGGTGGACGATGCGCTCGCTCAGGATGGCGATCTGCACTTCCGGGGATCCGGTGTCGGTCTCGTGGAGACGGTACTCGGCAATAGTGGACTGCTTGTCTGGCATGGGGTGATCGGGCCTTTTCGGAGTTCGAGATGGCGGGCGGAAGGAGCACGCCGGCACGCCAATGGTAGCAGCAACGCTGGTCGCGGGGCATCAGCGCCGACCCGTGGCCTGCACCGGGCCCACGGGGCGGGTGGCCCCGGACCGGGACGACCGCCGCCCGCCAGGCCCCGGGACCACCCGGTCACCCCTGCCGCCAGTGGCACGGGGTGACCGGGGATCCTCGGCGGGGACCGCCTACTTGTTGGGCTGGGGCGTGATCCTGAGGTAGGGCTTCACGGCGTTGAAGCCCTTCGGGAACCGCTCCTTGGCCTCCTCGTCGGAGACGGCGGGCACGATGACCACGTCCTCGCCGTCCTTCCAGTTGACCGGGGTGGCCACCTTGTAGTCGGCCGTCAGCTGCAGCGAGTCGAGGACCCGCAGGATCTCCTGGACGTTGCGCCCGGTCGAGGCCGGGTAGGTCAGGGTCAGCTTGACCTTCTTGTCGGGGCCGATGATGAACACCGAGCGCACCGTGAGGGTGTCGTTGGCACTCGGGTGGATCATGTCGTAGAGATCGGCGACCTTGCGGTCCTCGTCCCCGATGAGCGGGAAGTTGAGCGCGGTGCCCTGGGTCTCCTCGATGTCACTGGCCCACTTGCCGTGGGAGGCGACGTCGTCGACCGAGAGCCCGATGAGCTTGGTGTTGCGCTTGTCGAACTCGGCCTTGGCCGCCGAGAAGGCGCCCAGCTCGGTGGTGCAGATGGGCGTGAAGTCCTTGGGATGGGAGAACAGGACGCCCCAGCTGTCCCCGAGATAGTCGTGGAAGGTGATGGTCCCCTCGGTCGTCTCCGCAGTGAAGTCGGGGGCGGTGTCGCCCAGACGGATTGCCATATGAAGCTCCTTGTCAGTTCATGGTCGCGGTGATCATGGTCGCTGTGCACGGACACGCCGGACCTCGTCCGGCCCGCGCCGTCACGGTGGTACCCGTTCAGGTTAGTCGCCCGGGCGCCAATTGTCGACCGGGTTAGTCGTGTTTCTGCACCCCCGGGGGGTCGGCGCGGTGGCCCGGGTGACCGCTTTCCACCATGCTGGTCCCATGCCATCCGCGCCATCAGACGGCCCTACCGGGGCCCCGACCGTCCTCGTCGACCGCCACGGCCCGGTCACCGTGGTCACCATCGACCGGCCCGGTCGTCGCAACGCGGTGGACCCCGACACCGCCACCGCCCTGTTCGAGGCCTTCGCCGCCTTCGACGCCGACGACTCGTCGGCGGTGGCGGTGCTCACCGGCGCCCACGGGACCTTCTGCGCCGGCGCCGACCTGAAGTCGCTGAGCGAGGGCCGGAGGCACCGGGTCGAGGAGGAGGGCCCCGGCCCCATGGGCCCGACCCGGATGGCGCTGTCCAAGCCCGTCATCGCCGCCGTCGAGGGGTATGCCGTGGCCGGGGGCCTGGAGCTGGCCGTCTGGTGCGACCTCCGGGTGGCCTCGGCCGATGCGGTGCTCGGTGTCTTCTGCCGCCGGTTCGGTGTGCCGCTGATCGACGGGGGCACGGTGCGGCTCCCGCGTCTCATCGGGCAGGGCCGGGCCCTCGACCTCATCCTGACCGGGCGGGAGGTCGGGGCGGCCGAGGCGCTCGACATCGGGCTGGTCAACCGGGTGGTCCCGGCCGGGTCCACCCTCGACCACGCCGTGGCCTGGGGGCGTGAGCTCGCCGCCCTCCCCCAGACCTGCATGCGCAACGACCGGGCCTCGGCCCTGGCGCAGTGGGACCTGCCGGTGGCCGAGGCACTGCGGTCGGAGTACCGGTTCGGACGGGAGAGCCTGCGGTCACCCGACGCCGCCGCCGGTGCCACCGGGTTCGCCCAGGGGGCCGGGCGGGGCGGGGCGGCCCTCGGCGCCGACGGCCGGTGAGCGGGCCCGGCGGCGCGGACACCAGCCGCGCCGACCCCGTGGTGCCCGGCGTCGCCGCCTTCGACTTCGACGGCACACTCACTCGGGGAGGGAGCGTCTTCGAGTTCCTGTCGCTCGTGGCCGGGCGCCGACAGGTCTCTGCGGCAGCGGCATCACTGGCGCCCCGGCTGCTCCACGCCGCCGTGGCCGGTGGGGAGGCGGCGGACACCGCCAAGGAGCGCCTCTTCGAGCAGGTGCTGGCGGGCACGACCGTGGCACGCGCCGAGGCGGTGGCCGAGTCGTTCGCCGTCGACCACCTCGAGCGGCACCTCCGCCCCGACGTCCGGGCCCGGTTCGACTGGCACCGGCAGCGTGGTGACCGGGTGGTCATCGTGTCGGCCTCGCCGGAGGTCTACGTGGCCGTGGCCGGTCGCCTGCTCGGGGCCGACGGCGTGGTGGCCACCCGGCTGGCCTCGGAGCGGGGGGTCCTGACCGGACGCTACGACGGGGCCAACTGTCGGGGCGAGGAGAAGGTCCGACGCCTGGCGGCCTGGGTGGAGGGGGCGACCGGGGCCGACGGCACCCGGTGGGCCTACGGCAACAGCCGTGGCGACACGAGGATGCTGCGCGCCGCCGACATCGGGGTCAACGTGGGCCGGCTCGGGAAGCTGGGCCGGCTGCGGGAGTTCCCCGACCTCGGGCAGTCCCGCGTGGACGGTGCCCCGGCCTGAGCCCGCCGCGCCGGAGGCCCACCCCGGGCGGCTGCCGGCACCGCTCCCCCGTGCCCGGCCGTCCCGGTACCGCCCTACAGGTACTCCCTGCGCCGCAGCCACACCAGCACGAACCAGCCCCAGATAGGGGGGAGGTAGGCGGTGAACAGGCGCTGGACGAAGGTGGCGGCCACCGCGTCGGTCTGGCTGATTCCGGCAGCGGTGAGCCCGAGGATCATGCCGGCCTCCACCACCCCCATCCCCCCCGGGACCGGCGAGATCCCCCCCAGCATGGAGGCCAGGGTCAGGACGACCAGCAGTGTGGCCAGGCCCAGGTGGTCGCCGAAGGCATGGAGGGCGGCCCCGAGGGCCAGGGCCACGAAGATCTGGGCCAGCGCACTGCCACCGAAGATCTCGACGAGGTTCCGTGGCCTCGAGGCCAGGAGCCGGAGGTGGGACCAGACCTCGGAGGCCTTGGGCCGGAGCTTCTGGGCCGCCATGCGGCGCCACCGGGGGACCGCCAGCAGCAGTCCGAGGGCCACGCCGACGGCCAGCACGGCGATCACGATGATCCAGACCAGGTGGGCGTGGCTGCTCCCCGACGAGTCCGACGGCGAGTGGAAGTGCAGGTTCCCGATGGCCAGGGGCAGCGCGATCAGGAACAGGGCGCCCTTCACGATCCAACTGGCCGTGCTGACCAGCACCCCCGAGCTCACGGCCACGGTGGGGCTCAGTCCTTCCTGCTGGAAGAACCGGACCCGGGTGGCCAGCGTCGCCATGGATCCGCCGGCCAGGGCCACGAAGGTGTCGGCCACCTCGAGGGCCACCGTCCGCCCGTAGGGCAGCGTGCTCGTGACCGAGCCCACGGTGGTGGCGGCGATGGCCGGATAGGCGGCCTGGGCCAGCACGAAGGTCGCTGCCACCCACCCCCATTTGGCCCCGGTGATGGTGCTCCAGGACTTCCCGACGTTGACCAACACCCCGATGAGGGCCCACCCACCCACCAGCGTGCCCACCACCAGCACCAGGTTGACCCAGCTGACCCGGCGGGGCTCGATCAGCTTGGGCACCTCCACGCCGGCCTCGACGGCGCCCTGCTCGCGCACCGCGGTGAGCAGGGCCTTCTTGCCCCGGAGGGCCT
>Ga0302157_10001261_pt1 | contig 31522 bp, 28 predicted proteins | sample I_Bog_N3_3_FD_193502 | JGI IMG/M metagenome (GOLD analysis project Ga0302157, IMG submission 193502) | Peat permafrost microbial communities from Stordalen Mire near Abisko, Sweden - I_Bog_N3_3 | ecosystem: Environmental > Terrestrial > Soil > Wetlands > Peat | place: Sweden: Abisko, Stordalen...
TAAAGGCTGATGCCCACCAAGGCAAGGACGAAAAGGTTCAAAACCAGCACGGCGACGATGATCCGCCGAGCGATCCCGGCAGGAAACTGGACCGCTTCGGGCGTGCGGTTTTCCAAGCCTTCCATTGCGAAATCCCCTCCTGCCCCAGGCCTTGAACAGCCATCTATGTTGGGGGCGCTTGCATATCAGCTTAATCCCGAAGACCAGCCTTCACAACGGGAGTTCATCGCCGATAGATCAAGAAAGCATGCCAACACATTCAATTGACAAGTTTTCCGGAAACCATCCGGATCAGGAACCGCACATCTTATAGGGACCGATATCCATATGGATGTGATCGCGATGCAGGGCGTTCTGATTGGGGGTGATGACCACCGAGAAAACGCCGCAGGCGCCCTTGGCCACCTCGTGCAGGAAATCGCTGCGATCTCCCTTGCCGCTCCAGTCCTTCAGCACCGAAAGGCTGGTGCCGTCCTCCAGCTCGAAGCCGCTGACGTCGATGGCCTTGCCCAGGGCATGCTGGGACAGGCGGTCGGCATGCTCGCTTTTCTCGTTGCGGCAGTTGTAGGCACCCATGTTGAGGATGCGTTTGACGTTCTGATGGAAGTGCTTCTGCGCCACCGGCTGCAACACCCTGGCCTCGAAGTCATAGAGGCTGCTCTCAAGCCCGCAGGCCATCAGGGTGGCGCGCCCCCAGTCGGTAAGGTCTTTCTTGACGCGGATGGCGCCTTGGATGCCGCAGCCCTCGGGCGTGCCCCAGTCCTTGACCCGGTCGTAGACCACATGGCGCTGATCCAGGCTTTGCAGGCAAGCGGCGACGGGATCGCTGACCACCGGCCGCGTGGGCGGCGGCTCGGAGGAGCCGCAGGCCGACAGCCAGCTGGCCAGTCCCAGCACAAGGATCAGCTGACACAGCTTTGACCCCACCCTTCGCACTCCAAGCAGTTTCAGACCGCATCATATAGTCTGAAACCGCCGGAATGGGAGGCGTTATTTCTTGGCGGCGGTCAAATCGATATCGATACCGACCGTGCCGCCGACGAAGGTGGTCGCCGACCACGAGCCTTCGCCCACATGATAGTCGGTCCGCTCGATATCCAAGTGACCGACCATATGGGCCTTGTCGCCCGTGATCTGCAGGCTGAAGGGGAGGGTCACATCCTTGGTGATGCCCTTGATGGTCAGACTGCCGGCGGCCTCATAGCGGTCATTGCCCAAGGGCTTGAAGCTCTTGGCCTCGAAGCGGGCCTGGGGGAAGGCCTTGGCGTTGAACCAATCGGACTGGGGCAAAGCCTCGTCCTTCTGGACATCGCCGGTGGCGGCGCTGGCGATATCGATGGTCACCAGGGCATGACCGGCGGCAACATTGGCCGGATCGAAGCTGATCTGGGCATCCCAGTGGGCGAATTTGCCGCTGAAGGCAGACCCGGCCTGGGTGCCGGTGAAGTTCAACTGGCTCTTGGCCGCATCGGTCGCCCAATCGGCGGCCAGAACCGGAGAGGAAAAGGCGGCCAGCGACAGAGCCAGGACCAGGGTGCGAAGAGCGGCAACAGCGTTCATGGGGATTGGTCTCCGAAAGGATCAGGACTTGCGCCAGCGTGGCAGCATGCGGGTCATCACATCGTCTTTGATCAGGAAATGGTGACGCAGGGCGGCGGCGATATGACCGACCAGGGTGGCGACCATGATCCAGGCGGCGGCGTCATGAAGCTGCTTGAGCAACTCCTCCGCCGACTTCTTGTCGGCCAGGGTCGAGAAAAACGGCAGATGCGGCCAGGGGATCACGCCATAAAGCACGGTGGGGATGTTCCAGACCGAGGCCGAGACCAGGGCCCAGCCTTCCAGCGGCATGCCGATCATCAGGCCATAAAGGGCGAAGTGTCCCAGATGGGCCAACAGTTGCTCCCAGCCCGGCATATGGTCCGGCAGAGCCGGCGGCTTGTGGGACAGGCGCCAGGCCAACCGCAGCAGGCTCAACAGCAGGACGGTGATGCCCACCGACTTATGCAGCTGATAAAGCACGAATTGCAGATGGCTGCCCAAGGGCAAGGAGGTCATCACGAAGCCCATGACCAGCAAGGCCAGAATGGCCAAGGCGATCAGCCAATGAAGGACAATGGCGACAGGGGTATAGCGTGCGGACATCGTGACGATCCTTTATGTACCGCCGCTATCGCGGCGTAGGCCCCTCGTCGGGCGGGCCATCCGGCCCTCGGCCGCTCGCGCAATGCTCGCCGGAAAGAAGCGAGACTGGAGAGGACGGCGTTTCCCGACGAGGGTCTTTTGGCTTACTGACGGTCGAATTCGCCGCTGATGGTCAGGGTCACATCGTCGCCGACGACCGGCACATAGGTCTTGATGCCGAAGTCCGAGCGCTTGATTACGCCGGTGGCGTTAAAGCCCAGCACATAGGCCTTGCTCATCGGATTGGTGCCGGCGCCGTTGAAGGTGGCCTCCAACTCGACCGGCTTGGTCACGCCATGCAAGGTCAGATCGCCGGTGATCTTGCCGGTGGTGGGGCCGGTCACTTCGATCTTGGTGCTCTTGAAGGTGGCGGTGGGGAACTGGGCGGCATTGAAGAAGTCAGGGGACTTCAGATGTTCGTCCAGCTTGGGATTGGTGGTGTCGATGCCGCTCAGATTGACGGTGACGGCCAGATCGCTCTTGGCGGGAGCCTTGGGATCGAAGGTCAGCTTGGCGTCGAAATCGGTGAACAGACCGTAATAGACCGAGAAGCCGAAATGGGTGGTCGAGAAGATGATCTTGGCGTGATTCTTATCGACGGCGAAATTGCCGCCTTCAACCTTGGCCAGATCAGTGGTGGGGGCATCGGCCAGAGCCGGAATAGCGGCCAAGGAAGCAACAAGGGCGAGGGCGGCGACGGTGGTCTTGATCTGCATGGGAGGAACTCCTGCGGCTGAAATCTTTATGAAAAGGTCTCGGTACCGGCGGATCATCCCGTCCGGCTTGCCCATGAAGATGGGTTAGTTCCCCTCAAGTGTTAATCCCCCTATGTCGCAATTCATTGTTGCCTATAGCGGAACGGTGAGGCAGCCCCCCCTGGATTTGTCGTCAATCAATTGGTAGGAAAGCCGTGCTAATCTCTTTGCCAAAGACCTCCGGCAGTGCTTAAACGGAGGCAAGATCGGCCCAAATGCCGAATGGGGGAGCCGGGTGGGGCATCCATGGACGAAATAGACAACCTAGAGAAAACATCATCGCCGGCGGCTTTGCCTCCGACCTTCATGCATCGCTTCCGTCTTTTGTCCGCCGGCTATTGGTCCGGCGAGGAAAAATGGAAAGCCCGAGGCCTGACGGCTGCCCTGGTGCTCTTGACCGTCGCCCAGGTGATCTCGCCCATCTTGATGAATCTGTGGAACCAGAACCTGTTCGACTCCCTGGAGCAACGGGCCATGGACCGGATTCCCCTGCTGATCCTGGCCCTGACCGGCATTATCGTCGCCAATATGACGGTGACCACCACCCACCTGAATCTGAAGCGCCGCCTGCAAATGGGCTGGCGCCGTTGGCTGGTCAAGAATGTTCTGGACGAATGGATGGCCGACGGCCGCCACTTCCAGGTCACCTATATGCCCGGCGAGCACGACAATCCCGATGGCCGCATCGCCGAAGACATCCGCATTACTGCGGAAAACGCCATCAATCTGGCCCATTCCCTGCTCTATTGCCTGCTGCTGCTGATCAGCTTCACCAAGATTTTGTGGTCGCTGTCGGGCGAAACCTGGATCGAATGGGGCGATTTGAGCATCTATGTTCCCGGCCATCTGGTCTGGGTGGCGCTGCTCTATGCCGCCGTCGGCACCACCGTGGCCATGCTGCTGGGCCGCCCGCTGGTGCGGACCGTCAACAGCCGCCAAACCTGCGAGGCCAATTTCCGCTTCGGACTGGTGCGCGTGCGGGAAAACTCGGAAGCCATCGCCCTGCTGCACGGCGAGCCGGACGAGCGCCGCCGCTTCACCGACCTGTTCCGCGCCGTGGCCGACGCCTGGAAACGCCAGACCTCGGCCCTGGTCCATATCTTCCTGTTCTCGTCGGGCTATTCGGTGCTTTCCACCGCCTTTCCGGTGCTGATCGCCGCTCCTCGCTATATCTCGGGGGCCATCACCCTGGGCCGCCTGATGCAGACCGCCCAGGCCTTCCAGCAGATGGAAGCCGCCCTGTCCTGGCCGGTGGACAATCTGTCCATGGTGGCGGAATGGCGGGCCTCGGTGGAGCGGGTGCTGGGCCTGCATGAATCCCTGCAAGCCCTGCAAAAGGAAATCGATCAAGCCGGCGATCATCGCATCCAGGTCAGCGTCGGCGACCGTCCGGTGCTGGCCTTCCATGACCTGACCGTCTCCAGCCCGCGCAATGAAATCGTCATCAGCGACTTTTCCTCGGAATTTGCCCTTGGCGAACATGTGCTGATCTCGGGCGATCCCGGGGCCGCCATCAAGCTGTTCAAAGTGGTGTCGGGGCTATGGCCCTGGGGCCGAGGGCAGGTCGATCTGCCCAACGACGCCGCCATCTTCTTCATGCCCCAGCGGCCCTATCTGCCCATCGGTCGGTTGCGCAGCGCCGTCAGCTATCCCGCCGGCCCCACCGCCTTTAATGACGACGTTCTGACCGCCGCCCTGGAACGGGTCGGCCTCGACCATCTGCTGCCGCGCCTGGAACATACCGACGCCTGGGAAAAGATCCTGACCGCCGCCGAGCAGCAGCGCTTAGGGTTCGCCCGCCTGCTGCTGCATCGCCCCAACTGGATCTTCATCCAGGAAGCCACCGACGCCCTCGACCCGGTGGGCGAGGCCGACTTCATGCAGATGCTGCAAGAGGAATTCCGCGAAGCCACAGTGCTGACGGTGGGCCATCATTCCGGCCTGGACAGCTATCATCAGCGCAAGCTGGTGCTGGTGAAGTCCTTCGACGGGCTGGTGCTGATCACCGACCGCCGCCGCAGCGACCGCGCCGGCAAGCAGAAAGAAGCCCCCCGCTTCTATGACCGCATGCTGGGTCTTTTGAAGAAAAGCGGCAACACCGGCGCCAGCGCCGATGCGACGCCGGCGGCGGCGGAGAAGAAGGCGGAGTAACCCTACTCCCCCTTATGCTCTCCGGCCACCAGACCGCGATACCAGTCATAGGACTGTTTGGGCGTACGCTTTTGCGTCGGGAAGTCCACATGCACCAGCCCGAAACGCTGGGCGTAGCCGCTGCCCCATTCGAAGTTATCCAGCAACGACCAGACCATATAGCCGCGCACGTCGGCGCCCTGAGCCACGGCTTCCCGCAGCTTGCCGATATAAAGGCGCAGATAAGCCAGGCGATGTTTGTCGATGACCTGGCCGTTCTCGTCGATCTTGTCGGTGGTGCCGCCGCAGCCGTTTTCGGTGATGACGATGGGCAGCTTGTAGCGGCTGGAAATCAGCGTCAGCTCGTCGCGGAAGGCGTCGGGGAAAACCGGCCAGCCGATGTCCGAGGTGGGCAGATCCTTTGGGGCATCGCCCCAGCAGAAGCCCCAAATCCAATCGGGAGCATTGCGGGCGAAGATGGGGCCATAGTGATTGACGCCGAACCAATCCTGGGGCCGACGGATGCGGGCCATGTCGCCGGGTTGGACATAGGGCTCGATCAATTCGGCCAGACGGGGCGGGTAATGGCCAAGAATCTGCGGATCGGGGAAGGCCAGATTCCAAAATTCATCCAGCAACCCGGCGGCTTCCTCGTTGTCCTTATGGCCATGCTCGGGCAGCACCTGCTGGCGGTTATGGACCGCGCCGATGGAAGCACCCTTGACCAGATCGCGGATTACGTCCACTCCGGCGCCATGGGCCAGATTGACGTGGTGGATGGCCTTCAGATGGGCTTGGCGGTTGGTGATACCGGGGGCCGCCCAATTGATGGCATAGCCGAACAGGGTGAAGACCGAGAATTCATTGAAAGTGCACCACTTCTTGACCCGGTCGCCATAGCGGCTGGCGCAAAGCTCGGCGTAATCGGCGAACCAGCCGGCGGAGTCGCGGCTGGTCCAACCGCCCAGGTCATGCAGATCCTGCGGCAAGTCCCAGTGGTAAAGACAGAGCCAGGGCTCGATGCCTTTTTCCATCACTTCGTCGATCAGGCGGTCATAGAAATCCAGGCCCTTCTGGTTCACCTGCCCCTTGCCGCGCGGCAGCACCCGGGGCCAGGAAACCGAGAAGCGATAGGCCCCGACGCCAAGGCCGTTGATCAGCTCAACGTCTTCCTTGTAGCGGTGATAATGGTCGCAGGCCACGTCGCCCTTGTCGCCGCCCACCACGCCGCCTTCAATGCGGCAGCGGGTGTCCCAGATGCTTTTGCCGCGACCGTCCACATCCACCGCGCCCTCGATCTGATAGGCCGAGGTCGAGACGCCCCAGATGAAATCCTCGGGCAGGCCCAGGGCTTTGTTGATGTCGGCCTGATTGGCGTTGGCGGCCATGACGGTTCTCCCCAATATCAAGAGGCTTTGAGTCTACGCCGAAGACGGCCCGGGTCAACGACAGGACATGGTGCAGAGCAGCAGACGGAAATGCCCCCAGGACGTCATCCTGAGGGAGTGGAGTTCAGGCGAACCCCACCTCGCGCAGCAGGCGATGGAATTCCCGCAGGTTCTTCTCGCCGCTGGAGGGATCGCCCGAACTGGCCAGGAATTTCTCCTCGAACTGCGGCTGGCGCAGATGTTCGATGATACGTGAGCGGGCCAGATCCAGGCTCTTACCCCTGATCAGCACGCCCGAGCCGCAGAATTTGATCAGGCGGATGGCCCGCATGGCCAGGGGATCGTCGGCTTTGTCGATCTTTTCGATCACCCCTTCATCCACCAGATAGCGGGTCAGCACTTCGTCCAGACATTGGGCCAGAGAATCGCGGGGCGGATTGGGCACGGAACTGGAGGCCAACACCCCGTGGGTAACCGTCATGGCCACCATGCGGTCGCGGGGCGGCACTTTGACCGGCACCCAAAAATTAATGTGGTCGCTGCCGGTCACCTGAACCTTCAAAAGCTCCAGCAGTTCCGCCGGCATGCCCACCTCGCCCAGGCTGACCAGCAGATGCACCCGACGGCAGCTGTCGCAAAGCACGCCCAGCAGACCTTCGATGGCCCGCAAGGTGGAATCCTGGCCGTTGACCCGCACCATGGCGCCATAGCGGGTGACCATCGCCTCGGCCATAGCCGGGCCGCCCAGCAGGCCCAAATCGCCGACCATGTGATGGACCAGCTTGTTGAACATCTCGTATTCCTGGCCCGGCTCGTTGCGGGACAGGGGATTGGTGCCGCGCAGCTCGCGGGTAACCCGGTTCAGCAGCACCTGACGGGCCTGAGGCAGCCGTTCAGTGGCAAAAAGATCGTTCAAAGGCACGAAGCAGGACGGGGCGAATTTGGCGGCCTGAGCCCGGCCCAAGGCCAGATCGGCAATGCTGCAAAGCGCCGTGCCCAGATTGGACTGGAAGCCCATCACATCCTGAAGCACCTGAGCGGGGATCATCAGATCGGCGATCACGCCGTCGATCAGGGTGATGTCATCGCCGACCTTGGGTTCCGCCGCCCATTCCAGCAGCAAATCCAGCTTGCCCAGCCAGCTGCGCACCTCCACCAGACGACGGCTCATCAGGGTACGAAGCTGGAAGCTCCGCTCTTCACCGGCACCGGGGGCCAGCTTCTGCAAGGCGGCCAGGGTCTTGGCCTCGGGTAGTTTGATGCCCGAGGTATTGCGGGCCCGGGCGAAAATCTTTTCCCACATGGTGAACAGGAAATCGCGGCGGACTTTCGACTCCTCGCCCGTCTGCTTGGCTTGCAGCCCGGCGGCCAAATCCACCGCCGTCATCAGCAGGCGGTCCTTGTCGCCGAAGCGCTTCAGCTCGCCGGGCAGATGCAGCAGTTCGGTAGGGGTCAGCACCAGTTCGTCGAGATATTTCCGCGCCATGCGGCCAACAGTCAGGCGGGCGGCCAGGGAATAGAAATCATCCAGCTCGCGGCAGACCGGAGCATCCTGCACCTGGGTCAAAGAAAGATCGGTCTTGACCTTGCCGTCGCCGCTCTTTTCCAACAGCACCGTCTCGGATTGCGAGCCGTCCTGACGCAGATAGGTGCGCACCACCCGCACCGCCGTAAGATTGCCCTTCTGCAAGAGGCTGTCGGCAAAGGCCGTGGCCGCCGCTTCGTCGGGGCGGATTTCCTGAATAACCCAGTTCTTGTCCTTCAAAACCTGAATCTCGAAGGCGGTGTTGCGGCCGCTCATGGGCGGGGCTCCGCCTTACGGGCACGCTCCAGGGCTTCGGCCAGTTCGACCTTGGCCTGCTTATGGCCACCCTCGGCGGCACGGCGCAGCCAGTCGATGGCCTGGGCCGGATCGGCGGCTACGCCTCGGCCATGGCGCAGCACCACCGACAACAGATAGGCTCCATGGGCGTCGTTCTGTTCGGCGGCGCGGCGGAACCAGCGCGCGGCATCCACCTCGTTGCGCGGCACGCCGCTGCAGGTGGCCAGCATCAGACCGTAATTGACCTGGGCGGAAGCCAGTCCCTGCTCGGCGGCGCGATGGCAAAAATGAGCGGCGGCGATGGCATCCACATCGACGCCCCGGCCCTGGCGCAGCATGTTGGACAGATTGAACTGGGCGTCGGCATCTCCTGCCTCGGCGGCCTGGGCATAAAGCTCGGCGGCGCGGGGCTCGTCCTGAGCCACCCCTTTGCCCACCTCCAGCAAAGCCGCCAGAGCGAAACGGGCCGAGACATCGCCCTGGTTGGCGGCCCGCTCGAACCATTGGGCGGCCAAAGCCGGATCGGAAGCCGTGCCGCGCCCGGCCAAAATCATATTGCCCAGATTGAACTGAGCCGGGGCATAGCCTTGCAGCGCCGCCTCGGTATACCAGGCGATGGCGTCCGTATCGCTGGCCTCGCCGGCCAGACCCAGTTCGTGCATCAGGCCGACGGCGAACTGACCGGCGGCATCTTTCTGTCCAGCGGCGCGGGCATACCAATGCAGGGCCAGAACCGGATCGGCGGCCACGCCCCAGCCATGGCGATAGGCATTGCCCAAGGTCACCTGAGCGGCAGGATCGCCGGCCTCGGCCTGGGGGCGAAGCTCGTCGGGATCGGGGGGACTATCGCCGGTCTGCAAGGGATCGGGCTCGGGGATTGGCGGAGCCAATGGCCCCAGGCCGCCTTCGGGGGCAACCAGGGCCGCGTCCGGCTCGGCCAAAGCCTCGGGGGCCAGGGACTTGAGCACCTGGATGGCGTCGGCATTGCCTTGGCGGGCCGCCAGGGTCAGCCAGTGGATGGCCTGATCCGTATCCTGCTCCAGCTGATAGCCGATGCGATACATGTTGCCCAGATTGAACTGGGCCACGGCATCTCCGGCCTCGGCGGCCTGCCGGTTCCTGGTGACCATTGCCGGTTCACGCGACATAACGCCCCATCCGTTTTTCGGGAAAACCAATGCGAAAGCATGACGCAGGCGGCAGGACTTGTCGAGGCGGCGTCTCACGCAGCTTCACATATGCCTATTTGCCAAGCCGCCCTTAGGCCATGTAGCATGATCGCCAAGGATAAGGCGGGGGAAAAAATGAAGGGTGATGATGGCCGGCAAGGTCGTCTATGACCGGCTCGTGTTGTTTCCTGGTGACGAAGTCTTCTCGGAAGGCGACCGGGGCAACTGGGCCTACCTGATTCAATCGGGCAAGATCGCCATCGTCAAGCGCAAGCCCGACGGAGGAGAGGTGGTTCTGGCTGTCTTGGGCCCAGGACGGCTGTTCGGTGAAATGGCCCTGATCGACGATCAACCCCGCATGGCCACCGCCCGCTCCCTGACCGAAAGCCAGCTGATCCTGATCGACCGCTATACCTTCAATACCAAGGTCAAGAAGTGCGACCCCCTGGTGCGGGAATTGCTGCAGAACTTCACCAACAATCTGCGCGCCATCACCCAGCGCAAGCTGACCGAGACCTTCCCCGACGAAGCCGCCGCCTGCGCCGCCGCGGCTGTCGCCAAAAGCGAATAGCGCAACCCTTCCTTCTGTGAAATCTCACCCTTAACCCCATGGCGGAAAATGATTTCCGGGAGCATGATAGGGACAAAATCTCTATCAGACGGGAGAGAAACCATGTCCAGCATCACCTTCCCCAAGGACTTCATGTGGGGAGCCTCCACCGCCGCCTATCAGATCGAAGGTGCTGCCTGGGATGATGGCCGAGGGCCTTGCGTCTGGGATAAATTCACCGCCGACGGCAAGATCATGGACGGGTCCAACGCCCACCGCGCCTGCGACCATTACCATCGCTGGCCGGAAGACGTCGCCCTGATGAAGAAGGCCGGATTCAACGCCTATCGCTTCTCCATCGCCTGGCCGCGCATCTTCCCCGACGGCGGCACCGGCAAGGTCAACCAGAAGGGTCTGGATTTTTATGACAAGCTGGTGGACGGCCTGCTGGAGGCCGGGATCAATCCCATGGCCTGTCTCTATCACTGGGACCTGCCCCAGCGCCTGGAGGACGAAGGCGGCTGGCAGGGCCGTGGCGTCATCGGCCCCTTCGCCGATTATGCCCGCGCCGTCAGCGCCCGTCTGGCCGACCGGGTCAAGGACTGGATGATGCTGAACGAGCCCAATGTGGTGGCTATCTTCGGCTATGGCGTCGGCGAGCATGCTCCCGGCCTCAAGCTGGGCGAACAGGGCATCCTGCGGGCCTTGCATCATCAGAATCTGGCCCAGGGCGCTGCGCTTAGGGCCATCCGCGCCGAACATCCCGACACCCGCCTGGGCACGGTCTGCAATCTGCAGCCCTGCCGCGCCGAATCCGACAAGCCCGAAGACGTGGCCGCCGCCGCCCGCTGGGACGCGGTCTGGAACCGGGTCGTCCTCGACGGCCTGATGCGCGGACAGATTCCGCCGCTGCTGGCCGACAAAATGAAGGACTTCGTCCTGCCCGGCGACGAGGAAGCCATCCGCTTCCCCATTGATCTGTTGGGCATCAATTATTATTCCCGCATGACCATGAAGTCCGAAAAAGGCCGACCCTTCGACGTCTTCTGGGGCGACGCCCACTGTAAGCGCTGGACCTATATGGGCTGGCCGGTGCAGCCCGACGGGCTCTACGATCTGTTGCAGGAATTCAAACGCGACTACGGCAACCCCGCCGTCTATATCGCCGAGAATGGCGCGGCTTATAACGACATGGTCGATTCCGACGGCCGCATCCGCGACAAGGAGCGGGTCGCCTTCATCAAAGACCATCTGATCGCTGTCGGCAAAGCCGCCGCAGACGGCTGCAACGTCAAGGGCTACCTCTGCTGGAGCCTGCTGGACAACTTCGAGTGGGCCTTTGGCCTGTCGAAACGCTTCGGGATCGTCCGGGTTGATTACGAAACACTGAAGCGCACGCCTAAGGACAGTTATCGCTTCCTGGCCAAGGTCATCAAGGATAACGCGGTGTAATAGAAAGACCGGAATCGCCTCCGGGGGACATTGTGACAAGATACAACTCTTGTGCGCAATGCCTCCCGGTGGCATCGTGGGGCTGCCTTTTCAACGTCGTAAAGCTCCGGACCGTCTGGCATGCCCCCGAGTGGTCAGTTTTCCAGTCTCACGCCTCCCATCTACCAGCCGGTCCGTCCCGCCGCGTTCTGGAAGGGCGCCGACGCCTCCGAGCGCATCCTGGTCCTGACCGCCTGGCTGGGCACCATCCTGGCCGGGGTCAGTCTGGGCTTGGCCAGCATCGTCTTTGACTGGTCGGGGCTGCCGGTGCATTTCGCCGGCGTCGATGTCTATATCGACATCTATCCGCCCCTGGTCTTCGCCATGATCTGGACCCTGTGGTTCGGCTTTTGGTGGGGCTTCGTGCCGGCCTATCTCTCCACCCTGGTGCTGGCCATCTATTCGGGCATGCCGATCGGCTGGTCCTTGCTGTTTTCCTTTGCCGATCCCTTGGGTCTGGCCCTGTTCGCCATGGCCTATCGGGCCATTCCCGTGCCCTATGACCTGCGATCCTTGAACGCGATTCTGTTCTTCGTGCTGCTGTCCTTCGTCGGCGGCATCTTCGGCTCGACCGGCTCGTTCATCTGGATCAGCACCAGCACGGTGTCCCTCAATCAGGTCCTGCCCATCTGGGAAGGCTGGTGGCTGGGAGCCTTCGTGCAGAATCTGCTGGTGGTGGCCCCGGTCCTGTTCCTGCTCAGCCCGACCATCGCCCGCTGGCGGGCCTTGCGCAGTTGGGGCCAACCCTCGGAACATTCGGCCAAACGCCATGTACTGATGGGCGGCTCGGGCATCCTGGCCGGGGTGCTGCTGTTCCTGTATCTGTCGGTGCATCTGAACGTCATGCATTTCGACGCCGTCTCGGCCGATGGCGGCGAGGCCGGCATCCGCAAGGCGGCCGACGCCCTGGTGGAATCCACCCACGCCCTTTACTGGGTGATGGCCTCCATCGTGCTGTTCGCCTCTTATTTCGGCTATCAGCTGTTCGAACATTGGACCTCGTCGATCCGCCGCGCCGCCCGTGAGCTGGCGGTGGCCAACGCCGATCTGATCCGCGCCCGCGATCAGGCCGAAGATGCGGCCCGGGCCAAATCCACCTTCCTAGCGACCATGAGCCACGAAATCCGCACGCCCATGAACGGCGTCATCTCGCTGGCGGAGATCCTTGACCAGACGCCGTTGGATTCCGAACAGCACGGCATGGTCCGGGTGCTGCGGGATTCCGCCAACGCCTTGCTGACGGTCATCAACGACATCCTGGATTTCTCGAAGATCGAGGCCGGCAAGCTGGACCTGGAGTTCATCCCCTTCTCGCTGGTCGAGATGGTGGAGAGTGTGGCCAACCTTCTGTCCCACCGGGCCGAAGAAAACGGCCTGGAGCTGTCGGTCTGGGTCGATCCCGCCCTGACCGACCGCCGCTGCGGCGACCCCATGCGGCTGCGCCAGATCCTGATCAATCTGGCCGGCAACGCCATCAAATTCACCCAATCCGGCCAAGTGGAGATCGAGGTCTCGCAGGCCGCCGACGGTGCTATTCATTTCGCCGTGATCGATACCGGCGTCGGCATGTCCGAAGAGCAGCAAACCCAATTGTTCCAACCCTTCGTCCAGGTGGATGCCTCGACCTCGCGCAAGTTCGGCGGCACCGGTCTGGGCCTGTCCATCAGCCGCCGTCTGGTGGAACTGATGGGCGGCGCCATCGGCATGAAAAGCCAATTGGGGGTCGGATCGACCTTCTGGTTCTCGATCCCCCTGGCCTGCCAGGTGGGCCATGAACAGACCCTCTGCCCCGATATGCGCGGCATGCGCGTCACCGTGGTCGATGGCGAACACACCAGCCGCTCACCGCTGTGGCGCTATCTGGAATGGGCCGGCGCCAGCCTGACGGCGGTGCCGGTGGGGCCAGGAGCCCTTCCCTATCTGCGCTCGCTGAATGATCGCCACGACGGCCCCGACGTGGTGCTGATCGACGCCGCCAACCATGCCGAAGGCCTGGAGCTGGGCACCGCCATCCTTTCAGACGCCAAGATCGCTTCGGCCAAAGTCATCATGCTGGCCTCGCTCAGTCAGGTCTCCACCCTGACCGAGGCCCAACGCCACGGTTTCTTCGCCGCCCTGACCCGCCCGGTGCAGCGGCAAAGGCTGTGGCGCACCGCTGCCGCCGCCATGCGCCGCGCCCAGTTGGACGATGCCTTCCAGGTGCGGCCCACCAGCAGCGTCAGCCGCTATCTGCCCCCGACCTTGGAGGAAGCCCGCGACGCCGGAGCCGCCATCCTGGTCGCCGAGGACAATCCCACCAACCAGCTGGTCATCGGCAAGGTGCTGGAGCGCCTGGGCTATGCCGCCGTGCTGGTCAGCAACGGCGTTGAAGCCCTGGAGATGCTGTCCAAGGAACGCTTTGGCCTGTTGATCTCCGATTGCCATATGCCGGCCATGGACGGTTTCGAGTTGGCCCGGCGCATTCGCGACGGCGCAACACCCCATGCCCGCAGCCTGCCCATTCTGGCCCTGACCGCCGACGCCCTGAAGGGCACCGAGGAAATATGCCGTGCCGCCGGCATGGACGACTACCTGAGCAAGCCGGTGGAAACCCAGCGCCTCGACGCCGCCATCCTGCGCTGGCTGCCCCAGGCCGCCCGCCTGCGCCAGCCGGTGGTGGATGAATCGACCCAGCGCCCGCATTTTCTCCCCCAACAGCCGGTCCAAGACCAGCGCCCGGTGCTGGACCGCGAGCGGGTGGCCTTCCTCTTCGACGGTTTCACCGACGAAGCCCATGAAATGCTGGAGATGCTGGTGCAATCGGTGGCCGGGCTGCTGGACCAGATGCGGGCTGCCCTGTCCAACCACAGTGCCGAAGCCGCCGCCCGCCACGCCCATTCCGCCGCCGGAGCCGCCAGCAATGCCGGGGCCAGCGCCCTGGGCGGGCTGCTCTCGGATATGGAAATGCAGCTCAAACGCGGAGACCTGGATCAGGCCCGCTTAGGGCTGGTGGACGTCACCGCCGCCTTCGACCGCCTGAAGGCCGAGATCGCGGGACTTCGGATTTCTTAACCAGCTCGGCACCGCCATCACCCAGCAGACGCCGCCCCAGACCCAGGCCTGGGGGACATTGAAGCCCGACATGACCACGGCCAATGCGCCGGCCAGGGGCAACAGGCAGCCCATCAGCCAATCACGACGCTCTGACCGCACGGTCAGCAGGGCCAGGATGGCCGGAATGGCGAAGACCAGCGAGTAATAATCGGACGGAATCTGCGGCGGATCTTTCCCTTGCAGCAGCAGGATGGGGCGGATGACGCAAAGCACCACCGCCGCCCCCTGATAGAGCAGCACCAGCCCGCCATAGCAGCCCAAGCTGCTCGTCAGCAGCGACTTGGGCCGCAGCAGCAAGGCCAGCCACTCCTGCCAATGGGGCAGGCGGTAGGTCACCCCCTCGGCCAGAGCCCGCAAAGATGCCTTGGCCATCAGCAATGATGCGGCGAACAGGCCCACCGCCATGGCGGCTCGGACCCAGCCGGAAATCCAATCCAGCAGGAACAATCCCTCGAAGCCCAGCAGCAGCCCCAGCCAGGGAGCCAGCAAGGCCGCTTTGGCGGAACGTCGGGCGAACAGGGCCAACCCGACGCCCCCCAGCAGCAAAGCCGCAGTCGCCGGCACCGGCCAGCGGCGTTCGGGGATGGCCGGGCCGTCGAAGCTGAACTTCGGATTGCCGTCGCTGTCGAACAGCCCCCAGGTGCCGCCGGCCACGCCCTCGGAATAACGCTTCCAGGGCTGGTCATAGCTTTCAACGATGTTGTAGGACCAGTGACGCCGCGCCGCCATGGCGGCGATGGCCCGGACATAGGTGGATTGCTCGACCACGCCGGGAGCCAGCCCGCCCTTGGCCCGACCGCCGCTGGGCCAGCCGGTTTCGGCGATGAGGATATCCTTGCCGGGGAACCGAGCCTCCAGCTTGCTCAAGGAGTCTTCGACGAAGCCCAGGGCCTTGTCCATGGAAGCGGGCGCCCCATCCCAATAGGGCAGGATATGAGCGGCGATGAAATCCACATGATCGGCCAGTTCCGGATTATCCAGCCAAATCGACCAGACCTCGGCGATGGTCACCGGAACATTGGAGCGCCGCCGCGCCTCGTCCAGATAGGGGATCAGATCGGCAATGGGCATCTCCTTGACGGTCAGCACCTCATTGCCGACCACCAGGGCCTTAACCGTATCGGGATATTTGGCGGCGATGGCCAAGGCCCGCTCCAGCTCGGGGTGGCTGGTCTCGGGATGACTGTTGATCCAGGCCCCCAGCAACACCTTCAGCCCCAGTTTCTGGGCCATGGGCACCACGGTTTCCTGACGGGCGTCCGACGAATAGACGCGGATGCAGTCGGTCCATTTGCTGATCCGGGTCAGTTCCCGCTCGATATCCACAGGGTCCACCGGCGGACGCTTGCCGAAGATCAGCACGTTCTCGGGATGGGAGAAAGAAACGCAGACCAGCCGCTTCAGCGGCGGCTCATTGATCTGCACCGGACGCCCCAAACTGGCGCAAAACAGAACCGCCATTGCGGCGCTGACGGCGAAGGCGACGAGAGGGGACCAACTGCGGGACATGGGCGGACTATGCTTCCAACGGAATAAGGAGGAGTCTTTTTCCGAGAAAGCCGCCGCCAAGTCCATAGGGAAACGGCGAATGGGGGTTAGATTGCGCGACAGAACCTTTAAAGCCGCCTCATCCCGAGGAGCCGAGCGAAGCCGGTGTGACCTTGCCGCTGCCGGGATGTGCTTCGAGACGGCTTTAAAGGGACAGCAATCCTCGCACTCGCTGGCGCAGCTCTGGCAGAAGTTCGTCTGCAAACCAGGGATTGGCCTTTTCCCAGCCGGTGGTGCGCCAGCTGGGATGGGGCAGCGGCAGCATCGGGCCGTAGTCGCGCCAGCTCCGCACCGTCTCGGTCATGCTGGCCTTGCGGCGCTTACCCAGATGAAAGACCTGGGCATGACTCCCCACCAGCAGGGTGAGCTGGATATCGGGCAAAGCCGGGATCAGCCGGGGGTGCCACATAGGCGCGCAGCAGGGGCGCGGCGGCAGATCGCCGCCCTTGGCGTCCCGCCCCGGATAACAAAGGCCGGTGGGAATGATGGCGATGCGGCCTTCGTCATAGAAGACCTCGGGCTCCATCTCCAACCAGCTGCGCAGCCGCTGGCCCGAACGGTCATCCCAGGGGATGCCGCTCTCATGCACCTTGGTGCCGGGGGCCTGGCCAATGATCAGCAGCCGCGAGGTGAGACTGGCCCGCAGGACCGGGCGCGGCCCCAAGGGTAGATCGGAACAATGACGGCAGGCCCGCGCCTGCGTCAGAAGATCGTCGAGGCTCTCGCTCATTCGCCCAGCAAATGCAGCACCAGGCTGCAGGTGTGGGATGCCCGGCGGTGCTCGAAGACATAAATGCCCTGCCAGGTGCACCCGTGGGTGGGGATATGCAGAGCGGTGGCGGCCTGTCTCATCATGGGCGATAGACGTAGGGCGCCGGGTCGGGGATGCCGGCTTCGGCAAAACCCTTCAGACGCAGATGGCAGGAATCGCAGCGGCCACAGGCATGGCCTTCCGGGGTCGGGTCATAGCAGGTGATGGTCTGGCCGTAATCCACCCCCAGCGCCAAGCCGGTGCGGATGATCTCGCCCTTGGTCAGACTGATCAGCGGCGTATGGATGGTCAGCTTGCGGCCACCCCCCACCGCCGCCTTGGTGGCCAGATTGGCCATGGCTTCAAAGGCCGCGATGAAGTCGGGACGGCAGTCGGGATAGCCGCTGTAGTCCACCGCATTGACGCCGATGAAGATGTCCTGAGCCTGCTCGACCTCGGCCAAAGCCAGGGCATAGGACAGAAAGATGGTGTTGCGGGCCGGCACATAGGTGATCGGGATGCCGTCCTCGGCCATCTCGGCCTCGGCCCGATCCTTAGGGACGGCGATGTCATCGGTCAGGGCCGAGCCGCCGAAGGCCCGCAGGTCGATCTCGGCAATGGAATGACGGGCCGCGCCCATGGTCTTGGCCACCCGGCGGGCGGCGTCTATTTCGACGCTATGGCGCTGGCCGTAGCGGAAGGACAGGGCCAGCGGCGTGAAGCCCTGGTCCTTGGCGATAGCGAGGCAGGTGGCGGAATCCAGGCCGCCGGACAGCAGCACGACGGCTTTGCGCAATTGAGTCATGGTCTTACCGGATGGTCGATGAATGAGTTGCCTGGGAAGATAGGCCTGACGAGCCTTTATTGCCAGCGCTTCGCTTTGGCGGCGGCGGCAAGGTCGGCTAGATAGGACTCCAGCCGCGCCTTATGGTCGAAAAGGACGTGGGAAACCAGCCGCTTCCAGGGATGATGCACTTCGATCTCCTCCTCCAGCTCCAGGCGGGTCAGGCCGTTGTCCAGGGGGATCAGTTCGACCCGCCAATGGCCTTGAAAGCCCCGGTCCGAGAAGAAGTGCCTGGAAAGATGACGATAGGGTCGGCTCTCAAGAGTGCGGAAACGGATGACCTCGCCGCTGGCATAGGTCTCGGACCAGCCGCCGTCGGCCAGCTCATTGACCGCCGCCAGCTCGCGCCGCCAGGACAGCTGGTTCTGGGCGTCGGCCATTAGAGGAAAGAGATGCGCCGGAGCGGCCTTGATCTCGATGACACCGCGCACGGTGCGGGCCAGGGGCAGCAGATGCCCCGCCAAGGAGAGGACCAGGGCGGAGAGGATGGCCAGCCCGAACAGCTCAGTTCCGCTGATGGACAGCCAAATCCCCTCCGCCCAGTCCAGCATCCTTATTCCTTACCGGCGACACCGACTTCGGCGAAGGTGGCCATGCCACTGTGGCAGGCCACGGCGCCCTTCAGCAGACCGACGGCCAGAGCAGCGCCCGAGGCCTCGCCCAGACGCATGTCCATGTCCAGCAACGGACGCTTGCCGATGCGTTCCAGCAAAGCCCGATGACCGGGCTCCACCGAGACATGGCCCACCAGGCAATGATCCAGCGCGCGAGGATCGGCGGCATGCAGGGCGGCAGCGGCGGCGCAGCAGACATAACCGTCCAGCATCACGGGGATGCGCCACAGGCGAGCCCCCAGGATGGCCCCGGCCATGGCCGCCAGTTCGCGTCCGCCCAGATTGCGCAGCACATCCAAGCCATCCTTGGAGGGATTGGCCGCGACGCCCTTGCCGACCACATCGATCTTGATCTTCAGATGCTTGTCGTCGACGCCGGTGCCGCGACCGGTCCAGTCGGCGGCGTCCTTGCCATAAAGGGCATGGGCGATGGCGGCGGCAGACGTGGTGTTGCCGATGCCCATCTCGCCGATGACCAAAAGGTCCAGACCAGGAGCGGCGGCACGCAGGCCAACGGCGAAGGCCTGCAGGAACTCGGCCTCGGACATGGCCGGGCCCTTGGTGAAGTCGGCGGTGGGCTTGTCCAGGTCCAGCGCCTCGACCCCCAGCTCCATGCCGAAAGCCTTGCAAAGCTGATTGATGGCGGCCCCGCCGCCGGCGAAGTTCAGCACCATCTGCCCCGTGACCACCGCCGGAAAGGCCGAGACGCCCAGATCGGCGACGCCATGATTGCCGGCATAGACGCGGGCGCGGATGTTTTCCAGCTGGGGCGGATGACGGCCCTGCCAGGTGCAGAGATGACGGCTGATTTCTTCCAAGCGACCCAGCGAGCCGGCGGGCTTGGTCAGATTGGGTTCGCGCTCGGACCATTTGGCCAGAGCCTCCTGATCGGGGCCGGGAATGGTGGCAAGCAGTGCGCGCAGCTCGGCCATGGAGCCGAGGCCGGTGATCTCTTTCATGAAAGTCCCCTCATGAAGATGTCCGGGTCCGCCCTCCGTCCACGAGGGCCTCCCTATCCTGTCCAGGCCGGTCTTCTGGCTCGGGTTCTTCTTCGTTCGACCCCTTCCCGGCTTTTGACGGCCAGTGGGCATTGCGCCGGACGAATCCCCCTTACAGCGTTGGGCACGCGGCGGATTTTCACCGCCTTCCCGATTCTCCCGCGACTGATGCGGGCACCTGGAACCTGTCCGTTCTGGCATGAATGATGATCTGGCGCAATGGGCTGGTTTAAGTTTAGATACGTCCCTCGGTCTCCGGGCGCGGGTCTCGGCCCCGCTTGGCTTTCCTCCGCGAAAGCTCCGGGGCGTTCAATGCGCCAGCGCGTCACCGCCGGAATGGCCAGAATGCATAATCGCGCACGGAAAAGCTGCCCACGGTTTACCGTTGGGCGGCGTCGCACTATAAGAACCCCCATGAACAGACTGATCGCCCAACTGCATCTCGCCCTGGTCTTCATGACCCGCCTGCCCCTGCCCGAGCTGGGAGAACTTCCCGAAGGCGGCTTAGGGCCGGCCATGCGCACCTTCCCGCTGGTGGGAGCTGTCGTCGGCGGCATCGCCGGGCTGGTCTATGTCCTGGCCCATCTGCTGCTGCCTCCGACCATCGCCGCCCTCCTGGCCTTGGCCGCAGGCATCCTGGTGACCGGCTGTCTGCATGAAGACGGGCTGGCCGATGTGGCCGACGGCTTCGGCGGCGGCAAGGAGATTCATCAGAAGCTGGAGATCATGCGGGATTCCCGCATCGGCTCCTATGGCGTCGTGGCGGTGGGCTTGAGCCTGCTGCTGCGGGCCTCGGCCATTGCCTCTTTATCCGGCACCTGGCGGGTGGCCTGCGTGCTGATCGCCGCCCACGCCCTGTCCCGCGCCGTCATCCCCGCCGTCATGCTGATCCTGCCGCCCGTGCGGATCGATGGCCTGGGCCGTGGCGCAGGCCAGCCGGAGCGGGAAGACGCCGGAGCCGCCCTTCTGGGGGCTTTGCTGATCGCCCTGCTGCTGCTTCCTTTAGGCACAGCCATCGCCATGACCCTGACCGCCTGCATCACCGCCGTCGGCATGAGCTATATCGCCTTTCACCAGATCGGCGGGCAAACCGGCGATGTGCTGGGAGCCACTGAACAGCTGGCCCAGACCGCTGCATTGCTGGCCGCCGTGGCGATCTTATGAGCGCTTCCATGAGCACCCGCTGGTGGTGGCTGCGTCACGCCCCGGTTCCCGACCCCGAAGGCCGCATCACCGGCAATCTTGACTTGCCCTGCGATACCTCGGAGTCCGACTGCTTCAAGGTCCTGGTCAACCGCCTGCCGCTCAATCCTTTGCTGGTGGAAAGCGGGCTGATGCGCTGCGGCCAGACCATCGGAGCCTTAGAGGCCGCCGGCATGGTCCTGCCCCCCGCCCTGGTCGAGCCTGATCTGGCCGAGCAGGATTTCGGCCGCTGGCAGGGCCATTCCTGGAACGAGCTGGCCACGGCCAAGGACCCCGACCTGGAAGCTTTCTGGCGCGACCCGTCCCATACCGCTCCGCCTGCCGGAGAAAGCTTCGCCGACGTCATCCGCCGGGTCTCAAGGGTCGTTGAGCGTCTGAGCCGCGAACATGCCGGACGCGACATCCTGGTGGTCGCCCATGCCGGCAGCATCCGCGCCGCCCTGGCCCTGGCTCTGGACATCTCCCCCGAATCCGCCCTGCGCTTCGGAGTCGAGCCCCTGTCTTTGACCCGCGTGGATTCCGTGGCTGGGGGATGGCGGGTGGCAGGGGTGAACGCTCTGCCGTTCTGATATTGGCTGGCCTTCGAGATGGCAAAGCTTGAGCCCCCGATCAAAACCGTCTAGGGTCCAATCTTTCCGTATCGGGACAGGGAAGTTCGGTTTATGCCGACGCTGCCCCCGCAACTGTGAAGGACTGAGGATCGGGCTTTCCGCCACTGGCTTTTCGCCGGGAAGGCTGCCCGCTCCGCCTGAAGTCCCAAGCCAGGAGACCTCCCCGGAACGGCTGGCCAACCATCCTCGGAGGGAGGATCGTCCATTTGTCGCATTTGCCCCCGCTTACCCTGATTCTCGGCGGCGCCCGCTCGGGCAAAAGCGCCTTTGCCGAAAGCCTGTTCGCTGGACAGGACGAGCCGATCTATATCGCCACCTGCCAGATCTATGACGACGAGATGGCCGATCGGGTCCGCCTGCATCAGGCCCGCCGTCCCGCGCCTTGGGTCACCATCGAGGAACCCGTCGATCTGGTGGCGGCCCTAAAGGCCCATTGCCTCGCCCGCCGGGCCATCCTGGTGGATTGCCTGACCCTGTGGATTTCCAACCTGATGATGGCCGAGGCGGATATTCCCGCCGCCATTGATCATCTGGCCCACTCCGTGGCCGATCTGCCCTGCCCGGTGGTCTTCGTCGCCAACGAGGTCGGCCTGGGCATCGTTCCCGACAACGCCCTGGCCCGCGCTTTCCGCGACCATGCCGGACGCCTCAACCAAACCCTGGCCGCCCGCTGCCAAAAGGTGGTGTTCGTTGCCGCCGGTCTTCCCCTGTATCTGAAAGACGTCAAATGAGCCGCTCCAAGATTCCCACCACCGTCATCACCGGCTTCCTGGGTGCCGGCAAGACCACCCTGGTCCGCCATCTGCTGTCCCAGGCCCATGGCCGTCGCATCGCCCTGATCGTCAATGAGTTCGGCGATGTGGGCGTCGATGGCGAGTTGCTGGCCGCCTGCGGTTCCGCCGCCTGCACCGAGGATGACATCATCGAGCTGGCCAACGGCTGCCTTTGCTGCACCGTGGCCGATGAATTCGTCCCCACCATGGAAAAGCTTTTGTCCCGGCCCAATCCGCCCGAGCATATCATCATCGAAACCTCGGGGCTGGCCCTGCCCAAGCCGCTGGTCAAGGCCTTCGACTGGCCGGATATTCGCTCCCGCGTTACCGTCGATGGGGTTATCGCGGTGGTCGATGGCCCGGCCTTCGCCACCGGTCGCTTCGCCTCGACGCCTGAGCAGATGGCCCAGCCGGACCATGACAATCCGCTGGAGGAAGTCTTCGATGACCAGCTGGCCTGCGCCGACATGGTGTTGCTGAACAAAACCGACTTGTTGAGCGAACCTCAACTGGCCGAACTGGACGCCCTGCTGAAGGCCGCGTTGCGCCCCGGCGTCAAGGTCATCCATACCAGCCATGGCGAAGTGGACAGTACCCTGCTGCTGGGCCTGGACGCCGCCGTCGAGGATGATCTGACCGCCCGTCCCAGCCATCACGACACCGAAGCGGGCCACGATCACGACGACTGGGAAAGCTTCGCTGTCCCCGTGCCCCTCCTGACCGACCCCGCCATCCTGATCGAGCGCCTGACGCCGGTGATCGAGGCCCATGACATCCTGCGCCTGAAGGGCTTCCTGGCCGTGGACGGCAAGGCCATGCGCCATGTCATCCAGGCGGTGGGAGCCCGCATCAACGGCTATTATGACCGTCCCTGGAAGGCCGGCGAAAACAGATGCGGCCATTTGGTGGTGATCGGCCTGAAGGGCCTGGACCGCGAGGCCATCAAGGCCGGGATCGCGGGTCACTAAGTCATGCATCTTCTCGCCGCCAGTCCCGGCAGCATCAACGACGGCTCCGAGGCCGTCGATCTTGGCCAGACGCCCGGCGATCTGGTGGTGCTGTCGGCCGCCGACACCGAACTGGCCTGTCTGGCCCAGGCGAGGGCGTCCTATACGCCCGACTTAAGCCTCCGCCTTGCCAGCCTGTTGCATCTGGGCCATCCCATGTCGGTGGATCTTTATGTGGATCAGGTGATCCGCCACGCCAAAATGGTGGTGGTGCGGCTGCTGGGCGGGCGCGGCTATTGGACTTACGGCGTCGAGCAACTGGCCGCTGCTTGCCGCGAGCGGGCCATTCCCGTCGCCTTCCTGCCCGGCGACGATCAGCCCGATCCTGAGTTGGCCTCCTGGACCAGCGTCGCCCCCGAAGCCGCCCATCGGCTGTGGCAATATCTGGTCCATGGCGGCCAGGGCAACGGCGGACAATTCTTACGCTATGCCGCCGAGCTGACGGGTCAGCCGATGGGAGACTGGCGCGAGCCGACGCCCCTGCCCTCCGCCGGGCTTTATCCCCCCGGCACGGCGCTGGAAGATTTGCCCTGGGCCGAGAATGGTCCCGCCGCCGCCCTGGTGGTCTATCGCGCCCTGGTGCAGGCGGGCAACACCACCGCCGTCGATGCCTTGGTTCAGAGCCTGCGGGACGAAGGCCTGAACGTCCTGCCCATCTTCGTCGCCAGCCTGAAAGACCCGGTCTCCGCCGCCACCACCGCCGAACTGCTGCGTCTGAGGCCCGCCGATGTGGTGCTGAACGCGACGGGTTTCGCCGTCGCAGCCCCCGGCAGGCCCCAGGACACTCCCTTCGCCGCAGCCGATTGTCCGGTGTTGCAGGTGGTCTTTTCGGGCGGCACCGAGGCGGCTTGGCGGTCCGGCACCAACGGTCTGTCGGCCAAAGACATCGCCATGAATGTGGCCCTGCCCGAGGTGGATGGCCGCATCATCGGTCGAGCCGTTTCGTTCAAAGCCTCGTCCCGCCGTGACGAGGCCACCCAGTGCGATATCGTCGCTTACGTGCCAGTGTCCGACCGGGTGCGCTTCATGGCCAAGCTGGCGGCCAATTGGGCCAAGCTGAGGCGCAAACCCGAGAATAAGCGCCGCCTCGCCCTGGTTCTGGCCAATTATCCCAACCGCGATGGACGCTTAGGCAACGGCGTCGGGCTGGATACGCCTGCCGGTACGGTGGAGGTGCTCAAAGCCCTGCAGGCCGCCGGTTATCGCACCGGCAAAATCCCCGCCGATTCCGCTGAACTGATGGAGCTGGTGCAGTCCGGCGTCACCAACGATCTGACCCAGCGGCATCTGCGGGAAGAGCGGGAAAGTCTGGCCCTGCCCGACTATTACAACTTCTTCCACAGCCTGCCGGCCTCGGTGCAGGAGCGGGTCACCCTGCGCTGGGGCGCGCCCACCGATGATCCCCACTTCAAGGCGGGAGAGGTGGATTGCGGGCGCTTCGTCCTCTCGGTCCTGCGCTTCGGCGATGTGGCCATCGGCGTACAGCCGGCGCGGGGCTACAACATCGATCCCTCCAGCAGCTATCACGATCCCGATCTGGTGCCGCCCCACGGCTATCTGGCCTTCTATGCCTGGCTGCGCGAGTCCTTCCGCACCGACGCCATCGTCCATATGGGCAAGCATGGCAATCTGGAATGGCTGCCGGGCAAGTCCCTGGCCCTGTCCGAGGAGTGTTTCCCCGAGGCTGTCCTCGGCCCGTTGCCTCACCTCTATCCCTTCATCGTCAATGATCCCGGCGAGGGCACCCAGGCCAAGCGCCGGGCTCAGGCCGTCATCATCGACCATCTGACCCCGCCCCTGACCCGCGCCGAAAGCTATGGCCCCTTGCGTCAGTTGGAGCAGTTGGTGGACGAATATTACGAGGCGGCGGCGGTGGACCCGCGCCGCCTGAAGGTCCTGCGTGACGAGATCGTGGCCCTCAGCCGCACCAGCGGCCTCGACGAAGACTGCGGCATCGCCGCCGATGAGTCCGAAGACGAAGCCCTGCGCAAGTTGGACAACCATCTGTGCGAGCTGAAGGAGATGCAGATCCGTGACGGCCTGCATATCTTCGGCGTCTCGCCAGTGGGGCAGCAGCGTACTGATCTGCTGGTAGCCCTTGCCCGTGTTCCACGTGGAACAAACTTAGAACACAATTCATTGTTGCGCGCCTTGTCCGACGATCTGGGCCTTGGCTTCGATCCTCTGGACTGCGTCATGGCCGATCCCTGGGAAGGCCCGCGCCCGGACATCCTGGCTGGCGAAGGCTCCTGGCGCACGGCGGGCGATACGGTCGAGCGGTTGGAATTGCTGGCGCAAAGGCTGGTGGCCGGGGAGGACTGGCCCCACCCCAAGGCCCGCCCGGTGCTGGACTGGATCGCCGCCCACCTCGCCCCCGCCGTCGATGCCTGCGGCGCCGCCGAGATTGACGGCCTGCTCAAAGGTCTGGCCGGACGCTTCGTGCCGCCGGGACCATCGGGGGCTCCGACGCGGGGGCGACCCGACGTCCTGCCCACCGGGCGCAATTTCTATTCCCTGGACAGCCGCACCGTGCCGACCCCCGCCGCCTGGACCCTGGGCTGGAAGTCGGCGGGCCTACTGGTCGATCGTCACCTGCAAGATCATGGCGACTGGCCCAAGGCCGTCGCCGTCACCGCCTGGGGCACCAGCAACATGCGCACCGGCGGCGATGACATCGCCCAGGCCTTGGCTCTGCTGGGGGTGCGTCCGACTTGGGACTCATCGTCCCGCCGCGTCACCGGCTTCGAGGTGCTGCCGCTGTCGGTGCTGGATCGCCCGCGGGTCGATGTCACCCTGCGGGTCTCGGGCTTTTTCCGCGACGCCTTCCCGGCCCTGATCGATCTGTTCGATTCCGCCGCCCGCGCCGTTGCCGCCTTAGACGAAAGCGACGATGACAACCCCCTGGCCGCCAATGTCCGGGCCGAAGGCAAGCGCCTGAAGGCCTTGGGCCACGCCGATGCCAAAAAGCGGGCCGGTCACCGGGTTTTCGGCTCCAAGCCAGGGGCTTACGGTGCCGGCCTGCAGGCCCTGATCGACGAGCGGGGCTGGAGCACCGACGCCGATCTGGCCCGCGCCTATGTGGCCTGGGGCGGCTATGCCTATGGCGGCGGCTCGGAAGGCACGGCGGAACATGGCCTGTTCGAGTCCCGTCTGAAGCAGACCGAAGCGGTGATCCAGAACCAGGACAACCGCGAGCACGATTTGCTGGATTCCGACGATTATTATCAATTCGAGGGCGGCATGGCGGCGGCGGTGCGGGTGCTGTCGGGACAGGCTCCCGCCGTCTATCACCCCGACCATTCCCGCCCGGAAAGCCCCCGCATCCGCACCCTGGAGGAAGAAATCGCCCGCGTGGTCCGCGCCCGGGTGGTCAATCCCAAATGGATCGCCGGGGTCATGCGCCACGGCTACAAGGGCGCTTTCGAGATGGCGGCCACGGTGGATTATCTCTTCGCCTTCGCCGCCACGGCACAATGCGTCAAAGATCACCATTTTGACGCCGTCTTCGAGGCCTATCTGGAAGACGAGACGGTGCGGGACTTCCTGGCCGAGGCCAATCCCGCCGCCCTGAAGGAAATGATCGATCGTATGCAAGAAGCCATCGACCGCGGCCTGTGGCGGCCCCGGCGCAATTCCACCCCCGACCTTCTGAAGGAACTGGCATGAGCGACGAGAGCTTGCCCGAAGACGCGGAACAGCGTCACCACGACAAGATGGCCAAGAAAAAAGCCGCCCGCGAAAAGATCATGGCCAAGAAGACCGGCGATAAAGGTCTGCTGATCGTCCATACCGGCACCGGCAAGGGCAAATCCTCGGCGGCTTTTGGCATGGCCATCCGCTGCGTCGGCCACGGCATGAAGGTGGGCATCATCCAGTTCATCAAGGGGGCTTGGGACACCGCCGAGCGCCGGGTGCTGGAAAGCTTTGGCGAACTGGTGACCTTCAAAGCCATGGGCGAGGGCTTCACCTGGGAAACCCAGGACCGCGCCCGCGACATCGCCGCCGCCGAGCGGGCCTGGGAGGAAGCCGTCCTTATGCTGAAGGATCCTTCTTACGCCATGGTCATTCTGGACGAGTTGAATGTGGTGCTGCGTTATGGCTATCTGAACCTGGAGCCGGTTCTGGAAGTGCTGCAAAGCCGACCTGAGCGGCAACATGCCGTGGTGACGGGCCGCAACGCCCCCGAAGCCCTGGTGGTGGCCGCCGATCTGGTGACCGAGATGACCATGATCAAGCATCCCTTCCGCGACGGGGTGAAGGCCCAGCCGGGCGTGGAATTTTAACGAGGACGACCCATGAAGCCTTTTCGTCTGCGACTCTTGGCCCTGCTGGCCTTCCTGGCCCTGCCGATCACTCCGGCCCTGGCCCAGTACGACCAGCAGCAGGTGGTCAATCAATCCGTCTCGACCATCGAACGGATCATGACCGACGCCAACTTCCAGAAAAGCTTCCCCCAGGACCTGGCCCGCGCCAAAGCCATCCTGATCGTCCCGAATCTTTATAAAGGCGGTTTCCTGCTGGGTGGCCAATATGGCAACGGCGTGCTGCTGGCCAAGGGAGCCGGCGGCGTCTGGTCCTATCCCGCCTTCTACAGCCTGTCGGGCGGCAGCCTTGGTCTGCAGGTCGGCATCGAGGATGTGGCCATCGTCTTCCTGATCAACAACGACAAAGCCTTGCAGGCGGTCTTGAACAATCAGTTCAAGTTCGGCGGCGACATGGGCATCACCGTCGCCGTGGTCGGAGCCGGCATGGGGGCCAGCACCACCAGCAACGCCGGAGCCGACATCCTGGCCATCTCCTTAAGCGGCGTCGGGCTTTATGGCGGCCTGTCGCTGGAAGGCACCGTGCTGTCTCCCCGGGAATCCTGGAACAGCCATTACTACGGCGATAACGTTTCGGGCCGGGCCATCATCCTGGACCAGGCCGCCAGCAGCCCCGAGGCCGACCACTTGCGCGAACGCCTTGCCCGCTAAAACAAGCCCCAAGGCCCTGATGTTCCAGGGCACCGGATCGGACGTCGGCAAATCCCTGCTGGTGGCGGGTCTGTGCCGGGCCTTTAGCTTGCGCGGCCTTAAGGTCGCCCCCTTCAAGCCGCAGAATATGTCCAACAATGCCGCCGTCACCGCCGATGGCGGCGAAATCGGTCGGGCCCAGGCCCTGCAGGCCCGCGCCTGCGGCATCGCCCCCAGCCTGCATATGAACCCGGTGCTGCTGAAGCCCCAGACCGACGTCGGGGCTCAGGTGGTGGTGCAGGGCAAGGTCGTCGGCAATGCCGGGGCCAGGGACTATCACGCCCTCAAACCATCCCTGCTGCCCAAGGTGCTGGACAGCTTCCACCGCATGGGCGAAGGCCGCGACCTGCTGCTGATCGAAGGGGCGGGCAGTGCGGCGGAAGTGAACCTGCGCTCCGCCGACATCGCCAATATGGGCTTCGCCGAGGCCGCCGATGTGCCGGTGGTGCTGGTGGCCGACATCGACCGGGGCGGCGTCATCGCCTCGTTGGTCGGCACCCATGCCCTGCTGCCCGAGACCGAGCGCCAGCGCATCAAAGGCTTCATCGTCAATAAGTTCCGCGGCGATCCCGCCCTGTTCCTGCCGGCCATGGCGATGATCGAAGCCCGCACCGGCTGGAAGGCCTTGGGGCTGGTCCCCTGGTTCCCCGAAGCCGCCCGCCTGCCCGCCGAAGACGCCGCGTCCCTTAGGGGCCAAAAAGGCGAGGGGCGCATTCATATCGTCGTGCCGCAATTGTCGCGCATCGCCAATTTCGACGATTTCGACCCCCTGGCCGCCGAGCCGGACGTCTCCTTGGAATTCGTCCCGCCGGGCCGCCCGCTGCCCGCCGGAGCCGATCTGGTGATCCTGCCGGGCTCCAAATCCACCATCGCCGATCTGGCCTTTTTCCGCGCCCAAGGCTGGGACATCGACCTTATGGCCCATGTCCGCCGGGGCGGCCGGGTGCTGGGGATCTGCGCCGGCTATCAGATGCTGGGATCGAGCGTTTCCGATCCCGACGGCATCGAGGGCGAGGCCATTACCGTGCCGGGACTGGGCCTGCTGGCCGTCGAAACCGTGATGGAGGGCGCCAAAACCCTGCGCGAAATCAAAGGCTCAGGGCTAGGCCAGCCGGTCAAAGGCTATGAGATGCATATGGGCCGCACCGAAGGCCCCGACCGCATCCGCCCCCTGCTGACCCTGGACGGCGAACCCGACGGCGCCATTTCAAAAGATGGCTCGGTTATGGGCTGCTACCTGCACGGATTATTTGCTTCGGACTCATTCCGCAAAGAATTATTGGCGAATCTTTGTCCTGGACGGCAACAAGACCTGCGCTACGAGTCCCTGGTCGAAAACACCTTAAACTCTTTGGCGATCCACCTGGAGCAGAACCTCAACCTGGATGACGTCATGGCCCTGTCAACGGGTTTTGCGCAGCAGTAATCGATGCGCACCATCACCCCCCTGTCCTGGTTCGGGAAGCAGTGACAATACGTCATGACCGAGCTCTCGCACCGACTTGGGCACGTTCCGCAGAGGCTCCGCCCCTTTAAGTCTGACCTCTAAAGTCTCGCCCACCTTCATTTTTTCGATCAGCAACTTTGTCTTCACGAAGGTTAGGGGGCAAACTTCACCGGTAATGTCCAGAGTATGTTTTGCGTTGTCAGTCACTGACCAGCCCAAGTTTTTGATCCTTTAACATTGGATATTGCCAAGCCTGTTAGAACAAATTATATAAGGCAACAGACTTTGTATTAAGAGGGCCAACCGTAAATGTCCGAGCAATCCAGCCAGAATGAATTGCTGGCACTCACCGCTGAAATCGTCGCCGCCCATGTCGGCAACAACAGCGTCCCGCTTAGTGAACTGCCGCAGCTGATCAATGAAGTATACCGCACCCTGGCTTCGGTTGGCACCACTCCTTCCATTCCCGAACGCCCGCAGCCGGCCGTCCCGGTGAAGAAGTCGGTGACCCCCGATTACATCATCTGCCTGGAAGACGGCAAGAAGCTGAAGATGTTGAAGCGTCATCTGAAGACCGCCTACAACATGACCCCGGAAGAATACCGCGAGCGCTGGAATCTGGCTGCCGACTACCCGATGGTCGCCCCCAGCTATGCCCTGCATCGCAGCACTCTGGCCAAAAAGATCGGCCTGGGCACCAAGCCGCGCAAGCGCCGTCGCGCTACGGTTTAATCCCAGACGCTCCGTTCCGAACAGACGGCGCCCGGCAATTGTCCGCGGCGCCGTTTTGTTTGCCCTTGCGAGTCGTTTGAACTATCGGTTAAAAACTTCATATGATTTCGCGTATCGAACAGCGGTGTATCGAAAAAGGCATGAAGATGACCGAGCAACGTCGGGTCATCGCCCGCGTGCTTTCGGACGCCGCAGACCATCCCGATGTGGAAGAGGTTCACCGCCGCTCCACCGACATCGATTCCAACATCAGCATTGCCACCGTCTACCGCACCGTGCGCCTGTTCGAGGAAGCCAATATCCTGGAACGCCACGACTTCGGCGACGGCCGCTCTCGCTATGAGGAAATGCCGGATGCCCATCACGATCATCTGATCGACGTCCAATCCGGCAAAGTCATCGAATTCCAGAGCACCGAAATCGAAGCCCTGCAGCGGGAAATCGCCCGCACCTTCGGCTATAAGCTGGTGGGCCATCGCCTGGAGCTTTACGCCGTGCCGCTCGACAGCGACAGCGGTTCCGAAGAACATTAAGGGCCACGATCAGCCCCCATCAGCCGAAGCAAACAGCAAAGAGGCATCATGAGCGCCGAAACGACCGAGGTGGACGAAACTGAAACCGGTGGCCTGGAAGTCAGGCTTGCCGTCAGTTCCGCCGAAATCGAGGCGGCGCAGCGTCTGCGCTACCGCGTCTTCTACGACGAGATGGGGGCCAAACCGACCCCCGAGATGGAGGCATCGGGCCGCGACTTCGACAGCCATGACGAAGACTGGGACCATCTGCTGGTGATCGACCCCAAGCTTGGCAATGGCCCCGAGGGCGTGGTCGGCACCTATCGCCTGCAGCGCCGGGAAAGCCCGAAGTTCACCAGCTTCTATTCGTCCAGCGAATATGACATCGGCCCGATCCAGTCCTTTAAGGGCAATGTGTTGGAACTGGGCCGCTCCTGCGTCGATTCCAAATTCCGCACCAAGATGACCATGCAGGCCCTGTGGCGCGGCATTGCCAGCTATGTCTTTGCCCACAACATCGATTTGATGTTCGGCTGCGCCAGCCTGCCCGGCATTGATCCGGACGCTCTGGCCCTGCCCTTGAGCTACCTCTACCACAATCACCTGGCGCCCCAGGAATTCCGCCCCCGCGCCCTGCCCAGCCTGTTCACCGAGATGAACCGCATGCCGGCAGACGCCATCAACCCCAAGCGAGCCCTGGTGGCTTTGCCGCCGCTGGTGAAGGGTTATCTGCGCCTGGGCGGTTTCATCGGCGATGGCGCGGTGATCGACCATCAGTTCAACACCACCGATGTCTGTGTGATCGTCAAGACGGATCTCGTCACCGACAAATACTTCCGCCATTACGACCGCACGGCTTCGCGAAGCCTATGAGCCATCGGTGAAGCC